>Ga0209076_1000082_pt1 | contig 11802 bp, 6 predicted proteins | sample Rivendell_Oct201_9_FD_188350 | JGI IMG/M metagenome (GOLD analysis project Ga0209076, IMG submission 188350) | Vadose zone soil and rhizosphere microbial communities from the Eel River Critical Zone Observatory, Northern California to study diel... | ecosystem: Environmental > Terrestrial > Soil...
TGGTGGCCCATTTCACCCATTCCTTGCATTTTCATGTGCTCGGAATCATCATTCTCAGCGACTGGTGCGAGCTCACGCAAGGTAAGCATGTTTGGTTCGCCTTTGAGTTCTCGCTCCACGAGCACGATCACCCGATGGGGAGCGGCTACAAGTTCTCGTAATATTGGCGGACTGTAATCAGTCGCGAGCACCTTCGGGAGGGGTTGAGGAGTTGTCCGACCGGCAACGACACGGAATCGCATCACTTGGGGATAGGGTAAAAGCCCATCCAAGTCGGCGGCGTACTCTGCATTGGTTGCGGGGAACCTCGAACCGTCGAAGGGAGCTCTTGCGGTGTTGAAGAGCGTTAGTTCGCTTCCAGCCGGGAGGTCAGAAAAGTCGATGAGTAGGTCAGCGCGTTCAGCCGAAGCGAGTAACAAGCCGTCCGACGGTACAGAAATTGGTGAACCAAGAAGTCCATGGTCGGTTCCGATCTGTATGATCCGGTTGATTTCCGGTCGGCCATCTTTGAATAAGACTAGCCGATACGTGCGAGCATTTGAGCCATTAAGCACACGAAAGCGATATTGAGCCTGATGCACTTCGAGCACTGGCCAAATCTTGCCGTTGACAACTGTGAACGGGGGGAAGGCTTCCATCACTTCTGGATCAGTCTTGTGCAGTAGACGGCCAGTGAGTTGTCCCTTGTCATCAGTCTCGAAGTTTCGGTCCTGAATCAGCAGCGGGATCTCGTACGGCGGCCCTTCAGGTAGACCAATTTCACGCTCCCGTTCATCGCGAACTATCCATAACCCCGAGAGGCCGGCATAAACGTCGAACTTTGTGACTCCCATCACATGGTCGTGATACCAGAGCAATGCCGCGCGTTGATCCATTGGATAATAGAAAACTAAGGACTGACCGGGTGCGATAAGATTCTCAGCCCAGCCATCGTAAACGGCAGGTGTGAGGCCACCGTGCAGATGTACGATGGCGTGTCCCGAAAAAGCTGCAGTTTTTGGATCGGCTCTCCCGCCGCTGAGGCCGGGGACGCACTGTACTGGCACACCGCTGGCGTCGGCGTGTTGGGGTGCACTGGTTACGACAACTGGAAGCGGGCCCTTCAGTTCATTTCGCCACTCTACGGCGACGGGGTGACCGCGCTCAACCTCGATGGTTGGGCCAGGAACTGTTCCATCATATCCCCAAACACTCGACAAACGCAAATCGCGGTGGAATTGGTGTTTAGAAAGCCGCATAGAAACAACGAGACGACCTTTTTGCTTCTTTGCAATGATGCGGCTGGGAATGGGTAAAGGGTCTACGAAAGGAGCAAGCGGTTTCGAAAGTGCCGGATTCAGAGATTGGACTGACAAGGTTGGATTCTATCAGCTCAATCCTTCTGACTTTTATATAGTCTCCAAGGCTTGTCAACTCAACACAGTTGACATCAACGACGGCCTCCCAGCTCGGGAAGAACACGATCACTGAGGCTGTCAGGATTAGGCGAGAAACCGACGACATCATGTCGGCCCTCTGGATTCTCTCCCCCCTTCTTGGAGGCGTCGCCTTTCTCGGTATTTTCTTCGGTAGTCTTTCCTTGGGATTTTTCTCGGCGAATAACGCAGCTCTCGCTGGAGGAGCTATTGCTGGATTTGTCGGTGGGCTAGTCGTCGCCATCATCCTATTCGTGCTACCTTGGTATAGGCTCATCAAAAGGAGAAATGGGCATTTCAGAAGGGACAGGATGTTGCGGGAGGGCCTGATCAACTACATTCGAGGAATAGCCGCAGAACGAGGGCTGGAGGCAAAGATGACTGTTGAGCTAGCTACAATGACGGCGATTCATAGCGAGGCCAACGGAGAGGAGGATGAAAAATCACCTGTTCTTTGGATCGTTGTGAGCATAATCACATTCGGTCTGTTGGGACTTTATGTTTGGTATTTCCTGACCAAGGATCCTCACAAGCACGATGTCAGACAGTTGGCGTTCATGCAACAGGTGCAGTCTGCATTTTCAAAGCTTGAGAAGACCGTCGTTTTTCCTTTCTGGAAGTCGTTGCCTGACAGAAGCTATTTCCTCTACTTGATCCTCTGGATCATAACTGGTCTCTTCGCCCTTTACTGGAACTATGTCTTAATTACCGACTTTAATGACCACTTCAGAGCGCAATGGCAGGTAGAGGATCAGCTGATAGCCAACCTCTGAATCCAGCTGCACATCCTCGCCGAGCCCACTACCTAATCTGTCTTGGAATGGGGGCAACCGTAGGTTTCGTCGCGGCGTTTGGCGAGTTCTTCTATGAGCCCCTCGCGTTCCCGGTCCTAATATTCAGCCAGACTCTTTTCCCTATAGTGGTCGCGGTAGCAGTCGCACCGCTGGTCGAAGAACCGGCCAAGTCTCTCGGCCTCCTCCTGCTCAAGGAGGAAGAGAAGTTGACCTTTGAAATTGCCGACTGGACGATCCTTGGATCACTCTCGGGCATAGGCTTCGGATTCATGGAGAACGTCGTCTACGCTCTCGCCGTTCAGGGTTACGGAGTAAACGTCTCCTTGACTCTCTTCTTGCTACGAGGATTGCTGACAGCTCCCCTCCACAGCATAACCGCGACACTGACAGGGTTTGGGGTTGGACTCTGGCAGAAGAGCGGAAACGCAAGGATGCTCATAATACCCTTGGTTGTCGCGATGATAATTCATGGAAGCTTCAACCTGCTTGCGTCGATCATATGAAACCTGCCAGACGTAGCTCAATTCTGCACGCCATTGCCTTTCCACTTGCCATCCTTCTCTACTGGCAAGCCCTTGGCTGGATCGCTTTCGGACTGCTGGAACCAGGAATTTCTCAAAGCACTGGCTCGCCAGTCGATTCGAGATTTGTTCTCTCGGTCGGCATTGTGATGACCATCGCGACGACCATCCTCGGATCATTCCTCCTGTACTATCGCACGACCACGTCACAGAGAGACGTTTTCCCCCAGCACAAGACACTCCACAAGTGCCTAAACTGCGGACATCCTATTCATGAAGGCGTCAGCACGTGTCCCTACTGTGGCTCACAGACATTGTTCTAAAGAGTCGTTTAGCTCAATGGTGCGGCCGCCGGACACCGCACTATAAGTCCAAATCCCTTACTGGCTGCACCCCGAAATACGGTATGGCCGTTGGTCTATTCATAAGATCCACTCATTCTGGAAACATAGGGAAAAGCCATTGTACGAATGTCATCATAGATCTGAGCTAACGGTTCACAGTGCCGTCACGGAAGACACTGCTTTGAGTGTCCTACCCGCATGACCGACTAAGAATGCGGTTCTTGTCGCTGGAACGTATGGGCTCATGTGTTATGGTTTGAACCTAGTTGGGTTTCCACGCTATTCCTCGGAAGCCTGAGAAGGTTCCAGTCGGTGCATTCTTCAGTGTTCCTCCTGAGTACGTGAGCATTGTTCCGGCTCCTCCTGCGATGTACGCTGTGCCGGCGGCCCAGCTGACGGAGTATAGTGTGTTGCTTGTGAGTGTTGGAAGGGCTGACAGAGACGATCCATTGTATGTTAGGACGAGGCCTGAGTCTCCGACGAGGAGGGCGAGGTTGCTCGCTGGATTGAAGGAGATGTACCGCACTGTCAGAGTGGAACTATACAGACCTGCGGTATTGAGTGCCTGGAATGTTGTTCCATCATACTTGAGGATTCCACCGCCGTCCCCAGCTATGAGTGCGTAGGCCCCGTCAGGGCTCCAAGCGACAGCATCGAAGCTCTGGCTGGCACCGGAGGCGAGCTTGGTGAGTTGACCTGTCGATTGATATTGGAAGACTTGTCCAAAGTAGGTTACAAGGAGGGCTTGTGTCCCGCTGGGGTTCCAGCTGATGGCGCGGAACGATACGGCGTAGGAGCTGGGAATCTGAGTGACCATCGTCCCGTCGTATTTGAGTAGGATTCCTCCCGAGCCGCCTACGAGCGCGTAGGATCCATCAGGCCTCCATGAGATTGAGAGAAAGTTCACTGTCGTTGCGATTCCAGTAGGAATCGTTGCGAAACTGGTCCCGTCGTACTTGATGAGGACGGCATGATCACCCACTATCACGGCGTATGAGCCATCGGGCTTCCATGACACCGCTCGCAGCTGGGTCGTTACTGGCTGGCCAATCAGCGATAGGGTCCCATTCGGATAGAGCTTGTAGACGAATCCCTCGTAGGATACTACCAGAGCGTACGTTGGGCTAACGCTCGTACTGGTAATTGTTACGGTGATGAGAAAGCTGTGAGAGAGCGACCCGCTCGTCGCTGTAACGTTGACCTTGTACGTGCCCGGTGGGGCCCTGACTGATGTGACGTTCAATGTAGAGCTTCCTGCCCCATTCGGGGCGAGCGTCACAGTTCCTGGGTTGAGGCTTGTCGACGGACCTAGAGGAGAGACTGACGCCGAGAGGGTCACCGTACCGGAGAATCCATTGAGGCTGACCACAGTGATGGCCGAGGTTCCCGAGGATCCTTGGCCGATAGTCAACGAGGTCGGATTCGCGGACACGCTGAAATCAGGAGCTGCCGTAATTTGGTAGGTCACTGTTGCAGAGTGAGAGAGACTGCCACTCTTACCGGTCACATTGGCAACATAGCTGCCAGCGACGTTCGAGGTGCACGAGAGGTTCGACGTGCCTGAACCCCCAGAAATCGTTGTCGAGGATAGCGAGCAAGAAAGGCTTGGCGCGGTTGTGGTGATGCCGAGGATAACAGTTCCCATGAAACCGTTCATTGAGGCCACGGTTATAGTGGAGAGACCGGGGCTGCCAGTGGTCCCACTGATGCTCGTCGGATTAACCGTCAAGCCAAAGTCGGGAGGGGCGACTATTTTGAAGGTCACGCCCTTAGCATGAGTCAACGCGCCGCTAGAACCCGTCACGTTGGCAAAGTAATTGCCTGGGGCGCTGCCTGTGCATCGAAGCATAGACGTACCTGAGCCTCCCGGGACAGCAGCTGAACCAAGGGTACATGACAGTCCGGTCGAGTTGGTCGTCACCGCAAGACTAACGACGCCACTGAATCCGTTGATTGAAGCCACAGAAATCGTCGAGCTTCCAGTAACGCCGACGCCGGTTGAGACATCGCTTGGATTAGCTGTAATGGCGAAGTCTTGGATATGGTATGTGACAGTGGCACTGTGAGAGAGAGTACCGCTAGTTCCAGTGACGTTGGCTCCATAGTTGCCAGCGGCAGGTCCACCGCAAGATAGGATAGAGTTCCCAGAGCCACCGGTGATCGTAGCCGGGGATAGCGTACAAGCAAGGTTTGTGGAGTTGGTGGTGACCGTAAGGGTCACCGTTCCGATAAACCCGTTTTGCGATGATACGGTAATGGTCGAATTGCCAGCAACACCGGCATTGACAGTCACGGTCGATGGGTTAGCAGATATTGTGAAGTCTTGAACGAGGATTGTGACGTTATAGGTAACATTTACGGAATGAGAACGGCCACCATCCGTACCTGTCACAGTTCCGAGATACCCGCCTGGGAGAGATCCGTTGCAGGATAAGGTAGAGGTGCCGGAACCTCCGTTGATGCTGCTGGGGGAGAGAGTGCAGACAAGATTCGTGGAGTTCGTGGTGACAGCTAGTAGTATTGATCCGGTGAATCCGTTCAGAGGGGCGACAGTAATTGTGGAATTACCGGCGACGCCTATACTCTCATTCACTCTAGTCGGACTCGCCGACATCGTAAAGTCTTGCACGTAATATGTAACGGTCGTAGAGTGAGATAGGGTTCCACTGGTCCCGGTGATAGTTGCAAGGTAATTTCCGGCTGGAGAGCCAGCGCATGAAAGAGTCGAACTGCCTGATCCTCCTGAGATGGTCGTCTGGGTGAGGGTGCACACCAGACCTGTCGAGTTCGTGGTTACGGCGAGGGCAACTGTATCGGCAAACCCGTTGACAGGAGCCACAGTGATAGTAGAATTGCCCGCTGAACCAGCGCTCAGTGCCACAATAGTTGGGTTCGCATTCAGGGTGAAGTCTTGAGTAGCAGTCACCCGATAAACTATGGCTGTAGAGTGAGAGAGGTTTCTGTTCGATCCAGTGACTGTTGCAAGATAATTGTTGGCAACACTGCCCGTACAAGAGAGAGTAGAGGTGCCAGAGCCGCCCATAATCGAGCTTGACGATAGACTACACGAAAGACTGGTCGAGTTAGTGGTGACCGAGAGGGCAACTGCACCTGTGAACCCGTTAAGAGGAGCGACAGTTATCGTTGAAATGGCAGAGACGCTAACCCTAGTTGAGACACTGCTCGGATTTGCAGTTACAATGAAATCTTGTGCTTGGTATTTTACAGTGGCACTATGCGAGAGACTACCGCTGGTCCCGGTTACTGTGGCCAGATAGTTCCCTGGCGGAGAGCCCTGACAGGACAAGGCCGACGTGCCGGAGCCTCCAGTAATGCTCGTTGACGAGAATGAGCATGATAGGTTCGTCGAGTTGGTCGTGACCACAAGTGTAACAGTACCGCTAAAGCCGTTCAGAGGAGCAACTGCGATTGTTGAATTTCCGGCGATACCGGCGTTCATGGTCACTATAGTTGGACTGGCTGTCATGGTGAAGTCTGGAGCGTTTGTGACGTGATAGACCACGCCGGCTGAGTGGGATAGAGTAGCGCTCGTACCCGTAACAGTAACGAAATAGTTCGCGGCAATGCTACTACTGCATGACAGCGTGGAGGTTCCTGAGCCACCAGCGATAGTCGTTGAGGTCAATGAGCACACGAGGTTAGTCGAGTTGGTAGTTGTGGCTAGACTGACTGCGCCGGTGAAACCGTTGATTGGAACGACGGACACTGTCGCGGTCCCCGCAGCGTTGACTGTGGTCGAGACTGTCGTTGGACTCGCTATCACACTGAAGTCTTGTACATGGTATGTCACTGATGTAGAGTGGGATAGAGCACCACTCGTGCCTGTCACGGTTGCCAGATAGTTGCCCGCTGTGGAAGAGTTGCAAGATAGAGTAACCGAGCCGGAAGCGCCGGTAATGCTGGTGGATGACAGTTTACACGAAAGACTGGTGGAGTTGGTTGTCGCAGACAGATTGACTGTTCCTGTGAAACCGTTCAGAGGAGCGACGCTTATCGTGGAGGCGCCCCCGACGCCCGCGTTGAAGGTCATGTTGGTCGGACTTGAGGAGATGGTGAAGTCAGGCGAAGATGTTTGGACCGAGACGGAGACTCTTGTAGAGTGGGTGAGAGATCCGCTTGTACCGGTGACGGTCACATTGTAGTTTCCAGCTGTGGACCCTGTGACGGTACATGTTGACGATCCAGAACCGCCTCTGATAATGGTCGGGTTGCAGTTCACTGTCAGTCCTGTTGATGGGCTGATTGATGTTGAGAGGTTGACGGTACCTGCAAAGCTGTTCTGGCTTGTGATCGTAACGGTGAATGTGCCGGTCGAACTGCCTGACAATGGCAGGGCAACGAAGTTGTAGGTGAACGGAGCTGATGAGCCACTCACGTAGAAGATTCCTCCAGTGGTCGGAAAACTGTTTGTGGGGGAAGATGTGATGAAGCTCGAAATACTGTCTGGATACGGGACGGCGGTGGTGCCTACTACATTGGTTGTCTTGGTCCAGCTGCTACCAGCGCCCTTCCACTCGTCTATCCGCTGGAGTGTAGAGTTCATCCAGAACAGATAGAACTGGCCATGTGTCGGGTCGTAACTTGCCGCGTCGGGAAGGGAGTAGTAGCATGGCGAGTAGGAGCAACCTTGGAAGGCTGGATTCGACGTGCTAGCATATGCTTCACCGACGTCGATGGTGTTTGATGTCCAAGTCCCGGAAGAAGATCGGGTTGCAAAATTGAACGTTTCGTGAGGGCTGTCGAAGTAGATCATGTAGAGGCTGGTTCCAGAGTTGAATAGCCAGTTGTTGACATCGGTCGATGTGGCGGAGGATATCTGTTCATCCGGGCCCCAGCTTGTACCATTGTAGAGCCTACCGTGCGGGCCATACTTTGACAGCCAGTATGCTGCGTAGATTTGGCCACTTCCCAGAGATGCGAGGGCGAGGTGCCAGTTGCTCGAGCCCCCGGCGCAGGTTGATCCACTCAGCACGCACAGGGTGAACGGCGATGACCAGGACCCATAGTTCGTTCCGGAAGAATGGATGATCTGTGGCAGGTCGTTTCCGTTGCCACCGCAGCCACCAAGGCTCGCGCTCATGAACGCGATCCAGACTTGGCCATTACTGTCGACCGTTATCTCATCGTCCGGGTAGGAGGTGGAGGACGCACCTTTTAGCGCGGTCTGTTCGGCTTGCCAGCTGATCGTACCCGAGGAGCCCACTAGGCTACCGGTCCTGAACTGGATATTCTTGCCACAGTTCGACTCGTAGGTGAACTCGTCATAACGCGCATAGTAGACGTTCGTCCCGTCAGTGAAGACGCTGAAGTCGCTGTCGGTGACATGGACCGCTAGGTTAGTTGGAGTTGCCCATGTGGACCCTGTAGAGGATGTCGTGTATAGCAAGCAACCAGAGAGGTTCTCGCAGGTCTTCGATGAGTCTTCGAAGAAGAGCCAGATGAGACCTTGCGCATAGAACGACGAGGCAAGATAGGAGGACTCAAACCAGGTTCTATCCCCACTCGTCGTAACCGTGACTGGAGTCATCGTACTTGAGGAGCCTTGACCTAAAGTCAGAGAGTTTGGATTCGCAGAGATTGCGAAGTCAGCTGGCCCGTTCACTGAAACATTTACCTTCACCGAGTGGGATAGAGAACTGCTTGTTCCTGTGACGTTAACGTAGTACGAACCGACCGCAACACCTGCGGTGGTGACGTTCAATGTTGAGCTTCCGGCTCCATTGGAGGATAGGGTTACTGTCGATGGGTTGAGGCTGACTGAGGGTCCGGATGGAGAGACTAGAGCTGACAGACTTATCGTGCCTGAGAAGCTATTGAGACTGGCGAGGCTAATTGTGGAAGTTTCCGAGGATCCTTTGGTTATGGTCAATGATGTGGGATTTGCTGAAATACTGAAGTCAGGCGTCGACGGGGGGTTGACTGTGACAGACACTTTGGCCGAGTGGCTTAGAGAACTGTTGCTTCCGGTAACGGTAACCGTGTAACTTCCTGGGTTTGAACTGTTGACGGTACAGGTTGAGGTTCCCGAACCGCGAGAAATACTAGTTGGGTTGCATCCTGCAATGAGTCCGGTGGAGGAGGTTGTGGTTGTAAGGGTCACTGTGCCCGTGAAACCGCTCACGGGAGACACAGTAGCTGTGAAGGAGCCTGAACTTCCGGAGCTGAATGTAAGGCTTGAAGGGTTCACGGCGATCGCGAAGTCCGGTTGAGTCTTGAAGAACTCTGTCATCGGGTTGGCTTTGCCATCGCCGCCTGGTGCTAGACTGGGAAGGCTCCAGTTGGTCTCTATTGTCTTAGTAAACGAGTAGTGGTTGTACGGGTTCGTGGAATTGAAATTGTTTTTAGCTTGCGGACCAGCCAAGACGGAGTATACGCAATCTTCGCTACTGCTGATTATGGGAGGAGACGGTCCCGGGCAGTAGGTGAGGCCTTCGTCATACGTGATGAAGAGGGCCGAGCGGGTTGTTGTGAAAGTGTTGCTCTTTAGAATGTTTGGGACTAGGCTCTTGAGATAATTGTCTCCGCCTTGCATGCACGCTACGCTTTGGCCGTTGTTGAGTGGGCAGTTTGCGCAGATGCTTGCTCCGTGCATGTCGTTGCAATCGTTTGGAGTGAGCCACATGAAATTGGGAGCTGACGCAGAGTTCAGATCGTTTATGAGAGCGCAGTCTGTGACCGCGCAAGTGCTCGGGTTCGCATTGATCAGGTTGCTGCATCGGGCAGAGTTGTTTGTTATGTCTTGAAAGACCACGAACGGATTGTGTTGCGGGTTATACGGCTCAGAGTTGGAATTGGTGTCGCATCCCTGGAAGGGTTGCCCGCTAATGATCTGGTTTTCGAAGTAGCCCTTCCATGCTAGGCCCGCCGATTCAAAGCGGTCTACGAGATTCGGAGCAGTAATGGGAGATGGACAACCTCCGGAGCCGCAGCCCTGGTTCGATCCACTTAGCAGAGCAACATAGTTCGGCCGGCTAGTTGGACAGCCACTACAAGAGATAGATGAGTATTGCAATCCAAGACTGTAGTTGTTAGCAAGGGCCGACATGTAGGGTGTGTTCGCGCCATTGCAAGGGGGCGGACGTGCCCCGCAGATATTGTCGATTCCCTCGCTCTCCATTATGATTACGACTACATGGTCGAAATAGGAACCTGTTGGAGGCGTAGTTGCTTGGGCGAAGGGTATGTGTCCCGATGAGAAGATTGCTGAAAATGCGAGAAGAATAATGAAAGCCCCGAAGAGATGGTTCTTCCAGAAACTCCTATTTTCTTTCAACGGGGTTCTTGAGCGTAGGATCCTTAGAACCAAGTTCTCATACAGCTAGCCGCGTTATGCCGAAGCTTCCGCTTACTAAAATCCACCTGTGTGGAAGGTCGTCTGTGGATACAGAAAGTCGTCCCAGGATAGAATCTTATAGAGGATAGCCGAGTGGAACGTGAAATCAGTACTTCCTGAGATCTCGATTGATCACGAGGAAATAATTTCTTGCTAGTAGCTGGCGAGTCTTAGGCGAAGAGAGGATCGCAACGAAATAGTTTGCTGCTACTTCGTAGCAGTGCCGAAGGGCTGTTGAAGATAATTGATCCCGTTCATGGTTTGGTGCGGCCGCCGGGATTTGAACTCCCGGGCCGCTTCGAAACGGCCTCCCGGGTCGTCAGCGTTCTGCTGAACGCTGCATTGGCAGGCTGATATCATAGACCAGGCTAGACCACGGCCGCACAAGACATTCCCCGATTCCCGGCTCATTTAAAGACTGGAGGCCCTGGTGCAGTTCGACATGAAGTCAGACTCCCAACGATTTCTCGGAGAGCCCGATCGGCGGACCATAGAAGCCAATATAACTCCCCATAGGATGCGAGTGTTCGAATGCACGTTCTAGCGCCGGATGGAGTGTAGATTGCCAGTCTTCTACGTTGATGGACAGAGCATGGGAAACGAGCAGAAGACGCTGCCCCGACGCGCAAAGATCGTGGTCGCGTACAAGGAGAAGCCCAACTCGGCCTTTCAGATACGCTGGGAGGAGATTGGAGACAGGACGAACAACGAAGCCGAGTACATTGCGCTATTGAAGGCCTTGGGCATCATTGAGTCCAAGTGGGGAGCCGCTGGAGAAGCATCAGGGAAGGGCGCCGAACCGATAAAGATCCATTCTGACTCTATGCTCATCGTCAACCAGGTAAGGGGCAGCTATGAAGTAACCGACGTTAAGCTACGCCAGCTTTGCGACAACGTCAAAGCTCTGATGAAGAAGATGAGCGCCGTGAAGCTAGAATGGATTCCTCGAGAGGAGAATTTTGCGGGACAGTGGCTCGAAGACAAGTGGAAGGGCGGTAAAGTCGAAGTTGTGAAGGATGAGGATCCGAATGTACCCGTCGCGAAAGTCTGAACTGCGTCCATCTAGTTCCGGATACTAAAGACCCATATTTCCAAGACTCTCTGGTCGGAACTGAAGTGCAGAATGATGGGGAATGTTCCGGATGACGTTACGCGAATACTTGGTCCTGGCGAAACAGTACAGCTCTTCATTCAACAGAAGATCTACCATCCGAAGATCAGCGTCGATTCGGTCGTTCTAACAAATGAGCGAATCATCCTGAGACATCCCCACGACCTGCGCTTGAAAAAGGACTTTACCGACTTCTCTTACACCGATGTGGCGAACGCGGTTCTCGACAAGGGCGTGCTCCGGTCGACCGTGAGATGCCAGCT
>Ga0209076_1000087_pt1 | contig 11547 bp, 8 predicted proteins | sample Rivendell_Oct201_9_FD_188350 | JGI IMG/M metagenome (GOLD analysis project Ga0209076, IMG submission 188350) | Vadose zone soil and rhizosphere microbial communities from the Eel River Critical Zone Observatory, Northern California to study diel... | ecosystem: Environmental > Terrestrial > Soil...
TCGGATGCACTGAAGCGACAAGAGAGCACCATTGCCCAATTGGGGAAGAAACCAGCGAAGAAAGAGAAGCGCAAACCCAGCGAATACAACCTCTTCCTAAAGGACAAGATGTCGGCTGGCATGAGCATGATCGACGCTGTCAAGGCATGGAAGGAGAAAGAGGGCGGATCGTCCTCATCCTCTATGAAACAGCCCGGTCAAGACTGGCAGTCCCCATCACAGCAATACTAGCCAGACGCCCCGGTCGAGGAGCAAAGGCGCGAGGAAAAACAGCTGGCGCCCTCGACAACCCTCTTTTTGGTTTTCTGAATAGTTTAGAGTTCATACTCTGCGATTCGAAAAATTGGGAAACTAGTTCTTACTCGATCGAGCTGGCTCAATCGAGAAGCTTGACAGCCTCAGCTCGAGGAATGGCCAGCAATGTTTCAATGCTCAGATGATCGCCGCCTCTCATCAATGCTTTGAGCGCCGTCTTCTCGTTGGGAGCTTCAAGGATTACTACTGCATCGTATCTTCCAAATGTCCAATAAGCTTGCAGTAGGTTGCCGCCTTCGCGTTTCAGTTGTTCCCAATTCTTGTCCATTTGAGCGATGGTTTCCTTTGTTGGCTTCTTTCTCCACTTTGCTAGGCTTACGAATATCGTTCTGATCTCACCCTCCTCTCACTGTTGGGTATTCTCAAGCCCCTCCTCGGCAACATGCCTATCCCGTTCAGCTCTACACATCGGATAAGCTTTCCACGGTATTCCGAATCATCAATGGAGAGTAGATGCTTCGCTCTCATCAAGAGCAACGGTTCGGCTGGCCCCGAGGGTCAAAAAGACAGGCATAGTTAGCCGAAAACCGCAAACAGGCTCATCCGGATCTGTAACGCGAGGATCAGTGGATTTCCAAAAAAATGCTCGAATTCTAGCCGTGGCGAGACTTTACTGGTGGATGTTAGTCACGCGCCTAACTCGTCGTTACCGAACTTAGAGGATTAACACTGCGATGGAGGGTTTTCTGATTCTCAGGCGAGTCTAGGGCGTTTTTACAGGGGACATTCAGCCTACTGGCCGTTTGGGATTGTTTCGGTCGGTGGTTCCGCTCGAATTTTCGCTCGATTTCACCCGCATAACTTAAGCTTCCTGACACTTCACGAAGACTCAAATGGATACTCCGCGCTTAAGCCCCTCAAGCATCCCAACTGAGAAGTGTATGGAGCCGGCTCAGCCGGGACAGGGTAACTACAATTGGCACATCCACCCAGAGTAAAGAGATCGACCTTCAATGGCGTCCCCCACCTACCCTTTCAGGAGTTTACCGTATCCAGTCTAGAGGCTCTCCTCAACATTCTGAAGAAAGCTCGGATAAAGGATTCCGAGATCGAAGTCTCCACCTCGGAAGAATCCCAACATACGACGTGTTCCAAACCCATAATGCACATACTAGTAATGACCGCTAAAGGCGAAGGCGCCGGCGAACACAAAGACCTCGCAGCCCTATACCAGTACTGCCCCGGATGCGGAAGCGCGGTTCGAGTTCTCTAATCCCTCTGTTTCTAACACAGAAGTAAGATTGCATTCAGGCTGGCCCAATTAGAGCCGTATTCTTCTCTGCAAGACCTCCTACTATCTCTCAATCGGGAGATCGAATTGTCTATCACCATGCATAGCACCTATTCGCAATTTACTTAGCTGGTATCGTCTCCGACACTGATCACCCCCCGCGCTGGCTTCGCGTTATCTGAAAATCTTGAAAGATCGTCAGAGAGGGGGATCCGACCTGAAAACTTGAAAAGGGCCCCTGAGAAGGAGAACAACCTTTGAGACGACGATAGTGGACGATGGCAGAGCCGCCGTACTAGCCCTTGAGGACGGAACCGTTTTTCGAGGGAAAAGCTTCGGCGCCCCGGTCGACGCGACTGGCGAAGTCGTATTCAACACCTCCATGATTGGTTATCCGGAGCTCCTGACAGACCCTTCATATCACGAACAGATTGTGGTGATGACATATCCGATTCTCGGGTCTTACGGAGTTCCCTCGTACTCCCTATGCGACGAACATGGGCTGCCCCTTCATTACGAATCTGACTCGATCAAAGTCAAGGGTTACGCAATCCACTCGCTCTCAAGACCAAGCCACTGGTCCAGCGATCGCGCACTTGAGGACTGGCTTCAGCAGGAGAAGGTACCGGGAATCCAGGGGATAGACACTCGAGCTGTGACTCGTAGGATCAGAACGAACGGAACCATGCTTGGACTAGTGAAGACGTCTGACAGCGAAATCGGCCTCGAGCAAGTCAAGAAAGAGCTTAGCAAGCTCACTGACCCAAACAACACGGACCTCGTCAGAAACGTCAGCCCTTCAGAGCCCATTCACTACGTCAACAACTCTGACGCGACCGTCGTCGTGTTGGACTGCGGCGTAAAGTATGGGATCGTCAGGAATCTGCTAGCGTCCGGAGCTAGCGTCGTCCGGGTCCCATACGATTATTCCGTGAACGAAATTCTCGAGTTCGAACCCAGGAGAATCGTCATCAGCAATGGACCCGGAGACCCGAAAAACTGCATACAAACGATCGACACTGTCAGAGAGCTACTTGAGACCGACATTCCAATCATGGGAATATGTCTCGGAATGCAGATCCTCGCATTGGCCGCGGGAGCTAACACCTACAAGCTGAAGTTCGGACACCGCGCGGTGAACCATCCCTGCATTGATCTCAAAACAGGGAGATGCTACATAACAACTCAGAACCATGGTTTTACGGTAAACTCTGAGTCCCTAGCGCAAACCAAATTCTTGGCCAGATTCGTCAACATAAACGACAAGACAATCGAAGGAATTGTTCACAAGAACAAAGGGATAATGGGCGTGCAATGGCATCCGGAAAGCGCTCCCGGCCCCTACGACACGAGATTTCTGTTCGATCAATTCATGGAGGGCGGGCCTTCCAGTTGAAGATTGGCAAACTCAAGAAAGTTCTCATTATCGGCAGCGGAGCGATCAAAATCGGCGAAGCAGGCGAATTTGACTACTCGACATCTCAAGCAATAAAGGCGCTTCGAGAGGAAGGGATTCAAACAGTCGTAGTGAATCCGAACATAGCGACGATTCACACTGACAAGAAATTTGCTGACAAGGTATACTCGGTTCCAATTAGAACCGAATTCATCGAACAGATCATTGAGGACGAGAAGCCCGACGGGATACTCCTGGGCTTCGGCGGTCAGACCGCACTCAATTGTGGAGTCGAACTTTCCGAAAAGAGAATCTTGGAAAAGCATAGCCTCCGAGTCCTAGGAACAAGCATCAGGAGTATCGAACTGGCCGATAATAGAGAACTCTTCAAGACCACAATGCAAGAAAACGGAATTCCAGTTCCCAAGAGTAGGAAAGCTTCCGACCTCGACAGCGCTATAGCAGCAGCAAAAGAGATTGGATACCCGGTCATCGTAAGGGTCGCCTACACTCTCGGAGGCCAAGGCAGTGGAGTCGCATTCGACGAAACCAAGCTGAAAGAGATTGCAAGGAGAGGACTGGCCTATAGTAGAATCAGTCAAATTCTAGTCGAAGAATATCTCGACAAATGGAAGGAAGTCGAGTACGAAGTCATGAGGGACCAGGACGACAACTGCACCATAGTCTGCAACATGGAAAACCTCGACCCCATGGGCATTCACACCGGCGACAGCATCGTCGTCGCCCCATCCCAGACGCTCACCAATCGAGAGTTCAACAATCTCCGATCTACAGCCCAACGAGTCATCCGGGCTCTAGGAATTATCGGCGAATGTAACATCCAATTCGCTCTGGACCCTCAAAGTGAAGACTTTCGAGTCATAGAAGTCAACTCTCGATTGTCCCGCAGCTCAGCCCTGGCCTCGAAAGCTACTGGCTACCCCATCGCCTACATCGCCGCCAAGATATCCATCGGCTACACCCTTCCAGAACTTTCCAACAAGATAACGGGAGTCACGAGCGCCTGCTTCGAGCCCTCCCTAGATTACATTGTGGTGAAGGCCCCGCGCTGGGACTTTCAGAAGTTCAGGAATGCCAGCAAGGGAATCGGCACCCAGATGAAGTCAGTCGGCGAAGTCATGGCGATCGGCAGATGCTTCGAAGAAGCCCTCCAGAAGGCAGTCCGAATGCTGGACCAAGGCAGGGAACTCACGGACGTAAGAGACCTCGGCAGAAGCCCGGACAGGATCAGAAAGGAGCTCAGCGAGCCAACAGATCAGAGAATCTTCTACACCGTCAAGGCTCTCAAATCCGGATTCAGCATTGAAGAAGTCTCGAAACTCAGCGGAATCGACCCCTGGTTCCTCGACAAGATCAGAAACATACTACTGATGGAAGACCGAATCACAAACGAACGTCTGATCGCCGACACGATAAGAGACGCCAAAATTCTGGGATTCTCTGACGCGAGAATAGCACGGCTAAAAGGAAAAACCTCTCATAATATTCGCGAGTTTAGAAAGAGCAAAGGAATAGTCCCATTCACCAAGCAGATCGATACCCTCGCCGCTGAATGGCCCACCAACACAAACTACCTTTACATGACCTACGGAGGCGACGAAGATGACCTCACCTACTCAGAGAAAGATCGCATAGTGGTCTTAGGCTCAGGCTGCTACCGAATCGGATCCAGCGTAGAATTCGACTGGTGCTGCGTCAACATGGCCCTAGCGCTGAAAAGTCCTACTAGAGAAGTGATCATGATTAACTGTAATCCTGAGACCGTGTCGACGGACTTCGACGTTCTGGACAAGCTGTACTTTGAAGAGCTCACAGAGGAAAGAGTCCTAGACATCATAGATAAGGAAAGACCCGCTGGGGTCGTGGTTAGCGTTGGAGGACAGACCGCCAACAACCTGACCGTAGGTCTCGCCAAGCACGCAAGAATACTTGGAACATCGCCGACAAGCATCGATACCGCCGAGAACCGTTCGAAGTTCGGTCAACTTCTAGACAAGCTCAGAGTACAACAGCCCGAATGGAGCAGAGTCGAGAATTTGTTAGATGCTAAGAGGTTCGCTCAGAGAATCGGCTATCCAGTTCTGATCCGACCATCATACGTTCTTTCCGGCGCGGCAATGAACGTGGCGTTCGATGAAGAACAATTGACAGAATACATCGAACAAGCAGCCAAGATTTCCAGAGATTATCCGGTGGTAATATCGAAATTCCTGAGCGGAGCCCGCGAAGTAGAGGTTGACGGTGTGTGCGACGGCACGAATGTCTTCATTGGAGCCTTAGTTGAGCACATAGAGAACGCCGGGGTACATTCTGGCGATGCCACAATGAGCATACCAACCCTAACCATCGGAGAAGCAACCAAGCAACGCATCCTAAGGTATTCCGAAATGATCGCGCAAAGCCTCTTGATCAAGGGTCCCTTCAACATCCAATTCTTGGTGAAGAACGGAGAGGTTCAGGTGATAGAATGCAACCTGAGGGCGTCTAGGAGCATGCCCTTCGTTTCCAAGATGATCGGGACAAACCTGATGGACCTCGCCGCCATCGCAATTATGGGCGGGACGATAAAGGCCGGCGAGGGAACATCGACCGGTTTCGGAGTGAAGGCCCCACAGTTTTCCTTCACTCGATTAGACAACGCGGACCCTGTAACCGGAGTGGAGATGGTTTCAACTGGCGAGGTTGCATGTTTCGGAGAAACGTTTCAGGACGCCTTCATCAACGCGCTTATTGCTAGCAACTTCTACGTTCCTCGAAAGGGCGATGCAGTACTCATCAGTATGGGCGAGACCCGCAAAGGGATAATCCCATACGCACGAATGCTGGCAGAAAACGGGTACCGAATTTACGCAACCAGGCACACAGCCGATGAGCTCGCCGAGAGGGGAATAGAATCGACGACACTCTACAAGGTTAGAGAACGTAAGAAGCCGAATATTCTGGATTACTTAACCAGCAGAGAGATCAAACTGGTCATCAACATCCCGAGCCACGAGAAGGAACCTCAGTCGCGATTGATCCTGCGGGACGAGTATGTCATACGCAGAAAAGCTGCCGAATTTGGTATCCCAGTAGTGACAAACTTGGAACTTGCTCGAGCCTTGGTTAGGGCGTTGGTAAACCATAATGGTAATAGCGCTCACCCTGCCTCGTCCGATGCTCGGGACCGAGCCTCCGGCCAGCCTTCGCCCTCTTCACCCAAGCCGGTTAATGAAGCCGAAGACCGGAGTGCTCTGAAACCGATACCTGTTAGGCGGGTTGTCCGAACCTAAGAATTGTGCCTCTGGGAGAGACTCGAAGTCTCCCCCGTCCAATCTCTACCCTCCGTGTCAGACCCTGAAACAGCCGAGAGCCGGTTAGAATTCTCGGGCTCCTTTGGTTGATCTAGAGTCTCAGAGATCCTACGTAGCGCTTCGACCAAGAGATTGCCTTCACGATGTCGAAGGGCCGATCTTCCTAGAACGTTTCTGAAAGCTTTGGTGAGCAAAGCCTTGTCACGTTCCTTCATTCCTGAGAGTGCTGCTGACTCTGATAGGAATCTGAGAATTGTTTTCTTGACTTGTTCAGAGGCAAGCTTGTCTGTCGCTGATTCGCGCGATGTATTGTGGAGCTCGTAGAAGACTATCGCGGCAGCATGGGACAAGTTGAGCGTTTGATATTCTGAATTCGCCGGAATTGTCAGAGTAGCGTCACATTGACTCAGCTCGGCATTAGTGAGACCGGTGCCTTCTCTACCAAACACTATTCCAATGGTTCCCGCTCGGCGCTTTACTATACTGGTGAGTTCCTTCGGTGTCATCGGTTTTCTAGCAAGATTAGAAGGCACGTACGACTTTTGGGACGTCGTTCCGATTGAGAGGTCGAGACCCTCCAAGGCTTCTTCCAGGGAGGTACGTTCAACTATTGAATCGAGTACATCTTGGGCGTGTCCAGCGCGCATCCTTCCGTTGGAACCGAGGATTGCTTTTGGATTGACGACCTGGAGATTTGAGAGTCCGAAGTTTTTCATTGCTCGCGCCACGAAGCCGATCGATTCTTCGAAGTTCGGCTCAACGAGAATCACTCTAAGATCGGTCAAAATACAATCTGGGAGTCTTTACCCGCTCGAGGGGCTCTTAAGCTTGGAAAGTCACGGTCAGTGAGTCGGTCCCAACAGTGACTGGACGTAACTACCCAGCAACCTGCTAGCTACAATGATGACCACACCGAGGACTACCATCTTGATCGCGGATTTGGCCGCCGACTGTTTGAGGGTTATTCCGCGAAATGCGCCCATGAAAGAGAGGAGAAATACGCCGATGAGAATAGAAGCGGAAACTGAATAGTCTATAGAGAGAAAGACTAGTGGAAGGAGAAGAGCCAGGGACGCAAAAGAGGAGGTCAACGAGGTCACTAGACCTGAGACTAAAGCACGGCGATGGACCCTCGCGAGGAGGCTGTGAAACTTTGCATGGTCCTTCTTTGTTGGCGCTCTTCGCTGACTACCATCTATCCGAGCCCTTCTAGCCATCTGGTTCTTTGAACTCTCCCAGGCGTTCATGAGACGTGTTTTCTTTTCGGTAGTTTGCGACAGGTAGGTCGCGGCAAAGACCGAGAGCGCTCCAGCCGCAGCTCCTCCTATACCCGTGGTGAAGATCTGTTGGGGATTCAAGGCGGCAGCAGCGGCGGCAGCGATAATCCCTAGGACTGAGAATATTCCGTCGATGGATCCAAAAACCAGTTCAGCTACGAGGCTTCCAGATTCGAGACCGATGAGTTCCGTAGTCTGAATGGCCAAGACAAATCAGCCCAGAAGGGGCTCCGAAGAATAGATGCAAGAACCCACGGCTTGAGCATGCTGTTACCCTTCAGTATTCTCCAGAGAGAATCGCTCCGAGTCATGCGTGGCCTCGGCTCGACTGCTGAGCTGGTCTGGGTGCAACTATAGCAGATGCTGTTCTTGAGACTCGGAAAAATTCGTGGTGGGACGGTTCGCTGACTATGATATGACCTGTCCGAGGAGCCCGGTTTTCTCGCAGTCGTAGCATCTGTAGGTGCGCTCGGTCTTCCATTTTCCGGAAGGGTCGAGAACCAGCTTGTCTTGTGAGTTGAGTTCGCTATAGTCGAATTGACCGCCGCACCTGTCGCAGACGAATTCCGCCAAGAAGGATCATTCAGTAGGTGGGGATCGCTACTCATAAACAGTCGTGCTTCTGGATATTGCTAGCACCGACTTAGAGTACTGGCCCCGCAACCCATTTTACCATCGCGCTCCATTCACTTCTCGGCATTGTCAGCTATTTCGGACGGGGAAAAGAGCAAGAGAATCCAGCAGACATTCGACGAGTTCAACGAGTCATGGCTCGTCTATTGGAACGCGTACATTGATCTGCAGAACCAGTTGTATGAGAGCCTGAAGGCTGCGCGCGACGTAACCTGGTTAGGCGCAACCGACTCGGCCAAGATGAGCGAGATAAACTCAGCCCAGCGACAGCTCTTCGCAACGATGCCCCGCCGCCTAGACTATGCGCCACTTGGACAGATCAACCGGAGCATGGACTACGCCCTCAGCAAGGTCAACGAATTACTCGCTGCGCTCTTCTCCGAGAAGGAAAAATGCAAGCGCCTGGAAACCGCGATAGACATCCTGACGGAGAAAGCGAACAGAACCAAACAGGAACTACAGACCGAGTCGTAGCCCAAGCGTTCTAGGCCAGGCGCAGGATTTGTCGCGTCTAGCTAGAGCGTCATGGAGCCGGGGATGGGCGAGGGCCTGAGGGTGTTCAGTTATCCTGTCCGTACCGCTAGTAGCCAGAAGTGAAGAGCACGCTATCCTACAGCCTGTTAGTTGTTCTGAGGAATGATTGGTTGAATCAAGACAACGCAATTCCTAGGAGTATCTTGATTTCCTCCGCTTCTCGAGGGGTCGCCGAAGGCAGGGAGTTGAAGTATTCAAGGAAACCAGTCCGAGAGAGACAGGCGGAGCAAAGGTCCCATTCGACAATTTCGATCCCGAAAACTATTTCGGCGACGTGGGTTTGAGAAACGCCGCAACCCGATGCGCAAGTCCCGTCACGGGTGTGCAAGGCGTAGAAAACGCTTTGAGGGGTGACACTGACCTTAGGCTCGAGCAGCGTCACAGCACTCACCCCGGCAGTTTTCCGAGCCTGCATGCATCTGGTCACTCTGCTGGCGATCCTCTTCTCCTTGAGTTGTCATTGATAAAATAGGCTGAAACTCTGACGGTTCGAAGATAGATAGAACCGAAACTTCCGGCTGCAAGGAATACTATTCCTTCCGCGAAGGCCCTCAAGGGGATTCGTCTTCTCCAAATTGCTTCCCTCTTGGAGCCGGGGGTGGGAGTTGAACCCACCTTAGCCATCCGTTGTGGGATGTTTACTACGGGTTGCTACGAGCTGTGTCTGCAGCCCGTCGCCTTATCCGATCGGCCTTCGGTGGACAAGCCAACCCCGGCCTGGTTCGGCCCCCGGCAAAAACAATCACCCGGCTGTCATTCGTATAAGCTTGATGAAGAGAGACTCGAAAAAGATCGAAGTCACCCTGACCACGTTTCTCATCTAAATCAGATGCAATGATCGGCTAGTTTGAACCCACAGTTTTATAGGCCCGGTTCCGGATTCCTCGAAACAAACAATAGGACTTCTCGGAGAACCCACGCAGCTTGTCCGGAATAGACGCCGTCAAAAAGGTCGTTGAAACGGAAACACAAGCACGCAGAATCGTCGACGAAGCAGCGGCGAAGGCCCAAAAAGTAATCTCCGAGACCCGCGAACAGGCTGAACGAATTAGGCAAGAAGCCGTCGCGAGTGCGCAGGGACGCAGGGACGGGATACTTCGCGAGGCCAAGGAGAAGGCAGAAGCAGAGGCTCTCCAATCCGACCAGGAAACGGAACAGATCCTGGACACCTACCGGAAACTCTCGGATGAGAGAAAGGCCGCCGCAGTCAGCAAGGCCATGGCATTGATTGTGAACGGGTGAATACAATGTCTGAGTCTCTACAGAAGCTACAGAATCGAATCCTCTCTGATGCCAGGCTAAAGGCCCAAGAGACAATCAAAGAAGCTCAAGCAAACGCCCAGCAGACTCTCGAAGAGGCAAGGCGGAGAGCCCAGAAAGAATCTGAAGAGATCATCGCGAAAGCCAGGGTAGAGGCAGAGAACGTTCGAAGAAGCATCCTGAGTTCAAAGGTTCGCGTCAACAGGCTCAGAATTCTCGATGAGAAGAACCGAATCGTTCAGGACATTATTCACACTGTTGAGGATCAGCTCTCAAGTATTGCAACAACGGACCAGTTCGAGAACACCGCCCAGCGATTTGTAGCAGAGGCGGTAAAGGCCGTGGAGTCAGACCAGCCCATAGTCAGGATCGGTTTCAAAGACGCTACCAAGAAGAATCTTGACGGAATGTCGCGGGTCCTCCCGAAAGGTGGGAAACTTGTCATTGACGAGAAGCCTATTGACGACTTCGGCGGAGTCATTGCCACGGATCCAGAAGGCAGAGTCGTCTTCAACAACACCTTCAAGTCACGATTGGAAAGACTCGACAACCAGCTGCTGACCCTGATAGCCTCGACAGTTTTCAGCGAGTAGCTCCTCAAATGCTAAAGCCTGAACGCATGCAACAAGTCAGCATCATAGTAGCAAAAGACCAGCTACCCAACCTCTTGGCATATGCTGGCTCCAAGAAGCTCTTTCACCTAACAGAAATTGAAGACGACAATATTCCCCAAGGAGCCAAACGCTACGAGGCGCTTGAACTCCAAGCGAAGTCCTCCACGATAAAGAACAGAATAACAACTCTTACCACGGCCCTCAAAGTTAACGAGGCAACGCTCGAAAAACTGAACGCCCCAGTCAACAATATAGATGGGCTCGCAAGATTTCTGGATGAGGAGACAGGGAAGCTTGAACACTCAGTCCGGCAGCTCGAAGATGGCGAAGGGAAGCTTCAGACAGATAAGGAACAAGCCTCCGAACTCTCACGATTCATATCTGGCTTGGAAAACGTAGGAGTCTCGCTAGACGCGATCGCGGGCCAAGGATTTCTCACAAGCCTCGTCGGAGAAGCTAGCACTGAAACGATATCCTCCATCCAGAAGGAGTTGGACCGGATTACCCAGGGCAATCTGATCTTCGCGATTACGAACACCTCTGAGAAGAATCAGACCTTCCTCGCCATCTTCCCGGCCCCTTTCCAAGAGAATGCGAAGCAAGCAACCAGTGCGCTGGGAGCCAAGCTTGGACCACCCTGGACGGGGCTGCCCTCGGACCCCAAGAAAGCGAAGGAAGCGATTGACCTTCAACTGGAAAACCTAGAGAAAGAATCGAAGAACCTCCAAGAGAAGAGAACGACAATCGCAAAGGAGTACGGTCCAAGAATCAAGTCTTTGTCCACATTATCCGAAATTCTCGATGCAAGAGCGAAAGCTCTAGGCGGATCGTCAACCACTGAGTCAACGATTCTCCTACAGGCGTGGATCCCCCAGTCTCAAGCCAAGACGGTCGCAGAGGATGTGTCGAAAGCGACCGGAGGACTCGCATCAATGATCGCTGAAGAGACTAAGAGTCCTACACACCACTCAGC
>Ga0209076_1000089_pt1 | contig 11401 bp, 8 predicted proteins | sample Rivendell_Oct201_9_FD_188350 | JGI IMG/M metagenome (GOLD analysis project Ga0209076, IMG submission 188350) | Vadose zone soil and rhizosphere microbial communities from the Eel River Critical Zone Observatory, Northern California to study diel... | ecosystem: Environmental > Terrestrial > Soil...
AGAGAGCCGACAATACCTCGGAGGTCTAAGAGACAAATTCGAGATTCCTGAGGCCGGCATCAGGGGCTACAGAGGAGACCGCTACTACCGACTCCTCGAAGAGGACGGCATGATCTCTCCCGAAGCAGAGACGACAGGAAACACTGTCTTAGTCGGTAGAACGAGCCCTCCACGATTCTTGGAAGAGTATCGAGAGTTTGAGGTGAAGGGTCCAACCAAACGCGACTCTTCCGTAACAATGCGGCCTTCCGAACAAGGCACTATCGACCAAATATTCGTAACAGAGTCCATCGAGGGCAGCAAGTTAGTCAAGGTCAAGGTCCGAGATTTGCGCGTCCCAGAGCTAGGCGACAAGTTCGCCTCACGCCACGGGCAAAAGGGAGTCATCGGTCTCCTTGTGCCTCAAGAAGACATGCCTTTCACAGTCGACGGTGTCGTACCGGACGTGATAATCAATCCGCACGCCATCCCGTCCAGAATGACCATCGGCCAATTCGTGGAGACATTGGGAGGAAAGGCCGCGTCTCAGATGGGCGAGATAGTAGATGGGACAGCTTTCGAGAACATTGGCCCCGAGGCCATTGGCGATATCCTTACCAAGCTAGGATTCGAGAGTAGCGGCAGAGAAGTACTATACAATGGAATCACAGGAGAGAGACTAGCAGCTGACCTATTCATAGGCGTCGTATACTACCAGAAACTGCACCACATGGTCTCAGACAAGATGCATGCACGAGCCCGCGGCCAGGTTCAAATGCTTACACGACAGCCCACGGAAGGAAGAGCCCGAGGTGGAGGACTCAGGTTCGGAGAAATGGAACGCGACTGCCTCATCGGACACGGAGCCAGCGCACTCTTACGCGACAGGCTTCTGGAAGAGTCTGACAAGTACATAGCCTACGTCTGCGAAATCTGCGGAACCCTCGCATATCACGATATCAAACAGAACAAGTACATCTGCAGAATAGACGCAGAGAAAGCGCAGATCTCACCAGTCGCAATATCCTACGCGTTCAAACTGCTAGTGCAAGAACTGATGGCGCTCGGGATCGCGCCTAGACTGAACCTCGAGGAGAGGGCCTAAGCCATGGCACTCGCAACCGTAGACGAGACAGCCAAGGTCATACAGAGCATACGCTTCACACTACTGTCTCCGACAGAACTCAGAAAACTATCAGCGGTGGAAATCCAAGCTGCAGACACCTACGACGAGGACGGAGTCCCCATCGTCTCAGGTCTAATGGACGGCAGACTCGGAACTCTAGAGCCACGTCAAAAGTGCAAGACGTGCGGGAACACAGCATCCGCGTGTCCGGGACACTTTGGACACATCGAACTGTCCGAACCCGTAATTCACGTCAGCTTCGCAAAGCTAACACATCGTCTGCTATCAATTACTTGTCGAAACTGTGGAAGAATCCTACTTACAGAAGAGAAGATCGAGAAATACCGCGCTAGATATACAGAGCTGAAGGAGCGGCTAAACACCGTACCAGACGCGTTTCTAGACGAGATCATCAGAGACGCAAAGAAAACTCAACAGTGCCCTCACTGCAGCCAAAAACAGTATCCCATCGAACATGGAAAACCGACAACATTCCACGAGATCGTCGCTGAAGGTGGAGCAGTACGGCTTACTCCAAGTACCGTTAGAGAGCGGTTGGAAAGGATAACTGACGACGACCTCATCCTATTGGGCTTGGACCCTAAGGCCGCGAGACCAGAGTGGGCGGTCCTTCAAGTGATGCCTGTCCCGCCGGTCTCAGTTAGACCCAGCATCACTCTCGAGTCCGGGATCCGATCAGAGGATGACTTGACACACAAGCTTGTCGACATCATAAGGATCAACCAAAAGCTCAGCGAGGCGCTCGAATCCGGCGTACCCATCAACATCATTCAGGAACTTCACGAGCTACTACAGTACCATGTAACAACCTACTTCGACAACGAAGTCTCAGGTCTCCCTCCTGCCAGACACAGGTCGGGAAGAGCCCTCAAGACCCTTGTCCAGAGACTAAAAGGGAAAGAAGGAAGGTTCAGAGGAAACCTCTCTGGAAAAAGAGTCGACTTCTCGGCGAGAACAGTGGTCTCCCCTGATCCCAACCTCGACATCAACCAGGTCGGAGTCCCGCTAGATGTTGCCAGCAGACTAACGATTCCCGAGAAGGTTACAGGTCACAATATCGAAGAGATGAAACGGCTCATCGATAACGGACCCGACAATTACCCTGGAGCACTCTACATTGTGCGGCCTGACGGGAGACGTGTGCGTCTAGAATTCGTCACGGACAGAAAAGTGGTCGCGGAGGCTATCCAGCCCGGGTTCGTAGTAGAGAGACATCTCCGAGATGGAGACATTGTGTTGTTCAATCGTCAACCGAGCCTCCACCGCATGTCAATAATGGCACATCGAGTGCGCGTCCTGCCGTACAAGACGTTCAGACTCAATCCTACAGTGTGCACGCCGTACAACGCCGACTTTGACGGAGACGAGATGAACTTGCACGTTCCTCAAGGCGAAGAGGCGCGGACGGAAGCGCGGCTTCTCATGCAGGTACAAGACCAGATTCTCTCACCAAGATACGGTGGACCGATAATCGCGGCCATACGTGACTCGCTGACGGCAGCTTTTCTACTCACGCAGAAGTCTACGACTCTAAACCGCCAAGACGCGTCCAAGCTCATTGCTGCAGCGGGCTATGAGGGTCCGATGCCAGAACCCGTCACAGTGAAAGGCGAGGAGCGGTGGACGGGCAAGCAGATCTTCAGCCTAGTGCTTCCGAAAGGGTTCAACTTCGTATCGAAGTCAAATCTTTCGAGCTACTACAAGTGCCCGGACGACGACAAAGGTGTCATGCATGACTGCCCATACGACACGTTCGTAGTCATCAAAGACGGAATTCTAGAACAGGGCGTAATCGACAAGGCCTCGATCGGGGCAGAAAAGTCTGAGAGTCTGTTCCATCGCATTGTCAAAGACTATGGCGCGGAAGAAGCGAGAAGGTTCCTAAACGCGGTCACGAGACTCTTAGACCGGTTCATGCTACTCCGCGGATTCACCTACGCCATGGACGAGTTACAGCTAGCGCCGGCGACCAAGGAAAAGATCACCAAGGGGATTGCAAAGGCAGAGGAGAAGGTTGACGAGTACATCGAGAGTTATCGAAAGGGCACCCTCGAGCGTCTTCCTGGACAGTCCCTTGAAGAATCGCTTGAAATCTACATCATGAACGAGCTCTCAAGAGCCCGCGACGTTGCCGGAGAATACGCGGACCAGTACTTCCAGATGGACAACAGCGGCGTCATAATGACACGAGCTGGCGCAAGAGGCTCCTCACTCAACATCGGACAGATGACCGCAAACGTTGGCCAGCAGTCCATTCGAGGAAAGAGAATCCTCAGAGGCTACAGAGGAAGAGCCTTAAGCTTCTTCAAACCCGGAGACATGCGAGCCGCACCGCGAGGCTTCGTCTATCACAGTTATCGTGACGGGTTGGAGCCGATCGAGTTCTTCTTCCACGCAATGGGAGGAAGAGAAGGGCTTGTGGATACTGCCGTTAGGACCCAGCAGAGCGGATACATGCAGCGCCGTCTCATCAACGCTCTCGAACATCTCAGAGTCGAGTACGACTCGACTGTAAGAGACTCCCGCGGTAACATAATTCAGGTCCGGTACGGAGAGGATGGAGTAGATGTCGCAAAGAGCGACCACGGCAAGTCGGTGAACATTGACAGGCTCGTCGAGCGGGTCCGACTTACGATGAAGAAGGGAACACCGGCCGGGAAAGAGTATGTCGAGGAACAGGTCGACACTTCAAAAGAGGTTCTGTCGCCTCTAACTCTCAACAAGCTAAGACAGACGTTGCTCAGTGCCAAGCTAACCAAGACAGGAGTAGACGAAGCTGTAACCGGAACAATCGAGAACTACAAACAGGCTTTAGTCGAGCCGGGCGAGGCGGCCGGAATAGTCTCAGCCCAGTCTATCGGTGAGCCGGGTACACAGATGACGCTGCGAACCTTCCACTTCGCTGGAGTACGAGAACAGAACGTCACTCTCGGTCTACCACGATTGATCGAGATCGTGGACGCGCGCAAGATTCCCTCGACGCCCAACATGACGGTTTTCCTGGACACGAAACATCGTACGAGCCGCGAGAAGGCTCAAGAGGTCGCGACGCTCTTAACTCATACAACCCTCGGTGACATTGCAAGCTCTTTCGAGACAGACGTCACCCGGATGAGGATCGATGTCAAGCTGAATCCTCAAGCAATGAGGGAGAGAGAGGTGACCGTTCAAGAAGTACGAGAAGCGTTGGTCTTGGCAAATGCGGACGTGAAGGTCGAGTCGTACTCGATTGAGATCAAGACGAAGGACTTGGAGATTCCACAATTCAGACGGCTGGCTAGTAAGCTGACGGTTGCTCACATCAAGGGTATTCCCGCGGTAAAGCGAGCACTGGTGATTGAGGAGAAGGGCGAATGGATCGTCCGGACAGAAGGCTCCAGCCTCGCACTCGCACTAGAAATTCCAGGGGTCGACACGGCACGGACAGTGAGCAACAATATCAACGAGACAGCAGTCGTGCTAGGAATAGAAGCAGCGAGGAACGTCATCGTTAAAGAAGCACTCGGCGTACTTGAGGAGCAAGGACTAGACGTCGATGTTCGACACGTCATGCTGGTCGCGGACATGATGACCTCTTCAGGCGACGTGCTCCAAGTGGGCCGTCACGGGGTCAGCGGCGAGAAAGCAAGCACTCTAGCAAAAGCAGCGTTCGAGATCACTATCCCGACAATCGTGGACGCTGCCGTCAAAGGCATCACGGATACTCTGCGAGGGGTGGCGGAGAACGTGATTGTTGGCCAGCAGATACCGATGGGCACTGGTCTGATCGAAGTATCCATGATAATGCCGCGTAAGGGAGGAAAGTAGACTCTGGTCGACATCAACAAACAGATACGCATGGCCGTGAAGACGGGGAAGGTCGGGTTTGGAAGCAAGGACGCGGTCGTGAGTACTGGGTTTGGTCGGGCGAAGATGATTATTCTGGCAAAGAACTGTCGTGAGGCTGAGCGGGACGAGATTCTCCACAACGCTGAACAGTCAGAGATTCCAATCTACGTCTTTCCCGGATCAAGTCTAGATCTGGGCGCGGTCTGCGAGAAGCCTTTTCCAGTCTCCGCGATCGTCGTCCGGGAGCCAGGGGATTCCGAGGTCTTGAAGCTGGTCGCTGAGAAAAAGTGATGCTCCAGCCCAAGATCAAACTGACGAGCGAGGAGATGAAGTACATGGCCCTATTCGAAAGCATCACCGGCGCAACGACACAGGATTGTATTATTGACGAGAAGCTGGAGAGGATCATTTTCGTCGCGAAGCCGGGCGATATGGGCCTCGCGATCGGCAAGGGTGGGAAGAACATCAACATGCTGCGGAATATGACGAGCCGCCAGATAGAAGTGGTCGAGTACGCTGAGACTCCGGAGGCTCTGATCCGGAATAGTCTGTCTCCAGCGCGGCTGAAAGAGGTCCGGGTGACTGAGAGGCCCGACAAGAAGATTGTTGTTGTTGAGGTCGATCCGCGCGACAAGGCGATTGCGATTGGGAAGAATGGACGGACCATCGATAAGACGCGGTTGCTTGTAAAGCGCTACTTCGACATAGACCAAGTTGTAGTATCATAGGACTCGGGAATCGCACTCTCGCGTCGCGAGAATAATATTGCTGGCCGCCTCTTTCCTGGAGGGCTCTCGCCAGCTGGAACGTTTCTCGGCGAGGACTCTGTTTTAGGACGCAGAATAGGCTTGGATCATGATCTTCGAAACGTGGCTCTTACGCCAGGGAGAAGCGTCGAAGAAGCGTGGTTACAGAACCGCTTGCCCAGATCTGAGATTCGGGCGTGTTCTAGGCGATTCCGATCGGTAGGCTGGCTCCTGATGCAGCGTCATGCTAAAAAGCAAGTCTGAGCCTCCGCTCTTCCTTCAAAGGCTTCGAGCTATGGGCAGCACCTCAAGCGGAATGTTTGCAGGCCGCAAATTGCGGAAGCGGCGCGCGAGCTTCAGGTGGGCCTATGCACCCTACAAACGAAGAATGCTCGGTCTCGACTACAAGGCAGACCCATTGGAAGGGTCTCCTCAAGCTAGGGCGATTGTGCTGGAGAAGGTGGGGATTGAATGCCGCCAGCCCAACAGTGCAGTTCGGAAGTGCGTTCGTGCACAACTGATCAAGAATGGGAAGGTCGTAACCGCGTTCCTCCCAGGCGACGGGGCTTTGAACTTCATCGATGAACATGACGAGGTTCAGATCGAGGGTATTGGTGGGGCGGAGGGGAAGGCGTACGGCGACTTGCCTGGGACGAGGTATCGGGTGTTCACGGTTAACGGCGTTAGTCTAGATGCGTTGTTAAACGGTAAGAAAGAGAAGCCGCGTCGATAAGTAATCATTGCGAAGAACCGGGTCGCTTGCCTGTAACATGTCTTGACAGATAGAGGTTCGAGTATCTTTTTGAGTAAAAATAGTCCATACCTCTTTTCTAATCAGGGCTAATAGATCGAGAGAAATTACAGGAAGCGAATATAGAAAATTGGCGTTAGTATGGGGCGTCGTCTGCTCCGAGTGCCAGCTACTGGCCGTAGAGAACTGCCCCCACTGCACTAGAGACCTCTGCGAGAAACACAGCGGCCGCCACGACTGCGAAAAACTACGAGCAAGAGAATACGCAGTCGCAGGTTAAGAAAAAGCGCCGGGGAAATCACTCAATACCTAGGCAACAGTTCAACGGGTAGACCTCGCTCAACTGTGAACTACAGCAGTCTGAGGCCCTCCATATTGCATCCGAAAATCGCGAAGCCCCATCTCCTGTCCCATGACGACAACGGTATCTTCGGATCGTCTCTGATAGAACGGCAACTTCACAATCTCCGCAGAAACATTGCGATCTCTAATCTTTACGTCGAAAACGGTACCCACTTTCGAAATATTTGGCGGGACATACCCCATACCGATGCTGACCCCGAGGGTCGGAGAAAACGTCCCGCTCGTAACTTTTCCTATGCTCTGATCTTCCAGAACGATTTCTTGACCCTGTCGAGGGATTCCCTTGTCTCTGATCTTGAAGCCCACCCGGACCCGACCAGGTCCCTGCTCCTTCTGAACTTGAATAGGTCCTCGTCCGACAAAATCACTCTTCTTGTCCAGTCGGACAGCAAAATTGAGTCTGGCTTCAACAGGTGACGTCTTCTCGTCGATGTCGTTTCCGTAAAGGCACATTCCTGCCTCTAACCGCAAGACATCCCTGGCTCCGAGGCCCGAGGGTTTCAGTCCGTCATGCTTGCCCGCTGAAAGGAGTCTGTCCCAGATCTTCAACGCATGCTCAGGATGTTGACTGGTCGTGTTCCAGACATAGATCTCGAAACCATCCTCACCAGTGTAGCCACTTCTCGTTACGAGACACGAAAGGTCTCCCACCCGAACATCTCTGCCTGAATACTTGTCGATCTCTTCCAGTCTAGTCCCGGAGATGCTCCGTAGTATCTGCCCTGCCTTCGGTCCCTGAACGGCAAACATTGCCGATTGGTCGGAGATGTCTTTCAGCTCCGCTTCGCGTTCTCGATGCTTCTCGAGCCAGGCCCAGTTCTTGTCTCGATTAGCAGCATTGTAGACGACCAGATACTTCGTCTGAAGCGTTCGGAAGATAGTAAGGTCGTCGATTATTCCCGCGCTTGGATTGCAGAGGAGGGAATAGTGTCCTTGGCCGATTGAGAGTGTAGAAACATCGTTTGTTACGAGGCGGTTGAGAAACGTCTCCGCGCGCTTGCCCTCAACCATAATTCTTCCCATGTGCGAGACATCGAACAGCCCTGCGTGCGTCCGTACGGCTTTGCACTCGGGGATTATTCCCTCGAACCAGACAGGAAGCTCGTAATCAGCGTAGTCGACAATATTGCCATGTTTCTTATGATAATCATAGACTTGCGTTCTCTTCGGCATTGTCGGCCTTGCCTTGGAACCTCGGTGCTGGGTAGAAAAGGGAGATTATTGCGTGGGCGGAGCTGTCTGGGGACCGATCTTCAATTTCTCAATCATAAAACCCAGCTTATTTCCACACTTGGGACAGTAGCCACCGTTCCGCTGTATGATCTCACTCGGCGTTTCTAATTCAAGTCCGGTGTAGAGGAGGTCGCCGCACTTGGAACATGTGATTCGCTGAGGAGACAAATAGTTGCTAGGACCTCGACTGAGCGTAAATTCTCCCGCCCGGTATTAAAACAGTTCCAGAAGCACGAGAGAAGACGAACCGCCGGAAAGCAGGGCTTATTATTGAGGCGTCTCAGGAGCCACTAAATTAGAACCTGGACTAGCGAGGACTGTTCATCGTGGGCATGAAAACGAGTCTCTGGAAGCTGAAGAGGTCATTGAACAATCTAGCTTTCAGAATGAGCTTCATCAGACTCGCCCCGGGATCTAGCAGACCACTGCTACCGGTCGCGGAATTCCTGATTGTCGGGTTCACCATATTCGTCTTGGCAGGCGGATTATTCGTGCTAACCCAAGGAGGCCAAGGGCTGTTGAACGTGGCGAGCGGATACTCATTTGTTTATCCTGGAGATATTAACAATCAGACGACTCAGGAGGCTGTGTTTACGACGCTGATCTACGGAATAGGAATATTGGGTCTCTACATGATGTTCATGAGCACGCGATACGCGTATCGTCCCAAGCGCGCATACGGATACCTAGCCTTCGGGATGATCATGGCAGTCATCTTCATAATATCACTCTACGTCCTCATCTACGCCAAGATCGGCCAACTCTAGACTAACGGACGAACATTAGTCCGACCCGCGGGATGGGGCTAAGCCCATCTTCCGAGAATTCTTCTACACTCCGGACAAAAACCGTGCTTAGCATTATCCGTCTTCTTTCCACACCGCGCGCAAGTCCTCGGGCTGACTCTGCCATGAACCGCCAGGGTCTTGCGGAACCCGGGTCCACTATGATATCCACCCGGCTTGATCATTCGTCGCCTTTTCATCAGTGCTACTTAGACCTGAGAAATCCTCAGCTCGCATAAAGCGGAGCTTTACCCGGCTAGTCTAAGTCTTGGATACAACCCTACTCCATTGAGCGGGCGCGACAACGCCCCGATCTAGCCACTGCCAACTTGAGCGCAGTATCCAGTTATGACCCCCCCGCTGCCTTGTTTCACACTAATGTTAGGATACATGACACCAGTCGACGAGGCCACATAGATCGCCAGGTAGTCTGCGCAGCCTTCGGCGAGTTTGAAAACGGCAATCGATTGGGAAGTGGCTGCAGGAAGGGAGACGTAGTATCCAGATACACAAGATAGATCGCCATTGCAGACTGTATACTGGACGAATTGTCCGAGTGTGAAGAAGTAGACACTGATTGGTACTGTGCTTGTGAACGAGACGAAATAATCAAAGGTATCAGGGACAGATCCTTCCCTCCACCCCCTCGATGTCATGTTACAGCCTGAGCTCGGGGGCCCTCCACAAGAATTCCAGATCGGTGTATAAGGCGGTTGGGGAGTTGGAGTATTGGGTGGTTGGACGCTCTGAGCGTTGGGCGGGTTGGCCAGCGAGTAGCGATAACCTGTGAGTGAGAAAAGGTGTCCCGAAGATGTCGCGTAGAGTCCGACGCCTAGTAGTACTACGACTACCAGCAATACTGCGATCACCGCCTTGTAAGCTCCCGTGGACACCGGCGCCTGCCTTGGTGTAGTGGGATAGTAGACAGGAGGGACCTGTTGAAGCTGGGAATGCGGCGCGGTAATCTTGGTCCCACAATTTGCGCAGAAGGTCACGTTCTGCTGAATCGATGTTCCACAATTCGGACAATAAGACTGTCCCATCGACAACTTCAATCGCCTTGAATGTCAGGGCTGCAGACGATATTGCCGGGCTTCTAAAGGCCACGGTGAAAATCTATTATCCCTTGTCTGGACGAACCCAGTCCGGTTTCTCGAATGCTAACAGGAAAACGCATCCTTCTCCGGGCTCCAGAGCGAGAAGATCTCAAGTCACTTCACAAATGGCAAAATGATGAGGAACTCATGATGCTTTCACGCTCCCAGCCAGACCATGTCAAGTCAATGGTATCTCTCGAGGCAGAATGGGAGAAAGACCTGAAGGGAGACGACCCAGATGTACGCCGATATATGATCGAAGAGAAATCTAGCGGAAAGGCCATAGGATGGTGCTCGATAAGATTCCACTCTTTTGCACGCAGGTATACCAATGCCGACATCGGATTGTGCCTCGGAGAGAAGGACAAATGGGGTAAAGGATACGGGACAGATGTTACTCAGCTACTGCTGCGGGAGACGTTTGAACAATTGAACCTCCACAAGGTGGGATGGTGGACCTTCACAGAAAACAAAGCGAGCATAGCACTCGCCAAGAAATTCGGATTCAAGGAAGAAGGACGACTGTTAGACCACAACTTCTTCAACAACGCGTTCCATGACACGGTCGTCCTTGGTCTTTTGAAAGAAGATTACGAAAAGCGACCGACCGCCAAATAGCGTAAGAGTCGGTCCAGTCGCGCATTGAAACAATAGTCGCACACTTCTGTTGCTTCTGATGAGATCACTCAATAACGATACCACGTACGCTTTGAACTATCATGAAGCGACAAAGCACTCCGAAATTAGTATGCGAACTTCAGCACACTATCTCGACTGGGCGAACAAGCCAGCCCAGTTCAAGACCTACGAGAATCTAGCCTCAATAGCACTTCCAAAGAATTTTCCTCGACCGGATTCAGAACCGCTAATTGCCGTCTCTGGGCGCCCGTCTCAGAAGCAAGCTTCGAACCTTGGACTCGCAGAACTTGCCGAACTGCTCTACTTCTCTGCAGGACTCACCAGAAAATATCGTTTCGGAGGCGAGCTTCACTATATGCGCGCAGCATCAGCCACGGGCGCACTCTATCCAATCGAGCTATACGTTGTCGCCGGAGATATTCCGGGACTCGAGGCAGGAGTCTACCACTTCGATCCTCTAGATTTTCAGCTCTCTCAAATAAGGAAAGGTGATTACAGAACTGAGCTTGCCGCAGCAAGCAACGACAGTATAGCGCTGGCCGCAGCGACCATTGCGTTCACTTCATTGGCTTGGAAGAACGCCTGGAAGTACGAGGCCCGCTCTTACAGACACTGGTTCTGGGACGGCGGAGTAATCGCCGCGAATCTCCTGGCTGCCGCATCATCCATAGGGTTGCCAACAAAAATAGTTAACGGCTTCGTAGATCAAACCGTTAACGAACTCTTCGGCTTGCAAGATGGAAAAGAGGCAACGATTTTTCTTTCACCGGTAGGCCTGAGACGACAAGGGTCAACCGATCATTCGCTGAAAGAAATCGATCCTATCCTACTCA
>Ga0209076_1000090_pt1 | contig 11304 bp, 10 predicted proteins | sample Rivendell_Oct201_9_FD_188350 | JGI IMG/M metagenome (GOLD analysis project Ga0209076, IMG submission 188350) | Vadose zone soil and rhizosphere microbial communities from the Eel River Critical Zone Observatory, Northern California to study diel... | ecosystem: Environmental > Terrestrial > Soil...
TCAACATGACCGTTACAAGTCAACCCCAAGCTGGCGGGCAGCGAACAATCAACTCCCACGAGAGCCAGCCTTTCGCGTACGTATTCTCAAACAGTCTGATCGCCCAAGGCGGCCGAGTCTTGGCCGCTAAGATTGGGGTGGCAGACAGTCAAGGTGCCTTCACAATTACGACCGATTCCGCCCCCATATCTCAAGCGAGACATCTAGCTCTTATCGTGCTCGCCCGCGACGCCAATGGCATCACATTAGGAAACCAAGATCCTACCGGAGCCACCGACAATCTTGTACTGTGCGGTCCATTGACGTCCGGCACCTGCCAGCCAGCACTTGACGGGCCCACAGAAGCAACTTCAGGACAATCATTGACAATGACATTGAAAGTCCGTAACAACTCAACTAAGCTAGTCATGAACCTGAACATAACACTCCAAGTCTTCAGCGGAACTAACCTCGTATCACAGACTACCCAGCGAACGGGTCCAATGCAGCCAGGAGCATCATACAATTTTCCATTCACCTTCAACGCTCCCTCCAGCCTCGGTAGCTACAGCGTCAGCTTCTTCTCCCCCGAATATGGAGCACCAATAATTGCCACAACGCTGAACGTCGTGATCATACCTACTACTCTCCAAATCGCAATCCCGGCCATCATAGGCATAGCAGTAGCCGTAGGATTTGCGTTCTTCTTCCGAAGACGTAGGCCTGCGGTCACAGAGACGGCGGAAAAGACAAAGCAGACAGGACCGAAGGCTGGAACAAGACCAAGAAACCCTTAACTCAAGCTGGACGTAAATAATCAGAACATAAAGTGACCGTTGATGGAAGCGGGCCCCGACAACATTTTCCAGGAGGAGTCGCCGCCGACCGAACCGCCAGTAGAGCGGAGCCCCGGAGGACTGATTTATGAATGCATAAACTGCAGCTCTCGATTGACCGCTGAACAGTTGAACATGACACCCGAGATCAAGTGTCCTTTCTGCGGCTACAGGATTCTTCGGAAGGTCAGGCCACCGATAGTTAAGCACCTCAAAGCGCGCTAGGGCTTCAGTAAACCGTTTCCGAGTTCTCCGCCCCGAAACCCAAGTCTGGAGACCAAAGGGTTCCTGAAAAGAGGAATATAGTGAACCCTATCCCACAAAACCAGTTGGGCTTGAACGCCTCGCAGATACAGGTGAAAGACAAGTATCGTCTGATCTCTGAGATCGCACGCCGCAGAGGCTTCTTCTGGGGCTCATTCGAGATCTACGGCGGAGTCAGTGGATTCTTAGATCTCGGGCCGTACGGGGTCACGTTGAGAAGACGTCTAGAAGATGAATGGAGAAACATCTTCCTAAAGCCCCACGGATTCTTGGAAATATCCACGCCCATCATTACTGCTTCGAAAGTCTTGGAAGCTTCGGGCCACGTGGCCAACTTCAAGGATCCCATGACCGAATGTAGTAACTGCAAACGAAGATTCCGAGCCGATCAAATCGTGAAGGACGCGGCAGGAATCGAAACCGAGGGGCTCAGTCTTGAGCAATTGGGAGCGTTGTTGAAAGAGAAGAACGTTAGATGCCCCGAATGTGGTGGACAATTGGGCCAGCCCGAATACTTCCACACAATGTTCAGGACAACAATCGGACCCTATGGTGAAGACGTGGCTTACGGACGACCGGAGGCAGCTCAAGGAGTATTCATCAACTTCCGCAGACTAATGGAAGTTTCACGGGAAAAGTTTCCGACTGGAATAGCACAGATCGGTACCGCTCTACGTAACGAGATTTCTCCTCGTCAAGGCCCGATCAGACTGCGTGAGTTCACAATAATGGACTTCGAGTTCTTCTTCGACCCAGACCAGCCCGACTGTCCATATCTGAAAGAAGTAGAAGATGATATCCTATCAATCGTGACGGAGAACATCAGAAAAACCGGAAAGGATAATGATCGAGTGAACATCTCCGTTGCCCATGCGTTGAGAGATGGGATAGTCAAGGCGCCCTGGGCCGCGTATTTTATGGCGCTAGCCAAAACATTCCTTCTTGCGCTCGGCATACCGTCCGAGAATCAGAGGTTCTTCGAAAAACTCCCCGACGAGAGAGCCCATTATTCGGCTCAGACTTTCGACCTTGAGGTCCGTCTTGACAGATGGGGCTGGGTGGAGGTCGCAGGGTTTGCGTATAGAACTGATTATGATCTGAAGAGTCAGATGATAGCGTCCGGCACGGACATGAGAGTCTTCAGACCCTACGAGAAACCGATCGAAAAGACTACTATGGTGATCAAACCAAACTATCAACGATTGCGGGCGATCTTCGGAAACGAGGCGGGCCGGGTAGGTGGGCTCCTCGCCTCTGCTGATCCAACGAAGTTGGCTAACAGCTCCCAATCTGTGGAATTGGACGGGTTCGTTGTCCAGAGGGATTGTTTCGAGCTAAAACAGGAGACTGTGAGGGAGGCTGGAGCGAAATTCCTTCCTCACGTTATCGAGCCTAGTTTCGGTGTCGAAAGACTGCTTTATGCAACATTGGAATACAGTCTAAAAATGAACGAAGACCGGATAATCCTGAGCATACCTCCGAAACTGGCGCCGGTGCAAGCAGCCGTCTTTCCCTTGCTGGGAAAGGATGGTTTGCCGGACAGGGCAATGGCGATCTTCACTGATCTGTCGCGGGAAGGATTGAGGGTCGAATATGACGAGGCGGGCTCGATAGGGAGACGATACGCGAGGGCGGACGAGGCAGGGATACCGGTTGGAATAACCGTCGATTATGACACACTAAAGGACGGGACGGTCACCTTACGAGACAGGGACACCTGGAAGCAGTTGAGGCGGCCAACCCGCGACTTATCGGGATTGGTTAGGAAGATAGTCGAAAACGGCTTTCAAAGCATAGAATCTGAACCTTAGGCCGCTGCTAGTTTTTTATCGGAAGCCTTGCATAGGGTGGCTGGAAAGGCGAACATAACCTGATGACATTTCCAGTGGAAACGGAGGCAACGATTAGACGTCGCATACTCGATATTTGCAGGGAACAGACCCGCAACGTCGTAGACATTACCCGCGAGCTCGCGCTCATGATGGACAACCTCTCGGACGGCAAACCAAAGGATTGCAAAGACAATTACGGCAACATGGTCAAGATAATGGACACTTTCGACGGGACCAAGAAGAAACTGCTAGAGGAAGTAGCTTCTGTTGGTAACCTCCTCGGCAGTCGGGACGACTTCATCCGACTGATCTTCCGAATAGGCGAAGTAGCAGACTATGCACAAGGCATAGGCTATCGAGTCTCATCGATAATTGACAAGAGCTGGAAACTGGACAAGAGATACACCAAACGCCTGGCCGAGATCGTAACCTTGGTGCTAGAGGAAATGTCAAAGATCAGAGAGACGATGATGTCACTCGGCTTCAATCCAACCCGCGCCATGGAACTCTCGATTGCAGTTGAGGACACCGAAAAGAAAGTAGATTCTGCCTATCGCTCCTTAGATCTTGAAGTATTAGATGAGAAGATGCCATTACGAACTATCCTGATTGTCAGAGACATTGGCGCACACATGGAGAACATGGCCGACCTCGGCGTCGACATTGTAGATTTGATCCGTGTGATAGCCCTGACCGCATAACAGAATTACTAATCTAATAACGGCCGGCGAGGGGACCAGGTCTCGTGAAAGCTACCGCGAGAGCCTACGCAATACAAGGACTGGTCAAGTACCATGGTCTGAAAAACAAGAAGCAGCGGATACCTTATCATGACAGTATAAGTGTCAGCATGAAGTCGCTCCCAACCATAACTACTGTCGAGTTCAGCGAGACGCTAGGACACGACACCTACAGAATTAACGGCAAAGTTCCTTCGAGAAATGAACAGAACAGAATACGAGTAGTCCTAGACGCTCTCAGAAGTATAGCGCGCCAAAGGTCTCTTCACGTTACGGTTGAATCGCGGAATCCCCCGGTCGAAGGAAAAGGGCTAGGGTACTCTTCCTCGGGGTTCGCGGCTCTAGGACTAGCCTCAACAAAAGCTCTTGGAATGTCGTTCCGACCAAAGATGCTCTCGCAAATTGTAAGATTGGGCGCCGGCTCCGCATCTCGAAGCCTCGTCGGAGGGTTCTCTATATGGTACGCAAACCGTAACGGCCTCTCCTACGCGGAACAATTGGCCAATGAAGATGAGATTCCCTGGAGAACAATCATAGTCCCAATCCCATCAAACGTCAGAACAGACACTGCCCATGAGGACGCTGTCCTGTCCCCCTTCTATGGACCCCGCCTATCATACATGAAGAAGATTCTTCCACGAATGAAGATCGCAATTACCAGAAGAGATACTCGTCAAATATCCCGCCTAGCTGAGATGGATACTCTCAATCTTCACGCAGTCACAATGACGGGAAAGGCCGGCTTAGTCTTGTTCAGCCCGCCGTCTATCCGTGTTATGGAAGAAGTGCGAAGGTTGCGGGAGGAAGACGATGTCCCAGCTTGGTTCTCCCTCGATACTGGCCCGTCGGTATTCGTTAACACGCTTCCGGAAGAATCATCGAAAATTGCCAGGCGACTCGGCAAACTGACCGAAGGTAAAATCCTTACATCTCTGGCGGGTGGTCCGGCCGAACTTCTCAAGAAACACCTGTTCTAACCAACACTATTAATCAAACCGCAATCATCCCACAATCGAGTCTGAAGGATTCACGATAGCCACACAAACAAAACCACGCGCGGGAGGAACACTCCCACCGCTCCCAAAGACTGACAAGTACGAGAAGATCGTGACTCGATTCGCCCCAAATCCAGACTTTGTTCTTCATTTAGGCTCCGTACGGGCTTCAATTCTCTCTCACGATTATGCGAGGATGTACAATGGAAGTTTCATCGTACGTTACGAGGACACAGACCCACGGCTGAAAAAATCGGTTCTCGAATACTATGATCTGATCCGGGAAGATTTGAAATGGCTGGAATGCCAGTGGGACGAAGAGTACATCCAGAGCGATAGAATATCGATTTACTACGAGCACGTCGCAAAACTCTTGGCCCAAGGCTCTCTCTACATATGCACGTGTTCACCTGAGAATTTTCGGGCTCGCGTAACTATAGGGCAGGCTTGTCCCTGCCGGGGCAAAACCCCAGTCGAGAACCTCTCAGATTGGGAGAAGATGCTCACAGGCGGCTATCAAGAGGGCGAGGCTGTTGTTCGAGTTAAGACCGACTTGGCACATCCGAATCCTGCAGTGCGCGACTGGCCTGCGTTAAGAGTCATCGATCCCCAGAAGCATCCTCATCCTCGGGTTGGGTCGAAGTACTGGGTCTGGCCGTTGTACAATTTCTCGGCTGCGATCGATGATCATCTGATGAATGTCAGTCACATAATCCGTGCCAAGGAGCATCTGACCAGCGAAGTGCGCCAAGGCTACCTCTACCGACACTTAGGATGGTCCTACCCTGAAGCTATCCACTACGGACGATTGAGAACAGTCGGGATCAAGCTTAGCAAATCGCAGATGGTTCGGGAAGTCGAGGATGGACTCGTAGATGGATATGCTGACCCAAGACTAGCAACACTAGCAGCGCTGAGACGAAGAGGTTACGTGCCTAGCACCTTGAGAAAGCTAGTCTATGAACTCGGACCGCGGCCCGTGGACGCTAGCCTCAGCTGGGAAAACATCAACGCGTTGAACCGAAAAGAAATCGATCCTGTCGCCCACAGGTACAATCTCATCTTGGATCCAGTTCCACTCGAGGTTTTCCAGGTCAACGGAAGTTTTGAGGCACATCTTCCACTTCACCCAAGCCAACCTGCACTTGGCAATCGCACACTGAAGGTTCAAACCAAGGATGGCAATGCTAAGCTATGGCTAAGCAGGAGTGACGTCGAGCTAGTTTCGAAGTCCAAGGTTGTTCGACTAATGGAGCTGTTCAATGTGGAGATTGAGTCAGCGAATGAAAATTTGGTCCGAGCAAAATTCCACAGCCAGGACTACATGAAGGCGAGAGAGTTGAAGAGCCCATTGATACAATGGCTCCCCGTCGATCAACACCTGCCCACGCGAGTAGTTATGCCCGACGCATCGAAGACGACTGGACTCGTCGAAGAAGCGATACTCGCAGAGCCTGGGGGGGCGATCGTGCAGATGGTCAGGGTAGGCTTCGGCAGGATCGAGTCTAAGGATCCCGAGGTCGTAATCTACTTCGCCCATAGATAGGCGAGCCTCTCTTTGACCAAACTGCCTATTTGAAAACCCAGGCGTGAACTCCTACGCTACCTTCGGATTCATCACGCACCTACGCTCACCTGTTGGTCTTGACCATGGCATTTCTTTTAAGAAAATCGCGCCCTCCGAACCCGCTAGGACAGAAACTCGTTCATTTTGAGCCCTGATCGCCAATCGGAGCACACTTTTTCTGGCCCCCGATGTCTTCCTCGTGAGTTTCCGCTATGTTTAAATGAATAAACCCGTTTCCGCAAAATGCTTTTCCTATCGTTTTGAGCGATTTAGAGCAGTTCTCGTTCACTTTGAGGCGCCTGAGAAAATATAATTGTAAAAATAGGGGTGGGTAGCACCTCAAAGTTCAAGACGTGAAAGACACTTTCCCAATACTTTCGGAGCGACCAGGTACCCTCGCCTTGTTACACTCCTGCCTCATCCCTCCCCGAAGCCAGAATTATCAAGGCTGAGCCTTCAGACAGAAGGATAGAAACGAACAAATGAGAAAGACTGGGCTTCTAATAGATTCTGTGAAGGGAGAAACCGCGCTCTCTATCCTGAACGAGTTAGATTTAGTTGACCGTCGCTTCAAGGTTGGACGGACCAAAAACAAACTGCAGATTCCCTTGGCTCGAAGACCGACCGTGCTTGAACTCGAGCTTATCGAGACCCGAATAGGAAAGTTCTCCACGGCAGAGGACGAGTTTGAACCACACCCTGAAAAACCAGAATCCCTAGAAGAGGCTCTATCGCTCCTACCGCCAGAAGCACGAATCTCCTTGCCGAGGGCGTTTGACGTAATCGGTGACCTGGCCATAGTCGAGCTTGCTCCTGAATCCATAGCCTATCAAGGCCTGATCGCACAGGCACTAATGACTGTACACAAGAACCTCAAGGCCGTCTACTCCAAAGCGGGACCAGTCTCAGGTGAAGAAAGAGTCAGACCGTTGAAACATCTGGCTGGCGAGACAAGGACCAGTACGATACACAAGGAGTTCGGCTGTAGTTTCAAGGTCGACATTGCAAGGGCCTTCTACAGTCCAAGACTGTCCGGCGAGCACAAACGCGTCGCAGATCTCGTCGAGCCGGGAGAACACGTAATCGACATGTTCGCAGGAGTCGGTCCTTTTCCAATCCTAATTGCGAAACAACTGAGCAACGTTACAGTTGACGCGATCGATCTGAACCCCGAAGCAACTAGGCTACTGGAAGAGAACCTTCGATTGAACCACGTCAAAGGTATAGTTCGCGTCTGGAACATGGATGCTCGAGAAGCGATTCTGGAAGAGGATTTGACGGGATCAGCGAGTCGTGTAATAATGAACCATCCATCCCAAGCCAGAGCATTCGTAGACACTGCCTGTCAAGCTCTACGGCGCGAAGGCGGAATATTGCATTACTACACTTTTGCCGAGGGTTTGGAAGCCCAAGCTTATGCCGTCTCAGAGTTGGAGGACAGCCTTGAGGCTGTTGATTGGAACATCGAAGAGACACTATACATTGGTAAAGTCAGAGGAACATCGCCTATGGCTTGGCAGATCGCGGTGGATGCACGCGTTGGGCCGGCGTAACGTCTACACGCTCCAGGCCGATAGCTCGAACCAGATCTTTTCTCCGGGTTCTGCTAAGAGTTTTATCATCTGCCGAGGAATGTCAAGCGCGGCTTTGTCGGAATACACCATCAGTGTTCGCTCTGACACAAACCCGCTCCTCCTCACCACTATCTCATTAAGATCCATAAACCTCAACCCTTTTGCCCCCTGGCCCTCAATACTCACAACCTCATCACGGACTCGCATCTCAAGCCGGCCTCGTCCTGAATTATTACTCAACAATCGCTTGATCTCATCCGGGAAATCCCCCAGACCATGCGATGACTTGACACCTATGACACAGTCCCCGCGAATGGTCAGATTCTGACTACGTGTAATCTCGATGGTTGTAGGATGAGTCGAGAGAATTCTCGGGTGCCCAAACGCATGGAAGCTGAATCTCGCCGTCCCGGCCATGGATGGTCATCCGTTCACCCTTAGGCTAATCATATAATCTTCAGCAATGGACTAATCCCTCCGGAGGATTGAAGGAGAACAAGGGACAGCCTGACTACAAACAGCAGCGAGAGAGACTCATCTCCGCACTAATCTCCGAAGGCCTACTCCGAACACCGCGAGTGATCGAGGGAATCAAAAGAGTTCCTAGGGAACTATTCGTTCCGGAAAACCTGAGACCCTACGCATACAACGACGCGCCATTACCCACAGACCAGGGCCAGACGATAAGCGCGCCACACGTCCACAAAAGGACGGGCGAGACATGGTCGCAATAATGAACGAGGCCCTGGAATTGATGCCAGGACAGAAAGTATTGGAGATCGGCGCTGGCAGCGGATACCATTCTGCGACGATCGCTGAGACGATCGGACCGGATGATCGAGTCTACACTGTTGAGAGAGTCGAGAGTCTGGTCAGGTTCGCACGGGAAAACTTGCAACGCGCAGGCTACTCTGATCGCGTCATCATTATCCATGGAGATGGATCGTTGGGTTATCCAGACAGAGCCCCTTACGACAGAATCGTTGTAACAGCCGCGGCACCCCGTGTCCCACCGAAGCTCTTAGAACAATTGAAGACGGAAGGAGTCATCGTAGTTCCGATAGGGAATCGTGTATTCGGCCAGGAACTAATCCGTCTAAGAAAGAAAGGTACTAAGATTACAAAGGAATCTCTAGGCGGTGTCGCGTTCGTCCCACTCATTGGAGAGCAAGGTCACGAATCTTAGCCTGGTTGAGTGGATGGCGGTCCAAAGAAAGCCTCCAAGGGCTTCTCTCCCTTCGACTCAGTTTCCTCGCGCTTTCTAGTCTGTTGAGACTCAGCCGCCATAACTCGATGCACAGCGGCCTTTACTCTTTCCTCGTTGAAATCTCGCTCACCGCAAAGAAAGGCCACAAGAGATTCTATGTCCGGCTCCTTCCATTGGAGATTGTAGTTGTTAGTGACGTCTGGATGCAGAAAGATGTCCCTGATCCTGTTCAACTCAGGCGGTAGAAGAATTTCAGGCTTGGAGGCTGAGATCTTCTCAAGCGTGCCATGTTCCTTAACCAACTTCAAAGCAGTCTTAGGTCCGACCCCTTTGAATCCGCCAGGATTGAAGTCGGTGCCAACAAGGATTCCTAAGTCAACCAACTGCTCTCTCGAAAGACTCAGTTCTCGAAGCATAGACTCCAGCTCGACCAGCTCTGGATCGATTTGGACATAGGCCTGTCTCATTGGCAATTTTCTTTTTCCACTGATGGTCAGGTTCCTGACAAGCCGAGGAGCACCAAAGAGCAGAGCGTCATAATCCTGACTGACCGCCGACCAGACGGCTCCTTGGGCCGCCATGTAGGCTGCCTGTGCTTCGCCCTCCGACGGCGCCTGGATCCACGGGACCCCCAAGAGTTCTAGCAGTTTCTTGGAATCATCCAACATTGTATCCCTAAGACGCCCCGTTGCCTGCGCGTACTTCTTGGCCTCCTCGTATGATCCCTTCGAAACGGCTACTTCATACTTGACCGTCGCCTGCTCCTTCACCTGTTGCCTTCGCTTGATCTCGACATTTTTCAGCGAGGGTGCCTTGCCGTCGAAGACGTAGACCAACCTTATCCCTCGTTCGGCGAGGTTGGTAGTTCTGTATAGGAGTCCGCTGAGATGGCTAGTTACTCTTCCCTCCCGGTCCATCAGTGGAGCCCCTGTTGGGCCTCGGATTATTGCGAGAAACTGGTAGAGTGCATTGTAAGCATCTACAGCGTTGGTCTTGCCCGAGAGCTCTTCAAAGGAAACCTTACGTCTCTGGACAAGAGATCCGAGGTCGACGCCCATCTCTAAAACGACATTCTCCCAGACTCACCTGCTGCCTCTGTGTTCTTTCCTAGCTCTCGCGACACGGTTGGCGGTCAAAGCCGCCACTGCTCCTGCGCCGACGCCACCGTCTATGTTTACTACAGAAAGTCCGAGCGAACAGGCTTGTAGCATTGCTGCCAGTGCTGCAACACCTTTCTCACCGAACCCGTAGCTCCTGGAAGTGGGAACTCCAATCACAGGAACGTCTACCAGCCCCGCTACAACGGTTGGTAATGCGCCTTCTCGACCTGCTACAACGAGTATTACGTCAGCGTCCCACTTGATCAATTCTTGAACAGGCTCGAACAGACGATGAAGGCCCGCGACGCCAACATCGTTGTACACCCTGGTCTCGCAACCCATCTCAGTCGCTACTACCATCGCCTCCTCTGCGACTGGAATATCCGATGTTCCAGCCGTAAGAATCCCAATCTTGCCTCCCGTCGATTTGGAGCGATACGAATCAGCCTTCGCGAGGACCATTCTCGATCTTTCCAAGTATTCCACACGTGTATCACGTCCCATTTCCTTTTGAACAGATTTGAAGTGCTGTTTGCTAGCACGACTAACTATTGCTACACCCACACGCTTAACCATCCGCTCGGCAATCCTACCCACATCTTGTGGCTCCTTCCCCTCCGCAAGTATAACCTCTGGAATTCCCTTCCTTGCGAGCCGTCCCACATCTATTTTCGCGATATTCGCGACATTCTCGATCGCCAACAACTTGTCACGCCGCTCCAGAGCACTCAGGCTCCGTTGGAAATCGCTCATAGATCTCGACAAATTTCCTGGCAATTGCCTGACAATACGATGCAAGAGCTACAGTTTAAATTATGATCAAGGCCACACTGATCACTGTAAATGCAGGAACTTCTTGATCCAACTCTAGAATCAAAGATCGACCAAGCTGTCAGTTATATTCGGCGCCTCAACGGTGCCGTGGTCGCCCTCTCTGCCGGAGTAGACAGTTCACTCGTCGCCCTCTTGGCAAAAAAGGCACTCGGTAAACGAACGCTAGCAGTCACAGGAGTCTCAGAGTCTCTAGCCTCGCAAGAGCTGGAAATCGCCATGAAGACAGCTCGTGAGATCGGACTCCAGCACATGACCGTAGAGACAGATGAACTGCGAAACCCCTCATACATCTCAAACTCTGGCGACAGATGCTACCATTGCAAGCAAACACTCTACCGCGAACTTAGGAAAATAGCCGACAGGCACGGCTACGAGG
>Ga0209076_1000091_pt1 | contig 11273 bp, 9 predicted proteins | sample Rivendell_Oct201_9_FD_188350 | JGI IMG/M metagenome (GOLD analysis project Ga0209076, IMG submission 188350) | Vadose zone soil and rhizosphere microbial communities from the Eel River Critical Zone Observatory, Northern California to study diel... | ecosystem: Environmental > Terrestrial > Soil...
TGAGAAAAATAGTGAAGGACAAGAAAGGCATCAACACGATCCTGGCAGCTCTACTGATGGTCGTCATAGTCGTCGTAGCTTCAGTGATGGTCTATGCTTGGTCAACAGGACTTCTCGGCGCTCTAATGGTTACTCCACAAGTTGGGAAGGAGGCAATGAACATTGAGAACTCTTCCTTCAGCAACAGTACCCTAGCAACCATCTATCTAAGAAATACGGGCACAGCATCGATCAGTTTAGTCACATACTATGTCCGAGACAACAATGCCAATCAGTATTCGAAGACTAGTTGGAACGTCTACACTGGCATTGCACCAAACGCACTTGCAACAGTAACCATCAATATTGGGGCTCAGTGTGGATGCACCGCAGCATCGAACAATTTCGTGTTCGTGTCCGGCAACTCGTACACAGTGATCGTGGTCACGTCAAGGAACAGCCAGTTCACGTTCACCGTAGTAAGGTGAGCAGGACATTGGCTCCTCGACACACGGTCGAAACCTCCCGGTTTTTTGAAACCGACTCTACAGAACGAAACGAGAAAGAATGAAGTGTTGAGAAATGGCGATGCGCAAGATCGGAATATTAGGATGGGCCGAGACGCGTGCTCGCCGTAATCACAGGTCACGAAAAGCCATCAGCACTATAATGGCTAACTTGACCATGCTAGTAATAGTTGTCTCACTAAGTTCGCTACTATTCGTCTGGTCAATCTCCAGCTTCGGAGCATACACCGGTGGAGCTGGATACTGGTTCTCCAGTCGAAGCATAGCTAATCAGGAAAGACCGAGCGTGGAGGGTGTATTCTTCAGCAAGACCGGCTCAACCAACAATGTCGTGACGGTCTTCGTAAGGAACGTTGGGGCTGTCCCGTTTACTGTTGCCTCTGTATATCTCAACTCGACTCTCTATAACATCGTTCTCCCTCAGGTCGGCGTCTCTCAGGTCCAGCAGGTCCAGTTGACTCTATCGGGTCAATTGTGGGTAAAGGGTGACTTGCAAACAATAACGGTCGCGACTCTTCGGGGGACGACGACTCAGACTACTTGGGTTCCGTGAGGAGGAAGAGAAAGTGAGATTCTATACAAGATTCGTGCGTGCAAAGAAAGGAATGAGCACAATATTCGGAGCGCTCTTCTTCGTCATTCTAATCCTCATGGGCTTCAACTTGATGCTGTGGAACTTTGCCCAATTCGACGCTTACAATAGGGTCATCACGACCATGGGTTTGTCCGACCAACAAAGGAGCGCTGAGGTCCTCACCTTTAATCCGCCAGGCATTATGAACACGGGCAGTCCCTTCAACTTCACTGTCAACAATATTGGCGGGGTCACGAGCACTATAGCGCGTATTTACGTCCAGAATCTCGCACCTCTCAACGTTGGTAGTCCATGTCAAGGCGCGACTGGCTGCATCGCTGATCCAAATGGTATTACCACTTTCAACAATCCCAACATTAAGAATGGAGAAAGTTTCCATGTAGTAAAAGTGACAGGGATTGCGATCGACAACAGCGGCTACAGAATCGTCGTGGCCACGACAAGGGGTAACCAGTTCAGTTTCTATTTTCCATGGCCGAGCAACCTCGGCGGGGGGTCAAACTCCAACAGTACCAACACTGCTCACGGTGCTCTGGACGTCAAGTTTGACCTAAACTCGTTCAATTTCACAAGAGGCACGCAAACCATACCGCAACAGGGTTGGACAGTCCCCTACTCGACGAACGTGATATGGTGGGTGAAAGTCGTGAATAACGCGGTCAATCCGATAGTCCTTTCGAAATATACGTCACTGTACTTTGTATGCTACCAGGACAGGTTTGGCGCTGGGGCAGGAACGGGTACTTGCACGGAAACAGATTTGACATATGTGGTTGACAATAGAACAATGAATCCAGGAACCATCTACCAATACGATGACGTCAACCGCCCCTACATTTTGCCTGCAGCAGGTCCCAACGGTCCCACCGGAACCACAACGGTCAAATTCGGCTCATTCTGCCCCGGCCTGCAAACTTTTGATAGTAATGGTAACTGTGTTAGCGGAAGCCCGTCTCCTCCTCAAGACGTAGACTTTCCCACGCCATATCTGGTATTCATGGGATTCTTTTACAAGGTCAACGGGGTGATAGTTGGCCAGACTATTTCCTTCGTAGCGATCAGAGCATGTGCCACCTACCCCTCATGCCCATAGGCATGCAGGACTTGGTGAGAAATGAGCTACGAGGATCAAAACCAGCCACCGTATAACGATCCCTACTATGGATATCAACCCTCGTCGTCAAATGAACCCGCCACCGGGAACTATGAGCAGCAGGGTTACGACAACTCCTCATATCAAGGGTACGACCAGTCTCAACAGCAGCCGCAGGCCCAGCCGCAACGCACAGCTCCTCAGCTCCAACAATTACAACGAGTTCAGTCCGGGATCCCAGGATTTGACCAGATCGTAGGCGGCGGATTAATCCGTGATCGCGTCTACCTACTTGCTGGTCCGGCTGGTGCCGGTAAGACGATTTTTTCGACGCAATTTCTCTACAATGGTATTACTAAATTCGGAGAGAACGGAGTCTACGTCGTTCTTGAGGAAACTCCGCAACAATTGCGAGAGAACATGTTCAACAGTTTCCAATGGGACCTGCGTCAATACGAAGACTCGGGCAATCTTATTCTTCTAGATGCGATATCAAGTCGACTGGGTCTAAGCAGTCAAGAAAATTACGTGGTCCCCAGACCGTTCACTTTAGAGGCCCTATTATACGAGATTCAAACGGCTATCCAGCGAGTACAAGCTCAGCGCGTCATAATCGACTCCTTGGATGCAATGAGTCTCGAGCTGACTCAGGTTGATCTCCGAAGTTTGATTCAGAGGCTGACGATGATTCTAAAGAGCTTCGGTTGCACGACTCTACTTGTCAGTGGCCAGGCCGATCGGTCGTCCGACCCTGCTGGCGCAGGTCGCAAGGCCGTGGAGGAATATGTGGTGGACGGTATGATAAGGTTGCATCACACGCTCGAAGAAAGCACTAGTGGTGAGACGATGCTTGAGGAGAATTCGGTCCAAGGTAACACGTTGGAGGAAGACTCCTTTGCTATGAAGGTCCGTGCTCGCAAGATTGAGATTCCGAAGATGCGAGGCACATCTCACTCTCAGTATTTGCACCCGATAACTATCAACGAGAACGGTGTCGAGATAAAGTCCGAGCCTGAGGTCAGCAGAAGATTGAGGCGGGCGGTATTCAAAGCCAAACCTGTCAAGGGAGATATGTAGAAAGTAACTAGGCGAACGTGGAAATCTCAAAACTCAATTTACCGAAGGCTGAACGAAACCCAATTATCAATCGCCTGAACCTCTTCGAGGTATTCTCTGCACGCGACCTCCTAGATAGGTCAGTCTAAGAATTTCTGCAAGCGCGCCTAAGTAGAAAGGGGTGCCGACCGAGAGCGTTGACGCTTTAAGGACTCTGATACCGCTCGTCGACCTGTTCAGATTCAAGACGTTCTAAGACCCTTCCGGACTGGCTTTGGGGTCAATGAGGAAGGGGTCCTGGTGAGAGCAAGAGCTCTATTTGTAGGTCTGACCGTAATACTATCACTAGTATCTGTCTTATCTTTCTTGGGAAATGTTCACGCTAATCCACCCTGCAATCCCGGCTCCCCCCCAATATGCTATCTAGAAACGAACACGACGGTGCCAGCGTCAGACGCTACCGTGTATGTGCGTCTCGATAATTCAACGTTCTTCACTCTACCTCACACGTTTGCGTTCCTCAACAATACACGTCACTCTATAGAAGTCATGAACACCACGTTGCGAGTACCGTCAACTGGAGTCCGTTACTTCTGGAAACAATGGAACTACGGAGGATACCAGTACGAGCCGAGAACCATGCTGCACACACCGCTTATGGTGGTCAACTACACGGGTCCTAACGCGTTTCAGGCCGAGTTTTCAAGGGTTCCGCCGGTAGGTTGCATTTCAAACTGCAATCTCGAAGCAAAAACCACAGTGGCGGTTGGAGACGGGACCATAAAGGTTCAAGTTGACAGCTCGGCCTACTACACTCTCCCATACACGTTCTCGTTTGCCAACGGCACAATCCATACGATCCAAGTCTTGAACAACACGTTTACTGGTGCGTCAGGGGCACGTTACGTCTGGAAGCAGTGGACTCATGGTACCAATCAGTATCCATCGGCCACTTTGACCACTCCTCAGATGATTTACAACTATACGACGGGAGCTGCGGGACCGTTCACCGCGGAGTTCGACAAAGAGTATCAGCTGACACTTTCCTTCACCGATCCATCAAACAATCCACTAGGTCCTCCGAGTTCAGTAACTTTGACCAGTGGCAGTGATACTGTCACCTTAACATCGTTCTCCAACCAATGGATTGGCGCTAAATTATGGACTGTTACTGATCTCAAGTGGCAGGGAGTAGCGGGACTCCAGGTTGCATCTCAAACCATCGACCTAACTGGTGGTGTTCTTTCAAAAGCTGTGAAGGTAAACGCGTTCTCGGCCACGGTCAAGGCGGTTGACCGATCTAACAATCCTGTCGCCGGTGTCACGGTAACCGTAACCCTGCTCAATTCCACAGTGAAGACATTCACCACCAACAGTCAGGGACTGGCTGATATCGGATATGTTCCCCAAGGACTTTACACAGCACACGTATCATACAATGGCTCTGACGTGGGTAACTGGTCAATCGACGCTTCTTCGATGCCGACGCTTACTGTCACGGTTGCAACGGCCGGAGGCAGTGGCGTTCTTGGCACCACTACGGTCGTTTCAGCCGTCGTCCTGTTCGCCATTCTCGGAGTCGTACTCCTCCTGTTGTTCCTTGCTTTCCATGTTAGAAAGAAACCCGTGCCTCCCAAAATATAGGCGGAAAGTATTCCCATGAACCTCAAAGATCACGTATCGGTAACATCGAACCAATCAACCTCCTCATCTCTCAAGGCCTCAACTTTGAAAAACCTTGGGGGAGATCGTTTCGACAAACGCTTCCATCACAATAATCAACGGAGTGTTCCCAGGATGATCAGATGGGCTGCGAAGCGGGCTCGTCATAACCATAGGTCTCGTAAGGCCATCAGCACAATAATGGCCAATCTGACTATGCTGGTAATAGTTGTCTCACTTAGTTCGTTACTATTTGTCTGGTCAATCTCCAGCTTTGGAGCATACACCGGTGGAGCTGGATACTGGTTCTCCAGTAGAAGCTTAGCCAATCAGGAGAGGCTTAGTGTCGAAAGCGCGTTCTTCACCGCGACAGGATCCACTAACAACATTGTCACGCTCTACGTAAGGAATGTCGGAGCAGTCCAATTCAATATCGCCTCTGTTTACATCAACTCAACCCTCTATAACATTGCACAATCACAAGTAGGAGTGTCGCAGGTCCAAAAGGTCCAGATCACTCTCTCCGGCCAGACTTGGGGCTCCGGTAACGTTCAGACCGTGATTGTGGCGACCCTGCGTGGAACGACCATCACGACAGTCTGGACAGCGTAAAGGGTGAGATGTTATGAAACGGTCCCATCAGAAGTTCAGACGTTCTAAGAAAGGTATGAGCACGATATTCGGTGCCCTGTTCTTTGTAATACTAATCCTGATGGGGTTCAACATGTTCCTCTGGGACTTTGTGCAGTTCGACAATTACAATCGAGTAATCGCGAACATGACTCAATCGGACACTATGTCGCTATCGGAGAATCTTGTCCCGAACAATCCTGGAGCTAGGGACTTTACCGCGAACAGTTTCAACATCACCGTGAACAACTTGGGCATAGCTGTGAGGGTCGCCAGAGTATACATTGTGAATTTGTCTCCTACTAACTCAAACCAATGCCTGCCGGCCAATCCTTGCATTGTAGATCAAGGCTCATCAAGCCCGGGAATAGCAAATGGCAATGTGAAGGAGGGAGTGATCGACCACCGGATCAAAGTCAACACTGGGGGAACTTTGTCGCCAATCAACGATGGCAACGGCTACAAAGTCATCCTTTCCACTACTAGAGGTAGACAGTTCAGCTTCTTCTATCCATGGCCTGTAACTCCCCCGAGCGGAGGAAACACTGGAGGAACTTTCCAGACCAACATCGGTCCGCTATCGATATTCTTTGATTTCAAGTCGTTCAATTTCACTCAGGGTTCTCAGACCCAGTCGCAACCGGCATGGTGTCTTCCTTCTGGAGCGACAGTTCTGCTGTATTTGAAATTGGTCAATCAAGCAACTGACAGCGATGTTATGCTTGAGCCGAACACTATGATACAGTCGCAGCCATACTCAGCCAACGGTTTCGGACAGTTCGTGCGAACATGGATAGTAGACCCGGGCAGCGTCAACCCTAACAACATGGCCGGATACAACTTCAACACAAACCCCTACGACTTGCAAGCCGCCGGACCGAGTGGTCCAGGTGCCCCTGTCATTGTCAAGTTTGGGGGAAGCGGTCAGGGTGGGACAGGGGGGGCAACTTTCGCCAGGAATGACAACTGGCTCACATTCATTGGTTTCTATTATCTATACCAAGGAAAGCCTCAGGGTCAAACAATACCATTCATGGATTTCAAAGATACAGCCGGGTACCCTGGCACTTGTTAGCTTGTTTGAGGAGCGTCCCGGAATAATTGATGAGCACTCGACCCCGTGAAACTATCCGCCGGATAAGAACCGGCATGGGTGGACTCGATGAGAAACTGGGCGGTGGGATCCCAGCAGGCAGCACCGTACTTCTGATCAGCAATCAGGAAGGACCAGTCCGATTGTTCTGTCAACAGATCGCATATCTTCTAGGTAACGAGGGGCATCGAATTCATTATTTCACGATCGTCCGAGATCCGCCGTACATTCGAGAGGAGATGATGGTCTACGGCTGGGATACCGCCGAGATGGAGCAGGGGAGACAGTGGATTTTCATAGACTCATACACTCCAAGAGTGCAAGCCCTCCTACAAGGCGGGTCGGGACCACAAAATCAGCCCATGGGATTCAGTCAGGGAATGATGAGTCCGGGCTCGAGAAGTTTGGGCTCCGATCTCTTTGTGACGCTTCGGAGGGATATACTGTCACAATTGGATGAGGGAGACACGGTAGTGATAGATTCGCTGTCGGACCTGCTCGTCAACCACGACGACGCATCAGTCCGAGAGCTCTTGGAAATCTTGAGCAGTCAGATACACCGCAGGAATGGACTGGTCTTCATGCCAATCCTATCAGACATCCATGATCCAAAGACAGTCGCAACATTATCCCATTTGTCAGATGTTGTTGTCGAGTTCGAATTGGAATCTGAGCATTTGGAGGGCAAGCTTCGATTCTGGAAGATGAGACGCTCTATACTACGACCTCTACTCTTGCCTTTCTCGATCACGGATAGAGGAGTTATGGCCGAAACATTCGGGAGAGTAATCTAAAAGATCATGTCAGCTAAACCTGAGAAGACGGACAAGATCGACAATATTGTCGGCATGCTGATGGAATACGAGCGCATGACGATAGACCTGATGAAGAAAGCTTCCGACACGCCCATTTTAGACCAATACGACCTTCGACCGCCATACTCGAAAGCACGGCTCATCAAGGAGGAGGGTCAGGTCAAGTATCAGATCATAGAGGTCCCACTCTCAGACGATGAAAAGGCCAAACTACGAGAGATCGGCGAGCTTCTCGTCGAAGAGCTAGATGTCGATGTAAAGAAACTAGGTGGCAACCAGAATGCTGCGGCATACATTAGAAAGATGGTCGAGAAGATCATCAAGAACTACAAGATCAAAGTCACTCCCGATGGCCTCGACCGCATAATGTACTACATCACCAGGGACTTCGTCTTCTTTGACAAGATAGACCCGATGATGAGGGACCCGTGGATCGAAGATATTTCGTGCAACGGGTTCGGCATACCTTTGTACATCTGGCACAGGAAATACGAGTCCATACCGACCAACGTCATCTTCAATACCGCCGAAGAGCTGGACAGGTTCATTCTCAAACTCAGCTACATGACCGGTCGCGCGATCTCGATCGCTCAACCAGTCCTCGACGCCACATTACCAGATGGCAGCCGTGTCCAAATGACCTACGAGAAGGAGGTCACACGGCGAGGATCGACCTTCACAATCCGAAAGTTCCGCGAACGACCATTGACAGTATCTGATCTCATAATCTACAATACGTTATCAGCTGAAATGGCGGCGTGGTACTGGTACATCATCGAGAAGCAAGCCTCCTGCATACTGGTGGGCGGAACAGCCTCCGGCAAGACCACGACAATCAACACATTGGCCATGTTCATCAAACCAAACGCCAAGATCGTCTCCATAGAGGACACAGCCGAGATACAACTGCCACATGAGAACTGGCTCTCAAGCGTAGTCAGAATCGGATTCGGCACTACGGGAGACGTCAGCGAGATCACGCTCTTCGACCTCTTGAAGAATGCGATGAGACAGAGACCCGAGTACATCATCGTCGGCGAGGTCCGAGGCAGCGAAGCCTACACGCTAATGCAAGCCATCGCAACCGGACACGGAGGTCTCGCAACACTTCACGCCGACTCGGCAGAGGCGGCGATACACCGGTTGGAATCAGAACCAATGAACATACCACGCCCACTGATCCCCACAATCGACGTGATCGGAGTCCAGACACGTGTCCAAATCGGTGATAAGAGCGTTCGACGCATGATCAACGTCGCCGAGGTCGTCGGACTAGACCCGACAACGAAGGATGTGTTGACGAACGACGTGTTCAAGTGGAGTCCAAAGAGCGACACCTTCGTCTTCTACGGACGAAGCTACGCACTAGAGAACATCATGAAACGCCACGGCTACCGACATGAAGAGGTCATGGAGGAGCTGAACAATCGACGGATGGTTCTCGAGTGGATGGTCAGGAACAACGTACGCGACTTCAAGGATGTCGTCGAGATTATCCGAACCTACTATCTCAACCCGCAGCAACTACTCGACCGAGTGAAACGGGAGAAGATGGTCGAGCCCGCTGGAGCTAGGAGCTGATTAGGGAAACAATGAGCCTACTCGATCCGATAGTTCCATTACTCGGCCCATTTGGGCAAGTGCTGGCTGCGAGCGATCTAATCGTCGTCGGCCTAGCACTGTTGGGACTTGTTTGTTTCGGACTTAACATGGTGAAGAAGAGCATTTTCGAGACGAGCAGGGCCTGGGTAGGCGCTACTATTGCTCTTTCAGTGGTCACAATCCTATTTCGAGGAATGGACACGTTCTGTGGCTGCGGCTTCTACACCGACTCTAACGGTGCCCTGACCCAGCTTGTCCCATTCACTTACATGTTGATCTCGGGATCATTCTTCGCCATACTGTTCAACTTCAACATTCCTCCGTTGAAGAAGTACAAGTGGTTCATCAGCATCCCACTCTCGATTCCTCTTGCTCTATTCTCGAATCTATTCTTTCCATTGGTCGCGGTCGCGTCGCCACCCTGGGTATTCATAGAACTATTACTATTCTCACCAATAGGTGCCGTCTACAGCGGTTTCACGTACGAGCACTCGGTCTTGCACATGGGCGATTACCGGGCAAGACTGAGACGGTTCTTGCAACAGACCGACAAGGCCAAGCAGGAGGATCTGATGCCCGAGGAGAAGGGGAGCTTCGTCTACTTTACCTACAGATTGATGGGGAAGAAGGTCACAAGTCTCCTTCCATTCTTCAAGGGTCTCAAACAGATACTGTCGCTCGCGGGCATGAAGACGAGCTACAAAGCCTACGTCAGTCTCATGGCTTTCGGGGGCCTAGTTGGCTTCATCGTCTCATTCTTCGTATGGCTAGTACTATTGTCTCCAGCGATCGGCTTGGGAAGCGCGATTGGACTTGGATTCGCAGGCGACAACATTCTCTTCACCTTCATCGCAGCCTTCTTCATGGCCATAGTTACTGGACTTGCTGTCTTGGGAATGTTCTATGCCATACCTTTCTTCAAACTTGGCAGTAGACGCACAAGATTAGATCAGTACCTACCATTCACTTCCAGCTACATGACCGTTCTAGCCAGTGCAGGCGTGACCCCTGAGAGGATCCTTAGGTCTACAGCAGAGAAGGATCCAAGGTTCATGCTCTCCGATGAGATAGCGAACGTGGTTGGACGCGTTGACCTATTGGGCTTCGACATCATACATGCGTTGAATGCTGAAGTCGAACGTTCGCCCTCAACAAACTATCAGGACCTACTCCGAGGATTCGCCGGCGTCATAAGAACGGGCGGTGATATGAAGAAATTCTTCCAAGGTATCACAGACCACTTATTCCAGAAGCGTCACCTTTCCGTCCAATCCTTCCTCGACACCCTCGGAATTCTAGCTGAGACGTATGTGCTGATGCTAATCGCGTTTCCATTGATGCTAGTCGTCATGTTATCAATCATGGCCTCCATCGGAGGCAGTCTCGGCGGCATCGACGTCTTCTCGTTCATGTACCTGCTAGCGTTCATACTCATCCCGATCTGTGGAGTCATGTTCCTCTTCATACTGGACACTATGCAGCCGAAGGGTTAAGAAAAAAGGGATTCATGAGAAAAATGTCATCAGATCAATCATCGTCCACTCCTCCGCCTGGATCGGACGGGCCCTCAGCGAGAGTTCCAGACGCAAGTCCGGACCTTGGAGGGAAGAAGGGGCAGTTCAAGGGTAGACTGGAGAGTTCGGTCATACTCGTGGTCGGGAAGATCACGAGGAAGCTTGTCTGGGTATTCAGCGGACTAATCTTCGGCGGAGTAATGCTTTGGGGAATCGTCGAAATGGCGATCTACGGGGTTCCGGTCAAGATAGGATTCATTGGACAAACAGGTAACTTCACTGCTGACAGGTTCCTACTCTTTGCCGTCATCTTGAGCATGGTTCCTCCATCACTCCTGTACTTCTTGGACAGTAAGCGAAGAGATTCCATAGACAACAATATTCCGCATCTGTTGCGGGATATCGCTGATTCAGGACGTAGCGGAATGACGCTGACAAGGTCGATCGAAATATCGGCTGAGCGAGATTATGGACCCTTGACCAAGGAGCTCAGAAAGTTGATTGCAAAGATCAGCTTCAGAGTCCCATTGGAGAAGGCATTGCAGTACTTTGCTGATCGGACGGGCACCCAATTAGCTCGTAGGAGTGCTATGTTGATCTCGGAGGCGAACAAGTCTGGAGGCGACATCCAGGAGAGCATGGAATCGGTTGCGAAACACGTTCAGGAGATCCAGTACCTTGAGAGGAAGAGGAGAGCCTCAATGCGG
>Ga0209076_1000097_pt1 | contig 11074 bp, 12 predicted proteins | sample Rivendell_Oct201_9_FD_188350 | JGI IMG/M metagenome (GOLD analysis project Ga0209076, IMG submission 188350) | Vadose zone soil and rhizosphere microbial communities from the Eel River Critical Zone Observatory, Northern California to study diel... | ecosystem: Environmental > Terrestrial > Soil...
GAACTGTTTCACTTTTCTCAACAATTCTAGAAACTGTGTTTCCGAGGTTAGCTTCGCTGTGCACGATCTCTGCGATTGCTCGGGTCATCAGGGTCGGATCTTGGTGCTGGAACACATTCCTGCCAATCGATACGCCAGCTGCTCCTGCTTTGACAGATTCGTAGACCGTTCGAATGCACTCGCTAGCCCTGTTTGCTTTGGGTCCGCCCGCGACCACAATGGGTACTCTAACGCTGTTGACGATATCTCTGAAACCTTCAACATCGCCCGTGTAGTTCGTCTGAACGATGTCTGCCCCGAGCTCATATCCTAGCCGAACCGCGTGGCTAACGACTTCGTACGAATGTTCATCCTGGATTTTCGGCCCTCTGGGATACATCATCGCGAGTAGTGGCATGGAATAGTCGTCGCACTCCTCGAGTATTCGCGAGAAGTCTTGTAGCATGTTCTGCTCATGTTCCGATCCCACGTTGATGTGAACCGATACAGCGTCAGCGCCTAGTCGTACTGCTTCTTTGACGCTGCATAGCTGCGTTTTCCAGTCGGGGTTGTTCGTCAGGCGAGTGGCTCCGGAGAGGTGGAGAATAAGACCCAAGCGGGTAGTGTCGACTGTCTTCGCGACTCCAGCGTGCACCAGGACCGCGTCAGCTCCTCCTTTGGCAACACGGTTCACAGTTTTCCTGATGTCAGTGAGTCCTTCGATCGCGCCGGCCGGTATTCCATGGTCCATCGGAACAACGACGGTTTTTCCATCGTCCCGGAATATTCGTCCGAGTCTGCGTGTTTTTCCAGATTCCATGGTGATCACAGAAACATAGTTGACAGTCGTTTGTTACCCGCATTGCTAACGAGGACTACGCTAATTCTACAGGAGAATGCTGTTGCGGCAGGCGAGGCGCTTATGTTGATTTTCTTCGCGTTCGAAAAACTGAGTCCTCGAAGGTTGATCCTGAGCAGACCAAGACGATTGTAGAGGTCTCTACGACGAATGCGGCCAGAGGGAAAAGAATCTTCGAGTCTTGGGATTTGCTGCTTGTGCCTAGTCGTCGAGGATGGTCTCGAGGCGGCACTCATGCCAGTAAAGATGACCACCCATCAACCTCACACCGGTTACGTGACCGAGTTTTCCATCTCGTCTTTTTTAGGCTTGCGGAACGGAACCTGATACGGAAATGAATTCTTGACTCTGAAGATCATGCTAGTAAATGTACATGGCAAGAGACCGTCGAATTACGAGAGTTCGGGAAGAACTTGAGCAACATTCTAGATAAAACCCCGCCTCCATTCGATCAACGGACCCATTATGGCAGTGATCCCAATCAGTTCGCAGATCTCAGGTTTCCAAACGCTAAAGGACCGTTCCCCCTGCTCTTCGTTGTCCACGGCGGTTTCTGGCAGTCCCAATATGACCTGTCCCACATTGGGCATCTCTGCGCCGCCTTCACTTCTAAGGGAATTATCACGTGCAACCTCGAATACCGGAGGATCGGCGACCCGGGTGGTGGTTGGCCTGGAACTTTTCAGGACATCAGTCTCGCAACTCACACCATTCTCCAAGAAATGTCGAACGATTCACGCTTAGACCAAACCCGGACAACCATCTTAGGCCATTCCGCCGGCGGCCATCTAGCCCTCTGGCTAGTGGGCAGTCACCGAATCAGCAAAGGCTCACCTCTCCACAGCGACCAGAAGCGAATAATCACTAGGGCCATCTCGCTCGCGGGAGTATCAGACCTCCGTCAGGCATGGAAGACGAGGCTCGGACACGGCACAGTAACACGGCTCATGGGGGGAACACCCGACGAACACCCAGACAGGTACAATGCGGGTTCGCCAATCGAACTTCTACCCATGGGTGCTAGACAAATCCTAGTTCATGGCATAGACGACGATACTGTTCCGGTTTCCCAGTCTCAAACCTTCGTCGAAAAAGCGGAGAAGCTCGGTGACCGGTCCACTCTTGTCAAACTCGACGGCATCGGCCATTACGAGCTAATCGACCCAGAATCGGAAGCGTGGCCAACCGTAGCTGTTCCTGTTCTTTCTCTACTGGGCATAGAGCCGTAAGGGTCCCAGTCTCGCGGGGTCCATCGACCAGCAGTTTCGTTCTCGTGTTCGAGCAATAAACGTCCGACCGCTCACTCTTGCAGATGTCGAGTCAGCGGAGCAACTGGCCCGAACGACTACACGCTAACCCCTCCCGTATGGAACAAGAACTTGCGATCAAACTGCAGGAAGACAGAGTAGAATATCGGACGCAGGTAGAGATTCCGGTGACCACCGCCGACTTCTACTTCTTGCTAGAGTCTAGACCATTGGTGGTGTTTGTCGACGAGCGAATCCATCTCAGAACAACACAGATGGCGAAGGACGAAGAGCTACGATCACTCTTGCGGAAGAGAGGATACAAAGTCTTAGAGCTACACTACACCAACTACTCGGACAAGACCAGAGACCGGCTGTACCGCGAATTACTTGATAGCCTGGGCAGAGAATAGTTGCCGGTAGCTCTTCTCTACGGAATGGGTTTACTTCGCGCGTGCTACGGCAGCCTTTGCGGCTAGGGCAGCGAATTCTGCTCGACCGAAGGCCGTGCCCGAGAGCCCCCAACCGCCCTCTGCTGCCTCCGTGAGTATTACCCAGGTGCGACTGGCTTGGCTCGGGTCACCGGAAATCTTGGCAACAATCTCGGTGACCTCCTTGACGAGCTGCTTCTGACCCTCTCGAGTCAACGCCGCTGGAGGCGTGATGACCTGAACCCGCACGGTGCGGGCGGAGTCGGTGGCTGCGGTATGAACCGCGTGCGGATCCATTCGGTGGATGAAGGCAGCGGTGTTGTTCAGATGGAAAGGACCGGGGGTTACAACCCCTTCGGCACGGAGAACGGCCATAGTCAGCTCGTGACCTAGCCGACCGTCAGTGCCAACTGGGAAAAGGTCTGATGGCGCATAGACATCAATCATAGGCATGGTAGAACATTCAGCGATGGCAAAATGATAGCTAAATAGGTTGTTGGCTCCGGAGCCATCAGTGGACATCGATGCCAGTTAGACGAAGAAAGCGTACGATTTCTGAGTACTTATCAGCCAAGACGAACGATTACGTGACCTGCGCTGCGGTTGAATCAGCTCGAAAGATAGGAAACCAGTGGCGTCTGATAGTGATCAGATATCTCTTGGAACGCCCCATGAGGTTCAACGAGCTGCTGAAAGTTGCCTGTGCGATCGATGCGAAGACACTGTCTCGAGTTCTTAAGTATCTGGTCTCGGAGAAAATCGTTCGGAGAGCTGTTCTCGGCACTCAACCCTTTACTGTCCGGTACGCTCTGACGGACAAAGGAGATCAGATAAGACCGATAATGCAATCTCTAAACGCATGGGGAGAGGCCTGGGTGTTGGGCGACATGTCCGCCGGACACGTCGAACAGCTCGCGCAATGAAGGGGTCAAATCTTCGAAACCATTTCTAATAATTTATTGGTTGTCTTCCAGTTTCGAGTAGTAGCCGTTACCGAGAGCGCTTTCTCTATTCCAACGTTGGAGAGCTTGGTTCTCCCATATCCAATTGGACAGTAAATGTAGATTTCACGAAGGGCAGGATAGAATCGGTCTGGACTCGTCGAGAGTTCCGCCAGTTTTTCCAGGGAAGTTTTTTGCACGATCTCCGAGAGAAAAGTGACATGCAACTTTGATGAATCAATGCCGTTCTCCTTCAGGAACGGATTCTTAGAAATCACGTTTCGCATCTCCTTTGAGGTTCTGACGATAACAGGTACCTCAAATCCAAAGGATTCAATAATTTTCGCACCGATCCGTTTTGCAATCATGGTTGGATTCTTTAGTGAGCTCTGAAGGACGATGTTTCCACTCTGGACGTACGTTTCGACATTCCGAAGGCCAAGGTCGCCGCAGAGCGCGCGAAGATCTTCCATTTTGATCGGTTTGTGTCCGCTTACGTTAATGCCTCGCAGCATAGCGACGTAGGCTGGCATACTCTGGTCTCGACTTAGACCTACTAATTTCACGTTCCCTGGACGAGCGTTGATTCTTGCTGGACAGCTATGTCCGATCTCCGACCGTAATCGATTCAAGGAAACTCATCTTTACCTAAAAGCTTCCAAAAGTAAAATCTTTTATACCTTAGCGCGAGGGTAAGTATAGATGATTTTACTTGACCGATGAGATTGAGGATGTTCGAAAGGAACTCCGAGAGGAGATTAGGTCGCTGAAGGATGAGATTCGGCGACAAGTCTCCCAAGCTCTCGATAAGCCGGGAGCGGGGTCAATCAGGGTGGACTTGAACAAGGACGACGTGGCCCAGTCGGAGCCTTCCTTTGTGGTCGTCAAGGATCTTGTGAGACAGATTCGCGAGAACGTAAAGTCAAGTCTTGCTGCAAAGGGGGAGATTGCGGTAGACGAACTTGTCGACAACATGCCGGAAACCACGGCCGCTGACCTCCTGAAGTCGCTGGCGAATACTGATAGGCTCAAGATGGTTAAGATGCTCTACTCGTCAAAGAAAACTTTCTCTGATTTCAAGACGACAACTGGTCTTGAGGCAGCCTCTGTCAACAATCATCTGAAGAGTCTGCTGAACATGGGTCTAGTTTCCCACGGCGACGAGGGAGGCTACGAACTCACAAACAGGGGGAGAATACTCGTCAGGACATTGGCGTTAATGAGTGAAGCACTCGGAGGAGAACAAATTGATTGAGATAGGACGCGACTCTCGAATATCCCAAGCATTCCGACGAATCGCCTCTACCTTAGGTGGCTTGTCAATGCTTCTCGGCGTCATCTGGCTTATCAGACAGCCCGTCGGACTTGAGCAATATTCCCTCGACCTTCTACTCATCGGCTTTGGCCTATTCTTCCTCGGCCGACTTCTTCGCACTGAAACGAACTCGGGAGTCGGCAGAACGCTGGTCTCTCTCCTCTGGAACCTTGCAGGCGTATTTGTCGGACTGACATTGACGACTCTTATCTTCGGCTGGATAGCGTCGTTACAGTCAGACGCTTTTCCGGCCACGATTTCAAGATGGATCCCGGATCTCGTGATCGGCGCGATCGTAACCGGTTTCAGCGCATTCGCACTGCAAAGGTCCAGCCTCGGCAAGAGAACCTTGGCTCCATTCTTAGTTACAGGAGGCAGAGGCCCCACAATGCAGGGAACAAAGCTTGTCGTCAAACAGGATACTGTCGGCATGCCGATCAGACGTGAAGGAAGAACAATCGGCTGCGTTCTTCTCGGCGAAGTATCGACCTCGTTCAAGACCCCGATGGGGATGGTAAGTGCATCCCTCCCGGGTCCCGTTACAACGGTTGGAATCCCGTTTCAAGGACGGACCGTGACGAGAGACGAGGCTTTCAAGATGACCGGTAAGGGATCAGAACAATTGATTGATGAGACAAATTCGCACGCACAAGACTTGGACGTTGGCCGAATCCGGATAAGAGACGGTTGCATGGGCGACAGATGGAAGATCGGCCCGCTCATATTCGACTGGGACGGCGAAGGAGAACATCATCCCAAAGAACGATGGCTCGCAAAAGGAACAGGCAGCGAGTACGTCACAACGGACGGCCACCGCTCAACTGCAAAATGGAACGGCAGCTCACTATCGGTAGGAGATGGATCAATGGAACTCGCAGTCGGGTCCGACAGCTTCTCCTACACGCCTACAGAGATCAAGACAGCGTCCCCGCTTCACTCGCTTCATGTCACCCAAGACAAGATTACGCTTGACACTCGAAAGTTCACACTGAGGGTTTCAGGCGATAATGTGGTCTTTCGGACTGAAGACAAGACCAGCAGAACCGAGTCGAAGGCACTAGCCCACGACCTGCGCTCCCTCCTTACGGATACTGCCAAGAAGCAGGTGAAGGATGTGATGGAGGAGACCCCCATAGATCTGGTTGAGATGCTGACTACGACAGAGGAGGTTCTGGCGAAATATGATTGATTCAACCGTCACGATGCAAAAAGACGAGAAATCGTCCACACTCATGAAGGCAGTCGTACGTGAACGATACGGCTCACCAGACGTCCTCCAGATCAAGGAACTGGAGAAGCCAGCGCCAGACGATGTCCGCGGAGTACTGGTGAAGATCCACGCATCTTCGGTAAATCCGGCAGACCGGTACGAAATGACAGGGGGCCCAAACCTCCTACTCCGTATTGTAGTAACTCTGAGGAGCGGATTGCGCAAGCCAAAGGATCCAAGAATCGGCAGCGACATCGCTGGCAGAGTTGAAGCGGTTAGTAGTAGTGTGACTCAGTTCAAACCTGGCGACGAGGTCTTCGGTGTTTGCATCGGTGCGTATGCAGAGTACGGGACTGCAAAGGAGACCAAAATTGCTCTAAAACCAAAGAACCGCTCGTTTGAGGAAGCTGCCTCCGTCCCCATCGCCGGAATAACAGCGTTACAGGCCCTCCGTGACCATGGACACATCCAGCACGGACAGAGAGTATTGATCAACGGCGCAGGTGGTGGAGTAGGAACGTTCGCGGTTCAGATTGCCAAGTCGTTCGGAGCCGAAGTCACAGCAGTAACGAGCACGCAGAACCTGGACATGGTCCGCAAACTGGGCGCAGACCACGTGGTTGATTATACCAAGGAAGACTTCACAAGAAACGGACGACGCTACGACCTGATCGTCGACATTGCCGCAACTCATTCCATCTCCGATTACAAGCGGATCATGAACACTAACGCGAGCTTTGTACTCGTCGGCATGAAGGACAAGATCCTCAGACGCCTATTCTCTTTCATCGTTCGATCAAAGCTGTCCAAGGGCGACAAGAAGTTCGTGTTCTTCGTAGCGAAAACAAACCATGAAGACTTCGTCGTACTGAAGGACTTGATGGAAGCAGGAAGAATTGTTCCCGTAATCGACAGACGTTACTCGCTGGGCGAGACTGCCCAGGCAATGCGGTACCTTGTCGAAGGCGGTGCCCTAGGAAAGATCGTGATCACAATGGACCATGAAGATGACAGACCGGATTGGTCCCAGAAGGCTCCTCCCGTTTAGGGAAGTGTCACGATGAACCTTGTCACAGATCGGCAACTTTGGCTATGGGTCGACCCCTGACAGTCCCTAACAACTAGGCGAGCTCGATTATGGCGCGCGGCGTGCTAGCCTGTCCAGGGTGGGAGCTTGAGTGCACGCTCGTACGCGGCCCGATCATGCACAGGTTCACGGTCGGCGTGTGAAATGATAACTCGCTCAAAAGGAAGCTGGAGCAACTCTCGCAGCGCGGGCAACGCGCGCTTCTCGTGCGAAGATGAAGACCAGATCCGTAGGACGCCCGCTCGCTCTGTCAATGCGTCTCCAAAGACGATCACGCGCTGCTCGGGCAACCACAAGGGTGTCTCGAGCCGCCCTCTACCATCGTAAAGGGCGACTACGCCTCCAGGAAGGACACGGTCCGGTTCGATCACCTCTAGCTGGGTCTTCGGGACGTCATCTGGGTAGAAGAGCCTGGGACCGAAGCCGCGGACCATGTAACGATTGACAAACTCGTCGATGTCCCGGACGTGATCAGCGATCGTTACCGCTGCTATCGTTGGCGGCCGGCTGTCCAGACGCTTCCACAATTCTTCTGCAGCCATTTTCGGGACGAGAGCGTCGATCACCAACTTCTCTCCTCCAGACTCGACGTAGGTCGACGTCACAATCGGCTGCCAGTCGTCGCCAGCCTTCCAGTGGTGATGTTCCGCGCGCCAAATCCACAAACCTGGCGCCACATCACGAATCTCGACCTTACTGGTCACAGACTGCATGATCTCTTCGTGTGGTTGAGTTTATGAGATAAGTATTGAGCCGGGCTACGCTGGCAGAATAGCGGATTTGGACTCGGGTCGATGATTAGCGAAAGATGATTTCAGTGAGCTGGAGAGTCGTCTATTAGATTCAGATAGTTCCATGTCTTCGTGGGCAGCAACCCTTATTCAGAATCAGAGGCAGAATGTGAAATCGTTGCAGAAAATAATCGACGCTCACGTCCACTTGTCTGAACGCGGAGACGACGCCCTCATACGCTTTGCGAGGATGAACGGGCTGAGATACACAATGGACGAGCTGCTGGGCACGATGCGAGAGCACAAGATCGTGCGTGGCTTGCTCCTCAGCCCGCCTTTGCAAGGGTCCAAACCGCTTCCTAACGAAGAGGTCATCTCTCTGTGCGCGAAGAGCGATGGAATGCTCGTACCTGTGATTACGGTAGAGCCTACTGCGAAAGAGGTGAAGGTCGCCGTCGAACTTGCCGAGAAGAACAAGAGGGAGGTTAAGGCCTTCAAGATTAGGCTGGGTTACGTGAAGGCGCCAGCAGAAGACCCTGTGTTCAGCAGACTCTACGACTATGCCGAGTCAGAAAAGATCCCGGTTCTATTTCACACTGGGGATACGGCATTCAGCACTGGGGACCTCATCCTCTCTCATCCTCTAACGCTTGACAGGCTGGCCAACAAGCGAGAGCAGCTGACGTTAGTCCTCTGCCACTTTGGCAACCCCTGGTTCGACGATGTGGCCGAGCTCATTTACAAGCACCCGAACGTCTACGCCGACATTTCAGGCTTGATTACGCCTAGTGATGCGTATGCCGACAAATTCTTGGACTGGCTGGTGAGAAAAATCAGTGAAGCCATCTACTACGCGGGCGGCGCCGAGAAGGTCATCTTCGGAACCGACTACCCGGTTACGAAACACACCGACGCATTGTCGTTGGTGAGCCGACTGGAAATAGAGGAAGGCGACAAGGAGAAGATACTCTGGCGCAATGCGGAGAGACTGTTGCGCCTATGACGGCACAAGAGAATATCGAGATCATGGACGTTCCTGCTGGGAGGAGACAGGAACTTGACTGGATACTCGAGGAAAGCTTCGAGGGATGGTACCTATGGCATTCGAAGAAGACTCTTCGAGATGTTGAGCTTGTGAGAGCTGCCATGTCATCGGGCAGACCACTCGGATTGGTCATGCTGAAATCTCTCGAGGGAACTGTCGGTTACGTCTACTACATCGCAGTCGCAAGGGCCAGCAGGAACAAGGGAGTTGGAAAACTGCTTCTAGAGAATGCTCTCCAGCTCTTCAAGGCATCTAATTTGAAGGAGGTTTTCGCCAGCGTAGAGAAGGAGAATGAACCCTCTGAAGCCTTGTTCGCCTCGGAAGGGTTCACTAAGACGAGCTTCGGCGAAGTCTCTAAGAGACATGGGAGTCTTCACGCGGCCAACATGTACAGAGCGATGACAGTCGTTCCTGGCGAGATCTTGTTACGCAAGCCGATCCTCTGAGCACGCAGGATCGTCCAACATCGCGCGTAACCCGAAGACGATGCTACGTCAGGCGAGAGCTGGGTTTCGCCATGATGTCGAGCCTTCCAACCTGAAAGGTTCGTGAGGCGGTCAAGGTTATTTGACTCCAGTCGAACCATCGAGCGGCTTTGTCAACCCTAGACGATCCGGTCGTATTGAGTACCATCGTTCAGACCGCGGTTATTACTCTGACACTCGTCATCTTCATCCTCTCCTTTCGCAGCCAGAACAAGGCCATCCAAGAACAAGCCTACCAGAAAGTAATGGATGATTATGGTGACGCTATGAGGATGCTGTCTGATAGGCCAGAGTTGTACGCCTTCCAGCTCGAGCTATTCACCAGAAGCGACCGGCCGATCGGGCGCGAACAGAAATCGTTGTCTCGAGAGGATCTGATCATACGAAACTATGCAGTGATGATGTACGGACTCTTCGAAAGAATATACGCCCTGTACAATAGAAAATGGATAGACGAAGATACATGGAAACAGTGGGCCGCGTTTCTCGAGGTCGTGGCCTCGCATCCAGTCTTCATGGAAGTTCATCAGTGGTCGGGCGAGATGTGGGACCAACCCTTCGTCGACTATGTTGACAACATTCTAGACAAGAAGAACCTCCGAGACTCCGCGAAACAACCAGAGTAATGACAAGCCCTCCTATTGCGACTCAGGCCCGAGTGATAGCCTATGCGCGTCTCGCGAGATTCCGATACCCCCGGGGGGGTCTAGAATAGTCAACAAAAGCAAACGGGGAATTTGAACGTGACAAAGAGACACTCACAAAGCAGAAGATACGGATACCTACAGGAAGATCGTTAGCCCAGAACCAGAAATAGGATCTCCTACCCTGTGTCTCGAGGATCAACTGCTACTGCCCCTCCCTCGACTGGTAACGAGTCTGGTAACCGGAAACGGTAACAAGAAACGAAGCTGGGAACGCGGATGGTATCAGTTTCAAAGAGAATGGTAACAGCCACAGAGAGCTGGATTCTCGAACAATTGTAAAGAGAAAGTATGTTGAGAAGTGACATCCCTGTTCCTATCGTTGCTTTCTGACCCATCGTAGACCCTTCCTACGTGCTCGTTTTCCTTGCGGTTCCTGCTCGTTATTGGGCGCTCAAAACCGGCTGTTATGAATGCAAAATAGCCCCAGAATCCGAGACAAAGCCCGAATCATAAGAGTCAACAGTTGCCCCCCCGGGGACCTTGAATCCGTTGAGAGAATACTCGGCCGATAATCTAGAATGAAAGCGTGAAAACATGGGCAAACGCCCTTGGCAGAACTGCCCGATCCTGAATTACAAATCTTCTCTCCGCGTGATTGCATCTCCTGCCTTGTTTAGTAGCAGGTTGATCGATAAACCAGTGAAGGCAATTGAGACTGAGACCAAGCCGACAGCGAGCACCGGAAGCGCGCCGGGTCCCAGCATAGTCTCAAGCGCCTCCGACACCAATACCAGCACAATAATCGGCGAGACCATTATCAGATTGATGATTGTCTGAAAGAGGAACCTGCGAATGTCCGCCAGCTCCTGCGCCTGCGACGACAAGATATCATCCGCAGAACTCTGACCATACCGCGAGGCAAAGTAGATTCCACCGGCCATCGTGATCCCCGCAATCTCCAAAGCTCCCGGCAGAGCGAGAATAACGCCCAACAGCAGAGACGGAGTGGACAGCTGGCTTAGGATCAAGGGAACGCCCACCGCGACTGTAACGGGGATCAAATAGATCAGCAAGGGTGCAACCCGCGCCCGGTACAC
>Ga0209076_1000102_pt1 | contig 10837 bp, 14 predicted proteins | sample Rivendell_Oct201_9_FD_188350 | JGI IMG/M metagenome (GOLD analysis project Ga0209076, IMG submission 188350) | Vadose zone soil and rhizosphere microbial communities from the Eel River Critical Zone Observatory, Northern California to study diel... | ecosystem: Environmental > Terrestrial > Soil...
TAGTTATTTGCGTTACTTTATCAAATCCTATGCACTGTTCACCAACCGGCGTACGCGACAACCGAGCTGCCGGTGTCATCGACGGTCATCGTGGCTACCCATGCTGTATTCAATGCCGATGTCCCGTCTAGCACAATCTGCGAAGTTGAGGGAGCTCCATTGATGGCATACGTTCCATTGTCATCCTTTTGCAACTTGCCCGGTATAACATAGCCGGAGTAGGATGGATTGCCGCCTCCGTATATCTTGGGGCGCATCTTGTACTGGACTGCGTCCGCGGCAACCCCCCGGAGACTCGAGGTCACGGCATCTTTGTTGGATTCAGAGCTATGCGCGCCGAACATTTCCATTCCGACAAAAATCGCTATTGCAACGACGACTATGCATAGCAGGCCAATCAGTAGCTGTTGTGAACCCATCCCCGACAATCATGTTTAAGTTGTGCAGACGTCTTTTTGACTCCGAGCCATTAGTTGCAACCCCCGTGCCAGAGGCTTCCGTCGTTCCGGTTTCCCAAAAATGCGTCAATCCGAGTCGTTCTTGAGCTATTTTCTATCTCGACTCCTGAACTACCGGAAAGGCAGGAATAAAGTACCGCTGCGCCTGTAAACCTTTCCGGCCTTCATTCCAAATCGAGGAGGGGTACTCCGCCCGCATTGCGGGAAGAACCACCCCTCCTACCATCCCCTCTATCATCCCCACAGAAATATTCCTATTTCAAAAGTATCATCTTGCGGACCTGAGAGAACACCTGTCCGTTTCCATTCAGGGGCGAAGCCACGAGCTTCGCAAAATAGATCCCGCTTCCGACCGTACCCCCGTTATTGTCCTGCGCATTCCACTGGGTCCGGTAGTTCCCTGCGTCCATGACCCCATCAACAAGCGAGGCAACCTGCTGGCCGATCAGATTGTAGATCCGCAGGCTGACGACGCTCTTGCCGGCGATCTCAAAACGGATCGCGGTCACGGGGTTGAAAGGGTTCGGGTAATTCTGCTCGAGACGATATTCCTTTGGCAGCACCACCGCACCGGGCGCAACCGACAACGCCACATCGGGTGTAATGCCTGCCGAGGCAGTGGTGATTTCATAGCCGTTGCTTCTGTGATCCCTGTGAAGGATCGCCCCGCCGTACAGGCCTTGTTCGACGCGGAGGTGCTGAGGGGGAGAAGGAACTTGAGCCGACAACGACGACACTAAAGCGACCGAAAACAGCACCAAAAGGAGTAACCGTGCCTTCATTGGCGATACCTTCCCAGGTTTAGTGACATGCCTGTACGGGCGAAATGGTTCAGAAAATCAGGACGAATAACATGAAATCCACCCGCAGAATCAACGGGGGGTGTATTTCAGATCACAGGAAATTCTGCTGGAAACGGGAAAGGCGAATCCGGTTGAAATGGATGGGAAAATGATCTGGAAAAAGGATGGTAAATCAGGTAGGAATGTACGCGGGATTCTCAATCCGTCCCGCCGAGCGGGATCAGTCCCCCAAGTCTCGTTCCCATCCCGCCGGGCGGGATAGGGACCCACGCCGCATCAACTCTGCGGACCTGCTCGTTCCCACGCTCTGCGAGGGAACGCATCCCTTATCCGCTCTGTGGAATCGAGACGTAAGGAATCGGATCCTCGACCCCCGCCTCCCGGAAGCCCCGGAGCCGTAGCGCGCAGCTATCGCAGATTCCGCATGCGAGTTCTTCCGACTGGTAACACGACCAGGTGTGATCTAGGGGCGCTCCCAACTCTATACCCCTGCGGACGATACCGGACTTCTTCAAATGGATGATCGGGGTGACAATTTCGATGTGTGTGGATGGTTTTGTCCCGATCTCGATGACCTTGTTGAAGGCGTCATAATACTCCTTCCGGCAGTCAGGGTAACCCGAAGAATCCTCCTCGACGGCGCCTATGAAAATCTTGACCGCGCCAATGACTTCAGCCCAGCTTACCGCGACCGAGAGAATATGTGCGTTGCGGAAAGGAACATAGGATGTGGGAATCTCGGTCCGGTTCAGGTCCGCCTTCGGGATTTGGATGGATTCATCCGTCAGGCTCGATCCGCCGATCTGCTTCAGGTGCTCGACATTGACGACAAGGCGGCGCTTGACGCCGTAGAAGTCGGCAATGTCATTAAACGCCTTGAGCTCCCTCCGCTCGGTTCGCTGACCATAATTGAGATGGACGAACGCCATCTCGTACGTCTGGTTCGCAATCGCAGCGGTCACGCAACTGTCCATCCCCCCGCTCACGAGGACCACGGCGAGCTCGGGTTTCATGATTCACCCATCAATCTTCGCTTGGGCTTCTGGTCCGTTTTCCACATATGTCGGCTGGAAGACGTCTCGCTACACTCCCCTCGTTTCCGGGCTCCAGATATACTTGTGCATCTGGAGCTGAAACCGGACGTTGAGTTTGTCCTCGAGGACCCATTCCGCGAGCTGAATGGGCTCCAGCTTTCCAAAAACAACGGACATTAAAATCGGACAACGCCCGTCGATTCCGTGAGATTGAATCACCGCTTTTGCCCATTCGTAATCCTCGCGGTCGCCGATCACAAATTTGACCTCGTCCATCTCTTTGAGATGACCCACGTTCTCCCAGAGGTTTTTCTTCATCATCCCGCTCGACGGGCACTTGAAGTCAACAATCCGTTTGACCCTTGGATCGACCTTGCCGATGTCGAGGCTGCCCCCTGTTTCCAGCAGGACTTCAAATTCGGCTTCGCAAAGCCGGGTCATCAGTTCGTGAACATTCGCCTGGAAAAGGGGTTCCCCTCCCGTCAGCTCCACGAGCTTGCACCCAAAACCTCGTACGGCATCGAGGATTTCATCGACGTGCATCTCCTTTCCGTCATAGAACGCATACTCGGTATCGCAGTAGGAACAGCGGATATTGCAATAAGTCAGACGGACGAATACACAGGGGCGGCCCATGTGGCTCGATTCGCCCTGGATGCTGTGGAAGATTTCGTTGACGACGAGTGTGTGTGGTTTTGATTGGATGAGGTGCTCGTGCATGGGAGTGCTCGGTTCAAAACAAATATCCTAAAAGGGGTGCTGAAAGGCAAACGCGCGCAACCCCCCGACGAGAGATTTGCCACCATGTTCAAGTCAACTCCGCTTCGCCAGACCTCGGAGTATTCCCACAATGCTGCCGAAGAAGCAGACGAGGTGATCGATGTAAAGAAATGGGATCATGACGAACATTGCGAACAGCCCGCGGACCTGTTCAAGATAGTTGAGGAAGCGGATGTTCATGAGAAGATACAGAACAGCTACACCGACCAAAATCCTTCCCCCATCCTGCAGCCAGCCGGCCACCCACCCGATCGCGAGAAGCGCGATCAAGGCAGCGGTGATCGTCGAGAGCACAAACATCGGATAGACATTGACGAACCCCGACTTGATGGATTTCCCCAACTCGCCGAACCGAACGGCAAGCTCTGCAAAACCGATGCTGCGATGGTATTCGTTCTTGATGAAAGACCAGAGGTTGTAATTTTTCAGATGCTCCACTTCGATGTCCATGTTCAGGACGATATTCAGCTTTGCCTGGGCAAAGCGCTTCCCAAGTTCGATGTCGTCGTGCCCGTGGCGTGCGAGGAGTTCGACATCGAACCCGCCAAGCTTCTCGAACGACGAGCGTCTGATTCCCGAGATCGCCCCGAACAGCCAGTCGATGGCAGGCGGACTCTTGATGTACGAGTACCGCACCCACAGGTTCTTGTACTGGGAGACGAAGGATTCGTGGCGGTGCTTCGCAGTATAAAGGCCCACCACCGCATCGATCCCCTCCTCCTCGAGCTCCTCGACGATGGCCAGTACCGTTTCCCGCGAAATGACGATGTCGGAGTCGAGAAATATGAGAAAATCTCCTTTTGCGTTCTTCGCGCCGAAATTGCGCGCGTGGTTCGCCCCGTGGCCGTCCGTCGTTTCGAGCACCGTGCACCGGTAGCGCTTTGCGATCTCGACCGTCGCATCCGTCGAATGGTCGTCCACGACGATGACCTCTATATTCTTATAGTACGACCGGCGAATGGCTCTGAGGCAGGCGTCGAGCGTCCTGCTGCCATTCCTCACCGGTATGATGACGGAGATGAGTGGGTTATTCTGGGTGGTTACTTCCATACTTTCAAGCCCCATCCCCGGATTTGATGTACCCGGCAACCTTACGGGCTATCTCACGAGCACAGGTGAGGCCGGGAGATTCGATTCCCAGGAGGTTTATGACCCCCGGCAGCCCCCGGTCACTCTCTTCTTTGATGATGAAGTCTTTGAAGGGATCGCCCGGTCCCTGTACCTTCGGCCGCACGCCGACTTGATCGGGAGATAAGTCATTCAGTTCCAGCGCGGGAAAATACCGGGCGGCTGCGCGATGGAACTTTTCTCTACGGTTGTCGTCAAACTTATACCATTCGGACATTGGGGTAGAATGGTCGAGGTACTCCGTATCGGGTCCCAACTTGACCTGCCCGGCACGATCGATCGTGACGTGGATTCCCAGACCGGTAAGCTGAGGATTCGGAACCGGATACACAAGACGTGAAACCAAACGACTTCGGGCCATCGAGACGCGGTAATAATGTCCGCGATTCGGATAGATCCGATACCCCGCCTTGTCGACATCGATTCCGAACGTTGCAGCGATTCTGTCCGCAGAGAGACCCGCGGCATTAACGACAAATCGGGTCGTCATGTGAATGTTCTCTCCGGTGGTATCCTTGAGGCATACATCATAGGCCGCACCGTTCGTGCTCATCGAGAGATATTCAATGCCGAACGCACAATCGGCCCCTTTTGCCCTCGCCTCCTGCTGATACGCTTTCATCATTTCGTGGGAATCAACAACCCCGGTGCTCGGAACAAAGATAGCAGCACGGCAGCGGATGTTCGGCTCAATCTTCTTCGCCTCCTTCTCATTGAGCAGTTTGAGGCCTTCCACGCCGTTGGCGACCCCGCGGTTATGGATTTTCTCGAGCTCGGGCTCCTCGTCCTCAGATACAGCCACGATCATCTTACCGCACCGGTTATGCCAAACCCCCAATCGCTCGCATTCCTCGTAAGTGGTCCGATTGCCGGCAAGGCACAACTGGGCCTTCAGGGATCCCGGCGTATAATAGATGCCCGAGTGAATGACTTCGCTGTTCCGGCTGCTGGTCTCCTGGCCGAACGACTCATGCCTCTCGATCAGTAATGTACGGTAGCGCCGAGCCGACGTCTCCGCCGCGCACGCCAGTCCGATGACCCCTCCTCCGATGATCAGGACATCGACAACCACTGGTCAGGCACTCAACCTTTCGGTAATGACAAATCCATCACGGCGGCGCAAACCGCGAACGCTCCCTCAGCTCTTACGCTTCTTCTTCAATTCCCCAAGCAACTCGAGATCAAGTGCATCTTGAGGCCTCCCCGCCGCACGTTTATTGCGTATCAAATCGCTCTTCGAGATATACCACACACGCTGCTTGCCGAATCGCCCGCGAGCCCGATGCGACCAGGCATCCTGAAATTGCAACCCATCAATTGAGGTGAGAATGTCGATCCTCAATGGTGGAAACCCGAGCTGCGTGCTCCGATCCTTATGGAGGAAGTCTTCTATCCTGATCCCCATATCCGCGTATCCGAATCCCTCGAGCGCCTTCAATAACCGTTCTGCGTTGGTCTCACTGATTGCGACAAACACGTCGATGTCCCCGGTGAAGCGAGGTCGCCCATGGAACGCGAGCGCATAGGCACCCACCACCAGATATCTAGCTTTTTCCCGATTTAATAACGCGAAAAACTCTTCGTAATCTTTTGGGACGCTCATTATTCATCTTGTACCACTGCCTCCGCAGAATTTCTACCGCGCCGAGGCGTTCGTCGGTGGACTTTAAAGCCCAAAACTCCGCGTGGGTTATGCTTTCTTTTCTATTTTTCCCGGGCCTGGTTCGCTGTTTCATCCAAAATCCTTCCGTACCTTAATCGCGTTCCTCTCGATTTCAAGGGGTACAAGTTCAGGCTTTGAACCGTGTGGATCCGTCTGATCGCCTACTTCGCTTCGAGGCCTCCGGGTTAAGAATATTTCTCAGTACAAAGGTATGATATTTCGATAAGCGAAGCAATTGCTTATTAAAAAGCAGGACCCCAGCGAGAAAGTATGCGGGGATTCTCAGCAGAATTCCGGCGACCATGAAGAGCCATGCCACGACATAGAACGATCGCGAATAGTTCTTTCGGAAGAAGAGGATTTTGCTCAAATAAAGATTTTGGAAAAATGACGAGGAGTACGACCCGGGGGACTTGCGAAGCCGGTGAGTGGCGGATATCTCATGACAGAAATACACATGATACCCCGCGCGGACCGCACGCAGACAGAAGTCAGCGTCCTCGTAGTACATGAAAAACTTCGGATCCATGCCGCCGAGGCCCTCGAACACCTCTCGCTTCACAGCCATGCACGCACCTGATACCATGTCGACTTCACGCGTTGATTCCGGACTACGCGCTACGAGCGAAAGCGATAGCGTGTAAGGAAGGAATGCCTCAAGAGCCACCGTTCCCAGACCCGCTGTTTTCCAGCAGGAGGGCTGTGGACTTCCATCCTCTGCAAGGAACCGACATCCGATGATCGAGGCTTGAGGGTTGTGCTGCATGAATCCCAGGAGCTCATCGAAGAATCCAGGTCGAAGGGCGGCGTCGGGGTTGATTAGCAGAACGGTGTCTCCCTTGGCTAGACCGGCACCCTGATTCACCGCGGACGAGAAACCAACGTTCTCCTCATTTCGAATGAGATTGACGGTCGGATAGTCTCGTCTGAGGAGATGACACGTTGAATCCTCCGACCCATTATCAACAATAATTACTTCAAGACGACGGGCATCCAATGGCTGGGATACCAGAGAGCGAAGACACGCTGCAATCACCTCGGAAGAGTTGTACGTGACAATGATGACGGAGATCAATGGGGGCTGGATCCAGGTGAATTCATGTGAAAATTCTACGCCTGTTCGAGAAGCAATGGCTCAGCCTATTCCGATCTGAAGCAGAGATCGCCCGGGCCGAGTTGTGGGTCACGATTGGGGACGAAACTGACATTTCCTCACCAGAGGCCTCGAATTCCCCCCAGACGAAGCGGAAAGCGTTTTTTCATCGAATAATAAACCACTCTTATAACGACGTACAGCATCCCGAGAGGGAGTAGAAAAATCAGCGACAGGAGACTAATGAGCGAGCGCGCCGTACTTGTGGCCTTTGCCCTCTCTAAGAATCGCCACTTGGCGTGTCCAATGAGAACCTTAAGGTTTTTTCTTGTAAGCCAGAAGCAATCATGATTCTCATTGAAGACAATACACGAGCGCCCACGGAGAAAGAAGGGCAAGGTCTTGAGGGGAACAAAACTATCTTCGTTTGTCCAGCAGATCACGATGATATCATAGAATTGCTCTCTGAGTGAGGAGATCAGACGCCGTTTCCCAGATAATGATGTAGCAGCGGTAGAAACATGGACGTCCCTGCCCCGAAACGATTCAGGATACCGGTCTCGCAGGACGTAAGTGATGTGCGCCTGCGGAAACTGAGCCTGTAACCAGTTATCAACCGGGAGGGTATGATCCCAGGTGCAAGAACAGATGAAGAGAATCAACTTTGTTTCTGCAGCCGACGGGGTCACATTATGGAGGAAATACAACATCGAGATTCTCAGGATAACGTCAGATTAGTCCTGGTCTTCTGCGATCCCCAGGGAGGAGTACAGCGCGCTTTCGTTGAGGTGGACGATTCGGTCCCAAGCGAAATTCCTCTGAACAAGTTCCCTCCCACGCTCACCGATCTCCTCGCGCAACTGAGGATTTTTTAGTAGGCGTACCACTTCCCGGGCAAATTCTTTCGCGGAGTCTGCGACCACAATGCCCTCCCCCGGCGTGGCGGGAATTCCCTGTGCTGCCAGCCTCGTCGCCACAACCGCCTTTTTCATCGCCAAGGCTTCGAGGATCTTTCCCCGGATACCAACGCCTAAGCGTAACGGGGCGACGTAGAGAGCGGCTTCATCGAGGTAGGGGCGGAGATCGGGTACCCAGCCCGTCACACGTACTCCGTCGTCCCCGGAAATGGAGGTAAGTTCGACGGGCGGAGATGAGCCGACTATCCAAAACTGCACAGAAGGGATGGATTCTTTGACGAGGGGCAGTATCTCTTTAAGAAAGTATTTCACCGCGTCAACATTTGGATAGTGCAGGAAGTAACCAGTGAAGATGATGACCTCTTCCCGGGGAGTTATAACCTTCATCGAACCGGGAGAAAAATATCCGAGATCTACCCCAAGTGGAACAACCGATGAACGCAAGGCCGGAAGGTACGCTTTCAACTCCCTTTCATCATGCTCCGTAACCGTAATCGTATGGTCGAAATGCCGGGCAATACTGAGCTCAAAACTGAGCATTACCATCCAGCGGAAGAACAATTCGATCTTATTCCACTTCCACCACCGCTCGTGCCGGAATTCTTTCCAGAGTGCGGCGTGCTGGACCTCGTGGTCGACCCAAACCATTGGTATCCCGATTTGTCTCACTTTCGTGCCCAAGTATGCCATTTGAAGGTATTCAAACTGAACAACGTCATAACGCCCGCTCAGGAGATGCCGGAAGAGGAGATCCTTCATTTCCGGCTGACAGAATTCTTTGACAACCATGTTCGGAATTATATGAAAATAGTCGGGCGTATCAAGGGATTGATGTCTCTGTATGAATTCGACGCTATTACAAAAGGTCTCCAATGCCTCTACGTGTTTTTTTTCCGATGGTTCTTCGATGAAGGTGAGGATGCTGACCTCATGCCTCCCGGCAAGCGCGCGCGCGATGTGATACATGCGCGCCGCGGTAGCGTGAACGTCGAGGCACGGAACGTACGGACTGACGAACAAGATTCTCAGTTTCCGATCTGGGGATCGGGCGGACCCGCGAACGTATTCACCTCGGAAGATTATGTCGTCTGAAACGACGGCCTTCGGCCTCGCGCGCAATCTACTTCGGACAAGCCGCGGAATCCGCGAGAGTGCGCCGATGCTCGCCTTGAGGAGAATGTTCCGGCGTTCACGGCGGATTTCCTTTACAATGTGAAGAGGCAACAAGCAGAGATGGCTCAGCAGATACTTCGGAGAGGTCAGATTCTTCCATAAGAACAAGAGGCGGTGCCGCGCAATGATGACTTCGAGCTCTTCGTTCGTATATCGCCTGAGGGCCGTCGCCCGGTGTTTATGGTATACAATGCTTTCCGGACAGAAGAGCGATTTCCACCCGCGCTTCCACGCCATGTACGAAATATCCAGATCCTCCACGTAACAAGGCGAATAGAGCTCATCGAACATTCCCAGCTTTACGAACTTCGCTTTGTCGTATGCAGCAGAACCTCCCCCTGCCCAGACGATGGGGAGATATTTTCTACGGTAGTCCGACTCGTCGACCGCCTCGTGGAAGCAATAGATCATTCCCTTGTCCCAGAAAAATCGGGTCTTTCCGGTTTCCTCCCTTTTCTTCCCCTTGTCCTGGAAATAGATCTGTGCGCTAACGGCAAATACGGTTTCATCCGCAAATCCCTCGAGGAGTGGATTTAGGAAATCCTTGTCTACGACCATGTCGTTGTTCAAAAGGACAACGACATCATACCTTGCGACGAGGATTCCTTGATTGTTCCCGCCAGCGAATCCGTAGTTTTTATCTAGTGCCAGAACTCGGACGGACGGGAAATTTCCCCGAAGAAAATCGACACTGCCGTCGGTGCTGCCGTTGTCGACAACCATCACCTCGTGAACAGTTCCAGAACGCTCGACCGCCTCGAGGACAGAGGGGATCCCGTTCGCCAGCAATTCCCGCCCATTGTAGTTTAAGATGATGATAGAACTTCTGCGCACAATCTTCTAGATTTTTTGCGCGATGAAAACTATTTCCTGTCCCATTTGCATTCCCCAGATGAATTCAATTGCCTGCTTGATCTCGTTTTCGTTTGACAAGAACAACCGTTCTCGAATTACTCGAACATCGTCTGCGCAGTCTGACTCTCCCCGGTGAGTAAAAACCTCCTGAGCGCGAAAACCCGTTCTCTGTAATAGATACGAGAGAGTCTTCCCCGTGAAATAGTACAAGTGATTGGGCCATGATTTCATTTTCCAATTGTATCCATCTACCTTCGCCACCAAGGAGTCGTAGTTAGGCACGGCGATGTATACTATTCCGCCTACTCTGAGAATTGAGCGGACTCTTTTCAATTCCGCGGAGGGATCCGGCGTGTGCTCCAGAACGTTGTTCATAATGATGACGTCGAAGAAGTCGTCGGCCAACTCTGCTTCACTCAGCGTGCTACCCTGAATGTTCAATCCGTGTTCCCTGGCGTATCGGGAAGTTTCGGAGGAGATCTCAAGCCCATAAGGGTCAAATCCCCGTTCCTTAGCAAAGAGAAGAAAAAAGCCGTACGCGCAACCGATATCGAGCAAACGGAGGCCCTTTCTTTCGGGAAGATAGGGGGTCAATCTTGTTAAGATGAAATCTGCCGTCATCTGCCACGCCGAGGGATCTCTCTCGTAACTACGCAGATTCTCTTCGATGCTCTTCATGTACCCGGACTGCGAGGAATAGAATTCGCGCAAGAAATTACGTGAGGGCTGCGGATTGAAAAAAACCAGATCACATTCGCGGCAACGAACAATTTTTGATGGATTGTCGGGATAGACTTCTATGAAGTGTTTCGAGCCGCAGAGGGGGCAATCGATCATCTGTAGCTTTGACGCCATGTCTTCAGATCCGCGGCTTAACACAATCAATGCTGGGCAGCAAACTCGTTTCAATCGCAAATGCTAGGGGCCCAGATT
>Ga0209076_1000105_pt1 | contig 10658 bp, 6 predicted proteins | sample Rivendell_Oct201_9_FD_188350 | JGI IMG/M metagenome (GOLD analysis project Ga0209076, IMG submission 188350) | Vadose zone soil and rhizosphere microbial communities from the Eel River Critical Zone Observatory, Northern California to study diel... | ecosystem: Environmental > Terrestrial > Soil...
CGGCGACTGATACGAATACTATTGCTGTCGGAGCGACCGATTTGTTGGACAAACGCTGGATTGGGGCCCTGGACTCCAGCAAAGGCAGTGCCGCAGGACCTCAGTTGGACGTCATGGCACCGGGGTTTTCGATACCGACCACTCAGAACTACACCATGTGGGGTTTGCATAATACTTGGACTACGGGAACATCGGAAGCAGCGGCAACCGTCTCGGGCCAAGCGGCACTGATACGAACGGTCAACCCGAATCTGAAGTGGCGGCAGATTCGAGACATTCTGAGGAATACAGCCGATAAGGTATCCTACATGGGCGGCCAAAATCGCACTGACGACTATGGGTGGGGGCGTGTGAATGTGTACAAGTCCCTTAAAGCTGCCATCCCGTATCGATACGTAGGAGATACTAATCAAGCAACCCCGACTTCCATCCCGGGGGGCACGGTATCGAACACTTTTGTGATCTTCAAGAACCCTGATAGCGTCGCATATTCAAACTTCGCCTACGGTCGCCTTGCCGGCAATCTCACGCTTACGAACACTCCTCTTGTCATCGAGAAACGGTTCAGATTCTTAACGGGCGGGTACAGACTGGATACAACGAGGACGATCATCGAGAAGGAGGGTGAAATCTGGCCTGAAGCAGGGGGAACCGCCGTCCTGGGGAACAGCAACGTCATCTTCCAAGGTGCCGGGAGTTGCGTGGGCGCGAAAGGAGGAACCATCCGGATAGCCGATGGTGCAACCTTCCATGTCAACAATGGAGGGTTGATTGCGAGCCTATCGGCTGGCACGATACAAATTGGTAATAACTCGACGCTCGTCATCGACTCAACCGGTGTTTTGCAGTGGAACGCAAGCTCAACATGGGTCTTCGGCACGAACGCCAAACTCGAAATTTACGGAACGGTCAATGTGGCCAGCAACGTGACCCTGAGCTTTCCCAGCACCGCCTATCTTCGCGTGCGGCCAAGCTCAGTCTTCACGTTCGGCACCAACTCGACGCTCCAGTTCGCCGGAACGGTCGAAGTTACAGACGGCGGAAACTTGACCTTCCCATCGGGCAGTACGGTCAGTGTGAGCCCAGGTACGAGCTTTCTAATGAGCTATCCCTCCTCCATCACCACATCTGGAAACCTCAAGGCCGTCGGGACATCAACTTCGCGCATTTCGTTTTCGTCAAGCAGCATACCGCCCCAGGCCGGGGATTGGCTAGGCATCGCTTGTTCGGGGAGCGGGCCTGACACCCTCACCTTCTGTAATATCAAATACGCAGGTCCCGGTCTCACACTTACCAACACGAGCGGTACAAGCTACATGCAAAACGACACGATCAGCCAATGCAGCAGTGGCGGAAAACCCCTATACGTTTCCAATACTGGAACGGCCACCACAGCGCTAAGGATGTACAAATGCGGGATAAATAACAACTGGACCCTCGGCATGCAGGTGAATAATGCCAAGGTGACCATCACTTATACAAGGATCGAAAAGAACTGTACAATGGATATCGGCGGTACCTGTGCAGGTATCTTGGTAGGTAATGGTGCCCTCGTTTACATGGATAGCTGCCGTATCGATACGAGCGGCGCCCGCGGGATTTACGTGTCAGGGCTGAATTCCAGGGTCTCTCTGAGCGCCGATGAAGTCGCGCCCGGCTATAATACAATCAACCAACACTACGGAACCGAGCTGTACGTGGCCAGTTCCGCCACCGCCTTCAGTGGTTCGAACAATCTGGGTCCGCACGGCGGCTGGAACAACATTTTCAACACCTACACAAATACATGTCGCCTAGTGAACAATACGACCACCAATACCGTGAGTGGCGCTTTCACGTATTGGGGGAGCAGCGGTAACAGGTTCTGCGGCCCCATTGATACGATCAATCAACTCGGAAGCCCCGTATCGACGCCGGCGAAGATTGTTACATCGGGGGATCGGGGGGGTATGAACTTCGCGTCTCAAGACGCGACGATTCTGGCGTGGCTTAGGCAACTCAGAACCGAGGTGGAAGGCGATTCGACAGCCGCCCTTGACGCGCTCCACGAGTTAGCATTGTATGTAGGACCGGGCGGAGCTTACCCTGAGGCGATGGGGATCCCCTGGGACACGTTACTGGCTCGAACACAGGCCGGTTCAGGTTCCCCAGTTCTAAGAACAAACGCCATCGCCCTACAACTGCAGGCAAAGCTCGACCGGAGCGAGTTCAGAACCTCGCGGTCGTCGTCCGACCTTGTGCTCGCGACGTCAATTGACGACGACTTGTGGTGGTTTTGTCAGCGGAGCAAAGAGATTGCCAGCGTGGGTCTGGGTGACTTTTCCGGAGCGGAAGCGACGTTTAATTCCTCATACGTGCGAGGGATGAGCATCGACAGTCAGGCAGTGAGCGCAATGCGAGACTACATCCTTATGTCAGAGAGATGGAAAAGAGGAACGTCAAGCTCCTTGGCTGGGGCTTCCTTTGTGAAGATAGTCGGGGGACCTCTGTCCGCTAAACCAGAGGAATATTCTCTCGATCAGAATTACCCAAACCCATTTAACCCCACGACTTCATTCAGGTACAGCCTGCCGGCGGAGAGCCATGTGACGTTACGAATTTATGACGTGCTCGGCCGAGAAGTGGCAAAGCTAGTAGACGCGATCGAAAGTCCAGGGAATAAAGTGGTTGCCTTCGAAGCCAGTTTCCTCCCGACCGGGGTCTATTTCTACCGTCTCCAGGCGGGGAGATTCGTCGACGTGAAGAAGATGGTGCTTACCAAGTAATTTCTTCGTGCCCCATACAAAAGAGAGCCAGCTCGTGGTTTCGGGCTGGCTCTTGTTTTAATTCCGGAAATCTTTTTGAGGTTCAGACACCTCAAGGTCGATGGCAGCGCGTGACGCGAATGAATTCACTTCTCAACCCTCAATTGCGCTCAAACAGATAGTCGCGCCATCGAGCTGTGCCTCGCTGGGGACGCGCAGCGCAGGCGTGTTGGTCTCGACGAGCGGGACGGAGAGGTGGATGGGGTACGTCGAGCTGCCGTCGAGATAAGGATTAGCAATTGCGCTTAGTTACTCCCTAGGGCAGACCTACGAGGAGGGTGGATCGCGTTCCGCGATAAAATAACCCCTTGGAGTCAGCCGCTGATTCTTAAGATCAGTCTACATGTTAGATTAAATTTCCCATTGCTTGCGAATTAGTGTTGACTTTCACGAATGAATGCTTTACATTACAGTTACTCAGGGGGGAGTTTAGACGGGCCTGGCAATGTATTCACAACTTATGTAGTCGGGCTTATGCCCTGTGTATTGATTCAAGCCGGAACCAGGTTTGGAGGCTTGAGGAGTTATGCCACACAATTTACTCCGTTCTAGTTCGTCCGCTGGGTCAACGAGCTCTGCGGCATCTGGGGAGAAGATCCCCTCATGAAAGGGCTCAAATCTCTCCTTATTGCCCTTCTCCTCTTTCGTCTCGAAATCGCTGCGACAGCAAAGCCAGAACACTCCCAGGAAGCCGCCGTCTTGGGATGGCTGGTCGACGAGGTCTTGCACTGATCCACTTCGCCCAAGGACAGGCTTGCTGGAAACAATCCCTGGACGTATAGGTGTTCTGAAGTTTATCCGCAGAACTCGATTCAAGAAGGCCGAGCAGTAGATAGCCACTAATTTTAGGGGATCGGCGAAGCCCGCAGAAGGAGATACGCTAGACCTCATTTTCACACTGAGATCTTTTCGAAGGGGATTATTTTGGATTGCCTTCTCAGCCTCGGGGTGAAGCTTCTGTTTTCTCCTATTTCGGGCTCTCTATCTTACAGGAGCCAGCGCGATCTATGTGGGCTAGGCCACTAGGGGGAGGCACTTGATATCGTTCCTCACCGAGATCGCTGCGCGCACCCACTGGCGGCACCTTGCGATCACACAACGGCTGTGCGATGATATACTTTGCGCGATATTGAGACGTGGAACCCTTGCCTTCGAGGGGGCATGGGAGAGCTTCCAGAGGAAAAGCATCAACTATAAGCTATCCTCACCTTGATTTCATCCATGTGACGATGCGTAATGAAACATAGTGGTGTCCGATCGAGATCACGATGGACTACTCATTCGATCGTGGCAATCATTTTATTAGGGCTACAGCTCGGTTGCGAGAAGCCTTTAATGATTGGCCACCAAGGTGCCTCCCAATGGGAGGGGATTGGCTTGGACACTGTTCGAGTAACTCGCTTAGTCTTGAGCGCCCCATATTTGTACGCTTGCGCAGGTCCGAGGGGACTGTATCGGAGAAACATACGGGCGGCAGGAGCTTGGGAATACCTCGGATCGCCTGGGCTACCGCCGTCCGACGTTCAGGTCGGCTTGTACGACGGCGTCACTGATGTCAGTGTGATCGGTTCAGATATTCTCGTATCCTTCGAGGGATTTCTTGGGGCAACCTCGGACCACGGGGTAGGCTTGTGGAGATCCACGGACGCAGGACATACTTTCGCCAGATCCGACAGCGGAATCATCGCTGGACTTGTATCTTTCAGCTATGCGAGCAGTGTGGTTCGATCACCGTTTGATCCAGCGATTGGGATCGCCATCTGGGGATCGATTTATAGAACCACAACTGGCGGCACGTCTTGGTACTACCCGCAACCGCAGTATGAGTTTGGGTCCTACGAACCATGGTTTCACTCGGTGCGGTGGCAGTCTACAGGACACGATAGAGTGTGGATATATGGGGTCGCTTACGGAGGTGCCAGCTTGCTAGCCGTCTCGACCGATGCCGGACAAACCTGGAAAAGGTACAGCTTGGCGCAGTTGGGCCTGGAAGAAAACTGTGTCATTTTTGACATCGGGTTCGACGGCACTGATCCGGGTGTGGTTTATCTGGCAACCTGCCCACATTTGATAAAATCTACTGATGATGGAGAGACTTGGTTCAGCACCCAGCGCCCGGAGGAACCCGTGTATCGCACGCTAGCGACTCACCCCAGAATACACGACTTGGTGTACCTCAGTCCGGGTTCGACTGTATTTCGGTCAACGGATGGAGCACGCACCGTCTTCTGCTCGCTTGGTAGCCCAAACGGCACGATGATTCGCTCGATGATCGTCGATGGGGCGGTCGGCGATCTTTATGTTGCCGCCTCCACAGGAGTATTCCGATTTAAGAATGTCACTGGTTACTAAGATGGCGTCCTCAGGTAGGGTCTACAGACTCATGGTTCTCGCCGCATCTGCAGCCATCATTTTTGTTGGATGCGAACGGTCGAACACCTTGATCGCGGAGCGCCCCCAGCAATGGCGAGGATTCGGATTAGACGATGTATATGTCTATAGACTCGCCCTCGGAGAGAAGTCTCTGTATGCTTGCGCCGGTGCCAGAGGTTTGTGGAGGAGACACCTATCTGGAAGCTCCTCTTGGCAGAATCTCGGGTTCGCCGACACGGGTCGGCTGAACTATTTTCGGTACGGTATCACTGACGTCGATGTCAGGGGCGAGGATATCTTGGTCCTATTTTCTGTCGGAGATGCGGAAACGATTGATTCTACACTAGTAGGAATCTGGCGTAGCAAGAACGGTGGAAGAGACTTTGTTCGCACGGATAGTGGCATTACAGACCCTAGTGGACATCCCTCCCATCTCGTAAACAGCATCGAGCGATCTTACCTTAATCCATCGGATGGGATTGCCCTCTATGGAACTCGCTTCCACACATCAAACGGTGGGGACACTTGGTTCAGAGACACCCCTCCATACGGACCAGGACCCTTCGAAGACGCCAAATGGAATCCTGGGAAAGTAGGAGATGTTTGGGTCTACGGCCAGTCGTCGTTCTTCGAAGATTTCGTCGGACACTCCGGACCGGTGGGACAATTCCCGCCAGAACTTACGGACACCTTTGTAAGGGATATCGCATTCGCCGTGACTGACAGCAACGTGGTATATCTCTCCTTGAGCAGCTTGATGAGATCGAGCGATAACGGGGCCCATTGGACCTTGCCGATGGGCGATCGTTCATTGACGTTCAGCCACTTACTCGGGCATCCGCAGCGGCATAATGTCCTCTACCTTGTCTCAGGAAACACTGTCTACCGATCTGATGATGGTGGTAACTCGATCATTTCGATGGGGAGTGCCGGTGGGGGCTCGCCCACCTCGATCGTCATCGATGGTAAGACTGACATCCTCTATATTGGAAAAACAGTCGGAGTCTACAAATACTCGCAATGACAGAATTTGACGCGATGAATGGCAACTTGAATCGTAGTGTGGAAGCTCTTGTGCCGAACGCTGAACGTGCCGTACGCAGGCGTAACCGACGGGATTCACAAACAATATTTTCAAGATGAACCGTGATGAGAATAGAACTTGCTCTAAGACTGATCGTACGTTCTGTTCGCATTGTTCCCACGCTCGTCTATCCCATCACAACCACCTCATACTAAGATGAGACCAAGGCTGTTCGCGGAATCAATCCTCACTAACAGATTCAAGGATGGGGGCAAGCACAATGTTCCAAAAAACTAAAATACGAAATGGCACACTTTGAGGGGCTCATTACCGGAGGCAGTCTCGCCGAATGATCCGAGTTGTCAGAACAACCGCACCTGATCCAAGACCCGTTCCATTGATACGGAGTCCCGACCGGTTGATTCAAGAACTGCGACATAACTGATGACCTCAGAGATGGTCAATCCCCGCGGATCTGTTACCACCGGCTCATTTACCTGTCGGTTATAAAGATCGATCAAGTCGGATGCCAGGGCAAGATGTCGGGATTTTAAACAAGTGATTGCCAACTCCTGCAGGGAGTGAATATATCTGGGATCCACCTTAAGGGATTTGGAGAAGCTTAGGCCGGAATTCGCATAATCTGTCCTTATATAGTAAGCCTGCCCTAATTTTTCGTAAAGGAGAGCCAATTCGAAATCAGGATCCGACTTGAGGGGTTCCAATTTCTCGATGATTCGCTGCCTCTCCTCTATTTCCCCGTTGTCCTCCGCGCCAATCATCTTACAACCGACGTTGATGATGTACGATGATCCTCTATAATAACTCTCGTAGACCCAGACCCCTATGCTCCGCAATCTCTGGCTTGCAGAATCTTCATGGGCATTCACGAAGAATATGGTCGAAGAGAGAATCCCTGCCCCGAGCGAAGAGGCAACCAATATGTTGATACTCTTACCCATCTTTAACCGGTCAAAGATTTGAGTTGACGCAACCAGCGATAAAAACACCATTGGAGCTGCACCGAGAGAAAGGAAATCCCAGTCGCGCGGCATTGAGAGGACCGGGTTCACGGTTAGATCAAACAGCAAAAAATAAAATGCCGCGAGCAGGAAGAAAATAATTCGTGGTTCACTCCATTTGAAATAGCGAAAGAACAAAACACTCAATATAAAGATCAAGATCGCACCTGGTGCGACCGTAAGCATGAGCTCTTGCAGCACATCTGATAGGTGGTTTAGGGAGAGGAGTGAATACGCATGGGGCGAGGGCAGCGGGTTTTTGAGGGGTAAGAAGATCTTTGACACCATTTCTTTCTGGGTATCACTCGTTAATTCATAGGCTTTGTAGTAGAACATATAGGCCAGGAAGCCGCAGGCCAACGATACGACGAGAGCTGCAATAATCGTTCTGGGCCGGAGAATTCTTGACATCGCCGGGAACCGATCTCTGTTAACGTAGAAAACCGCATAGAGCAAGGCAGGGCCAAGGAGAAGCATTTCCACATGAAGTCCGGCACCCAGGACGAAGACTGCCATCATCGGCATGAGAGTCTTTTGACCGTCGAACAGCTTCCAGGATAATACCAAGAAGATAATGAGGGCGAGATACACGAGCGTATAATCTTCCACGTGACCAAAAAAAAGCTGGTTCACTCCCGAGCTTACGAGGATGATCGCTGCAAGCACCTTCCAAGTCGGGGAGTGCTTCGAGTTAGCGACGAACAGGAGGACGACGATAAGGAATAGTCCGCCGGCAATCGAGCTCACGATCTGGATTGTCAGTTTTTGATCAAGGCCAAGTATTTGACTCAAAGACTTTTGGATCAGGCGGCTCAGTGGTTCGGTATCATCGAATCGCCAAAGGTCGGCGAGAGAATAGTGCTTCGAAGCAAGGAGGCTCAGCAAAGTTCTCGAATCACCGTACATATCTGTGATAATCCTGTTCTCGTAAAATACGAAAGTCCCGAGGCCCCCAAGAATTCCCGCAATTATGAGAAGGGATTTTTTGCCCCGGGTAATAAAATGGAGGCTTCGTTCCAACGATTCTATCAGAATACCCGAAACATACGGTATGGTGACGACGAGGGCCGCTCCCACAAGGAATAGGCGCATCGAAGTGCTGATTGCGGAGAGTTGATTTATTCCCCACAGGAAGGACTCAGGAAAGTACGAAGCCAGGGAGTAGGCTAGAACCAGGCCCAAGAACAAAAGATAAACTGCGATGCCGAGTCTTTTCCCGGACCAATTTTCTTCTTCGAAACTCCGGACTCTTTTACTTCCTCTTGATTGCAATCGTTCCTAATGAAGTCTTAGCGGCCGAGTTTCCGGATATCACGTTTCTCAGACTAACATCGGTAATGCTCTCTCCTGTGAAATACCATCCTCCTAACTTCCGTTTCTGCGGCCCCAATACCACTCGACCGATTCTCGCCTCGCCCTTATTGCTCGTAATCTTATACTCAAAGGTAGCAGAAGAATCGGTTTTGTTTGCGAATTCCCACTCGACAAAGTGAGCAACTGTATCGCTGCGCAGGAAAAAGTCACGCCATCTTAATTCAATGCCTCCCGCAGCTTCGAATCGAATGGGGTCACTCCAGGTTTGCGCAAGGCAGCGCACCGCGGGCTCGGACACGGCAACGACGACAAATATCATGAGTAGACGCCGATAGATCATCCTGATCCCTGGATCTCCAAGCTACGTGAATCTAGTTCTTTCATGGAGCGCATCAGGAGTTGATCTAGTCCGGGACGGCTTTGATAATGACTGAAGGAGAGTGCCTATTGGGATCTTCGTTGTTCTGCTCGAAGCCCGCGGCGCCGACGGGCAGTGCATTCTTTCGTCGAAGGCCCCCGTCGTCGTTGCCGCGAGGATGTAATAAAGGAGAAAGATTAATTTTTCAATTTTTGCGAATTACTATTGACTTTCACGAATGAATGCTCTAGATTGAAATACCCCACAGGGGCGAAGCTCAGACAGTCCTGCGAACACATCCCCACTTCTGTTGTTGGGCATCCCTCCTATTTCTCGATTGAAGAGACAAAATTAAGCTCTCCGAGTCGAGGCGATGTGGCAGACGAGTTTTCCCGTCTTTCTGCACTCGTCGAGCCGATAAAACCCGCTCCACAAGGGGCGAGGAGCTTCCCTCATGAAAAGGCTTTCGTCTTCCCTTCTAGATAGTCTCGTTCCGCATCTAGAATTCGCGCCAGCACCAGGCACAAGAAAATGCAGAAAAGTCAAAGCCCGCGGATGGATCCTCCGCGATTTCATGCACGCTTGCTCCGCTTGGAGATAGTGCCAAACGGCAAAAGGCTCTGTAGAAATACCGACCGGCGAATGGATTGGGTGACCTCGTATCGGGTCGGCGATTGCCGATGAAGTGCAGAAGGGTCAAATTATGAGGAGTTAAATGTACAAAATCTCTTAGGCAATCATAAGTGGTAACCGCTTGAGGATTTAGCCAGGAACTATGGATACTGTAGAGCAGTTGGTGGGTGTTGGAGGATCTTCTGATACTAAGAAACTGAAGGAGTAACTGCTTACGGGTCCTGGTTTGAGCGAGTTCGTCGGACAATCTCCACTCTATTTGCACGCGATTCGACGTATTCCACTGCTCGCTTGCGCCGACGCGATCGCGCTCATTGTCGGGGAATCCGGAACGGGGAAAGAGTCATACGCTAGAGCTATCCACGATTTAAGTCCACGCTCGACCAAACCATTCGTCCCCGTCAACTGTGGTGCCATCCCTGAAAACCTGATCGAGAATGAGTTGTTCGGTCATGTGCGCGGTGCTTACACCGATGCCTCGACGAGTGGCCGTGGGGTCATCTCTGAGGCAAATGGAGGAACACTTTTCCTCGATGAAATAAATTCACTGAGTAAGGCCGGTCAGGTCAAGCTACTGCGCTTCCTGGATGATCGTTCTTACAAACCTCTTGGCAGTGCCACCCTCTTGTCAGCGGACGTGCGAGTGATCTGCGCAACAAACGTCAGCCTCCCCGATGAGATCAGGGGAGGCCGGTTTCGAGATGACCTTTATTACCGGATCAGTGTCTTAGTAGTAGAACTGCCCCCCCTGAAAAATCGAGATGGAGATGTCCAATTACTTGCGGACCACTTCCTCGACCATTTCTCAAAGGTGCACATTCGGGGCATAATGAACTTTACCCGTGACGCGATGGAAAAACTCATGTCATATGGCTGGCCGGGAAATGTTCGCGAGCTGAAAAACGTGATCGAGAAAGCGATTGTGTTTGCCCCCTCGAATATCATCCACCCGGAGGACATCGACCTGGATGTGCTCAGAGAAGCTTATCGGCCGAATTCACTCCCATTCTGGCAGATCAAAGCTACTGCAGTCAGCAAGCTCGGGGGGGAATATCTCCTCAAGTTATTAGGGGAAAACAACTGGAATATTTCTCGCGCAGCGCACTCGGCGGGAACAAGCAGGCGTTCCC
>Ga0209076_1000112_pt1 | contig 10460 bp, 10 predicted proteins | sample Rivendell_Oct201_9_FD_188350 | JGI IMG/M metagenome (GOLD analysis project Ga0209076, IMG submission 188350) | Vadose zone soil and rhizosphere microbial communities from the Eel River Critical Zone Observatory, Northern California to study diel... | ecosystem: Environmental > Terrestrial > Soil...
AATCTGGTCGGTTCCGAAGTGGAAAACCCGCAGAAGAATTTTCCGCGCGCGCTGGTCGGAGGAGTTGGATTTGTCGCCGTAGTCTATCTGCTGTTCAGCGCGGCTTGCTTGAAAGTATTGCCGTTCGATAGCGTGGCCGCCTCGCGCCACATTGCCTCCGATGTCGTGGAGCACATCGCGGGGCCCACCGCGGCGGCATGGATTACACTGGCGATGGCGATCTCCGCCCTGGGCTCAATGAATTCCTCGGTCCTGAGCGGGGCGCGCGTAGGCTACGCGATGGCCCGTGATGGAATTTTTTTCAAGATTGCGGACGGCATCCACCCAAATTTCCGCACGCCCGGACGGTCGCTGATTTTCCAGGGCGTGCTGGCAAGTTTGATGGCGCTGACCGGAACGTTCGAAGAGCTCACAAATCTTTTTATTTTTGCCGCCTGGATCTTTTATGCCTTCGCCGTCGTGGCCCTGTTTCGAATGCGAAAAACCGAACCGGATTTGCCGCGCCCCTATCGCTGCTGGGGCTATCCCTGGGTTCCCGGCATCTTCGTCGCTGGGGCTCTGGCCCTCACGGTAAACCTCTGGCTCGAGCGCCCCGGCCGCTCTTCCATCGGCCTGCTGCTAATCCTGGCGGGACTTCCTTTTTATCGTTGGTGGAGCACGTCAGGTTCAGCTCGTAGTGACGCCATGAAAGGCTGAGCGGCGCGAAAAAAGAAAGTGCACCAAGAGACCTCCCGCGAAGAGAGTCGCTCCCGGAGCCAAAACCCATCCTAACCCCATGGTGAAAAATGCCGCTGTCACAATATGGTGCGCCAGATTATGGCCGATCACTAAACCCACGGGAATGGCAATCAAGAACACAACCGCGAATGGCAGGACGGGAAATATGCTGGAGGCGAGCACCATGCGAACAGAACCTCCCGCGCGCTTCGATAGATAGGCTCCCAGTGCACCTGCCAATGGCAGTATCAGCAGCCAAGAGGTATAGAACATAAGAACAGGAGTTCCCTGGTCCAAATTAAGAATGATCGGGCGTGGACCGAACTTCTGGACTAGCTCAAGCAAGCCCATCGATAGCGCGAAAGTGAGCAAGCCGGGGAGCCAGAGTTGCGTTACGCGATTTGTCATAGTGTCCTTTCCAATGCGAGCGGAGTCGATTTTCCGCTGCAAATCCTTCCAATCAGCAACCTGTGAAAGCGTTCGCTGAACCGCTTCGTACTCCGGCAGGCCTTCGGCGCGAAAAACTTCGCACGATTCTTCCAAGTGCGTGGCGAGTTCCGCCTGGACTTCATCCCTTTCAGCAGCATTCAGAGTGAGGCCGGAGAGGCGCCGGCGGACAAGTCTTTGCCAATCAGGCATGCGACACCTTGGTCAGCCGCTTCAGTGCGCCGAACAGTTCCGCCCATTCCTTCCGCAGAGGTGACAGTTTCTTCTTCCCGGCAGGCGTGAGGCGGTAACAACGGCGCTTTCGGCCGCTGTCGCTGATTTCCCATGCGCCGCGAATCCAGCCGCGCTGCTCCATGCGGTAGAGCATGGGGTAGAGAGCCGCGAGGGTGAAGCGCAGCGTGCCTTTGGTTTGCTGCTCGATGCGGCGCGCCATTTCGTAACCGTGGAGAGGGCCGCGTTCAAGAACGCTGAGAACCGCGAGTTCCGCGGTGCCGCGTTTGATTCCTGTTCCGATCATAGAGCTCTCCCTTACATATAAGAGTCTTATATATGCAGCGAAAATTTGTCAACTGGCCTTTGGAACGGGTGTCCAAAGGCAAACGTCCAAGGTGACGGACTAAACCGAGGCGGCGCGGGCACTGCCCGTGCCAGTGGCGATGGGCAAAATTGCGGTTTCGGCCTCGCGGGAAACTTCGATCGCGGGCTGGAAAAGTTTGGCGAGCGCTTCGATGCCCGTGACGAGGCGCGGGCCGGGGCGTGAAAAGTAACTATTGGCCTCAAGCGCGTAGACGCGGCCGTTTCGAACGGCCGGAATGGCGTGCCACGGCTCAGGGAATGACATGGACTTGTATTCGTCGCGAGCCCGCTCGGCGGCGTAGCCGCAAGGGGCGATGAGCAGGATTTCCGGCGCCGCATCGATCAAATCTTCGATAGCGATTCGAAAGGAGGGCGTACGAGCGGTGCCGAAGACGTCTTCGCCCCCAGCACGGTGGATCATTTCCGGAACCCAGTGGCCGCCGACGTAGAACGGTTGCAGCCATTCTAGGAGGGCAACGCGAGGACGATCCGCCGATTGCGGCAACTGCTCTTCCAGCGCGCCGAGACGCGCACCGATCTCTTTCAGCAGCGCTTCCGCCTGAGGACCGCGGCAGGATTCTTCTCCCACCCAAAGAACGTCGCGCCAGACGTCGCCCAAATCCTGTGGATTGAGGCAAAGAACTTCGGGGCGCCGGTCGAAACGCGTGAGGACCGTAGCGAGATCGTCGGGAGATGCGGCGCAAACATGACACAAGTCCTGAGTGATGATGAGATCCGGGGCCAATGCCGCCAGAACCCCGGCGTCGACGGCGTACAAACTTTCCCCGCGGTGAACGTACTCGCGAACGAGGGCGTCGATTTCCGCAGGCGAAGCATCGTGCGGCACGCGCGAATGAATGACTACGGGTTTCGTCCTCGCCTGCGGCGGGAAGTCACATTCGTGGCTGACGCCCACAATTTCGGGGTCCAAGCCGAGCGCAAAGAGAATCTCGGTAGCCGACGGAAGCAACGAGACAATGCGCATGACAAAAGGAACTTTAACACAATTTTGATGAAGGCTACTTGTAGAGAAAATATTTGCGGCGGATCTGGTCGAAGGCAGTTAGAGCGGTGGACCAGCTGGCGACAATTTTTTCAGGAGGCATCCCCGACTGCAATTGCTGGATGCTGTCGGAGCTTCCGAGGAGCAACAGGAGTTTCTCGGGATCGAACTGCTGAGGATAGAGCCTGTGCAAAATCACCGCAATGTCCACGCCCATGCTCATGGCGCGCACCCTGTAGCGATCGGTGATGCGTACCGCGACGCCGCCGCAACGCTGGCCGCTGTAGAGACCGACAATGGGGACGAAGGGTTGCGCAGTGAAATGCAAACCGGGAAGATGACGCTCGTTCAGTGCGGAGGCGACATCGTCGCCGTTGATCCAGGGCGCCCCGAACTCTTCAAAGGGAGCTTGGGTGCCGCGGCCGACGGAGACACCGGCGTTTTGCAGGATTTCAATGCCGGGATAGAGGATGGAACCCTTCGTGGTGCGGAGATTCGGCGAGGGCGGAATCCACTTAATGCCGGTGCTCTCAAAGAAATAGTTGCGATGCCAGTTTTTCATGGCGATGACATGGAGATCGGCGCCGATGTGATTCTCGGCGTTGAAAAGCTGGGCGAGCTCGCCAATCGTGAGGCCGTAACGCACCGGCAATGGAAAATATCCGACGAAATTCGTTTTGTCGGCGTCGAGCATCGGGCCTTCCACGATTTCACCGCCGAGCGGATTGGGACGGTCGAGGACAAAGAAAGCGATGTTGCGTTTGGCGGCTTCCTCCATGCAATAAGCCATCGTCGTCGTGTAGGTGTAAAACCGGACACCGGCGTCCTGAACGTCGAAGACGAGCGCGTCAATGCCCTCGAGCATTTCATTGGTGGGACGGAGCGTTTCGCCGTAGAGACTATGGACAGGAAGGCCGGTGGCGGGGTCTTTGGAGGAAGAGAACTTTTCATCGCTGCGGCCGGCGAGGCCGTGCTCCGGACTGAAGAGAGCGACGAGTTTAACGCCGGAGGCATGAGATAAAACGTCAACGGTACTGCGCCCTTGCGAATCGAGGCCGGTGTAGTTGGTGATGAGGCCGACCCGCTTGCCGCGAAGAGGCGCGAACTTCTGCGATTCGAGAACGTCGACGCCGGTTTGCACCCGCGCGGCGTGACGCGAGCGTTTCGATGCCGCATGCGCCGGCGCGGATCCCAGCGAGAGAAGCGCTACAAAGATGGTGAAATGGATGAACGCAAATTGCGCGCGGTTGAGTTCAGTCAAAAGGTCCCCCGTTATTGAAACCATACAATGATATTCTGGAACGCGCTGGCCGAAGCCGCGTTGAGAGCACGATGTGCGTGTGCTATGTATAAATGGAGACTGCGGGCGGCCGCTGGGGGATCCTAACCGATGGAAGGACGCCGCGTCCGTTTTTTGCTTCTGATTCCCGTCTCGATCGTTTTCCTTATGGCCTATAACGCACGCAGCCAGAGCCGCAGCACCGCGGCAAAAAAAACCGTCGTCAAGGAGGGCGCAGTTCCCGCAAACAGCGGACTGAAAAAACTGTCGCCCGCCGCGGACGCCTGGGTGGAAACCACGCTGCGCAAGATGAGCGTAGACGAAAAGATTGGGCAGCTTCTTTTCACCACTTATCACGGAAGTTTTGCGGCCACGGACACGGCGGCCTACCGGCAGGTCCTGCACGATGTGAACGATCTCCACGTGGGAGGGTTTATCAACATCACGCAAGGATCGCCGCTGGGGATCGTGAAAAGCCAGGCGTATCCGACGGCGGTGCTGAACAACCAGCTCCAGGCGAAGTCGAAGTTGCCGCTGCTGGTTGGCGCGGATTTCGAGCGCGGCACGGCGATGCGACTGGATGAAGGTACGTCTTTTCCAACGGCCATGGCGCTTGCCGCCGGCGGCAGTCCGAAAGATACATATGCCATGGGCAAAATCACGGCCCTCGAAGCGCGCGCCGTCGGAATCCACTGGATTTATGCACCGGACGCGGATGTAAACAATAATCCCGGAAATCCGATCATCAACACGCGATCCTTCGGCGAAGATCCGGAGCGGGTCGCCCAATTTGTGAGCGAGTTCGTTCGCGGCGTGCAGGAAAATGGCGGACTGGCGACGGCCAAACATTTTCCAGGCCACGGCGATACGGCCGCCGACTCGCACATTGATCTCCCAGTGATTCGCGCCGACCGCGCTCGACTTGATCAACTTGAACTTGTTCCATTCCGCGCTGCTATCGCCATGCAGGTCGAAAGCATCATGACGGGGCATCTGAACGTTCCTGCTCTCGAGTCCGATCCCAACACGCCAGCCACTTTATCGCACAGCATCCTCACCGATCTGCTGCGCAAGGAGCTTGGATATCAGGGCCTCATCGTCACGGACGCGATGGACATGGGCGGAATCACCGTGCGTTACGCGCCCGGAGAAGCGGCGGTGCGCGCGGTTGTGGCGGGAGCGGACGCGCTATTGATGCCGCCGGTGCCGGATGCCGCGTTCGAAGCGTTGCAGGCGGCGGTGAAGTCGGGACGAATTTCGAAAGAGCGTCTCGATGCATCGGTGCGGCGAATTCTCCAAGCGAAAGCTCGGCTGGGGCTGAACAAGAACAAGCTCGTGGATGTGAATGCGATCAATCAGAAATTCGGCAGCGCTGCGTGGCAGAAAGAAGCGCAGGAAATTTCGGACCGTGGTGTGACTCTGCTGCGGGATACGCCACACCGGCTGCCCCTGGATGGAACAAAGCCTTCGCGGGCGCTGCTGCTGGCGTTTTACGCCGACCCGGAGCCTTATCCGGGAGAAGATCTCGAGCGCGAATTGCGTTCACGATTTGATTCGGTGACCACACTGCGAGCAGATACAAGATTTGTGAACGCCAGCAGTTTGAAATTGCCGCCGCCGGAAAGTTACGACGTCGCGATTCTCGCGCTGTTTGTGCGCGTTAGCGATCGCAAAGGAAATGTGGATGTGCCGGCAGAGCAGGCGGCGCTGGCGGAGCAAATTTACAAGACGGGCAAGCCAGTGATTACGGTGGGATTCGGAAGCCCGTATTTGATTGAACGGTTTCCGCAGGCGGAGACGTGGCTGGCAGCGTTTGGAATCAGCGACGTCGCGCAAATTTCCGTGGCGCGGGCGCTATTTGGACAAATTCCCGCGCGCGGGCATCTGCCGGTGACGGTGCCGGGAGTGAATCTCAAAGCGGGCTTTGGGATGGAGCTGCCGGCGAGTCCGATGACAGTGCAGCCGATGGATTTGCGCGGCGAAGCGCAATTGCAACCGGCGTACGGTGTGATTGAGAAAGCCATTGCGGACAAGGCGTTTCCGGGGGCGACGCTGGCGGTTGGCTATCGCGGGAAAGTGGTGCTCCATCCGTTTGGAAAATTAAATTACGACGCGAAGGCCGCAGGGACGACTGCGAATACGATGTATGACATCGCGTCGCTGACGAAGGTGGTGGCGACTACGACGCTGGTGGCGAAATTGGCGGAAGGCGACTTCGCGGTTCCGCTGGACCTCGATGCGAAGATCGAGCGGTATTTGCCGGAATGGGCGAGCGGGCCGAACACGGAGTGGCGGCACAGAGTGACGGTGCGGCATTTGCTGACGCACACTTCCGGATTGCCGCCGTTCAAGGAATATTGGCGAACGTCAAATAACAAGCAGGACACTTTGACGAAGATTTTTGCGGAGCCCCTGGATTACGAGCCGGGGACGAAGGAGGTGTATTCCGACTTGGGAATTATTTTGATGGCGGAAATTATCGAGCGATTGACCGGGAGAACGCTCGACGATTTAGCGAGAAGCACCATTTTTTCCCCACTGGGAATGCAGGACACGATGTACCGTCCGCCGAAGAAATTGTGGCCGCAGATTGCACCGACGGAGATCGATAACAATCTGCGCCACCGTTTGGTGAAGGGCGAAGTGCACGACGAAAACGCGTTTGCCATCGGCGGGGTTTCAGGGCATGCGGGCCTTTTCAGCGCGGCGCCGGACCTGGCGGCATTTTGCCAGATGCTGCTGAACGGCGGCGTATACGCACACCAGAGAATTTTGCGGCGCGCGACGATCGCGCAATTCACGACGCCGCAGCAGCTTTCCGGCGGCACGCGAACGCTCGGCTGGGCGGTGCCGACCGAAGGCGGATCGAGCGGACACTATTTTTCGGCGCACAGCTTTGGGCACACGGGATTCACTGGCACGTCGATTTGGATCGACCCGGACCGGCAGCTTTTTGTGGTGTTGCTGACGAATCGCGTGCATCCGACGCGGGAGAATACGAAAATTCAGCAGGTGCGCCCGGCGCTGCATGATGCGGTGTTGCAGGCGCTGGGGTTTGCGACGACGGCGGCGCCCGCGAAGTGAAACAGTTCTCAGTGATCAGTTTTCAGTGCTCAGTCAGAGAAGAGAAATCCGGAAAGGGGTTGCTAATGGCGGCAGCGTCCGTGAAGTAGCCTTTATACCCTGATAGTGCGATTCGGTTGCGACAAATGTGCCAGAACAACGGGAGTAGCGCTTCCAAGCTTGTAGCACTTCTTGTCTGTCTCTTCGGCTGCCTGACGGTTGGGGCCGCGTCCGGGGACTTTGCTGACGACGCCTCTCTCTCTGCCGTCTGTCCCGTCGCCTATCAACTTGATCAATCCCCATCCTCGCGAGGTTAGCATTACAGTTTCTTTGGCAACGCCTTCTTCATTAACGAACAGGGGTACCTTCTGACGGCCGCCCACGTCCTGGAAACCTTTCGCGACGGCGGCCAGCCCTACATCCTTGTCAGCCGCCCCAATAGCCCGCCTCGCCTTCTCCAGGCGGCCATCGTCGCAGTGGACTCGGAACACGACGTCGCCATTCTCCTCGCCACCCCAAATCCCTTCGCCGGCAACCACAAAGTGGCCTTTCTGCCGCTTGCTCCTGACCCGGCCTTCCGCGGCCAATCCGTCATCGCCCTTTCGCTTCATCCTCCAAAGCTCCAGAATGCTCATACTTTCGAAGTCCCCAGGGAGGACCGCTCTTCCGGCGAAGTGCTCTCCTACGAGTCCACGCAGCTTGAAAAATCCGCCCCCGCGGCCGATGTCTTCCTCCTCAGCCATCCCGTAACGCTTGGCCAGAGTGGCTCCCCAGTTCTCGCCCTCGACTCACGCGCCGTAGTCGGTCTTGTCGAGGGCCGCTGGCTGCGCTCCAGCGCCGTTTCTATCGCCAAATCCTCCTCTCTGTCCTCTTCTACTCCCGGTGCCGCCATCCCCATTCGCTACGCGATCGCTCTCCTGCAACGCCAATCGATCTCCTGGCACACGCCTCAATCTCCGCCATCTGTCTTGCCCGCGCGGTAACACAGGTTTCCGCTCAGATCCTTTTCCTTCGCGCCAATACGGTGTCTTCGCTCGCCGTAAGGTTCCTGCAGGACCGAACCGTTGGTAGTATGATAGTAGTATGAAAGAGAAGACTTCTATCACACTATCAAAGGATGTTTTGGAGAATGTCGACCGCCTGGCTGGGTCAAGGCACTCGCGTTCCGCGTTCATTGAAGGGGTGCTGCGCAGATATCTGCGCGAACGTGCCAAGGCAACCTTGCAGGCGCGGGACCTCGAGCGCATCAATAACGCCGCGGATCGGCTCAACCTCGAGGCTGCGGAAGTCTTGGATTACCAGGCGTCCGGGGATTGACCGCTTTGCGGGCATCCCTGCCAACGACGGCAATTCTGGAGCGAGCCAAGACGGCCGGGGGCGGCCAAGAATCACCCCAAGAATGGCAATGATCCGCGGAGAGCTTTATCGTGTCTTTAGGCCGGGAGGCGATCCCAAACAGTACCGGATTTTCGTCGTGGTCAGCCGCCAACTGTTGATCGATTCAAAGTTTTCGACAGTCATCTGTGCCCCAGTATTCACCAATGGCGAAGGGTTATCCACGCAAGTCGCGGTCGATCTTGAAGAAGGCATGAAGCATTCGAGCTGGGTCATGTGCGACAATCTCGTAAGTTTACGAAAAGGAGATCTCACGAATCACCTCGGCTCGCTCTCCTCCTCGAAACTCCTCGAACTAAACCGCGCCTTGAAATTGGCTCTGGATCTGTAAGTGTGAGGTACTTTTGCTGGTCAGTCATGCTATCGTGCCTATCTTCCAAACGCTGGAGACGCATTCATGACCCCCAACGACTTTCGCCGCCTGGCCCTCAGCTTCCCAGAGACGGCCGAAAAAGCTCATATGGACCATCCGGATTTTCGCGTCGCCGGAAAGATCTTCGCAACCCTCGGCTACCCTGAGCATGGCTGGGCCATGGTCAAACTCACGCCCATCGAGCAGGTGATGTTTGTCAAAGCCCAGCCCGCCGTCTTCAATCCCTGCACTGGTGCCTGGGGCCGCCGCGGCGCCACAAATGTTCGCCTGAGGGCCGCCAGGAAGCCTACGTTGCGCCGTGCTCTCGAAGCCGCCTGGCGTCTTGCCGCACCTGATACATTGACCCGCCAATTCGATGAAGATCGCTGAGATTTCGCGTTAGGCCATGACGGCGGCGGGAATGGCCTCGGTTAAGATTCCTCCCCTGCGGGAGCGGGTTTCAGCATCCCACAACGTAGCTGGTTAAGACGCGCCGGAATTCTAGGTAATCACGGTACTCTCTTCTTGACACCAGCAGAACCCTGCCCTATGTTCTGCGCAAGGAAAGTGGAAGTCGCAAACTCCCACCTACTCTCAAAGATTTCCGCTTTGGAGGTATCCCATGCCAATAAGCCTTTCGACTCTATCCCTGGTGGCCTCGCCCGTAACTCTGCAGCAAGGCTTGAAAATTCTGGAACGCGATGATTACCGCTGCCAGTACTGCGGCCTGGACGGCAGGGCCAGCTTCGAGAATGCCCTGGTTATGTCCGTGGATTTTGTGGTGCCGCGGGCTCGCAAAGGAAGGAAGGATCCGCAGAATCTGGTGGCTTGCTGCCGTCCATGCAACACCATCAAGGGTACCCGCGTCTACGCCAACCTCGAGGAGGCCAAAGAACACGTGCTCGCGCACCGCGAAGAGTTGCGCAAAGCATGGGAATCCAAGACGGCGCGGCCGCTTGCCAGGTCCGCAAGGGCGTAGAACGACGACAATTCGGTCCGCCGCTTGGTGTCCGTGGAGCACGTGCAGGAACTCGTCTCTGCTCGTGCGCCTCTCTTGTCACCCGACCGTCGTTGGCGGTGGCCCAGCGCTTCTTTGCCCTGAGGCTTCGCTAAGCAGACCGCGATTTATTTCCCCGCCATTCCTTCGCCGAAATAAAGCGCATGCACGGGCAGTAGCCTTTGTGGTCGCCCGGAGCCTGGCAGGAATACTTGAGCGCCGCGTGGCTGCCGGCGCGATGCCCGCACGTGCACATCTCTCGTGCAAGCTCAGGCGAACCTCCCGCTGGACGGCCGCGTACGCCGACCACCGGTTTTGCGTCTTGTAGATTCTTACTGGTCACTGTTCCTCTCTCTTTGCATACCCTAGGTGCCGTTCTTGCGCCCGGGGGTCCTGTTCCTCTTAGTCTCGCATCCGCACTGGCAAAAAACAAAGCGCCCGAGCTCTGAAGGAGGCTCGGATTTCTGGGGCCGCTCTTTGAGAGGGATGATTCTTCCTCTTAGTTTGCGCCTCCTTTCCCGTAACTACAACCCAAGATCTGTCGGAAACGATGCAGCCGAGCCACCGCGCAAACACTCCAACAATTCTCGTCCGTTCCTAACTTCTTTCCCTCATTACATCCTTACTCGCC
>Ga0209076_1000116_pt1 | contig 10416 bp, 7 predicted proteins | sample Rivendell_Oct201_9_FD_188350 | JGI IMG/M metagenome (GOLD analysis project Ga0209076, IMG submission 188350) | Vadose zone soil and rhizosphere microbial communities from the Eel River Critical Zone Observatory, Northern California to study diel... | ecosystem: Environmental > Terrestrial > Soil...
CGCCCTTCTTTTATACTTCTTTAGTTGCCAGTTGCAGGGGCCGCAGCCCAGAAGTGATAGTCACATTTGGAACACTCAATTCCTAAAGGGGGAGTGCAATTTTGGACACCATCCCGAAACGAGTCCTTGACCATTGTGATAAATCAAGAGTAACACCTTTGATTGGGACTGTAGGGATGCAAACCTCTGAATCCAGGGTGGTTACCTGTAATCACCCTTAAGGATAGTGCGCTCGCGAGGTTGACATGTTTGCCCGGCACGTTTCGAGAACTCCAAAACGAACGGGGGAGGCCCCGATGAGGGGTAAGACCCTCCGGGAGAGCGAGGCGAACTTCCACACCTTAGCCGAGACAATACCATCCGCGATATTCATTAGCCTCGGAGGGCGGCTCCATTATGTGAATCACGCCGCCGAGATCATCACCGGCTATGCGCGAGAAGAGCTCTTAACAATGAATTTCTGGGATCTTGTTCCTCCTGGTACTCGGGACCCGGTCATAAACCGGAGGTGGGTGCACCGAGAGGAGATTGGGATTGCTTCGGGGGGTGAAGTCAGGATTCTTACGAAGAATCATGAGGAGCGTTGGCTTGAGATCACTGCGGCAACGACTGACTTTGATGGCGAGCCGGGCACGCTGATTTCAGCCTTCGACCTCACCGAGCGCAAGCAAGTGGAAGTGCAGGCACAACGGTTGGCTATTACTGACCCGCTTACTGGCCTGGGCAATTACCGCCGGCTCCTAGACGTCCTCCACGCAGAGATCGAACGATCCGGGCGCACGGGACGACCGTTTGCCGTTCTGCTGCTCGACTTGGATGGGCTGAAGAAGATCAACGACTGCTATGGTCACTTGGTCGGCAGCCGGGCACTGTGTCGCCTCGGCGATGTGCTTCGTGTTTTTTGCCGTTCTATCGATACAGCCGCGCGATACGGCGGCGATGAGTTTGCCGTCATCCTGCCCGAGTCGACCGCCGGAGCCGCGGGATTTGTTGCCTCTCGCATTCGCAACAGGCTTGCAACGGATAGCGAGCAGCCGCCACTTTGCGCAAGCATCGGGGTGGCTGTCTATCCGCAGGATGGCGAAACGGTTGAAGCCCTCCTGCAAACAGCAGACCGTGAATTGTACGGGATGAAAAGCCGCCGTGCGGAAAAGACTTCTTTGTCCAAGGACATGTCCATGAAAAAGAATGGCGATTCCGGGGGCACCGCCAATTGCATGGGGATTCACGCAGTCAACCGAGCCACGTGATTCAAGGCGCTCAAACCAATCTGACTGGGCGTGCGCGCGTGGCAGGGGAACTGGGTCGGAAAGAAATGCTGACAGAGCAGGGTTGGGGCTGACCACGGGAACACAGGAAATGAAGGAGGAGCCATGAGCCCTATCACACAAACTCAAGAAAGTACTGGCGAGAGCAAGACTCATTCGGGCTCGGCATTGAAAGTCCCCGACGGGGCTCGAATCCTGATCGTCTGTGACGACGACTCTGACACGGAACGGCTGAAGACCATTCTCCGGGAAGCAGGGTTTGTCTCGGAATGCGCAAAAAGCCTTACGGCGGGTTGTGAGGCAGCTAAATCCGGTCGGTTTCAGGTGGTCGTCTCGACACCCCTGCTGAGAGACGGGTCGTGGAGGCGGCTAACTGACATTGCGAATCACTATGATCTTGGCTTTGAGGTCGTTCTCTGGGCGCGCAACTTTGATCTCGCCGAATGGGTCGCGGCGCTGAAGGACGGAGCGTTTGATGTTCTTGACGCCATGTGTGACCCACCAAAAGCTATCGAGGCCACCAGACGCGCTTTGTGGGCAGCTTATCTGAAGGGCGCCGGGCCCAGCCCAAGAGCGACTAGTCCCCAGAAGGCGGCGTGATTCGTCACGTATCCTTGGAAAGCAGGGGAAAAGCATGAGCAACTTAGCAAGGGTCGATCAAAAGGGCAGATTGAAAATCCCCGTGACCCTTCTTCCGACACTCAAGGGGTCTGGCCCCGAGTTGTACGTCACCAGCGAAGATGGCTACTCCGTCCGCATCTACCCGATAAAGATCTGGAACCAAGTCGAGGAACGACTACAGTGCCTGTGCTCACAAAACAGGAACAACCAGAAGCTTCTTGTCCGTGCGAAGTATTTCGGCCGGGCTGTGACGATGGACAAGCAGGGCAGGGTGCTAATTCCGATCGTTTTGCGGAGCAGTGCGCAAATGAAGGGTGCCGTGGATATATTCGATTACCTGAACTATCTGGAAGTTTGGAACCACGCCCAATTCCTGAAAGATCTGAAAAGCAGTCCAATTACAGCGCAGGACGAAAAGACGCTGAACAAACTCTCCTCCACCCCACGATTTCCTTGGGCAATACACCGGAACAAAGAGCAAGGACATGTCCACGGAACAGAAAGGCGATTCAGGGTGTACCGCCAAGTGCGTCCGGATTCACGCGGTCACCCATCTCAGATTTCGAAGACATAGCCAGCCTCAGTAAGACCCGGGGTGGCATATTAACCACCAAATCCCGATAAACAACAAACGCGCTTATACTGGCTTTCGCGAGCTCAAACCCAAAGACTATGGAAACTCTTGTTCTGACATCTCCCGATCCCGCGCTATACTCGGACTCACTCGACACTCTTGTCGATATCGGCGTTCCTGCCGAGAAGGAGGTGATCCAGTGAGGTACAGTTTACGTTGAAGCAGTAGAGGAGGCGCTTGTGAGATTACCGAGCGCCTCTTTCCTTTTCTCCCTCCTGTCGAACTCCCTGTGATTTGACGAGCTTATTCAGCGGCTCATCCCGAGCCAGTGCCTGATAAACGCGCTAACCGGAGAAGTGTATTCCGCGAAAGTGGGCAAATCGCGTGCAATTGCGGTTTGAAGCCACGTAGCTTCTGTGGTTTACAGATGACGAACGGATTGCCCCCCTTCTGCCTTTGCCTTTTCCACACCTTTCCACAATTCTTTCGAATGCCACCCCTCCCGCAAAGCCTTTCCCTCGCCCAACTTAAACCCACTGTGTCAACCCTGCCACGCCCATTCGAATCACTAACAAGTTATCCTTGACAGGCATTAACTTTTGAGCTACCCTCTTCTTTGAACTTGGCGCTCCAACTCGGCCTTCTCCCGCTCCAGGGAATCTCCGTGTTCTCCGCGAACTCCGTGTTGAGATCCCCTCGCCCCTTGCCCGCTAAGCCCCATGGAATCATATTGTTTGCCGACCACCACCCTCTAACCCCTTTGGAATCATATCGTTTCAAAAACACCCTGAGGAAGGAGTGTTCCCGGCGTTCTCGATCCCCTAAGTCCTTCCCTTGCCACAGATCCAAGAATTCGCCCGTAAGTCCAGCCATTGCCACAGATCCGAGAACAGCCCTTTCTAACCCCTGTGTTTGCCACACTTCCGAGACCCCCCGGGGGTTACTCTCAAGCGTTCCGACGATTCCTCAACCTATCCCCTTTGTTTTCAAATTCTTGAGCACTCTTTTGCGCTGTTTTGCAAAAGAGCGAAACTCAACTCCTTTTTTTTCATGGTCTTCCGCACTCTTTCACAAAAACACGGGGGTGTGGGGTACTCCCCTCTCGACTTGGCAGCCGCTCACTACATTGTCCCAACACCAGCGGCCCCATTATCGTATCTTGGTATAGCACCCATGCGCCGCCGCCTGATTCGCATCGCTCTGATTCTGTTGCTCTTCCCGCCGCTCTTGTCCTCCGTGGTCGGCTGGCTCGCCGGCCCCGCGTTCCTCCGTCCCATTCGCCGCGAACTCACGCCCGATCTCATCCGCGAAGCCGACGCCTCCTTCGCCTTCACCGGCGCGACCCGCGAGGACTTCAACGTCAAGGCTCCCGATGGAGCGATTCTCCGTGGCTGGAAAGTCCGCCCGAAAAATCCCAATGGCAGTTGGGTCCTCGTTTTCCACGGCGTAGCCGACAACCGCGTCGGCGTCATTGGCCAATCTGAATTTCTGCTGCGCGCCGGCTACAGCATCGTCATGATGGACGCCCGCGCCCACGGCGCCAGCGGCGGCCCCATCGCCACCTACGGCTGGCTCGAACGCAATGACACCCGCGCCATCATCGACGAACTGGTTCGCTCCGAAGTCGGCCGTTTTGCGGACGAACAAATCCGCTCCGGCAAATGGAGACTCGAACCCGCCGAGGACTCCGATCTGCAAAAGCCGATCCATCCTCGCCTTCCCCTTCCGGGCGCTCCTCTCCATATTTTCGCGCTCGGGGAATCGATGGGCGCGGGCATCGTGCTGCAATCGGCGGCCGCCGATCCGCGCATCGAAGCCGTCGTCGCCGAAGCTTCCTTCGCCAATATGCGTGAAGCCTCTTACGATTACGCCGGCCTCCGAAAATATCCGTTGCTCGGCAAGACTCTGTTTGCGCCTTTTAGCTGGACACTGCTGTATCGCGGAGAAAAACTTGCCGGCTTTCCCGTCGCGGAAGTTTCGCCGGTGAAAGCTGGGGCAGCACGCCCATTTCCCGTGCTCCTCATTTGCGATGAAAAAGACGTCGCGCTTCCCTGCCGCCATTCCGAAATGATTTACGCCGCTGCGCGCGGCCCCAAACAACTCTGGGTCGTCCCGGGCGCTTTCCACACCGCCGCCTACGGTTTTGAACCTCAGGAATTCCGCCGCCGCGTCCTCTCTTTCTTTGCAAGCTGCACTGCTAATCCCCCCACCGCGAATCCCGCCACCGCGAATCCAGCTCCCGCAAATCTCGCCGCGAATTCCGCTCCTTCGCAAAACAAATTTCTGCCGGTCGGTCAAGCGCCGCTTCGGGGAGACCAGCATGATGTTCCCAAATAAAAAGAGGCAACTCTCGCGTCCGCCGGAGCAGCCCGTGCGCGGCGTTCTCGATATGCCCTCTTTTTTGTTCCTTGTTTTCCGATTTCGATTTTCGATTTTCTCCTTGCGCTCGCCGCCTGCTCTGCGGTAAAAACACTCACCTTGTCGCCCCGATTTCTCTACAGGTGGAGCGTGAAATGATGGGCTTGTTTCGCAAGTTCGTTTGTCTCGCTGTCTTCTGTGCACTTGCTCTTGCGTCCGCGGCATGGCCTGACGGCGACAAAACAACAGAGCGCATCTTTTACAACGGCAAGATCTTCACCGCCGAACCGGAACATCCTTACGCCGAAGCTGTCGCCATCCGCGGCGACAAGATCGTTGGTGTCGGCAATCTTTCCGAAGTCACCAAGCTGGTTTCCGCTGGCGCCGAGCGCGTGAACCTCGAGGGCAAGTCGCTCTTCCCTGGTTTCATCGATTCCCATAGCCATTCCGTCGAAGGCGGCATCAATCTGATTTCCGCGGAGGTCGGTGAGGATCTCAAATCGCTCGACGAGCTTGCGGCCTTCGCGGCCGAAGCGAAAAAGTCCGGACGCGGAATGCGCGGCGATATTCTGGAAATTCTCGGCTTGCCTTTGCAAACCTGGTCCCACATCGATGAACTCAATGGCAGGTTCAACGCCGGCTCCTACGAAAACCAGGCCATTTTTCTCCGCGGTATGGATGGTCACACGGGCTGGGCAAATCGCGCGCTGTTGAAACGCGCTGGCATCAGCAGGGATTTCCTGAAGAAACTTTCCGAGGGCGAACGCAGCTATTACGGCGCCAGCAAGGATTTCGATCCCAACGGTTTCGTGGTTGACGCGGGCACGGATAAGATCATGTCTCTTCTTCCAAAGCCAAGTGACGAGCGGCTTCTGGTCGCCGCCCGCGCCGCGCTCCAGTACAACTACAGCCTGGGCATCACGGCGTGGCTCGATCCGCTCGCCGATGAGGATGTGCTGAAGGCCTACCGGCTCCTGGCCGAGCACGGCGAGCTCTTGCCTCAGGTGGCTGCGTTTCCGCAGGTTCTTGCGAAAGACCCAGTCGCGGAGCTTGCCGGGGTGCAGAAGACGCGCGAAGCCTACAAGTACGTTCCCAATCTCCATGTGAACGGCATCAAGGTATTTGCCGACGGAGTCGTGGAATACCCATCACAGACTGCCAACCTCACGAAGCCTTACAAGAACACCGGCCGCAACGGAGATCTGCTGTTCGACCCGAAGAAATTCGCGGAATTGTGCGTCGCCGCTGATAAGCAAGGCTTGATTATCCACGTTCATGCGCTGGGTGACGGCGCGGTGAAAGCAGCGCTCGACGGGATCGCCGCGGCTCGCAAGACCAACGGAAATTCCGGACTGCCTCACACCTTGACGCACGAACAGTTTGTCGCCCCCGAAGATTTTCCGCGATTTCGCGAACTGGGCGTTATCAGCGCATTGCAACTGTACTGGGCGAACGCAGGCCCGGACACCATTGAAATCGTCAAACCCTATCTGGACCCGGAAGTGTACAAGTGGCAGTATCCCGCGCGGTCGCTGCTCGACAGCGGCGCGGTTATCTCCGGCGCCAGCGATTGGCCTGTTTCCACGGCAAATGTATTCTGGGGCATCTATCAGGCGGAAACGCGCAAAGGGCCGGAGGGAGTGCTTGATCCAGATCAGCGCATGCCGCGCGACGCCATGTTGTACGCCTACACCCGTAACTCCGCGCGCGCGATGAACCAGCTAGAGAAGATCGGCACGATCGCGCCAGGCAAGCAGGCGGATCTCGTCCTCCTCGACCGCGATGTGCTCACTGTTCCACCAGAAGAGTTGAGAGACACCAAAGTGCTCTGGACCATGGTAGGCGGCAAAATTGTCTGGACCGCCCCGGCGACGGGTGAAAAGAAAACGCACTGAAACAGAACCAATGCGATTGACCTCGTTATCCTCTGCGGTAACTTCTTTCTGTTTCTTTCAACTTTCAACTTTGAACTCGCAACCTGCGGCCCTCTCCAATTTCGCGAATTTCAAATTTCGATTTTCTATTTTCCCCTCAGTGCACAGGATGGTGGCGCGCTTCCCATTCCTGGCTCAGGCGGCGCACGGTTTCGCGCAAGCGCACGGCCAATGCGGCAATCGTTTCCAGCCGCTGTTCTCCGCCGCGCGGGAGCGTGCCGTCATTCTTCCTGTGAACTTCCGCCAGCAGGAGCTCCGCGTTTCCCAGAATTCCCGTCAGCGGATTGTTGAGTTCGTGACGCAGCACCTCTCCAAAATCTTCCTCCGCTTGTTCGAACGGTTCGTGGATGCTTTCCGCGACCCTCTGCGCCTGGCGCAAGCGGCTGCGGATCAGTTCCAGGACCGACGGCAGACATCTTTCGTCGCGCCTCAAATAGTCTGCGACACCCGCATCGATCAACGCCGCGAGCTCCGCGCGGCGCTCCGCCGTCCCGATCACAACCACCGGCGCATAGATTGCCAGCGAGGTCACCACGGCATCGAGCCGAGGAACGATGCCGCGCGGTCCGCCGGCTTCGGGCGAGATCGCCGCCTCTTCGAGCACAATCGCGACGGGAACCTCTTCCTCCAAGATTCGCCGTGCAGCCGCGACGCTGGTTACGGACGCCACGCGCAGTCCCGCGATGTTGCTTTCGAACTCCCGCCGCACGGCCGCGCACAACGCCGCATCGTCGCTCACTACTAATATGGTTTGTTCCCTGTTGCCCATGACCCTATCCATTTCTAGCTGCATTTTTTCTTCCCGCCTCTGCAGGCGGCATTCGATGGTTGGCCGTGATTGCCAGCAAACCGCGAACCTTCTCCGTCAGCTCTTCCACGCGGAACGGTTTGGCGACGTGCGGCAGGTGGTTGCGCTCCAGAAATTCCCGCGTTTGCGCGGCAATGATGTCGCCGGTAACGAACAGGAAGCGCTCCCGCAAGGGATTCCCGGAGCGCTCCAGCGATTTGTAGAAATGCTGTCCGTCGAGACCGGGCATCTTCATGTCGCAGATGACCAGGTCGAAGGACTGCCGGGCCGCGCGGTCCAGGGCTTCGCGGCCGTCCAGCAGCACGTCCACCTGCATCCCTTCGTCTTCGAGCACGTCGGCGATTAAGCGGGCTACGGTTGGTTCATCTTCCACGACGAGCACTCGCGCGCCTTTTGCGTCATCCAATGCGGGAGCAAAGCCATCTTGGCGGCTCACCATTTCCGCGGCTTCTGGCAGAAAGTTCTTACGCCCCGGCAGGGGAGAGCCGATGACTTCGTCCTGCACCGTCTCCGCGGCCGCTGGAAGTTCGATCTGGAAAACCGCGCCGCCCTGAGGAGGGCTCGAAACGTGCACCTGTCCGCCATGTTCACGCACCACGCTCAAGACGATGGCCAGCCCCAGCCCGGTCCCGACGCCCGGAGGCTTGGTAGTGAAAAATGGATCGAAGATACGCGCGAGGATTGCCTGTGGTATTCCTGGTCCGGTGTCGGCGACTTCCAGCAGTACGCGCCGCTCCCCGATTCTTTCTGTCCGCAGCCGGATCGTTCCGCCCTGGCCCTGCTGTTCGATGGCTTGGCGCGCGTTGCCCACCAGATTCATCAACACCTGCTGCAAATGTCCGGGATCGCCGTGGACGAACGGGAGAACCGGGTCCAGATCGATGTCCACGCGGATTTTTTCCGCAACGAGGCTGAAACGCTGGAGATCCATGGCTCTTTGCACGACTTGATTCAAGGACACCAGGCGGCGCTCCGGGAGAGTCTCCCGGGCATTGAGGAGCAACTGCCGCAGAATCGTGCTGGCGCGCTCCGCCTCCTGATAAATCTGCCGCACCTCCTCGGTCCTCCCGGGAAGGTCCTGGCGCGCCAGGAGCCGGTGCGCGTAACCCGCAATGGTGGTCAGTGGGTTGCTCAGTTCGTGAGCGACGCCGCTGACCATCTGTCCCAGCGCCGCGAGCTTCTCGGTCTGCAGGAGTTTCGAATGGAAAACGCGCTGGGCGGTCAGGTCGCGGTAGATTTCCACGCGCCCCAGCCGCCGCCCGCTGCGGTCGAGAATGGGACGCGCGGCTCTCTCAAGGATGCGCTGGGCGGGATGCATCATTTGAAACTCCTCGCGCACGCCTCCTTGGATTCCTCGCGCCAGTTCACGCCAGCGTGCCGCGAACCACGCGGGTTCAGCGGCGTGAACTTGCAGCCGCCCGAGCAATCCTTCCAGAGTTTTGAACTTTCCGGATTCCTGCGGCGCCAGTCCGGCGATCTGTTCGAACCGCGTATTCACGGCGCGGATATTGTCTTGGGCGTCAAAGAGGATGACCCCTTCTTCCAGCCATTCGATGACGTTTTGCAATTCGATTTCGGCAGTGCCGGCCAGCCCTGACGATTCGCGGGCCGCCAGTGGTTCGAGCAGAATCGCTGTAGGGGTTCCTTGCGCGGGCGCCACGAAGGACAATCGCACGGCCACCCCGTTGTGCAATTCCGCCCGGGGAAGTTCGAGATTGGCCTCGGGCTTCCCGGCTTCGCGAGCGAGCCCCGCACGCAACCACGTCTCGACCTGCGCCTGGTCGTGTGGGCGGAACATCTCGGACAAGCTGCCTCGCATGGGAATTTCGGTCTGGCGAGGCCCTTTGGTTCTGGAAACCGCACCGGTCAACTCGCGGGCACCGCGGCTCGTCGCCCGGATTCTCCCATCGTCATCCAGTATCAGGAGTGGTTCGCTGATGCATTCCAGCAGTGCGTCTTGCTGGCCGGCGAAGCGCGATTCCTCTTCTTTTCGCCTTCTCTGCTCCAGAACGAAAGCCGCAAGAACTGCCCGCAGTGCCAGCCGGTCGAGAGTTGTGAGGGAGATTGCACTGCTCCGCAGTCCCGCGACGAGTACCCCGAGGAGCTGCCCTTCCAACTCCAGTGGAAACGCAATGATGCGAACCACGGTTGACTGCATCCAGCCGGTTTCGGGATCGCTTCCGATCACCCGCCGCGACTGCAGTGCCCGCCGCCACACGCCGGCCAACGGTTCGCTCTCGATGGCGCGTGTCCACGATTCGTCTCCGCTGCGCCAACGGAACTCCACGGGAAAACCGTCGCCGGACTTTTCAATCTCCAGCGGCAAGGCGCCGATAACCGCGAATGCCGCGCCGGGACGTTCCTCGTTTGAAAGCCCGCGCGTGCAGCCATCCACGAGGTTGGAAAGCTGCGCGTGGAGCGAAGAATCGGTTGCCTGTCTGGAGAGGAAACGCCGCACGACGCCGAGGTCCGCGTCTCGTATCCGGGCGATTCGCTGCAGTTCCTCAAGCCCCAACGCCAGGGCGAGTTCCGCGGCGATCGACTCGGCGTGCTGCCGGGAAACGTCCGGTGGCTTTTCTGTGCTTCCCCAAAGGATGATGCCTTTCAACTGCTCTTTCCACTCGATGGGGACCCACAGCGCGTAATGCAGTCCCGCGAGAAGCCCAAGGACGGGATTCCCAGGAGAAGATTCCAGATTTTGTTCGACGGTTTTTCCACGAAGAAGCAATTCCTCTGGAAGGGGCGGCTCCACCGAGAGGTGTGCCCATTCCTGGGGGGTGTCCCTGCTACCACGGTCCCACACCAGACCGCGAAATCCGGCGGCGATCTCGTCGTGGGGTGTGGAGTTCGAGT
>Ga0209076_1000125_pt1 | contig 10145 bp, 14 predicted proteins | sample Rivendell_Oct201_9_FD_188350 | JGI IMG/M metagenome (GOLD analysis project Ga0209076, IMG submission 188350) | Vadose zone soil and rhizosphere microbial communities from the Eel River Critical Zone Observatory, Northern California to study diel... | ecosystem: Environmental > Terrestrial > Soil...
AGGGACACTGCGTTTGAATGCCCTGCTTGACGGTCTTAGGCACGCAGTGCGCCGGGTAGGCGATCAGACCTAGTAAAATCATGCCTCTCTCCTGTCATCATTGGGATTTATTACGTATGTCCCACCACCGACCCTCGTTATTGGCTTTAGGGCGCTCGCGGCCATTCAGACTTCACCTCCTGAAAAATGGAAATCCGCTCCATGAAGCCCCCGGGTCACATTCGGAGACGAGGACTTCTCGGACCTATCGCTGCTTGGACGTAAGTCGAAAAACAAATTTCACCAAATTATTGAAAGCATCGGAATGGACCTGTTCGAGTCGGTCTGCACGCCCTCCAATCTCAGCCGCTACCGAACGGCAAGCCAAATGCATACCGCAGCCACGCCGATGATCAGCCCCATCAGCAACCCGCGCACCCAGCCGCGCTTGTAGCCCCGACCATAAGCGCGCGCCTGCAAATCTTCGATGTCCACTTGTTGGGGGAACTGCATGATTCGCCGCTCGATGAAATTCTCACCCGACACAATGATTTCCTCGGTTGTGGTCATCACCCTGACCTCTTATCCAGTGTCCCCGTCGCGGCTTTCATTGTTCTATGCTCACTGCGTTTGATCGAAGGCGCTTCACCGGGGCAACCATGCCGCGAGTCTGTGGCAAAGCTAGCACCTCGCGTGACGAAACCCACTGGTACAAATGCCAGGTTTCGATCGCTGATTCCGACAAAACCGAGAAGAGGACTTACCAAGACTTGGCCCGATCACAATGAGAAGCGGGTCATAACTAAACGCAACGCCAAGGTAATCACCGTCATCACTAATTGAAAAGCGACGACAATAGACGGTAGGTCTTAATCACGAAGTAACTTATACCGAAATATAGGAGCAAACTTGCGCCGAAAGTGAAGGCCCAATATGTGACGGATGAGAGAAGGGGCGCTAATTTGTACAAACGGTCCGCAACGGTGGCACCAACAATCGCACCGGGCAACAGGCCGAAGAACCAACCAATCTGCCCTTCAACCCCCCAGGATGAATCACGAACACGATGAACGCAGCGGCTCCCAACAATACCAGTGCCGCGATACCGGCATATTTCCAATCAGACGTGTTAAAAGTCATTATCGCTAACTTCTGAATGGAGGCAACCTAAATTGCGCCAGGTCCTGATAAACGGGATTATCGGAATGTGGGACGGCCACCGTTCGGAATCAGGCCGACAGTTCTTGGTCAATCGGTTCTGCGTAAGAGTAGTTGTCGAACTATCAGGTTTAGAAAACTCAGAATCACTCCGCTTCAGAACGCTGGCCAGAACCCTTGGACTTGAAAACCTGGAACAAATAGTGCAGCCAACTTCAACATCAGAACGTTAATCACCAACCAGAAAATTCCAAAGGTGAGGACCGACAGCGGGAACGTAAGCAACTTCAAGAGGGCACCCAAAGTTCCGTTTACCAAGCCGATCACTACAGCGGCAATGAGTGCCGTCCCCAGCCCCGTGACGAAGATACCGGGAACAACCCGGGCAACTAGGAGCAAGCAGACGGCACTCAAAAGCCAATGCACAAGTAGCTTTACCAATGAATCTCCGTAGGGAATGAAAACCAACGTTTGCTGAACTACTCTAAGCCGCCTTTGTGGACTTGCGGAGTGGTGTGACCTTCGATCTTCGTTCTGCCCAGCGCTTTTTCATCGCTTCGGATATGCGCCTCCTGCCTGCCGCGCTGAGACCTCTCCGGCGCTTCCTGGAAGTTTGGGCAGTCGACGCTTTCTCAGAAATCTTAACTTTCCGAGATCGCCGTCCGCCGATTCCTTCCAGGGCGGCAATGGCACGGTTGAGGTCGTCTCGTTCTTTCTTTAGCTCTGACACAATCTGTCCTATATTCATAGTTCCCCTTTCAAGTTTTGGTGCAATCCCCTAGCAATGCGTGTTCCGCCGTTACGATCGGACTGAAGGCCCCTATCATCGCACGAGTGGTCAGTGATGTGGTACTCGCCCTGATAAACGGGATCATCGGGATGTGGAAATCCACCGGTTAACGCCCGAGGGCCACCTTCCCATAAGACGACGCTCCAGTTCACAATTGGTCTCATCTGGGGACTGTTCAGTGATGCCATAGCGACGGTGCGCTTAAAATGATTACGGGAGGACCCATGAGCAGCCATCCGGAAAAGCAGCCGTTGGAGGTTCGGATCGAAAGACTTGAGAGGCAAAACCGGCTATTCCGGCGCGGGGCGCTTACATGCCTGATCGCATTGGTGTCGGTAGGCTTGCTGGGACAGTCGAAGCACCCGCGCAAAGCGGCTCCGACAACAGCACCGGCGGCTTCGGTGATGCCGGAAAAAATCGAAGCGGGAAGCTTTATCATGAAAGACAGCAACGGCAAAATCCGCGCAGAGCTATCAATGGTGGGCACAGGGCCGACATTCAAGCTCCGCGACGAGAACGGAACCCCGTTGATCACGCTTTCCTTGAATGACGGCAGCCCCCAAGGACCTATGATGCTTTTTTCGGATCCCCAGCATCACGCGGGCGTCTCCCTTAGCGTTTTGGAAGGCATGGGCTCCCAGCTATCGCTGGTAGGCGCACGTCCTGATATTCAAGCGCGCATGGAAGTGGCACCGGAGGGAACGTCATTCGAAATGTCGGACACAAATGGTTTCACGACAAGCATCGGGAATGGAATGCAAGCCTCGAAAGGCAAGCAGCCAAAGAAAACCACCGCCGCATCCATTACCCTCTACGGCAAAGACCGGAAGGTGCTCTGGTCAACTCCTTAGCCCTCACTTTTCACGACAAAGGTGTGGGCCGGATTTTTACGGACCGCCCATATCAAACCGTCTGCTTTGCGAAATGTAATTCGGAGCCACTCCAGGGTAGAAGGCCACATTCCTATAAGCGGACTTCCCAGGACTTGGCGGCAGAGCGTTCTTACTTCTTGTGTAGTCGCACTGCCAGACTCAAAGTTTGACCGGACTTGAGAGTGATTAGCCCGGCTTTACCGGCCCAATTCTTTCCCCCGTAGTGCCACGGTTCATATCCATCAGCTTGAACAGTGAGGCGAAAGGGCACGGGCGGGACTAGCATCACTCCGTTAATGAATCCCACGCCCACAAGTCGAGGGTCCGTCGGTACGCTTGTGTTGAAAGGCCCCGGCACGTCATCCCGGTCCAATTGATAGCCCACTGGCACGGAAACTCCATCTTCGCCAGTGGCAGTGACCTTGAGATATGCGGATTTCGGTCCTAGATGAATGGTCACGTCCGAAGGAACCACTCCCGATTTGGTTTCTACCACCACCCAAGAACGGTCGTTCTTCATCTTGTAGAAAGCGGAGAATCCGCATGGATAGCCTTCGGATTCTTTGAAACCAAAGACATAAATTTTACCGATTGGAACGTCACGGAGAATAAACCTCCCGGCGGCATCAGAAGTCGTAGTAATCAGTTTCCCCATATCCTGCTCGGGAAACGCCCAAACATTTGCATCTGGAATGGGCTTGCTTTGTTGGTCAAGAACCACACCTTCGACCACACCAAGGTTGGGGGTTGCCGCTGTTTGACTGAAACTGGTATTAGAGGCGAACAAAAATAAAACCGTCAGGAGCCAGATCAAGCCTTCCTGATTCGATTGATCACGTCGGGTCATCTCACAGATAATACTATTAGCTAAGCCATAAGTATTCTCATCTGATTTGACGGAAGCGCTTGGAACACGATAGGTCCTGAGAAACGGGATTATCGGATTGTGGCTTTTTGGGCCGCAACCGGTAGTTTGCGGTTGCCGTTAGATTTGGTTAGCGTTCACAATCGGCGGACAATGCGCAGCCCGAAATATCTCTCGCGTTTCTGTGCGCAATAAATACCAAACTGCGCATATCTCGAAAACCAGAATTGCAAAAACCTGAGTGTTAGCCCATAAGCTACCTGGAAGAAGTGTCCAAAGGCCCATCGTTGTACCTAACAGAAGAAATCCACCCCACCATGCTGCCAGGGTCCCGGACACAATTATCGCCAATATTCTTCCCCAACTTTGCATCCTCATTAGCCCAACTACGACGAATAAACTGAATAGCGCGATGACCAGATCACGTATCCCCGCGCCGTTTAGGATAAGGCGATAAAACCGATGATCCAGGCGTACAAGTGTTCTTTCCAAATAGAAAACCACTTTCGCAACATAAAAGGACACCACGAGGGTAACTCCAACCGGGGGCGTTGTTCGCAGATTTAGACTCACAGCCGAAGCCTACACGCATCGGTTGCTTAGCGCCAAGTCCTGATAAACGGGCTTACCGTCAACTGGAAATTTGGCCCCGGACCGACACAAAGCCGCCTTCCCGGCCTCACCACGCTGGCGGCTGACTTGCCGTGAGGCTGGCACCAGAAGCAGCCGGTGGTCCTTTAGTGTGCGGCGGGAGTCTGAAAGACGAAGGCTATGGCAGTTTTTGATGTGATCGGCTTGCCATCGAAAGTTGCTGCCTGAAAACGCCACTTCCTTAGCGCATCCGAAACCAAATTGTTGAAGCCCACCATTCCGTGAAGAAACTCGACGCCCTTCACGTCTCCCGAGCCGTCCACTGTCAGTTGAACCACCACGGAGCCCCAAGCGACACTATTGACGGGATACGCCGGATACGCGAACGATAAGATGCCGACCGGGACGTATTTTCCATGGTCAGAGGGGTTTGACTGATTAGCAGGCAATACCGGGGCGAAGTCTTTTGGAGAGACAGCAGCCGCGTTACCGTAATTTGGCGGACGGTAAACAAAGCTTACTATCATTCGAGAAGGTGCAGAAGCTGGGTCTTTAGACGCCAGTTGGAATTTCCAACTGCTTATGGATGTTTTGGCGGCACCGGGCATCGCTCCGGGATCCCTCAGAGCGTCGATCCGCTCGACTGTGCCATCGTCGTTTAGGACCACATCGAAAACAAAGAATCCATCGATCATGACTTGGAATGGAACGTATGCATCACCGGCTGAAATTACTCTAGCCGGTTTGTAGTTTGGTTGCGCGGAGACAGGCCATGAAAACCCGATCAAGACGAAGATTACAAGAGCCCTTTTCATGCTCTTATTTTACTCCTGTGCGCCGATTCAATAGTTTCATTTAAGCGGGACGGATTCCGCCTGAGAAACGGCGTTATCGGAATGTGGCAGTCCAGTTTTTCGCGACACCGACTTACTTGGTTCGGCCATTTAGCTCAAATTCAATTCCGGTATCGCCATCTGGGTCACCGATACCCAGCCAAAGCCTGTAAGGAGCCGCTTGACCCAAAATATACATTCCGCGATTCCAGCCTGTACCACATGGGTCCGATTTTGCATCCGTCGCCTTTGTCAAACCAACTGCATCGAATCGAATCTCCCAGTCGTTTCCCAACAGTTTCCACGTTGCTGCGGTTGAAATTTCCTTGCCACCACAAATATCGAAATCGGGGATATTGGACAAGATGGCCATGTGATCAGGGTTGATCGTTACCGAAACGTCTTGTCGATTTCGAAAGTTCTGAATTGTGCTCGAAGCACCGCCAATGTCGACGGTTCGCACTTGGCGAATATGGTACGTTCCGGCAAGACTAGCTGCCGTGGGCTCTTTCCTCGTGTAATCCCACATGCGGGGATACCCGAACGGCGCCCCCAACGACGGACAGCCCATCAGAAAGACGCATAGTCCACAAATCATCAAAATCTGGCAAACACGCTGCATATTTATCAGTCACGAGTATACCGTGCGAGGGTACCTTCACAGCGCCGCTAAGCCAAGTCCTGAGAAACGGAATGTGGCTAAGGAAGAGAGGCTGAGGAAAGTCACATCTGGTCAAGCTGGCATCAAGGGATCTGGTCCCTCGTGTTGCTGCCTCATGGCGAGTGATGTACCCTTCGTCTAACAAAGGTGTGCATCTGTGTGTTTGTTAACGGCACACTCTTTCAGTGGACTTGGTCAGACTAAATTAGGAGAGCGAACATGGATCCGGCGACTACTGTGCTGTTAGTTATGGGAAGCTTGGTTGTCATCGTTGCCTTGAGCGTAGTATTTGGTTCCTTCTTCACGGTAGAGACCGCACAAGTGGCCATCGTCCAGCGGCTGGGGAAATTCGCGCGAGTCGCCGGTCCAGGTTTGAATTGGAAGACGCCCTTTATCGAGGTCGTGGTCCAGCGAATGAGCATGAAGGTCCAGCAATTCGACGTTCAGGTGGAGACCAAGACTCAAGACAATGTCTTCGTACAGATACCCGTTTCGATTCAATACAAGGTAATGCCGGACGCCGTCGAGTCTGCGTTCTATAAATTGTCCGACCCGGTCAAGCAGATCGAATCAATGGTGTACAACGTTGTACTCGGCCACGTTCCAAAAATGAAGCTGGACGATACGTTCCTCAACCAAGCCGACATCGCAAGCGACTTAAGAGACAGCCTCGACGGATCAATGAAGGAGTACGGCTACTCCATCGTCAAGGTTCTGATTTCCGACATCGTGCCCGACACGAAAGTGAAAGCAGCGATGAATGACATCAACGCGGCGCAACGCGAACGGGAAGCCACCGTCTCCCGAGCCGAGACGAACAAGTTACTTCTCGTCAAGCAGGCCGAGGCTGAGGCTGAATCAAAGCGGCTACAAGGAGAAGGTATCGCGAATCAGCGCAAAGCGATCATTTCTGGTTTGAAAGATTCAGTCGAGGATTTCGCGAAAACTGTACCAGGTTCGACGCCGCAGGATGTGATGCAGCTCGTTCTGATGACGCAATACTTCGACACATTGAAAGATATTGCGGCGAACGATCACACCAACACAATTTTGGTCCCGCACACGCCGAATACACTCACAGACCTATTCGGCCAGATCCGGAACGCCGTCATCACAGGCACGGAGCTAACCAAGCAGCCTGATATCACCTTGCCAGCAGCCGCAGATACAAGGAAATAAAGGCGCTTGTTAGATATCCACTGTCCCACCCTCTGTAGGAGGGATGCGGCATGACCGAAGAGGTGTTCGGCCCGATGAGGGCACCCGGGCCACATTCCGATAAGCGGACTTCTCAGGACTTATGTCTCTCGATCGTCGTTTCGTCGTTGAGTCTTGTCCGTCAGGTGCAAACCGCTATCGCCATAGCTTAGCTTTTGTTGCGCCTTCGGCGGGACGACAAGTTTGTGAATTACAATTCCAAAGAAGAAAATCAGAGATGCCGCGCCGATTGAAACCACAATCGAGGTGAAATCTCGGTACCCGGCCCAGTATGAAATGATTGGGACGCCATAAAAGCACAGTGGAAACCAGACGTATGCAAATACCTCTCCGGGGGGTGCATATTCCAACAATTCGCCACACTTCGGACAAGTGAAAAATCTTCCCGTTCGCTTAACCTCTCCCGGGTAAAAGCGCTCGCTGCAAAATGGGCATGTAACGGATCGGGAGGGGGCGTGGCGGGTTCGATAAATATAGGTTCCCCCGCTTATTAAGCTCATGGTTAACGGGGCCAGTAATGACCCTGTCTTTGCAAAGAGAAAGCCGGTAACAGCACCAAAGACGGCCGCGCCAGCCGCTGTTGAAGTGCTTGTGATCAGCCGAGGCGCTTGATATGCGAGCACAGTGATAAGCACTGCGATCGATGCGGAAAAATCTAAACGAATCAGAGCAACGATGCAAAGGGCACGCCAAAATTCGACTGAGAATGCTTCGAGAACTCTGAGCCCACACCACGTAGCGAGGGAGCCGCGCGCCTCCAGACTTTTTTGCAGTTCTTCGGCAGGCATAAGGCCGACAATACCCACGGAAAAGAAGCTCATAAAGACGCCCAGTGCTATTGACGATTTCCAATTGTTTGCATTTAGGCCGACGGAATCAGCGGAAATCGATGAACCGTGAAGCAAAAGGGCACCCGCCATCAATAGTGTCACGTAAATGAGGAGTAGCACCGTGCGATCCCCCGCCTCGGCTCTTTCTTGCACTTCGGGCGGCATCGGGGCGAGACCACGACTGAAACCCCACTGGAAGCGCACAGGATTGAACGGAAGACTGGATAGAAGGGGATATAAGACGATCGCGAGGATTGTTATGGTGACTGACATTGCTAAGCGCGACTGCTCCATCATAGCTCCGTTAAAGCTTGCTGGAGTTTTTTATCCGCCAGTGCCTGTGAAACGGGATTATCGGAATGTGGCTTCTACGCTTCCGTCGGGGCGACAAGGAGATGGGCAATTTGTCATTTTCGCCCGCTTCGTCTCAAGCTTCGTCTCCAGCCTTTGAACCAGGACCAGAGAATTCCCACAGTCAACAGCAGACCGATCCCGGCCACTTCTCCTACAACGTGGCTGGTGTAGAGGTCCTTGGGAAGAAAGTCGTAGCGGATGTAATAGTAGACGAACACGAGCAAGGGGAGACCGATTAAGATGGCAACAATCCTGCCAACTATCCTTCTGAATGTACTGATGGGGCGCGGTTTGTAGTGCTGGCTCAAGTTGAATGTTGCCGAATCGTTAAAGAAACGACACGTTGCATGGTGTATTACCATTGAGCGGAATTCAAGTAGTTCGTCTCGGTGATCCCTCTCGATTCACAAATGCCCCAAGTCCTGAGAAACGGGATTATCGGAATGTGGCTATCCTGCAAGCGGAGACTATCAAAGCGCGGTCCCCGTGTTTTCACTTGCGTTCGTCGCGGATGGCTTGCCGAAGGAATCTAGCACAGAAGTAAAACGCGCCAAGCGGAATTGGCGAAAAAACAAGAAGGAAAACCAGTGACTGCCAAAGTGGGGTTCCGTCGGGAAGAGGCATGATGTCACCTATCAGCGATGCGAGTATGAACAGACCCGCGAAGCCTGCAACGACGGCAGCCATCAACAAACCCGTTCTGCGGTAAGCAGTTCGTTTGGCTCGCCACGCGAGAAGGTACCCAACAATGAATGCGATTACACTACCCGCGAATATCGCCAATACCAGTATGTTATTGAAATCGATATCGTCCATACGAGCTTTGGTCAAGAATAACATCCTATGGAGGCCAAGTCCTGAGAAACGGGATTATCGGTAAGTGGACCTGCTAGGCCGGGGTCACGGTATCGCACCAAGCATTAAGATAACGGTTGGGAATGAGATGCTGGTTCTTCTTTTCCATCGCCTTAGACCGAGATTCGCTCGCGCTGGCGGAACTTGTCAAACATTTCCTTGCGCCCGCGCTTTTGGCTGTAGTCAGAATTCAAGACCTTGAACCAACTCTGGGGGGCGTGTTCGAAGACGGCGCGAGCCTATGCCGCAACGATCCCGGCCTTTCTCGGGTCCATGCCTTGTTTCACTCCGGCCCTACAGGGACCGATACCAGGTTCCCGCATTTAGGGCAGTTTACGGCCCCTCCAGCTGCGGGTCCAAACTCATCGCAAAGTTCCTTGAAGGCATTCTCGAACTCCTGTCGTATACGAATCGCTTCGGCGGCTTTCAAGTCGCCGCCCGTCGTGACAAACCAATCTAACTTTCGGTAGGCCGCTGCCAGCCGATCCGACTTCCTCCTGAATGGTCCGTCATGTGCCGTCCCCGCCTTGCTTCTTTGGATCGCGTCTCGCACTCTCGTAGCGGTTGGTTCAGGAGCTTCGTGGCCGGGATACCCATTTTCGTCTAAGGCATAAACGTACCCAAGCTCGTCCACGCCCCAATGCTCGGTGCCGATTATGCCTGGAATCAACGTATCCGCTATTTTCACAAGCACGAATTCTATGGTTTGCTTTTTCAAACCAGCCACGCAATCATCGCAAAGGTGTGCGGTTACGCTTTCCTCTGGCAATTCAAACGTGCGTTCATGCCAATCAGAGGGTTTCAGTAAATTGAAATCAGAAAAATCGTTATTGTGGATTGAAGGGTTCATGTGTACGTGCTCACAGGCTTCTGCATTGCTTCCTCTGAACCATCGAACCCGTTTCTTCGTCATCGTTTTACTCTTCATGATCCCTGGCTCCTGATTCCATTTTCCGCGGCGGATCGGCGCATCGCCAGCGCCGGGCGTGCGCGGCGTGCCTTACTCGTTAGCTATTGTTTTGTAGAGGAGAGCCGGAAGGAGCTAACGCTCGAAGGCCCAGTCTTCATGGTCGAAGGCCGCGGCGATAAGCGCCGGAAAGGTTGCGGAGTCTTGGCGGCCAAGTCCTGATAAACGGGAT
>Ga0209076_1000126_pt1 | contig 10129 bp, 15 predicted proteins | sample Rivendell_Oct201_9_FD_188350 | JGI IMG/M metagenome (GOLD analysis project Ga0209076, IMG submission 188350) | Vadose zone soil and rhizosphere microbial communities from the Eel River Critical Zone Observatory, Northern California to study diel... | ecosystem: Environmental > Terrestrial > Soil...
CTACGCCTCAAAATAAGGGAGATCTGTCTCAGATCGCTCAAAATGCGAGAAAAGCATTTTGCGGAAACGGTATTATTCATTTAAACATAGCGGAAATTTACGAGGAGGACATCGGGGGCCGGAAAAAGGGAGCCCTGATTGCCAAACAGAGCATGAAATGAGCGATTTCTGCTTTCAACCGAAATAGATGGCTAAAAATAATTAAGTGGACTGCGAAGTGGTTGCTTGTCCCACGAGAGTCATAGTACAACTAGCCATTCCAGTATGGTGAGAGGTTCGGTCTCACTGAGGAGCCCTTCAACAATAATTCTATCCCTTTGAAACCCTGCTCACGATATTTCGTCCCTTTGTCCGTGATCTTATACACTCGCCTGCTACGCCGCGTTGGAGAGACCCACTCGCCCGTCACTAGTTGACGCTCTTCAAGCTCGTACAAAAGCGGATACAACGTCCCAGCCCCAATCTTGGTCCCTGTCCGAGACCTCAGCTCCCTCATAACCTCGTAGCCATGCTTAGCTCCACCATTCAACAGGTCCAGAATGAACAGGTCCAGGAAACTCTTGACCAATCGTTCCGAGATCGCCTTAGTCAATGGATTGCATCAGGACCCTAAACCTATCAAACCTCGATATTCTCATCTTTCGATATAAACCCCTACGTATGCGTCGAGGGTCGGCTCTAGGACATCGAGGTCCAATCGCGCATGAAGGGGCCGTCAGAGGACAGATGCACTGTGGAATTCCATGCTGAATTGGACAGCTTAACGCACCTTTTTCAATCTCCAAATCGACATCAAGACCCTACAGGATAACAGGAGAGCATAGAGTTCACGCTAGAGATTGACGACGCCGGAGTCGGCGATCTACTCTACGGAGTAGTAATCGGCGCACACAGACGCGAAACTGGTGAATTCATGTACGACATAATACCAGTCGCTTACTTCCAGGAACCCGACTTCAAAAAGAAACTTTACCTCAAAAAGGCAACCGAGCTAACCAACAATCTCCTAAACAAGATGAAACTAGGCAGCGATGAAACGATCGAGATATGCAGCAGCTTCCTCTTCGACGAGACAAGACCGGCACTCTGGGATCAATATGGCAAGGAAAGAGTGAAGGTCGCACAGATCATTGGACAAGCACAGGACAAGGTCGAGCTGGCCTATATTGACGAGATCAGGAATCTCGGCTACGAGCCGATACGCGAGCGAGACGACAAGAGAGCTAAGAGCTTCTTCCACATGCTACGATGGGTAAAAAACGACCCAAGAAACAGACTGCCATATGCTAAGACTGGATGGCCAAAATTGAAACGATACTTGACGCTCCCGCAGAAACGTCAGATCTATTCCTCCCAGGGCTGGACCCGTGACCAAAACCAAGGTCCGCGTCAGCATTAGACCCGCAGTCCCAAGCGACAAGGGACCAATCCTAGAAATTTCCAGACACATCTGGTCCGGACACGACTACATACCCAAAGTCTGGGATGACTGGATCAAAGACAAGAACGGAAGAATAATGATCGCCACAGTTCAAGGCAGACCTGTAGGCGTGGCTCACATGTTCTTTCAAACTAGACATGTCGCGTGGCTGGAAGGAGTCCGAGTCCACCCGGACTATCGAGGATTAGGGATCGCTGGGAAGCTGAACCGGAAACTTGTCGACTATGCGGCCAGCAAGGGTGCAACTGTCGCGAGGCTAAGCACTGATTTGGACAACAAGGCTTCGAGAAGGCACCTGTCCCGGACCGGCTTCAAACTTTTACAATTGTATCCCAGATACACCTCCAAGAAGCCTCTGAGAAGGCAAACGGGACTCTCAAAGGTCCGGAGATACAACGATACATTATGGAAGCGTGTCAAATCCTCGGATACGTATCGTAACTACCAGGGACTGTATGCTGAAGGATGGACATGGTATCCTCTGGCATCTCAGAGGCTGAGAGATCTCGTAAAACAAGGGAGCGTGCTGCAAACCAAGGACACTTCTTCAAATGGTCAGGCGCTCTCGATCATGATCCCTGGTGGAGAAGGATACACGATCGGTTACTTATCCGGAAAGCCGGATCAGCTAGAAACAATCGCCCGCTACTTACGATACTTGCTATCCAAGGCGAAGTCAAAGAGACGCGTACGGATTTTGGTTCCAACATCGGCTAGCGTAGAACGTACTCTTCGAAAATCCGGCTATTCAAAAACCGGTACAACCCTAGTCTACGAGAAGCAACTCTAGTATCAGGCCCGCTGAAACATTTCTCAATGATTGAGAATCTCTCTCTTCTTTCCAAAAGCATGGTCATAGCAAGCTTATAGCCCTGAGGCGTTGGAAACGGGCGAAGGATAGTGCGAGGAAAGGATGGAGCACACAGACACCGGTGAGATAGACGTACTCTGGGACGAGAACGGAAACGCCAGATACCGAATCCTGAAATCTGGCAGAATGGTCGATTTCGAGGGAAAGAGTCTAGGCTTTATTGACGAAGAAGGAAATATTTTCGATTACAAAGATGGACGACAACTCGCCTTTTACGAAAACGGAATATTGAGAGATGTGGACGGTGCAGTAGTGGCCCTCGGACAAGAACCTGCAGGAGCCAAACCCGTCCTCCCAGACAAAGGACTCATTCCGAGCGCTGCGGAACCGGAGACGGAGCCGAAAAAGCCAAAGCCAAAGAAAGCAGCCAAGAAGCCCGCACCAGGGCTGCTCTGGTCGAAGAAGATCTTCGAAGAACTCTAGATCCGAGCCCGGGATGCCATCATTCCTGGGGAATAAATGGATAGAATCCTCTTTTGGCTGTCCTAAACTACGTTAGCATCGCAGTCTTTCTCATCGTATACGCCCTGATCGTACTTCGTAACCTCAGATGGTTCCATATCCCAATATGGACTGTCATGCTCGCCGGCGCCGTCGCAATGATCTTCCTAAACGCAGTACCATTGGATGCAGCATATCAATCAGTTAATCTGAACGTGATCTTCTTCCTGATCGGAATGTTCACTATAGTAGCAGCCATGGATCTCTCCGGACTCTTAGAATACGCAACCCTCAGAATAGTCGAAATCGCCAAGACACCAGGCAGAGCCTTCGCATTGATAATCGCAGGAATGAGCGCAATGGCCGCATTCCTGATGAACGATACGCTCGCACTAATGGCGACTCCAATAATGCTGAGTCTCTCGAAACAAATGAGAATTCGACCAACGGTTTTGCTGATCGCATTGGCTATGGGGGTGACGATAGGAAGTGTATTTACTCCGGTTGGCAATCCACAGAATCTTCTCATCGCATTATCAAGTGGAATCCCAAACCCATTCTTCAGCTTCCTCTACTACCTCCTCCCACCGACACTAGTCTGCATCCTCGTCACATACCTGATCCTCAGAGTCTTCTATCGAAAAGATCTAGCGATGGCAAGACTCGACGGGTTAAATGAAGATCCGAAGAAGGCGATCAAGGACGCAAGACTGGCTCGAATATCCGCTTACACAATCCTCATCGTAATAGCAGGCTTCTTCATTGTCGGGACCACTCGATTATTGGGATTCGACTCCAACGCCAACCTCGGCACAGTGGCCCTTCTCGGAGCGACGATAATCTATCTAGTAAGTAGTCGCAGACGTGAAATCCTCGCCTCGATCGACTGGGGAATAATCATCTTCTTCATCAGCCTCTTCATCGTCACCGAAGCCTTCTGGCGATCAAACCTACTCCAAACATTCATGACATATTTCCCGGGACCCCTACAAACCAATCAAGGAGTCACACTAGGCGTAGTGATCACATCTAGCGTTCTACTCAGCCAGTTCCTGAGCAACGTCCCCTTCGTCGCGGTCTACATCAAAGCATTGCAAGCGGCAGGGTTCACAGGCTCAGATGTGAAGGTCTGGTTGGCTCTTGCCGGTGCGAGCACGTTAGCAGGCGGACTCACAATCCTAGGTGCCGCAAGCAACGTGATAATCCTCGAGCAGGCCGAGCAGAGAGGTGAAGGATTCGGATTCTTGGAATTCCTGAAAGCAGGAATACTCGTCACGGTCCCGAACATTCTCATACTATGGCTCTTCCTCATCATCCTCTAGCTCTCAACCATCACTAACAGAAGCATTCCGTTGACAGAAACATACCAAACGAGTCCTCTGGGAGACTATCGCATTGACTGTACAATAGCTTTGACTAAAATACACTCCCCCAGTCAGCCCTTGGAATCAGAAAAAACAGGGAGAAAAAGGAACAAACAAGATTTGATACCATTAGTACCACTAAGTAGACGGCAACTCGGACTCGCAGCAATCGTTGTCGCAGCCATCGCAGCAATCTCAACACCATTCCTGTACCATCCACCCGCACAGACCCAAGCCACTATACCACCACCCACAAGGCCAGGAACTAACGGAAACAACGGGGATACGAACAATAACCCTGGAAGCCATAGCGCCGACACATCGACGAGCGGTAAGCATTCAGCCAAAGACACGGATTCCGACAGTACTGGAACTGGTGACTCGGATACCGACAGTGACTCAGGTTCAAGCTCGACACATGCTCATCAACATGACAACGATCAAAGCGGTTCTGCAGACTCTCACTCGCACAAAGTCCACACTGACACGGATGACTCGGGAGATCCAACCAGCTCAAGCGTACAATCCAGCCAAGTCCACGGACATCATCATGGACAGGGCGAGGATCAGGACCATGACCATGACGATCGTGCATCCTGAGTTATACTACCAAACACAATAGATCTTTACCGGTCTAACATTCTGCCCATCGCAACAATCACGAGAGCTAGTCAGCCAAACAACAAATTTCCCTATTGTATTTTTCTTTTTTAATGTAAGGTTTAGAAGCCGCCGCATTTGCTCCATCTCTCATAGAGGTACTGTATGAAAAATGCCTAACCAAGGAGAGAAAGCACCATCATTCACTCTTCCAGACATTGAGCGAAAACAGCGAAGCCTCCAAGAACTACTCAGCCCCAAAGGAGCCACGATACTCGCCTTCTACCCCGGCGCATTTACAGGCGTCTGTACAAAAGAAATGTGCACGTTCCGCGACAGTCTAACACAACTAGGCAATATCAACGCGAAAGTCGTGGGAATAAGCGTAAACGATCCATTCTCGAACAAGGCCTTTGCTGAAAAGAATAACATCAACTTCCCCCTGCTTAGCGATTACAACAGAGACGTGGTCAAGCAATACAACATAGCACTGAACGACTTTGCAGGATTGAAAGGATACACTGCGGCAAAGAGAAGCATCTTCATCCTAGACTCACGAGGCAATGTCATCTACAGATGGGTCAGCGACGATCCGGGCAAAGAGCCGAACTATGATGAGGTTCGCAAAGCAGCCGAGAAAACCTCACCGGTCCAAACAGCGGCCCACTAAGACCCAATCAAGCATCTCTCGACTTTCCACATCCCCTTTTTCTTTACTTCAGAAGTTTCAGAGCCAGCGACACATTTTCTCCGGTTTCATCATGTCGGAGATAGACGTAGGTCTGAGGCGCTTCTTTGGATAATTTTGAAATTTTCTTTGACCAGTCAACGATTGTCTTCTCATCATAGTGATCCTTTCTCAGTCGAAAGTAGGCGAGTCCACCAGTCAGCTGGAATACTGGTTCCATATCCTCACTCTCTGCAATGCAAAATCCTGCACCATACTTGTTGAGTAGTTTGTAGGTCTCGTCTGTCATCCATGAGCCGTGGCGAAACTCGAAAACACGCTCCTGTATTGTTGAAGTGTCACTGAGGAAATTCTCCAGTCTTTTCAGATCAAGTCGAAGATATGGTGGCAGCTGAAAAAGCAACGGTCCCCTCTTTCCAGCCAGAAGATTGACTGTCTGGTCAAGCCTCTGACTAGCTTCAACCGCAGGCTTCCCCTCGAGCTTCAGAATATGCGTAATCTGGCGAGGAGCTTTGAACGCGAACTTGAAATTTTCACCGGTCTTCGATGACCATGATTTGATCATCGCCAGACTAGGAGATGCGTAGAAGGAGCTGTTGATCTCGACACTGTTCAATTGTTTTGAATAGTAGGCGAGAAAATCTTCGCTCTTCAAATCGGTCGGGTAGAATTTTCCTTTCCAGCTGGGATAGCTGAATCCGGAAGTCCCGACAAACATTGTTTTCGACAATACCGTTCAGGGGAGCTCGTGAATCGTACCCAGAAAAAGCTTCTAATTATGGTCACAACCTGTCTGGATAGGGACGAATTGATACCAGAAACCAGTACAGTTGGACTTCCAATCGGAAGCACAGCAATCGACTTTCAACTCAAAGGAGTAGATGGCAAAAACTACAGTCTGAAGAGTTTCGGCGACAAGAAGGCTGTCGTTGTCGTCTTCAGCTGCAACCACTGCCCCTACGCACAGGCCTACGAGAAGAGACTGGTCGATATTCAGCATGATTACCAGTCGAAAGGCGTCACGCTAGTCGCGATCAACAGCAATGACGACGTGAACTATCCGGAAGACAGTTATGAAAATATGATCAGGAGAGCGAAGGAGAAACAGTTCAACTTCCCATACGTTCGCGATGAGACGCAGGACACTGCCAAGTCCTATGGAGCCATCTGCACGCCACATACCTTTGTCTTTGGCAAGAACAGGACTCTACAATACAAGGGCAGGATCGATGATAATTGGAAAGAACCGTCGGCTGTGAAGACTCGGGATCTTAGAAACGCATTGGACGCAATTCTCGCTGGTCGATCACCGGAGGTCAGTGAGACCCGGCCGTTCGGCTGCTCGATAAAGTGGAAACAATAAGATCGACCTTCACTCATTTCTGGCTAGGCTCGAACTAGCCCATGTAGAAACATCAACAAATCCATCGAAGGATACTGATGGTGCTGTTCAGTTTTAATACTACACCAGCATCCTTTGAAGGAGAAGGAAGAGAATGGGAAAGCGAAAAGTCCTCAGCGAAGCAAACCTGAGCGAAATGATAACGCCAGGCCCAGGACAAATGTTCGGCATAGTCAAGAATCTACTTGGTTACGATCGAGTCTTGGTCGAATGCGCTGATGGCGTAGAAAGAGTTTGCCGTATCAGGGGAAAGATGAAACGTCGTGTATGGATCAAAATGGGCGACACCGTTCTAGTTGCTCCATGGGACTTCCAGACATCGCGTGGAGACATTCTCTTCAGATACACACAAGGTCAAGTTGAAAACCTCAGACGATCCGGACAATTGAAAGTCTAGATCTCCCAAGGAAGAGAAGAGACTGATGTGGCTCAAGGCCATAGGCGAAGACCGAATCGCCGACATACCAATCCTCAAACTACACATTACAAGCAGCCTCGTCAAAAATCCAGTATTGCAGATTCTCTTCGACATTTCCCGTGAACCTCCTGGACAAGGAAACTGTATGCTCACAACATTCATGGCAAGACTCGGCCGAAGAAGCTTCCTCATGTTCCTACACATCCCAGTCGGAGGCTGCCAAGACCCATCAATATCCGCATGCGCGGGCGGCAAATTCAGCGTGCTCAGATTCCGTAGACACGCAATAGCCTAGAGAAATCTGATTTATACATCTTCAATAGATTGCGGTAGACCTAACCATGCCGGCCATTCCATGGAAACTACTTCCGAGAACTGACATTACGAAATACGACTCGATTCCCATGTACATGTACACGGAGAAGGATGGTCTCAACAGAGTCACTGTACTAAAGGAAACATCCAAAGAGATCTACCTTGTGGCGGGAAGATATGCCACATCGGGACCCGAGGGCAGATTCTACAACCCATTGACCGATGAGGAACGGGCTGAGATCGAGAGGATGCTTCGGGGATCAAGGAAAGAGGCAGCGATCAACTTCCTCTAGAGAGAGCTAGGCATCAAGCAAACCCATTTTACACCAACCATCCAAGGCATCCGACCATGGCAGCATTAGACGAGCTAGCACATCTCCTCGGAGAGAAGGGAAGAAGAATCCTCGTAGCCGAGAATCCAGTAGACCTCAAAGCTCTCGGAGGAAAGAACTCGATATTCGTCCTACAATTACCCGAAGGATCCCTTGCCGCAGGCGGACGAGCGGGTGGTTTCGGAGTTAGAAAGATCGAGAAGCTCTATGCTTTCCATTACGAAGACGGCTCATGCAGGAAACTGTTCGAGGTGGATAATCCAGAGAAACTCGAAAGCTTCGAACTGCCCTACCATGCAGCAGGCACCCCAATCATAATGCCAGACGGCTCAGAGCGAATAATTTCCGGCGTAATAGACCCAGAATTTGTTGCAGGCTACAAGCAAATCGTCTGAACAACCAATCCCCTAAGCTGCTCCTAATATCAGGTAGACTGTGGAAGCCGTCGATTCTCTGCTAAGACGCTTATCCAAAGCTTCTCTCTCGCTGAGTTCAAGGTCGCGAGAGGCGTAGACCTCCAATGTTGCCGAATCCTTCTCTGCAATTCTTGCAAGATGGGTTTCCAAATAGGCCATGGCAAGATCAAACTGGTCATGGGGCACGTCGGTCAACTCAACGCTCGCTATGGTAGTTGGGTGTGCTCTCTCCTTCACCATAGAGTAGAGTTCCTCGACATCAGGAATATTCAGCTTGACTAGTTGATGATTGAAGCTTTTCAAGACGAAGGGCATCGTCCAGAGTTTCTGTTTTGCCCAATATTGGTGATGCTGATCTGGCGAGAGATCGGCGCCTACATCGAGATAATCGATCACGAGATTCGCATTTTCCATATACTCTGAACGAGTCTTCTTTTCTTGAAAGATGTATTTTGCAACGCCTGTAATTTTCGAGGGCTCGCTCTTTTCGTCAGTGACTGCAGTAGGCTTGGGTTGGATTATGTACCGACTTTTTGGTTCCGACAGCCCAGCAGATTCCAAGTATTGCCTAGCGAGATTGGCGTTCTTCTCGAAGAGACGTGGATCCGCGAAGAGTCTATTGAACAACAAATGGACCTTGTAAACGCCAATCTCGACGGTCATCTTTGCCTCATCCTATTGAGACGGTGGGATGATCGGATATGAGGCTAACCCAATTCCGACGATTTCCGTTCGTTGCGGCTCTGGGAGTTCCGAAAAAAGAGATTTCTGGGTAAGCTAGTATCGAACTGGTTAGCAAGTGGCGCTAGTCTCTTAAGCACGCTCACCCGGACATTATGATACTGGGGCTTTTTCCTTGGAGAAGAAGGAGCGGACGATCAAGACTGCAGTGATAGAGAGTTACTCTTCTCTTGCGAAAGGCTCAGAACTTGCGAGTTGTTGCGATTCGACGAAGACGGACAAGCTCTTGAGATATGGCTACTCTGCTGAAGAGCTGGCTTCTCTACCGGAGTCTGTCGTTGCAATGTCGGACGGCTGTGGGAATCCAACTGGGCTTGGCATGATCAAGGAGGGGGATGTAGTACTCGACCTAGGCTCTGGCGGAGGCATCGACGTTCTATTGGCGAGCAGGAAAGTTGGCAAGACAGGCAGAGTCATCGGTCTGGACATGACTCCTGAGATGGTGCAAAGAGCAGCGGCTACCGCGAAGCGAATGGGCGTGGCGAACGTGGAGTTCAAGCTTGGAGAGATTGAACAGATACCCCTCGATGATGAAAGTGTGAATGTGATAATGAGTAATTGCGTCATATGCCTCAGTCCGGAAAAACAGAGGGTCTTCCGGGAAATGTCAAGGGTTCTTCGTCAAGGCGGAGCGTTAGCCATAGCCGACGAGGTTGCTGTAAGGCCATTCTCGGAAGAAGAAAAAGCAGATCCCGGAAAATGGTGTAGTTGTGTAACCGGTGCCGTCACTGAATCTCAATACAAGGAAATGCTTGAGGAGTCAGGTTTCACGCAAGTCTCTGTCAAACAGCTTAGACCGAGTACTTCAGGGTACAGTTCAGACGTGTTCAGCGCTTTTGTTAGCGCAGTCAAACCCTTGAAATAAGATCAGTTAGGGTAGTGCTGAGCGACGCCGGCTAACGGCTTAACCCTGTTTTTCTCGTCGACAATTACAACACGGGGAGTCCAGTTCTCAGCTTCCTTCTCCTGGACGATCGCAAAAGCGCTGATGATTATTTCGTCGCCTGGCTGAACCTTTCTCGCGGCCGCTCCGTTGACCGCGACGGTGCCGCTCCCTTTCTTGGCGGGTAAAGCGTAGGTTGTGAATCGTTCTCCGTTCG
>Ga0209076_1000128_pt1 | contig 10083 bp, 8 predicted proteins | sample Rivendell_Oct201_9_FD_188350 | JGI IMG/M metagenome (GOLD analysis project Ga0209076, IMG submission 188350) | Vadose zone soil and rhizosphere microbial communities from the Eel River Critical Zone Observatory, Northern California to study diel... | ecosystem: Environmental > Terrestrial > Soil...
GGAAAAAGACAGGAATCAGATCCTGTGCAATAGGCCCGCTAGCCAACGCAGTAATCGAGAATCCTGTCGGTATTGGCGGGATGTTGATCGAGTTGATTGATACATAGAAGCTTCTGAATATTGCTAATGCGGCTAGTCCCATGGCGCCGAGTGTCGAGAGGAACACTGTCAGGCCGACAGTGAATCCTCTTCCTGTCCTGCCTCCAGCGATCAAGCCTCCGAATAGGCCGGCAGTCATCCAGAGCGAGAATATGGCCGGGTTTGTAAGTGGATTTGTAAAAACTAGATAGGCGGCTACGATTAACGTGTTGAAATGTATTCCAAAAACCGGGGAGAGCCAATCGCTCACTCCCCGGAGACCTGTGGGAAGTTGGGTGTAGCCTGTGTATAGTACGAAGAGGTACATTGAGACCCAGCCGAGGTATCGGCCGAGGAATATTCCTCCGCTAGGCTGCGGCGGCATGTAGATCGTTGTGACCAATCCATCGTTTGGCGTTCTCTTCACCATCGCTTTTCCGATGCTCATGTAGAGTAGGAGGTAGAATGGTCCGGGGAGGAATCCTCCGATTGTGAGACCTAGTATTGAGCCAACCAGACTGGAGGATCGGGCTTTTTCCAGCTTCTGCTCTCCAACCTGTTCACGGATATGGACTGCTCTCTTAGCTAGACTGAAACTGCCAATGGTCAGCACAACTAGGGCGATCGATAATGGTTGCAGGGTCAGTAGTCCGGGGAACCATTCAGGTAAGGTGGCGATGATTATGGTGGATGTTGCGATGCTGGTGATTCTTGCCGCTGCACTGCAGACTTGGGCTAGCGTGGCGGCTGTCCGTATTTCCTTCGGAGCCTTGGCTAATGGCTCGTAGGGCTGGGGCTGGGCCACTCTGGATGCCTCGGTGGACCGGCCATGTGAGGATCGGTGGGGAAATTCGTGTTGATACCGTCGGAAGCGAGAAGGGGAGTCATTGGCGAGCGGACAGAAGCTCTAGGTAGGATTGTGCCATGATCTTCGTGATGCTCACTAGATCGTCTATTCGGACATGTTCGTTTATTCCATGAATATTGCTCTCTGCTCTTGTGGCACCAAGTATAGCGACCGGTATGCCCAACGCACTTAGAGTAGCCATGTCTGTAGATCCTTGGCTTCCGCCTATTGGCACATTTGCACCCAAGACTCGCCTAGCCGCCTTCCTGACCACCCTGACAAGCGGATGATCGGGCGGTGTCATCATCGGATTATAGCCGGGCAAGGGTTTGTTCGTAATGCGAACTCCCGTCTCACGCGAGTATCCCCGGACCACTTCTGCGATTTCTCGTCTGACGGTCTCAGCATTCTCTTCAGGGATGAAACGTCTGTCCACCAGTAACTCGCAAGTGTCCGGGATAATGTTACCTTTGATTCCTCCCTTTATCATGGTCACGTAGACCCCTGGCTTCATCCACCTGCTTCCGTAAACAGGCTCTGTCCTTATCCTCGACCGTTTCCTTCCAATCTCGACTCCGAGTGTCTTGAAACGTTCGATGAGTACCGAGGCATGTTCTATCGCGTTGACCCCTGTCCATCCGCGTCCAGAATGGGCGGATACGCCGTGGACAGTGATTATGAATTCGATGTCGCCTAGGCTGGCTATGTCTATGGCCTCGATTCCTGTATCTGTTGAGAGGCCGTAGTCAATGTCCTTTGTGATGACTTGTTTTTCGGCGAGATAGTTCACGCCGGTGTAGCCGCCGACCTCTTCATCGGTCGTATAGGTCGACATGATCGACCCATTGAAAGGCGTCTCTGTTTCGACTAGAGCCTTGATCGCGTAGAGCATGCATGCGTCCGATCCCTTCATATCGGCTGCGCCGCGTCCGTAGACCTTTCCTGACTTGACGGTTGCTTTGAACGGGTTGGTCTTCCAGCCGTCCTGCTGGGCCGGGACGACGTCCATATGGCCGTTCAATACGATTCTCGGACCCTTGTCTTTGCCCTTGATTGTCGCGTAGACGTTGGGTCGCGGGCCTTCTAGGCCGACATCGATATTGGCCTTTTCTTTGAAGGTTGACTGGGGAATGTAGCTGATCGTCGGTGTCGAGCCCAGCTGCTTCAGCTCGCTGGCCAGGATGTGAGCTATCTTGTCATAGTTGCGGCCTGGGGGAACAGTTGTGTCTACGTTTACGAGTCGGCATGTAAGATCGACGAGATCGTCCTTGTGCGTTTCGATCCATCGATCGATACCTCGAATGGAAGTCTTGATCGTCAATGCTGGTACAGAGTTCGTAGGGTTAATTTGCTCGTTAATTGTTCTTCGCCTTGTTCGAGAGAAGAGAAAATCATAGCCTAAGGGCCCAAATCCCACACTGACTTGGTTTCGAGAAGCCTATAGACCGATAAGGAGTGACGTGTACGGTCTTTGAAGGACGGTCATAATTTGCAGACCCGGGAGGCGGAGCGCCGGCTCTGGTTGACAATCAGTGTCGCCGTTGGAATAGCAGTGATGGAGCTGGTTGGAGGCCTGATTGCCCACAGCCTCTCATTGATCAGCGACTCTGGGCACGTCTTCACGGATATACTAGCAATAGGATTAAGCATTTTCAGCATACGCCTAGCGCGTAGACCGCATTCGGCCAGGTGGAGCTATGGTTATCATAGGGCTGAGATCTTCGCAGCACTTGCAAATGGTAGCGCGCTCATCGGCGTTGCTCTCTTAATCCTCTATTCAGCCTACCTGAGAACTCTTCAACCCGTCCAAATTCAAGGCTCATTAGTATTATTGTTGGCGAGTATTGGATTGGTAGGAAATCTTGTGATGGCTCTTGTATTGTTTCATGGAAAAGATCGCATGAGCTTGAACGTTCGCGGAGCATTACTACACGTCATGGGCGACGCATTGTCGTCAGTTGGAGTAATCATAGGCGGCCTAGTCGTAATCTTCAGCGGTTATCTGTTAGCAGACTCGATAGTGGCAGCCTTCATCGGAATCTTGATCATCGGAAGTGCTTACAGTCTTGTCAGGGACTCGGTGAATATTCTGGGAGAGGCAACGCCGAGACATCTAGAGCTGGAGAAGATCGCCCGAACGGTCGAACTGGTCAAGGGTGTGAGAGGGATTCATGATCTTCATGTCTGGACGATCAGTTCCGGATTGTACGCATTGAGTGGACACTTGATCGTGGACACGGATAATCTAGAGGAGGGAGCCGCAATAATTCGTGAGGTTTCAAGAAAGCTGCATGAAACGTTCGGGATTGAACATGTTACATTGCAACTCGAAAGACAGGTCCTCCAAGACATCGAGCGTCCAACCGGACAACTGCACTAACACGGCTTCGTGACTACTCTAGGCCGCGACCTCGACTTCTAATGGTGCAACAGGCTGTTTCTTCTCAATCACTTCCAATACTGTTCCATTGTCCATCTGGATTATCGAATTAGCCTCAGCCTCCAGGTCGCCGACGTGGCTTACGAGAAAGATCTGTTTGAAATTCTGTGAGAGTTCCTTGTGCATTAGGGCGAGTATGCCGTCACGGCGTACCTTGTCCGAACTGCCCAGAGGCTCGTCTAGGAAGAGGAACTCTGGGTTGCGTCCTTTCGCCTGTGGCATTAGCGCGAGAGCGAACGCCAGTCTCATCGCTAGAAGCATCTGATCCTCCGTACCCCCGGAAAATACTTCTTTCGGCTTGAACTCGCCAGCGTCCGGATCGAAAACTCGGACGGTATAATTATCATCCAACTGAACTGCCTTGTAACGTCCCGAGGTTATGACTGGAAGAATAAGTCCCATGTAACGCTCTACTTGTGGCTTTACACGATTTCTCAGGGACTCTGAGGTTTGTTCGATCCCTTTCAATGCGTACTTCAGAACGTCCAGTTCTTTTCGAAGGAGGGCGACGTTCTTCTCCTGCATAATCGTCTTCTCTTCGACGTCCTTGTTCTCTTCTATGAACTTCTTGATCTCTCGTTGACGTGCAATGGCCTCTTCGATCTGGGCCTTGACACGAGAAACCATTCCACGTAGATCGTCTCTACTGGTCTCGGTTTCTTCCAAGAGGTCTTCTGAGAACATTATTCCATCAGGAAGGAGTGGGGGGCGTAGCGTGCCGAGCTTGTCTTTTGCTTTGGTCAACTCTTGCTGGGCGGTTTCTAACCGGTCCTTGAGGCCGGTCCCATTCTTCAGCAACCCTTCCAGCATTCCGATCTTGTTTTCGATCGCGCTCTGATTTTGCAAATCCTTCTGGTAGGCGGAGTTGATGAGGTCAAAGCCCGTTTCAGGATCGACAACTTCCGTGGATAACAGATTGGAGTACTTTGGAATCGAACCCAGGAGCGTAAGCGCCTGATTTGAGACCCTACTCTGTTCCTCCTGTGCCTCTAGGAGTTCTCTTTTCAGCTTCACCATGTCGTCTTCCATTACTCTGACCAATTGGAGGTTCGTTAGTCTGTCTTGTTCTTCTTTCGTCAGAGTTGCTGGTTGGGATTGGGAGATCGAGGCGATCTGTCTCGCGTGTAGAAGTAGAAAGACTACCGCAAGAGAGCCGAGTCCAACAGTTACCCAAACTTGGCCCAACAGGAAAGAGAGCAGGGAGCCTGCTCCGAACGCTGCAGTAAGAATGAGATAGATCCAATGGCTGGGAAGGTCGTTCTTTGTCTTCGGAGGTGAGACTGGAAAGACAGGAGCTGTTTCCAGTTCTCTTTGTTTGTCAGCGATGTTTGCCTCCTGGCTACTGATGTTTCCCTTGGCCTGTTCAAGACTCAGCCGAACGCCCTTGGCCTTGTCGATCAGAGCGGACATTTTCTCCAGCTCAGCCCCAATGCTCGGCAGTTCGCGGTATTCTCGGGCCTTCTCACGGGTATGTTCTAGTTCCTTCCTGTTCGATTGTAACTGTGCTAATTGTCCGTTTAGGTTGTCGACAAGACGTGATTTGTCAACGACCTCGATCTCAAGCGAGGATTTGCGGTGTGAAATCTCGTCGTATTCTGTGAGGATCTTGAACAGTGCGTCTCTCTCGTGGAATTGAGTCTCGCATTGAGTCAGTTCTGCCTTAGAGTCTTTGACTTTCTCTTCTAGGCTGGTGAGTTGGGCTTGTCCCTCCTTGTACTGTTTCAACTGGTCTTCGAGTCTTTCCAGCTCACGTTGCTCCATCGTCAAGCGGCCTGGGTTTCTCGTGGTTCCTTCTATCGAGTTGCGATCTGATTCGAGCTCGTCTTGGACCTTGTTGAAGCTCTCGAGGTTAAGGAATATGTTGATCACTTTTCGGCGGTCGTCGAGTCTTTGCTTGATCAGTCGCTCCAGATCTTTTTGCGCCACTACACTACTCGCGACTATCTCGTTGTAGGTTATCCCGCCGAGTAAGCGTTCGACCTCGTCGGTTGTCTCGCTGAATGACGTCGCGAGATTTCTCGTTGTGCTGTCTGGTCTTAGCTCTTGTAAGAGTGCTCTGCCAGGCCGGGTCTTGTGAACCTCCCTCGTGACTCGGTATTTGTTTGGGCCGATCGCGAACTCTAGTTTGACGGTGCAGTCGCTTGCGCCGTAGCTGATTATTTCATCGTTCCCTGGTTTCTGGCTGGGCCGGATCATTCGGCCGAAGAGAGCGTAGAGGATGGCGTCTAGAATCGTGGATTTTCCGCTTTCGTTTAGACCCGTGATGAGTATGATTCCTTCGGTGAAGAGGAGTGGTTGTTTGAGCTTGAGTTTCTTGAAATTGTTGGCGTAGAGGCTTAGGAGCTTCATGATTCGCTATGCCACGCCTTGGTCTTGCAATTTTGCCGCCGTGAGCTTCCACGCCTCGTTGACTATCGGTTTCTGGTCATCCTTGGCATTGGACAGCAGGTTCTGGAATGTCCGGTCGAGCTCTTGGAGAGGTGTTGTGTTGGACAGTGCTTCGAGTGGGGTTTGTGTTAGTAGGTTGAGTCGTTCCTCGTCGAACTCTGTGTAGAAGAAGCGGTCGCTAGTGTAGTCTAGCAGAGCAGAGCGTTTGTACGTGGATAATTGCTCTAGGGATACGTTGCCGCTGATTCTGACGCGGAGGATCTTCTCGGAATCAGTAATCCTGTTGATCGCGTCCTGGATCTGACGAGTTAGGTTCCCTTCTCGGATCGTCTGAAAGTCTACAGTTTCCATCGGACGTGCTGGGGTGCGATGGAACTCTTCCCCGATAATTCCTTCACGGGATAATTCCAGCCAGACGAATCCTTTCTGTTCTCCTTCTTCCTGAAAGGAGCATCTCTCCGTACTTCCAGGATAGATTACTGGCACTCCATGGACTGTTCTCTTCTGATGCTTGTGCAGGTGGCCTGCTGCGAAGAGTTGGAAGCCATTCGGAATTGAGGATTCTGAGATGTGAGTTTCCTGACCGAAATAGCCGTGGAAGCCCTCGATCGGATAGTGGGTCAGGAATATGTTCACGTCTCCCTCATGCTCTATCTTTTGACCGGACATTGGATCTTGCTCAGGCGACAGACTAGGGTCGAGACTGAGCCCGGCAATATTGACCGTTGTGCCGTCTATAACGAATTTCTTGTTCACGAGTTCTGGGCCCTGTAGAAAGTATGCATGACCTGATCGAGAGTGGACGGCTAGTGGAGAGACACCCTGTTCCACGCTCTTGGGAGTGTCATGATGACCACTTACAAGGACGACTTTGATCCCACGTTCGTGCAATCGTTTGAACTGTTCAGTTACGAACGCCCTGGCTGGGTTACCCGGGAGGATGGTATCATAGAAGTCTCCGCCAACGAGCAAGAGATCTGGACGATTTTCGACTGCGAAGTTAACGAGTACTTCGAAACATCTCTGGAAGTCCCTTTTACGTTCGAACCTTTTCGGGCCGAATTGGACCATGGAAGGGTCCAGATGATCATCGGCCGTTAGGAGAACGTGCAGTGTCAAGACTAGCCCCCGGTTAAGGCAAGGATGCGCATATAGAATTAGGCCTTCTGTGCGTCCAGAAATGCTCAGTATTTGAGCAAGAGACGGCCGTAACTACTCTATCTATTTCTCGGAACAGTCTCTTCCGTCGGACACCCACACCCGTTCCATACTAGGGATAACGGGGTTCGACCGTGTCTATACAGGGCTGGATTCCCTGCTCATCTGACGTGTTCGGGTATCTGGTCTAGCGCCGCCGTTGCCCTCTGAAGATCTGTTAGGAGCTTCTCATGACGGCTTATGTGGCGCATCAGGTCCAATCTAACCTGGTTCATTACTGTCTTTGCAGCGTCGACTGCGGATTGGTGTAGTTGTGCGTGAAGCCTATCCTCAAGCTTTCTCACTATTGCTTCTTCTAATCGTACGACCTCTTCTTCTCTCATGACTTCCATCTTGTTCTCTTCACCTCCTCTTTCGGGCTCTCGGCCACAGACGGTCTCAATTCCATAATCGGTTCTATCTTGATCGATTGTCTGGCGCACTCGGCGCATTCCCAGACACGGTCACAGAGGAACTGCTCGTAATTGCAGCATCTTCGGCGGAAGTACTCGTTCAGCTCGTGTTCCCTGACAGCTTTGCTCTTCTTCACAACAGTCGCTTTAGCCTCGTCCATTGAGAGTTAGGACGACACTCCACTGGACGCTAGGCTCGACGACTAAAGCCTCCTGTAACTAGAAGGGCCCTCTACCGGTTATTCTCGGCCAAGTCTGAGAATAGTCCGCGCGCAACGATCCCGGCAACCCGTAGAGATTCTGGAATCCTCGACACCATAGAGCATACTGGAAGGAGCCTCCTAGCCTCGACCGATGAACAACCGAAGAACTCGTAGAAGATCGGCGGCTCGCTCGGTACGGTCCGGATACCTCGGAGCGGGCCTAGCGAACTGATAATCTTCCATCGCGTCGCCCAGTCAGGGAAATGACTGACAAGGGCCCGCTTGACGGCCGTGTTGTTTGGCCGCGATTTGATCACGACAATGACCGGTACTTTGTAGTGTTTCTGGACGATTCGAGGGTCGATCAAGTTGAACCCGCCGAACGTGACCCCGGAAAGAAGCACTGGTCTTGTAGGGAGGCGATTTAGTAGACGTAACGCTTCGGCCGTACCATCTAACCCGTCAACAGTTATCCGGCCCGTCTCGACGCCGATTAGATGAGATCCTCTGAGGTGCACGGCGACAAGAGGTGCAAAATCTCTCGGTCCATTCCTATCCCTCTCGCTGTTTAGGCTGAACGGACCGTCGTCTATGCCAATTGTCTCAATTGAGCTGGCGTTGTCTATGGAGGTATTTCGGCGCGTGCTCTAAGAGTCCCCCGACAATCTCATCAACACTGAAGGTTGCGGTTATGGTTCTAGGTTCGACCCCTAGTCGTATCTTCTTCGTCCTGCCATATCTTCCGAAGCTTACAACCCTTGCATTGACTATGCCCATAATGTCAAGCTCGTTCAGCAAACCGCTCACACGGCGCTGCGTTAACGGCTCCATCCTGACAACGGAGCAGAGCTCCCGGTAAACTTCGTAAACATCGCCCGTAACCGAGCTCTCCTTCCTGGCTGATTCCAGATGCAACACGGACAGCAGGACCACCCGGGAATGTAGAGGTAATGAGGAGAGGACCTCGGTGACACGATCACGCTCGACCTTTTGCTGAGCCTCCTCAACATGCTTCTCAAGTATCCTAGGTGACCGGTCCCGTTCCCCGATCTCACCAGCGACCCGGAGAAGGTCCAAGGCACGTCTGGCGTCGCCATGCTCTCTCGCGGCCAGGGCAGCGCACAATCGTAGGGCACCCTCATCCAAGACCCCTTGTTGAAAGGCTTGAGTGGATCGTTCCTGAAGAATGTCGTACAGTTCTTCGGAAGAGTAGGGTTTGAAGACAAGTTCTTCCTCGCCCAGCGAACTCAGCACTCGAGGGTCTAAAAAGTCCTTGAAGTGAAGGTCGTTTGAGATGCCGATTAGTCCGATCCATCCCTCGCTCAATGCCTCGTTTATCCTAGTCAACTCGTAAAGGAGACTGTCATCCTCACTCCTTTTGACTAGTGCGTCTATCTCGTCAAGTACGACGAGGAAAGCGGTCTTTTGCTTCCTCAACGCTTCTTTCAACCGGTCCAACAATTCGCCTACGGCTAGTCCTGTGAAGGGGACCTGGACGCCTAGTCTTCGGCAGAGGTCGGCTACGACTCGATAATTGGTGCCTGCAAGACGACAGTTGACGTAGGCTGTCTGGAGGGCCCGATTGTATTGACCCGCTTTACGTACCAATCTTTCCAAGACGAATTTCGCGACGATCGTTTTGCCGGTTCCCGTTTTGCCGTAAGCGAAGAAGTTGGACACCCTATCCTTGGTTAACGCGGGCGCGAGGACTGATCCTAGCCTCTCGATCTGAGATTCTCTATGTGGAAGGTTTTGCGGCATGTAATCATGACGTAATAGGTTCCGATCCCTGAATACGTCTCCACCGGAAAGCATCCGGTCGAATATCACGTCTAGTTGTGACAAGTGGATATTTCATAATCTCCTAGCGGAAGGGATTCAGCAGACCCCGCTTTCCAGTGGAATAAGAGTTCTCGTACAAATGATTCGTGTGGAAGAACTAAAACGTGGACATCGGGGTGTCAACAGGCCCCCACCCCTCCATTTCCGCTCCAGAATAGTATTGAGAAATATTCGATTATATTCCTGTTCGGTTAGAATACTCCAGATGGTAATCGTCGGCTCGATTGATTTGGGATGGATTGTACACTTCGACTACTGAAAGCGTACTGTGGATTGTAGTAGACTTCGATGGCTGTGAGGGATTTCTATAGTTTCCAGTGGAAGGCTGGGGTGTGGGTTCACTTGTCGCATGAGCTGCAAAGCACTGTCTTGTTAAGAACACCCTTCACTCTACTGCACTCTTCACACATGCGCCGCTTACACGTAGCACAGATTCGTTTGTGATCATGACAAGTAGTCCTCAAACAATTCTCACAGACTGCGATGCTGGAATGATCACAGAAGCTGCATTTTCCGGCCTCGTCCCAGATCACCTTGCCTGTAGTAGCCTGGACGATCTTCTTGTACGCGATCTGTCCTCCTCCGAGTTCTACCGTAACTATGGGAACATGTAGCATGCTGATTCCCGATACGTTGACGCTTTCAGGGTCGACTTTAGCGTCCTCTCTGAGAACT
>Ga0209076_1000129_pt1 | contig 10064 bp, 14 predicted proteins | sample Rivendell_Oct201_9_FD_188350 | JGI IMG/M metagenome (GOLD analysis project Ga0209076, IMG submission 188350) | Vadose zone soil and rhizosphere microbial communities from the Eel River Critical Zone Observatory, Northern California to study diel... | ecosystem: Environmental > Terrestrial > Soil...
TTAGGCTTCACGTCCCGTAGTCTCTAGCTCGCGAAAGCAATCGCGGCGTACCCCACCACTGCCGATTCGTCACCTGTCACATCACCGCTCGTTTTGTAAGATAAGAGCTCAGCTTTCTTGGCGCCAAGTCTTTTCGCAGCGTATGTCAGAGCCGTGACTGGACCAAAGCCGCATGCTGAAACACCGCTCTCCTCAATCCTCCTCTGGAATTCTGTCTCGTCCATTCGCAATACGGCCTCGATGGCTTGCATGTCCTTTGCTTCAGCTACTTTCTGTGATTCATAATGGGTCCAGTCCGACGAGGCCAAAATCACGACATCTCGTCCCTTTACCGATTCCGCTAGAGCCATTCCAATGTTCCGACTCGTCTCAAGATCCTGAAGCATCATGCACACCGGCACGAACCTGAAGCGTCCATTGTACAAGTATTGCAAGAACGGAAGTTGAACCTCGATAGAATGCTCGTGACGATGCGCTTCGTCCTCAACGTCAACCAGCCCAGACCTCTTCACGATCATCTCTGCCAATTCATTATCAATCTCAACATTCCCCAGCGGTGTACTCCATTGACCATTGTTCATTGTCGAGAGCCCAGTTCCTTCTCCCGTGTGGTTCGGTCCCAGAATAACTATACTAGCGTGCTCGCCTGAAGCAGCAAGCCTTCGATACGCATGGGCCGCGATGGGCCCAGAATACATGTAACCAGCGTGTGGCACAACCAAGCCAATGAGCGACCTGTCGCTCCCGGCCGATGCTATCGATGGAATCTCGCCCGGTCCTAGTCTATGATGAAAGCAGTCTTCTATCTGTCTCAGTAATTGTGGCCTTTTGTCTGAATAGAATGCTCCGGCTTGGGCGGGAGAGCGAATCTTCAGGGTTCTCCACCCGAAGCCCGAGCCATTGGCATGGCCGCGAGCTTCGTCTCAAAATCATCCACCGTCTGTGGAATCGTCCCGTCCTGAGTAAGTTCTCCTCTTTCTCTCAAGACCTGCCGAGCAAGTAACCAGTAAACAACGGCAAGCGCTCTTCGACCCTTATTGTTGACGGGTATGACTAGGTCTACGCCAGAGAACACATTGTCAGTGTCGCATAACGCAATGACCGGAATCCCGACAGAGCTCGCCTCCTTTATCGCCTGGTAGTCGGCCCTCGGATCAGTCACCAAGACTATCTGTGGCTCCGCATGACGAGGCTGCAACGGGTTGGAGATCAGGCCTGGCATGAATCTTCCAGTGACCTGTGACGTCTTGGTTACTTCTGCAAACTTTTCCACCGGCGTCTTTCCATAGAGTCTGGATGACACAGAGAGGACTCTCGCAGGATCAAATCTTGCCATGAAGCGAGCGGAGATCCGAATCTTCTCGTTCGTGTCACCGATGTTTAGTATGAAGAGACCGTCTGGTCGGACTCGGAATATGTAACGCTCCATATCCACTGTCTTAATCCTAGTTCCGATATGGAGACCTGCAGCGAGTAGTTCTTCGAGCGGCAGAAGGAGATTCTCTGCCCTGGGTATTGCTTCGGTCTCGTCAATGATAGGCTTCTCTTTGATCGGTTCGTTGTCAGTCTCTTGGGTTTCCATCTTGTTTAAGCGACCTCAGCTCTTCTCTTTGCCGAAACTTGCGGGTACTTTAGGAACTCATCGATTATCTCTACATGTGTTATGAGCATTCTTCGGCAACAGTACCTCCGAATTCCTAGCTCGTCAAGGACCTTCGCGGGCTTGTCGCCTGCTCTTACCCTTTGACTGAAAGGCTCCCACTTGTCGCCGATTTGTTTTCCGCATGTGAAGCATCTTACTGGTATTATCATGTTTTCATAATCCTACCTGTAGGATTTTTGTTTCCTTCTTCTAGGTCCGGGCCCCCCGAATTTCTTCGGCTCGGTTGTTCGATGGTCCCCTGCGAGCATTACACGGTCGAAGGCTAGGTAGGCTTTCCGGAGTTCGCTACTCCTTGTCCATCCGGCGAGCGATCTAGCGATTGCGATGCGTGCTGCCTCTGCCTGTCCCATTACTCCGCCTCCTTCCACTGACACCCTAAGGTCTACAGTCTTCAATCTCTCGCCAGCGATCAGCAATGGTTCCTCGATCTTCAATCTCGCTATTTCTGGTACGATCGTCTCAAGTGGATAGTCGTTCACGTAGACCCTGCCTTTGCCTATCCTAAGCACTGCTTTGGCGATAGCAGTCTTTCGTTTCCCTGTCTCAAGTACGGTCTTCTTCGCTTTCTCGCTCAATCGAAGTCTCCTCCGATCTCTTTCGAGAGCTGTCCAACCGTAATGTATGGGACCCTAAGTTTAGCAGCATCAGCCTCCGGCACTTTCTGTTGGGGCCTGCTTGCGTAATCCTCGGGAGAACCGATGTACACTCTAACTCTATGAAATGCCTCTTTTCCTCGGCTCTTCTTCCAAGGCAGCATCCCTCTGATGACTCGTCTCACGTAATTGTCTGGTCTTCTCGGATGGGTCGGAGTCTTTGCCTGGTTTGCTAATGTTCTCGTTTTCAGCTTGGTCTTTGCCCTTGCCACGACTCTTGCTTTGGTCCCCGAGATTACTGCTTTCTCGGCGTTGATCACGACTACCCGTCTTCCCCGAAGGGCTTCTTTAGCCACGTAGCTCGCTAGACGTCCTAGGACTGCGTTCGTGGCATCCACAACCTGTTCAGCGTCAAGGGACTCTGGAGCGGGGACAGTTTGGCTCAACTTTTCTCAAGTCCTCCAATCTGTTCCTGAAAGTCTACTGATTTCGCTCCGATAATCCGGGCGGCTTCGAGTACGATTCTTTCAGGTGGAAGTGCACCTGTTGATTCAACGAGAAACGTGAAGGTCCCTGCCTTCTCGTCATAGCTGTAGGTCGCTGCCGAAACCGGTTGCCATTTTGCATGAGTCCTTCCTTTCCCGAGTCTCGCGAAGGCCTCTAGTTTCACGCGCTGGCCCTGAGCGAGTTTGACGATTGGTATCTTGTCGGAGACTGGTCTTACGTCCGAGTTCTCGGGTTTCAGGTGTGATGTGTAGACCACCTCTACCGGGTCCGAGGCCTCTATCTCCAATGAGAGGGATGCCCTGCATTTGCTGCATCCCAGTTCGCTCTTGCAAGTGCATTCTTCGGGCAAGTTGTAAGACTCAAGGTCCGTAGTGATCGGGATCAGTCCCAATCGATGGGCAAGAATCTCGTCGTACATGACGGAATTATTCTCAAGGATCATGACGTCGTCGATTGCCATTACTGGCACTTCAGAAAGCATTATGCGTCGTAGTGCGTTCGCAAATGCTGGCTTCACGCCTGAAAGAACGAAACGCAGTGTATCCTGTTCCTTGCTGAGAAACTTGATGTCCATCTGCACTTCTTACTTCCGAGTTTTCGGAGGTTCTCCTTCAGCCGGACCCGGTTGGACTTTATTTAAGGGTGACGAAATTCGGCTAGGATAATTTCGACCTTTTTCATTCGTTCATATAAACCCAGCTTTTCCGTTTGGCAACACCAAAATTTAGGAAGGCTTCGAGACCGCACCATTGTTGGTGACCTGTCGTGCTCTTCCACTGGTTGGCAGAATCAGGACGAAGAAGTCTAAAGTCACGGAGATCCTGACTTTCCAGTAAGGAAAAAATTTGGAGTGCTAATGTCATCGACCAGAATCTAGTAGCAGCTCGATTTCTACTAATTCTCGCGGGCTTTGTTATTGGACTAGTCAGTCTGCTTCGGTCTCAGGGATCTCACATTGGAAGTCGAGGCGAAAAGCGTGGAGGCGCAGTGATAATCATCGAGCCTATACCGATAATTTTCGGAAGTAACCCTGGGATCGCAAGGATGTTGTTGATACTTTCCATCATACTCGTCATCGTCTTGATAGAAGTCTTTGTCCTGCGCTTATTCCCCTGATATGGTTGCTGAGGTGTTCGATTTTCGCCTGCTAGGATATGTGAGATTTGCGGGTTGCGTTCAGCGGTCCATGTATGCCGGGAGTGTGGACGTTTCGTCTGTCCAAACTGTCAGTCCGGCCCCATGTGCAAGGATTGTCAAAGCCGCTCAGCTGCTGGTCCGCGTTCAACGAGAGGAGCGAGAACTTTTCCCCTGTTGCCGACTCTCGCCGTGATGGCCGTGTTGGCTGGAGTAAGTTTGGTAATCCTTGGCTCTCTGACGGGCAGCTCGTCGACTGGATCATCCAGCACTTGTTTTCTTTGGCCGATTCCGCCCATTATCGCCTGCGGTTCCAGTTCATCCTCCGGCCAGGGTTTGGCGTTTCCCGCACTGGTCTCTGTCGTGCTGATGATTATTTTCGGATTATTTCTGAGCACTTTTCAATGGCGCCGGAGCGATGGAGAGCTAGATGCTTAGGATGAGTATCCCAAAATAGACTCCAACTATTCCCAGGATTATCTCGACAGGTGGCAGTGCTAGGAAAGTCGCTACAAAGTCGAACACATCCTCAACGAATCTCAAGATAGCATATGCAAGGACCGTGATGATGAGGAATACTACACCTAAGACAACAGTTGTCCCCACGCCAAGTAAAACACGAACACCGTAAACTCCCAAGACGCCGAGGCCGAGGGACACCAAGGATGCCCAGCGGGCATTCCTGATGGGTCTTGAAAAGAGCAATGTGCCTAGAATCACCATGACCGGGAGAAAGTATTGCAACCAAGGACTCCTAGTCGTCAACTGCGACCCAGTTGGGACGCCCAATTCCAGCCCAAACCGTGCGAGATTGAGGTCCAGGGCTAGGACAACCGAAACTGCAATTACGGCTATCCCAACGAAAAATCCGAGAAAGGAAACAAACTTCGACAACCCTTTCGAAATGCGACCAATGAGTGGCGTGAGAGCGGCCAATCCACCTGCAATCAGCATATATGCTACTGGTAGAATCATTCGGGCATCAGTCTTTGCTAGGTCGGTAAAACGATGGGGGGATTGTTAGGGCTTTTGTTCCCTTTCCGGTCCCGCAACTTCTTCATCTGGAGATAGTTCGACCTCAAGAGGCTGCTCTGTCCTCGCCTCTTCAACCACCTCTCTCGGAATGGGTGTCGGCATTGGCGGCAATTCTGACTCTTTACGAATGACTTCCTCCCGGACAGGTCGTTCCACGGGTCGGCCTCCTGCTGGTTGTGCCCGGGATGGATGTTGCGGGTTGCTTAGGGCACTGTGGGTGTGAAACGCAATCCGCGTCTCATCATCCCTTCGTACAATATAGCCCGGGACGGTAACGATCGATCCACCTATGCTGATGTGACCATGAGTAACGAATTGTCTGGCTTGATGCACGCTCTTCGCCAGTCCATTTCTGTAAACCATTGTCTGTAGACGCCGCTCCATCAGATCTTTCACGTTGAGGTCAAGAATGTCGTCTACAGTCGCGCCCGTGGATAGTATTCCGAGCTTTGCCAGGCTCGTAAGATATTGCGGTTCCAATCGCTTCCTTTCCTCCTCAGTCGCTCCGAGGAGCGACCTTGCTATTCCTCTTGTCTTTGAGAGCGCTGTTTCATGCCTCCGCAATTCCCGCTTGTTCCTGAGACCATACTCTCCGAGCAGTCGCAGTTCTTCGTCCAGTTGCTCCTTCCGCCAGGGGTGGCGAGGAGTTTCGAACTTCTTTTTCGGCTTTCGCGGGTCTCCCAAGAATTGCGCCTACCCTTCTCCCGTCGATCCTAATCCTATTTCTTCTCTTCTGTCTTCCTACTGGCTGCCTTCGCGGCTTCCAACAGGACCTTCTTCTTCACACCTACGGCTTTCCCACTGCGACCGGTTGTCCTAGTTCTCTGCCCTCGCACCTTCAAGCCGAGTGAGTGTCGTATTCCTTTCCAAGTTCGAATGTCTTTCATGAAATCGATGTCTGCCTTTTGCCTCAGAACAAGGTCGGGTCCAACAATGTGCATGTCCCTGCCCGTTTCGAGGTCTTTCCGTCGGTTGAAGAGACGCCCAGGGATCCCGTGCTTACCTGGGTCACGGATTACATCCTCGATCCGAGAAATCTCCGTCTCGGAGAGACTTCCAGTTCGGGATTCCGGGTTTACTCGGGCTGCCTTTACAACTGCGTATGAGAATGAGGTGCCTACTCCACGTATCTTGCCAAGCCCATAAACGACCTTCTTACTGCCGTCTACGTCTGTCCCGACCACACGGACGATATGTCTGAATTCCCTTGACATGCTGAAATTGCTCTTGGAGATTGAGTGCCTGTCCTCACGCGTTCTTTAACATTTCGACCTTTGACGAGCCTCTTTCTATTGGAAAATAGGAACGTTTCCCAAATGAAAGGAAAATCTAGTTCTTGATTTCTTTGTCGAACAATTGCGAAGACTTGATCTGGTTTTGGACAATTTTTTCTTGGAAAAACTATCCAGTTTTTTCGGTGAAAAAGTTCGGCCACCGAGATTTTTCGGTGGCGAGAGAAGAAATTCTTCTCTAGAAATTTTGTATCCATCATCTCTAGCTATGATGTAAACAATTCTTAAATACGCGGCGGGCATGTTTGATCGATCACCGAAAAAAATTCCGGAGAAAGAACACGAGCCGCAGAAATGTTCGGACCACATCTAACACTTGATTTGTCGGAATGTGACCTTCGAAAGCTCTCCGACCTCTCGCATGTTTACAGCATGCTAGACGAGCTTCCCGACCTAATCTCGATGCACAAGATCAGCCCACCTTACGCTTTTGTCTACAAGCCAAAGGACAAACCTGAAGAATGGGGCGTAAGCGGGTTCGTCATTATCGCTGAGAGCCATATCAGCATCCACACCTTCCCAGACAAAGGCCATGCTTTCATTGACATATTCAGCTGCAAACAATTCGACATTCACAAGGCTATCGCCTACCTCATAACGAAATTCGATGCAGGACACGCCGATAAGAGACTCTCGGGACGAGGTAAGGAGTACCCGCGAGAGATCGAGGCCGCGAGAGAGATCGTCGCCCGATCCCGGGTAGCAATCAGCCACTAGGCTAGCTTCGACCCAATATCCCTGTTTCATCTGGACATCCCTCGCAATTGTGTTTTTCCACTAAAAGTCCGAGGGTCAGCTGTTCTATCGTTTGAGATCGATCACAGGTTGCAGAGCCCAAAGTAGGAAATAGTTCCTCAAGAGTTCGTTCTGACTGTGCCGGGATTCCGGAGCCTGGTACCGGGCAGTCCAACTGATTAGCGATGATGGTTGGGCCCTAGCCTGGAACCGTTAGCTCAACAGGAGAAGTACCAGGACAGATAGCCTGTGCCCCTTTGGGGCGCGTGGGTTCGAATCCCACTCCCGGCGCCACCTACTCGACCGCACTTCTGAGGCCCAGGTTAATACGTTTCCAAGAACGTTGTGATTCGCAAATTCTTTGTGTTAATCTAGTCTGGCAACCCTTGCTTAACTGAACCCAACACAATTGGGGACTTCTGGACTCATCTTTGCCTACGACCAAGACACGTCGGGGCTTGTTCGCAACAAGGTCGATCATTCATAGATGGCGAGGAAGGAATTTGTGAGAGAAAACGTTCAGGCGGCGGTGGGCAAGAGCCAGCCGATTTCCCGTGAAGGGAATGTTGGCAGTGCCCAGGCCCAGGGACGCCACCAGTGAGTTTGTCAAAGACTTAGTTACGAGTCTAAGTCTCGTGTTACTGCTTCTCCCTTCCACAAGTTACTCCTTCGGGGGGAAATCAGAGAGAGGCACCATTTTAAGCCAGTCAAACAACATTAACGGATATCCTAATCCCGGGGCTATTCGGTAATTGGATCGGTGTCGTGTCTGTGGCGCGGAGGAGTTCATCCCCTACGTCTGCAGGTACTGTGGTGGGGCCCACTGTGTCCTTCACCGTCTACCAGAAAATCATGAGTGCCCAAACATTCAACAGGCTCGTGCGCCTCGGCCTTACATTCGTTCCGAGCGTAAGGGCGCGATGAGGACACTACGTCCCCTGGGTGTTCCACGTCTGGCGAAATTTTCGACGATTTCGGGAAGAGAGCTCTCCTCTCTTTTGGTTGCCTGGGTTGTGCTGGGAGTCAGTTTCTCGATTTCGTATCTGTTCAATGGCGTGAGTCCGATTGACTTTGCCATCATCTTTCCCCTCACACTCGTACTAGTGGGGACGGGGTTTCTAGGTCACGAATTGGCGCATAAGTTCACGGCGGAGAAGTATGGTTGCTGGGCAGAATTCAAACTATGGACGTATGGAGCTGTGATGGCTCTTCTGTTTGCTCTTGTCTCTCGCGGTACATTTGTATTTGCTGCTCCGGGAGCGGTTTACATTGCTTCTAGAGCCGGCTATTTCGGGGAAGGGCTCGATAGAAAGTCCAATGGAATCGTCTCTGTCATGGGTCCGCTGGTAAATGTCGTGGCGGCACTCATGTTCTTGGTGGCTCTTGCAGGAGCAAGATTTTTGGGATATCCCGATCCAAATGTAGCAGGTTTCAGGTTTCTTGCGTCGGGTGTTTCGTTGAACCTTTGGCTTTCGGCGTTCAACATGCTCCCGATCTTCATTCTGGATGGTCAGAAGGTGTTCGCATGGGACAAGAAAGTATGGGCGCTACTCGCAATCCCTTTGTGGATAGCAGCCTTTTGGGTGCCGACACTCTTGCGGTAATGGGTTGCGACCAAAGAAGGCTACCATCGGAGGGCACTTCTTCCGTAAAATCTATAATCCTGCCCGCATTTCTCGCACCTAACCTCGTTTTCATTATCGGGATCCACAGTCACCTTGATCTCTTTTCCACAATTGCAGGTGAACTCTATTGTGTTCTGTTCTTCTTTGGAAGTCTCCAAGGCTTATGTGGCTCCTTGAACCTGTTCTTGCGGCAAGGACTGAGAGCAATGAATTGATTTAGCCTTCCACATGCGTGGATAAGTGTCCACCGGCATTACGACTCGAACGGTCTTGGCTGCCAAACCCTTCTCCTTGTTCATGATATCATCGGAGGTCATTAGTGCCCTTGCCAGGGCCACAAGTTCGCCTTTGAGAGTGAAGAGTGCCACTGTAGACTTGACTTTTATCCCGTCGGTGAGTTTGAGGATTCCTGGGATCGCTAGGTCCGCGCCATGGCAGATCGCGTTAACTGCTGAGTCTCGTATGAAGATCTTTTGCACATATAAGAAAGCAGATTCCATGGGTTGGATTACTTTCCTGGTGATCTCTTCCTTCTTCTCTTGGGATTCTGCCTGAGACATTTCTAGGACGTCATACAGATTGTGGATTGTTTCTCCCGTGAAGGGTCCGGCACGTGTTCTGCGCAGTTCTCGCATGTGGGCTCCCACGCCGAGCACTTCCCCGATGTCGCTTACGAGTTTTCGAATGTATGTCCCGGCTTGACAGCCGACTCTAAAGAGAACTAGCCGATCGTCTATCTCAATATCTTTGATGTAGTAGACTCTTCTCTTTCGCACTTCTCTCTTTACGGCCGCCCTTAACGGGGGTTTCTGATAGATCTCCCCCACGAACTCTTCCATGATGGAGAGTAGCTTGGTGGTTGGGACAGAGTCGTGAAGTGTCATGAGACATACGTACTCCTTCCCGGTGAGTAGGAACACTTGGATAATCTTGGTCGCATCTTCTAGGGCTAGTGGTAGCACGCCGGTGACCATTGGGTTTCTCCAGCCTGAAGACAGGCTTCTAGAGTCCCACCATGGCCCGCGTGTTTCAGCCCCAGCATCTTTTCCACCCATGCAACCACTTCATGGCTCGACGGACCCGACGGCTTATCGAGGTTGATCAAGCCAAAGCGAACGTGTTGGTCGAGAGAACGCTTTTCCGGGATACATCCGAAGGATGGATCAGTCTCCTCTTGTATCTTGTCCAATATGCTCTGTTCCCGCTCCCAGGGAGCTTTCTCCCGTGGGATTAGTGACAACTCCTGATTGGTCGCCTCCTCTCCATCCTTCAGGGAGCTACCTCCCTTGTTAAGATTCGCAATTCATTGGGAGGAAAAAAGGCTTCTTCGTTCTTGGGAGCTTCAGTCTATGCTTTTTTCGGGAGATTCAGTGGTCGTAATGGATTGTTCTGGGAGGATTGTGGTCTTCATGAATTCTGCGCGCTTTCCTCGGCCCGTGGCCTTCATCACTTCCTCGTCTGTCGCTCCTTTCTTTAGATC
>Ga0209076_1000133_pt1 | contig 9964 bp, 10 predicted proteins | sample Rivendell_Oct201_9_FD_188350 | JGI IMG/M metagenome (GOLD analysis project Ga0209076, IMG submission 188350) | Vadose zone soil and rhizosphere microbial communities from the Eel River Critical Zone Observatory, Northern California to study diel... | ecosystem: Environmental > Terrestrial > Soil...
GATGCTGGAGGAATAATGTCCAGGGAGTCATGCCAGCGCACCGGGGAGCGGAGTGAGACATGCGGTGAAGGCCTGCACTTCGGGATGATCGATGCGGGGAAATTCCTGAGGAGAGGCGTCAGCGATGATTCGCCCATTTTCGAGAAGAATGATGCGCGAGGCGAGGAGGAGCGCTTCGCGAAGATCGTGGGTGACAAAGACGATGGTCTTGCCGAGACGGCGCGCGAGGGCGCTGAATTCGCGTTGAAGCTCGGCGCGGGTGACGGGATCGAGAGCACCAAAGGGCTCGTCCATCAGGAGAATGGCCGGGTCGGCGGCGAGGGCGCGAGCGACGCCGACGCGCTGACGCTGGCCGCCGGAGAGTTCGTGCGGTCGGCGATGGCAGTATTGTGCAGGTTCAAGACCGACAAGCAAAAGAAGTTCGCTGACACGGGCGGTTGTGCGCGTGGCATCCCATTTTTCGAGGGAGGGGACGAGCGCGATGTTCTGGGCAACGGTGAAATGGGGGAAAAGACCTGCGTCTTGAATTACATAGCCGATGCCCCTGCGCAGACGGATGGGATCCCAATCGGTCGTGGGGCGGCCACGGACGATGACTTGGCCGGAGGTGGGAACGAGGAGGCGATTGATCAGTCTCAGAAGGGTGGTTTTGCCGCTGCCGCTGCGGCCCAGGAGGACAAGGGTCTGGCCGGAAGCGACGGAGAAGCGGATGTTATTCACAATCGTGCGAGGGACACTACCGTCAGGACCGTATGTCACATCTTGGAACTGAATGGCAGGGTCGGTGTTTTCCGCGGCCGCTTTCGCATTCATTTCGATTGACACCCCGCGCTCGCCAGAGGGAACATCATAGTGCACCGGGCCTCCCCCCGTAGAATTTTCACGTATCTCTCTCGCGGAAGCCGCATCCAATTGGAGGGGAAAACGCATGGGAGCCACAGCCAGCGCTGTCCGCATCCGGCATAACCTGCACAGCCGACTAATCGACGCACGCGCGCGCACCGATGACGTATTTCGCATCGTGCGGGAAGATGCGCTTTACGATCGTCCGATCGCCGAGCGGCACCGCATTATTTTTTACATTGGACACGTGGAAGCTTTCGATTGGAACCTCCTGGCACATCGCGCGTTCGGACTGCGTTCGTTCCATCCCACCTTTGATCAACTTTTTGCGTTTGGAATCGATCCGGTGGGCGGTGGCTTGCCGACGGATCAGCCCAAAGACTGGCCGGCGCGAGAGGAAATCGAGAAATACAATGAGCGGTTGCGCGGCGAGCTAGACGAAGCGATTGCGCGGGCGATGCGGCGGCCCTCGGAAGGACACCCGCAACTAACGAGCATGCTAGAAGTGGCGGTGGAACACCGGTTGATGCACGCGGAAACGCTGGCGTACATGCTGCACCAACTACCGGCGGAGAAAAAAATTCCGGCTGGCCACGAACCTGCGTGGAAAACACCACGCGCGAAGTCTCACCTGGTGGAGATTCCGGCTGGCCGGGCGACGCTTGGCTTGCAACGCGCGCATGGCGACGAGTTCGGCTGGGATAACGAGTTCGAAACGCATGAGGTGCGCGTGGCGGATTTCGCAATCGACAACTACAACGTGACCAACCGGGACTTTATGTTGTTCGTCGAGGCCGGCGGATATTCGGAGCCCTCGCTGTGGGAGAAGGAGGCGTGGGCTTGGAAGAAAAAAGAGGGCGTGCAGCACCCGGCTTTCTGGCGGCGCGCAGGAAATCTGTGGTTGCAGCGCACGATGTTTGGGGAGATCCGGCTACCGATGGACTGGCCGGTGTACGTGAGCCATGCGGAGGCGACGGCGTACGCGAAGTGGCTAGGACGCAAGCTGCCTAGCGAGGAACAATTTCATCGCGCGGCGTACGGCACTTCGTACTCTGAAGTGGAGCGAAACTATCCATGGGGCGAGGAAGCGCCGGAAGCGCGGTATGGAAATTTTGATTTTGCGCATTGGGATCCGAGCCCGGTGGGATCGTATCCACGCGGGGCGAGCGCTCTTGGCGTTCAGGATGTGGTCGGCAACGGCTGGGAATGGACGAGCACGGAATTCAAACCATTTCCAGGATTCGCAGCGATGCCATTTTATCCCGGATACTCGGCGAATTTCTTCGATGGAAAGCACTACGTTATGAAGGGGGGTTCACCGCGCACGGCGGCTTGCATGCTGCGGCGGTCGTTCCGCAACTGGTTCCAGCCGCATTATCCTTATGTGTACGCAACGTTCCGTTGCGTCGAGGATTGAACCCTTCTAATCCTGCTTTAGGAGCCGTTTCATGCTGACCTACCAAACACTTCCCGCTCGGCATGTGTCCGAATTTGCGGCGGCGGTGCGCGAAGGCTTGTTGAAGCCGGGGCAACGGGAGCTGCCTTCAAAGTACTTGTATGACGAGGTGGGCTCCGCATTGTTCGAGGCGATTTGCCTGTTGCCGGAGTATGGATTGACGCGGGCCGACGCGCGATTACTGCAAGCGCACGCGCAGGAAATTGTGGACCTGCTGCCTTCACCGATTCATGTAGCGGAGTTGGGGAGCGGTAGCGGAAAGAAGACGCGCTGGATTTTGGAGGCGCTTTCGCGCCGGCAACGAACCTATTATTCCCCGATCGAGATTTCGCCCTCGGCACTGGCAGCTTGCGAGAAGGAGCTTGGACAAATCGACCTGGTAAGCATCGTGGGGTACGAACAGCCGTATCTGGAAGGGCTACAAGCGGTGGCGCAGGGGCGGGATGAAGGCGATCACCTGCTGGTGCTGTTTCTTGGAAGCACGATTGGCAATTTTGACCGCGCGGCTGGAGAAGATTTCTTGCGCGCGGTGCGTGAGATTCTCCGCGCGGGGGACGCTTTGTTGCTGGGAACGGATTTGGAGAAGGATGTAGCGACGCAGGTGTTGGCGTACAACGATCCAGCGGGCGTGACGGCGGCGTTCGATTTGAATTTGCTGGGGCGCATCAATCGCGAGCTGGGGGCGGATTTTGATTTGGCCCGCTTCGAGCATGAGGCGCGCTGGAATTACGAGGAACGGCGGATTGAAATGCATTTGCGTTCGATGCAACGGCAATCGGTGAAGATCCCGGCGGCGAACTTGCGCGTGATGTTCAACCAAGGGGAGACGATCTGGACGGAAAGCTCGCACAAGTACCTGCCGGAGGAAGTTGTAGAGATGGCAGAGCGGACGGGACTCCGATGCCAGGGGCAGTGGGTCGACGAAGAGTGGGCGTTTGCGCAGAATTTGCTGGTGGTAGCGTGAGGTTGGACAAGAACTGACAGCCAAAAACTAAAAGGACTCGACGCGCCAGAATAAGTGGGCGGCCCAGGGTTTGGCAGGGGAGAGGGAGGGACGCCAGAGGGCGAGGATTTGCGAGCCCTGGTAGACGCGTTCGAAACCCTCTTCGGATTCCGAGACCGTTTCAATCGGGGAAATCCAGAATTGTTCGGCGCCTGGAGCGTGGAGCGCCACGCGAATGCGCTGCCAGCCGTCTTCGACGCGGAGCGTGGGGCCGGGGAGGCTGCCGCTGAAGCGGAGGTTCTGCGGGCCGGAAGGCGTTTGAAAAAAGCGATCGGGCTCGGTGGGGGCGAGGAAATTCAGCACCGACTCGATGCCGACGGCCAGGGTGCGATCGAGGACGGCGGGCAACGCGATTTTCACTTCACACGCGACTTCGCAGCCGCGAGGCGCGGAACCAAACGAAAACAATTTAGAGATCGAGAGGCGCGGCCCGAAGTCATCTTTACCATGCAAGGCGAGTGGCGCTTCGCGAACCAGCTCGACTTCGCGCTCCGTGGTGCGGCTGATGCGAAACTCGCCGCCGGCAAAGCCGGGATCCTCTTGCAACTGGATATTCTCGTAGTCCGCGTGACTCCGCGAGGGATCAAAGAGGAGCAAACGAAAGGTGTGGCGGGGCCAGCGATCGTAACGGAGGTAGCGCTCGAGACCGGGCTCTTTGACGCGTGTTTGTTCGTGGATGGAAGTGACGGCGCCGGACGGGTTCTGGGCGATTTCGCGAAGCCGCGCATGATAAGCCTCCGGGCGACGCAGGATGGAATTGATCAGCGTCGAACCGGTGGGCCGAAAATCGAGTGCCGCCAGCGTGCCGCCATCCGAAGGTTTCACCAGTCCCTGATATTCCGTGGAGGTGAAGAGCAATTCGCTTGCGCCGTCGCCATCATAGTCGAGCGTTTCCACGCGCGGGGCGAGGCCGCCGGGCGTTTGCTGATCGGCGATGAACTCGGCGCGGATGAGGTTGCGCCAGAGCTCCGTGCGCAGGTGCGGAGCGTAGAGACCGCCGAAAATGCCGTGCCAGTAAGCGTCATTGCACTGCGCGCGGAGGAGCAGGTCGCGTGCCTTCTTCAGCTCTTCGCCGGCTTTGGAGACGCTGCGCCGCGCGGGTGAGGTGTCAATGCGATTAGCGACGTGCAGCATTTTTTTGTGCAGCAGGTTGGATTCGGAATATTTGCGGAAGAATCCGCGCCAGGAGCCGCCGCGCAAGAAGGCGAGCACTTCGTTGCGCGAGGCGAATTCCTTGAGGACCTGGTTGTAGCGCTGGCGGACACGCGTAGGCAGCGCCCATTCCATCATCTCGGTGTAGGAGGCGGTAGGGAGATCAGCGCGGCCCGCGGGAGTGCGCGTCGAAAGGTATTCGCTGGGCGTCGAAACGTGCAGCCAGGAAGAGTTTTCCTCGAGGGCCACGAAAAACTTTTCGAGCCAGGCGTCTTTGTAGCAATGGTCGAAAGTGCCGGGCCACACGCCAAATTTCTCCATGTCGTCGCCCATGGCAGCCATCTGCTCGGGATGTGCGCCCGCGGTTTCCTTGAGATAGGTGATGACTTGCTCGATCGTGCCGAACGGGATCAGGTAGCGAAGAATTTTCTGTCCAGGGATGATACGAATGGTTTGGCCGTGATCCTCGGCGATGTAATCGGCAAACAGCTCGTCCGGCTCGAATCCAGCGGAGAGAAAGTGAATGTCGTCAAGAATGGTGTAGCCGACGTTGGCTTCGGCGAGAACGGAAGCAAGCTGCGGCTCCCAGACGCGCTCGGCGAGCCATGCGCCGCCGGGACGCTCGCCAAAATGATGCTCAAGATAATCGGCGAGACGGATGAGTTGCACGCGCTGGTCCGCGGCAGGAATGGAAATGAGAATAGGCTCGTAGAAGCCGCCGCCGACCATTTCGACCTGGCCCGTCTTCACCAGGGCCTTCAAGCGCTGGAAATATTCGGGGCGGTTCTCTTCGATCCAGGTGAGCAGCGGGCCGGAATAATGGAGGCCGAGGCGGACACTGGGGTGCTTCTCGAGTGTTTCGACGAAAGGCAGGTAGCAGCGCGCGTAGGACTGCTCAAAAATGTGGTCGAAGTTACCGCAAGGCTGATGGGCATGGATGAGCAGAACCAAATGGAACTTGGGCGGCACGGGGACGGGGCGTTCTCCAGAGAAACAGAATAACTCTACCAACTGAACTTACAATGCGCCGACAGAGTGGAAGCGCGCGAATCACGCACCGGGCTGGGTGCTGAGCAAACCTTCGCGGCTAAAGCCGCCGGGACGCGCCCTACGTTCCTCAGGGTAAACTGAGGCACGCCCCTAGAATTTATGTAGTTACTTCTTGACGTACCAATCGGCGTTAACGGGGGTGAAGCTCTGCCACTTCTCTGGCAGGTCTTCCAGGGCAAAGATGGCCGTCACGGGACAAACCGGAACGCAGGCGCCACAATCGATGCATTCCGTCGGATTGATGTAGAGCTGCTTTTCGTTTTCAAACTGCGGCTCGTCCTTGCGGGGGTGGATGCAGTCCACCGGGCAGACATCCACGCAGGCGGAGTCTTTTGTGCCGATACATGGTTCGGCGATCACGTAGGCCATACAACGTCTCCTTTTGTTCGACCGCGGCCCGGTGGCACCACTGACGGAGTGGGCGACGAGCGGAAACTGACTTATACCACGGCTCTATCAGAGGCAACAAGCGGTACGGATTGATTGTACGCGGGGGGAATAGGTTTCTCAACTTGGGGGTCTACAGATAGAATGTGCAGGAAGGAACCTAGATGCGAATCCGAATTGGTGTTGCCGCATTGCTGCTTGGCGCAGTTGCTGCTGTTGTTTTTTCGGTTGTGGGAGCCCCGCAAGCCCAGGCGCCGCGCGACCCGCAGGTCATCGACGCACGGGGCTACGAGAAGATTGTGCAGCAGCACCGCGGTAAGCCGCTGCTGATGACGTTCTGGGCGACCTGGTGCGAGCCGTGCCGCGATGAATATCCCATGCTAAACGAACTGGCCAAGCAGTATGGGCCGGAGGGATTGCAGGTCGTGGGTGTCAATTTCAACGATGACGGCGACCTGATTTTGATGCGGCGGTTTATCGCCCGATACAAACCGGTCTTTCCAAATTACCGCAAACAGCACGGAGACGAGTCGGGTTTTCAAAGCGTGGTCTCGCCTGATTGGAATGGCTTGCTGCCGGCGTCGTTTTTCTACGACAAAGATGGAAGACAAGTGGGCCGCGTGTTCGGCGCGAGCGGACGCGAAGTTTACGAAGCCGCGATTCGCCAGTTGCTCTCTGGCGACGGCTCGAATGCTTCCCACTGACGAAAACGGAGTTCCAACTGGAGTTTCCGGCTAAGCCCAGACATTTCTCTCCAGAGGTGCCACATGCTCGATATGAAGGGCAATCGGGTGACGTATTTTCGGCCACAGCACGTTTTCTCTCACCACCGCTTCGGGACAGGTTGCATTGATCGATCCCTGGGTGATGACGAACCCGATGTGCCCGGACAAACTGAAGAAAGTCCCCAAGCTGGATGTAATTTTTCTCTCACACGCGCATTCCGATCACCTCGGGGACTTGCTGGCACTGGCAAAACAACACAGGCCGCAGATTGTGGCCATTTTCGAGACGTGCTTGTGGATCGAGAGCAAGGGATTTGAGGGGGAAACGAAGCCGATGGGCAAGGGAGGGACGCAGAAGGTTGGGGAGTTTGCAGTGACAATGACGCACGCGTTCCACTCGAATTCGATTGATGACAACGGCGAACGAATATATGGCGGCGAGCCGGCAGGCCTGGTGATTCGGATGCCGGGGGGCTTTACGGTGTACCATGCGGGCGACACAGCACTGTTCAGTGACATGAAACTGATCGGCGAGTTGCACAAACCGGATGTGGCGTTGCTGCCAATCGGCGACCACTTCACAATGGGGCCGCGCGAAGCGGCGCACGCGATCCGCTTTCTCGGGGTGAAGCACGTTGTGCCGATGCATTATTCGACGTTTCCAGTTTTGGTGGGCAGACCGGAACATTTGAAGCAGGAAACCAAGAATGTCGCTGGATTGGAGATTCACGCGTTGAAACCGGGAGAGAGCCTATGATCCGAAGCGACAATCTGCGAAGCGCTTTTACCCAGGAGGATGTGGACGAATACATCTACGGCTTGTTGCCGGAGCGCGACGCGGTCGCGAAAGAGATGGAAGCGTATGCGGAAGAACATCGCGTCCCGATTATCGGACCAGCAGTGGCCCGGCTGTTGACGTTGCTGGTACAGGTCTCGGGAGCGACGCGGATTTTCGAGATGGGATCGGCGATAGGGTACTCGACGATTTGGCTGGCGCGGGCGGCGGGGCCGAAGGCGAGGATTTTTTATACGGATGGCAATCCGGAAAATGCGCGGCGTGCGCAAGAGCAATTCCGTAAGGCGGGAGTGGCCAAACGCATCAACGTTCAGGTGGGAAACGCGCTGGAGCTGGTGAAGAAGACGCCCGGTAAGTTTGATTTCATCTTCATCGACGTGGACAAGCATCAGTATCCGGATGCGCTGCGCGCGGCATTGCCGAAGCTGAAGAGCGGCGGATTGTTTGTTACCGACAATACGCTGTGGTCCGGCAAAGCAGCACGGCCGGCGGCTATCGACGACAGGGATACGCGCGGCGTGCAGGAGTTCAACCGGCTGGTCTATGTGTCGAAGGAGTTGTTCCCGGTCTTGATTCCGCTGCGCGATGGCGTTACGGTTTGCCGGAAGCTGTAACGCCGTTCCCCTTTAAGGGCGGAGGAAATTACGGACGAAGAAACCCAGGTTGGCGGGCCGCTCGGCCAGGCGGCGCATGAAATAAGGAAACCAGTCGCGACCATAGGGGATATAAATGCGGAGGCGATAGCCGTCTTTGACGAGCTGGCGCTGCAGGTCAGTGCGCACGCCGTAAAGCATCTGGAACTCGAAATCGTCTTTGGAGATTTGCTTGGCGGCCGCGAAGCGAATGGTCTGCGCAATCATGCGGGGGTCGTGGGTGGCGATGGCGTGGTAAAAGCCGCTGGGTAGCAGCATTTGCATCAGGCGAACGTAATTGCTATCAACATCTTTTTTCCTGGCATAGGCCACCTCGTCGGATTCCTTGTACGCCCCTTTGCAAAGGCGAATGCGGCAACCATAGGTCAGCAAATCCTGAACGTCGCCTTCACTCCGATAGAGATAGGACTGTATGACCGTGCCGACGGCAGGATTGCGAGCGCGAACACGCTTCACTAGATCGATGGTGCGCTGCGTATAAAGGGAACTTTCCATGTCCACGCGCAGGAAATTTTCATAGCCCGCGGCGCGTTCGACAATCGAAAGCAGCAGTCCTTCACAGAAATCAGGGCTGAGATCGAGGCCGAGTTGCGTGAGCTTGCAGGAGACGTTGGCGTGCAGGCGCTCCTGTGCGATGCGATCGAAGATTTCGAGGTAAGCGTCGCGGGCGCGCTGCGCATCGGCGACGGTGGCGACGTTTTCGCCGAGATAATCGAGGCTGGTGTACATCCCCAGGCTGTTGCAGGCGCGAGCGGCGATGATGGCGTCATCCAGCATCTCCCCAGCGACGAAGCGGCGAGCCATGCGGCGGGTGGTCGGGTTGGAAGTAACCCAGTGAGCAAAGCCGGGGCTTTCCGAGAGTTTCAGCAGGGTCGCGCGAAGCATGAAGGTTCATTATGCATGCGAGGGAGATGACCTACTAGGACAGCACTTCTTCGTTGTGCTCTTCCAGGAACTTTTCAGCGTCCATGGCGGCCATGCAGCCGGAGCCGGCGGCGGTAACTGCCTGGCGATAGCGGTGGTCCTGCACATCGCCGGCGACGAAAACGCCTGGAACGGTCGTCTTGCTGCCATTCAGGGAAATAAGATAGCCGTTGGGATCCATTTCGAGCTTGCCACGGAAGACAATGGTGTTGGGGTCGTGGCCGATAGCGACGAACACGCCGTCAAGCTCGAGCTGGGTGGTGGCGTCGGTCACAGGATTGCGCAGGCGCACACTGCCAACGTGTCCGTTGGCATGAGGGAGAATCTCGTCGACAACCGCAGGCGTGACGAATTCGACTTTTTCATTGGCCCGTGCGCGATCGAGCATGATTTTGGAAGCGCGAAACTCCGGGCGGCGATGAACGAGATAGACCTTGCTGGCATAGCGGGTCAAGAAGATAGCCTCTTCCATCGCAGTATCGCCTCCGCCCACAACAGCTATTGGTTTGCCACGGAAGAAGTATCCATCACACGTAGCACAGGTGGAAACGCCGTGGCCCATGAGGTGGCGCTCGGAGGGAAGCCCGAGGAGGCGCGCAGAGGCTCCGGCGGCCACGATCAGCGTCTTGGTTTCATAAGTTTCCTTGCCGGCGACAATCTTAAATGGGCGGCGGCTGAGGACAACTTCGCTCACCGCGCCGGATTTGAATTCGGCGCCGAACCGTTGGGCCTGCTTGCGCATGTTGTCAATCAGCTCAGGGCCCAGAATACCCTCGGGGAAACCGGGATAATTTTCAACCATGGTGGTCAGAGTGAGCTGGCCTCCTGGTTCGTGGCCATCGATCACCAGGGGCTTGAGGTTGGCGCGAGCGGCGTAGATCGCTGCGGTGAGTCCGGCGCAGCCGCTGCCAATAATGACGACGTTGTGCATTCAAACGCTCCTGGTGATTAGATTCGCCGCGCCGCCCAAATGGT
>Ga0209076_1000136_pt1 | contig 9820 bp, 10 predicted proteins | sample Rivendell_Oct201_9_FD_188350 | JGI IMG/M metagenome (GOLD analysis project Ga0209076, IMG submission 188350) | Vadose zone soil and rhizosphere microbial communities from the Eel River Critical Zone Observatory, Northern California to study diel... | ecosystem: Environmental > Terrestrial > Soil...
GAGTGATTTCATCGTGGAATTAGTCCAAACTCTCCGGCGCGATCATGCCTTTTTCTCCGACGCTTTTTGTTGCGTGTAATCATAAACGCCGCGTCCGCTCTTGCGGCCAAGCCGCCCTTCTTTCACGTATTGCCGCAACAAGGAATTCGGCCGGTATTTTTCGCCAAGCGTTTGATGGAGATACTCCAGAATTTTGAGCCGCACATCAAGTCCGACGAGATCGACCAACTCGAACGGTCCCATAGGGTGATTCAGCCCGAGTTTCAGCGCCTTATCGATGTCTTGTGGCGTGGCGATTCCTGCTTCCAGAATGTTGAAAGCTTCGTTGCCGATCAGCGCGTTCACCCGCGTGGTGATGAAACCCGGAGCTTCGTTGACGATTACCACTTCCTTCCCCATCCGCCGAGCAACTTCGCGGCAGGTAGCCACCGTTTCATCCGAAGCATGCGGCGTTCTCACCAATTCAATGAGTTTCATTTTCGGCACGGGATTGAAGAAATGCATCCCAATGCAGCGCTCCCGCGAAACGGTGACGTCCGTAAAATCCGTAATTGAAAGTGACGAGGTGTTGCTTGCAAATATGGCTCCCGCCTTGGCGAACTTGTCGAAGATAGTGAAGAGCTCCAGCTTCATCTCCAATTCTTCCGGCACCGCTTCAATGATTAGCTCGGCATCGCGGATAGCGTCTTCGACGTTGCTTGCCGTCGAAATCAGCGAAAGCGCCTTGTCACGGACGCTCGCTTCGACCTTCCCGCGCACCACTCCTTCCTCGAATGATTGCTTAATCCAGGCGACGCCTTGTTCGAGCACCTGGCGCGAAACATCTTCGAGGACGGTATTGTAGCCGCCGAACGCAGCGGCATAGGCAATTCCCCGCCCCATCGTGCCCGCGCCAATCACGGCAATGGTCTTCACATCCATCCGTCAGCCCCCGATCGATGGAACATCATCTCAAAAGTTTCCGATAGGATTCTTCATCAAGACCCAGAATCATCTGCGATCCTTGGAGCACGACCGGCCTGCGAATGAGATTCGGCTCCTTCGCCATCAGCTTGATGGCTTCCGCGCGCGAAGGCGGATGCTCTTTCATTTTCCGCGTGCGATAGAGTTCGTTGCGTGTATTCAGAAACTCCCTGTGATCACGTTCGCCAATTAGTTCGTCGAGTTCCGCCTCGGTCAATCGCTCTTTTTCCAAGTCGCGCGATTCCAGTTCGGCGCCCATTTTCAGCAAGAGACCTCTTGCTTTGCGGCACGTCGTTCACGCCGGCTTCTGCAGAAATTTAATTTTCATCTTTGGCAAAGCTCTATTCCCCGGTCCTTTTCTTGCTCCTTGTGGTGGCGATGATCTAGACGAAGCTAAATCGTTTCCTTGCCGTTGTTCATGATTGTCGGGGCATTTGAACGCAGAAGGCTACTTGCCCTGAAATGTCGGGTGCCGCTTTTCGAAAAATGCGCGAATTCCTTCACGGCAGTCATCGGACAGGTAACAACGAATCTGTTCGCGAACTTCGTTGTCGAGAGCCTGCGCGAGTTCCTTTTCCTCACTGGCAAAGAGCGCCTTCTTCACCGCGCGGATAGGTAGCGACGGCCCTTGCGCGATTTTTTGCGCTAATGCCTTCACAGCCATTTCCAGTTGCGCGGCGGGAACAACCTGATTGACGATGCCAAGCGCAAGCGCCGTTTTCGCGTCAATCATGTCGCCGGTGTAAAACAGCTCCGCGGCTTTCGAGGGCCCCACCAACTGCGGGAGGAAATACATTCCGCCGTAGTCAGGAAACAGTCCGACCTTTGAAAAATTCTGCCCGAAGGTCGCTTCTTCGGCGGCAATGCGAATGTCGGCAGCCAGCGCGATGTTCATGCCCGCGCCGGCCGCAGCGCCGTTCACGGCGGCAATCACGGGCTGAGGCATGGTGCGCATCTTGAGGACCATTTGCATCCCAGCGCGCAGAAGCGGCTCCAATTCATGCGTCGCTCCGGTTTGGTGGCCCTTGCCCAGCGCGCCGAGATCGCCGCCAGCGCAAAAAGCTCTCCCTGCGCCAGTGATCACCACCACATTGACGCTCGGATCTTTCGCGATTCGGCCAAGCGCGTCATTGACGGCCATTGCCAGTTCGTTGTTCAGCGCATTCAAGCGGTCGGGGCGATTCATCACCAGCGTGGCGATGCCGTCGTGCTTCCCTTCCAAGATGACAGGTCCAGCTTGCGCAAGTTGTGGAGTGTTACTCACGGAGAACTCCGTTCAGTGGCTTCGTGCTTCATGTTCTTTACAAATTCGCGCGACGAGCTGCGCCAGCTTTCTAAAATGCCGCAGCTTCTCGCTCCTGCCCGTGGCATTCGCCCCGCTGGTGGAAGGCAGCACGTACACCCTCGCGCCGTAGAGCAGCTCCTTCTGAATGCCAAATTTGCATTTTCGCTGCGAAAACTGTTCGTAAGTCAGTTTCCCGTTAAAAGCTACAACGTGCGGACCGAATTCCTCAAGTTTCTGCGAAAGTACGATGCGGCCTTCGGCGTAGTCCTCGCGCTTCAGTTCCTCGATGCCTTTGGTGGGGCGCTTTACCAGGTCGGTCAGCCCAACGCCGAATTCGATCACCCGCTTGTCGTCGTGGTAATCAAAGGGCTCCGGCACCACGCCGCTCTCGTAGAGCATGGGCCAGAATTCGTTTCCGCGGCCGGCATAGTAATGGCCAACGCGCACCGAGGACTCGCTCGGATTGCAGCCGATGATTACCAGCTTCATGCCCTTCCGGAGATGGTCGGGAAGTGTTCGCATTACGCCAGCTTACTATGCCTTTTGATTTTACTACTTACCCTTCAAGCGGGGCGCGCACTTTTTGACATAGGCAGCCGGGCCATCCGGGCATCCCTGATCGTGGCTTCCTAGCGGCAGGCATTCCCCTATCAGGCAGCAAGCATCGCAACGCCGTAACTTTTCCACATTTCCTGAATCCTACCGACAGCTAGAGCATCCAAACATCCGGACGGCGGAACTGGTCGATGCTCTGTGCTACCTTTATAGATGCGAAAGCGAGGATGCAGCCCCCGATCGGGCTGCTTATGCCATTGAGCGCAACCAATCCCCACCGTCTGCCTTCCACGGTAGCCCGCGACGACGAACACCTGCTGGTGGCCGCCGCCAAGCGCGGCGACGTGCATGCCTTCGAAGAGCTCGTAAACCGCTATGAAGCGAAAATCTTCCGGCTGACCATGAACATCACGCGCAATCGCGAAGACGCCGAGGATGCCATGCAAGATGCCTTCCTCAAGTCTTACGCGCACCTCAAGAATTTCCAGGAGGACTCCCGCTTTTACACCTGGCTGGTGCGCATTGCCGCTAACGAAGCGCTGATGCGCCTGCGCAAGCGCCGCCCCAACCAGTTTTCTCTCGACGAGCCGGTGGAAGGCGAAGAAGACCTGATGCCGCGCGAGCTTGAGGATTGGGGGCCAAGTCCAGAACAAAGGTTCGCCCAGACGGAAATGCATGAAATCCTGTCCGAAGTCATTGACAAATTGGAACCGGATTTTCGCGTTGTCTTTGTGTTGCGCGACATCGAAGAACTTTCCACCGAGGAGACCGCCAAAGTTCTCGGTATCTCCATTCCTGCGGTAAAATCCCGGCTGCTGCGCGCGCGGCTCAAACTCCGCCAGAAGCTGGATCGCTATTTTCGGCGAGGTGCTATAAATTGAATTGCAAAGGCGTTATTCGCGAGATTTCCGATTATATCGACGGCGAACTCGAGCTGTCGGCCAGGCAGGAACTCGAACGCCATCTCGAGGACTGTGAAGACTGCAAGGTGGTGGTCGATCAAACCAGGCTGACCGTGGAGATTTTCTGTGATTCGAAGCCGGTTGAGTTGCCCGCCGACGTGAAAACCCGGTTGCATGATGCCCTGCGCCGCAAGCTCCATGCAAAAAGTGTTTAGGCTGCTGTCTTAACCTGTCGCGTCTTCCTTCCAGAATGGCAATTCTCTGCCCAGCTTTTTCTCTCGCGCTGCTGCATAAACCTTCATCGCCACGGCGAGATCCCAAGACGCGATTCCATTCGACTTGAAGAGCGTGACTTCGGTATCGCTAGTTCTGCCGCTGGCTTTTCCCGCGACAATCTCGGAAAGCTTTTTCACTCCGGTCCAGCAAATCTCATCGCCATGAAACGCGATGATGAGATCGCCTGCTTCCTGCCGCGATTGCTCCACGGAATCCACGACGATGACGTCGGCGCTGGCGACCGCTTCATCATCCAGTTCGCGTTTGTGCGCGTGGTTGGCGCCGATGGCGTTGATGTGCGCTCCGGGCGAAAGATCCGCTCCACTCACAACCGGCTGAGAGGCTGTTGTGGCGGTCGAGACGATGTCCGCGCCGCGTACCGCCTCCGCCGCTGAAGTACACGGACGCACAGGAATGCCTAGCCGCGCGGACATCTCGGCACAAAACTTTTCGCGTTTCGAAGCATCGCGCCCGTAGGCGCGCGCGGATTTCAGCTTTCGAACGGCGGCAACCGCTTCGAGCTGCGTTCTTGCCTGGCCGCCAGTGCCAATAATTGCAGCAACTCGAGAATCCCTGCGTGCCAGATATTTCGTGGCCACGCCGGAGGCCGCGCCAGTCCTCAGTTGCCCCATGTAATCCGCTTCGATCAGCGCCAGCAGATCGCCGGTGGCCATTTCGTAGAGCGGGACAAGAAATCGCAGCTTGCCGCGGACGTAGGTGTACTGCTTCATGGCAACAAAGCCCGTGGAAAAATCCGCAGCGGCCATGTAGTGAAAAAATCCGCCTCCGGGCAGTTCGAATCGCCGGCGCGGGTGAACCACTGTTTCTCCCGTAGCCTGCTTGCGCGAGATCTCTTCCACGGCTTGCACCGCGATCGGCATGGTGAGCACCGCGCGCACTTCGGCTTCGCTGATGTGCAGCGTCATCGTTTCCCTCTCCGCCTCAGTTCTTTGCCGCTGGCTTTACTAGTTTCACGGTGCCGTGTTTTGTGGAAGATTCGCCCGGGTCCCGGATACGGCGAACAACCGTCTGTGTCAAACGGTAGACGCGTTCTTCTTTGTTTCCATCCATCACGTGGAAGCGAAATTGCGGTTCGCCTTTGGGCCCCTTGTCGAGGCGAATGGGCAAATGTCCGCACAGATTATTCTCGATGAAGGCGGTCTCGTACCGGCTTTTCTTTACATACCAGGTATAAACGCGCAGCGCTGTGAAGTCGCAGACATGGCCTTCCGGCCCGCGGGTGGCGGCCAAGAGGTACTGCGGTTTGTCACCCGCCGGGTCATTCACGCGATTGAGTTCAAACCATGCAAGCGGGCGGATATTCGCGGAGGACGCCCCTTCGCGCACGGGATCGGGCAAATCCAACTCCACGAAGCGCGCGACCACCCAGCCCGCGATCGGTGCGGTCTCATCGCCGGGCTGCGTTGTGTTTGAGGTTTCCGCAGCGTGCGCCGCGGCTTCACCAGGCGGCCGCGTTGCGAGGGCACGAACGAGAAACCAGTCCTCTTTCTTCATTTCTTGCGGCTCATTCGAAGAGTCTTTTTCGTCCGTGCCTTGCACCCAATCGGCCACGGCGCGGCCCACAATCTCCACTGGAACGTTTCGCGCGAACTGATAGAGGCGAGGTTCCGTCCGTCCAGGTTGCACTCTCAGATTGGTGGAGACTTTGGTGCGCCCGCGCGCCTGCACGGGCATTCCTCGTGTTTGTTCGAGCAGCTTGATGCTGCGCTGCCACAAGGCCGGTTCCATCAACTTGCGGCTTTCCACCCAGCCAACCGTGCCGGCATTGGTACGCACTTTCACATAATCATTGCGCCTGCCCACCACATCCACGCGTTCGCCGTAGTGCAGTGTACCCACCGGCTCACGGACCTGCGCGATGCCGCTCAAGAGAGAGGCTACTTTTTCGCTGACAAAAGCTTCGCCAAGGGTTTCATGCCTGGGCCGGAGCATCCACGCCGCCAGCGCTACCAGGGACAGCAGCGGCACGGCAATGAGAAGTTTCCGCTTCATTTGGGGCCTTAAACGGGATATCGGCAGTGTTCGCCAAGCTGGCAGTCACACCAATGGTCCCGAGATTAGTCATCATTTCCCATGGCTCTTCGTGATTCGTTAGAGATTGTACCTGAAACGGCGCGGGTTCCTCTAAAGCCGGGTGTTTTGGGTGAAAAGCCGGACGTCTGCTCTCCAAAACCTTTCTAATTCAACCGATGCCGCGGACAGTATCCGAGAAAGAAAATGAGGAGTTGTTCGAGCTTAACGCACTTCGTCGTGGGCAGTTGAAGTCTCCTGCCTAAAACTCTGCTTGCCTTTTCGCTATGAAGTGGGCGTCCTTACCGGACGTATACCGTTTCAGTTCGCGGGAACATGCCGCACTGGCGCAGCCTGCGATCCCGGTCCAGGTTCAGGCACGGGCTTGGCCATCTCCTCCGCTTTGAACCGCGGCACCATCTGGTCTGCCATCGCCAGCGCATACACGGCGGAGGCAATCTCCACGGCGCCTTCTCTCACGTCCTCTTCATAAATCCGCTCATAGGTGTCCAGATTCGTGTGATGCGTAAACGAACCATAATCAAACGCATCCTGCGCCAATCCAATTCCCGGTAATCCGGCGTTGTTAAAAGAAGTGCTGTCTGTCCCGCCGGTCCTCCGGCTGTCGCTCGCCAAAACTCCCGTGAATCCCCAATCCGCAAACGGCATCATCGCCTGGCGAACCATGTCTGCTGCGCCGGCTGGCCCAAACACTCCTGCGCCTCGCGGCTTCCCCGTGCCGGAGTCGATATTGAAATATGCATCCAATTTCGCGTACTCCGGTTTTTGGTTTTCAAAACTTCCAAAATGCTGCTGCACATACGCCAGCGAACCGAGCAATCCTTCTTCTTCCCCGCTCCACAGCGCAATGCGAATCGTCCGCCGCGGCTTCACGTGCAGGGCCGACAAAATCCGCACCGCTTCCAGCATCATCGAGGAACCGATGCCGTTGTCGGTAGCTCCAGTCGCGTCATGCCACGAGTCGTAATGGCCTCCCAGCATGACGATCTCGTCTTTCTTGTCCGTGCCAGGAATTTCTCCAATCGCGTTATAGGCGGTCGTCCCCTCGGGAAACTCCTTGTTCTGAATATTGACGCGCAGCGTCACTGCCGTCCCATCGCCAAGAAACCGCGAGATTCGTCCATAGTCTTCATTGCGCATCACCAAGGTAGGTACCGCCCTCGTCCAGTCGTACGTGCTGTTTTGTTGCGCGATGATCACTCCGTGCGCTCGTCCGGCATCGTTGACTCGTGCCAGGGCCCCGTTGTCCACCAAAAACTGGTCCACCTGACGCGAAACTTCCGCGCGCGTCAACTGCCCTTCCGGCAGCTTAGGCGGCTCAGGAAAGCGGAACGGCTGCGGGTTCTTAGCATCGAATCGCGACTTCCATTCGTCTTCGGGACGCCGCATGGGCGATGGGTTCATCTCCTCGGGCACCTCCACATGCTTTCCAACGAACACGATCGCGCCGCGAACCTTGTCCTTCACGGAATTCAAATACGCATCAAGCTCTGCCTGCGTCGGCTGCTTCGGCTCCGCTGGCTTGGCTGCTGCCGGCATCGGAGGCGCCGCCCATTTCGGTTCCGGTGGCGGCGGAGCGCTTCCAAAAAAGTTAAATCCACCGCCCCTCGGCAGCGCCAATCCCGGCGGATCCACCATCACCACTTGCGCAGTGACGACTCTCTTGGTGCTGGGCGTCCACGCCAGCGGTTGCACCATCAGTTGCCCGTGGAATGGGGTTACAGCCTCCGCCAATAGCTCCATGTTTTCCCAACCGGGCGCCGGCGTGGCGGCGCTCGATGGCTGGAACGTCCACGGCTCCAGGTGCGCGTTTGCCAATCCCCACGACGTCATGGTCTTGACGGCCCAATCGTCTGCCGCCTTCAAGTTCGGTGTGCCCGTGACGCGCGGGCCGTACACATCCGCGATCTCGTGGATGATCCACATGATCTTGGAATTGTTCGTTTCTTCCACGCGGATCTGAGCATACATCTCAGAAAGTCCCGGAGCTTGAGCTGGCAGCGGCATCGCTATCAGCTGTAAGAAGCACAGCACACATCCACACAGTTTCGTCACGGTACCTCCCTGGATTCTTCGGAAGTTTGAACTTGCATCGCCAGCCGCACGTCAATATACGCTCCGGCTTCCCCTGGAGCAATGCAGCAGAGTTACATTCCTAGATGGCTTAACACGTGCAGCAACACTATTGGGACCTCCTGGCGAGCAAATTGCCTCGGAATGCAAATTGTGTGTTAAGAAGTTTGTAGCTATCGCGTCTTAGGTGTAGATGAGCCGGGGAGGGATGCTTGGCCGCCGCGATAGAAAACATCATGGTGACGCAGGCGACCGCACAGCTTGAGGAGGTCTTTCGAGCACACCAGGCTTGCGTTCTGAAGGCTGCTTATCGCATAACCGGCAGCATGGCGGACGCTGAAGACGTGTCGCAATGCGTTTTCCTCCGCCTGGCCCGGGGGACTGTCGATGCGGGCCGTATCTCCAATCTGCAGAGTTACTTACACAGGTCGGCGGTCAACGCCGCGCTGGATCTAATCAGGTCGAGGGGCCATCGAGAGCTCGTGCCGGTTGAGACGGCCGACGAGCTGCAATCCAATTCCAGTGCTTCCCCTGAGCGCGCGCTCTCCTCCTTGGAGATCAAAAAATGGCTTCGCCGGGAACTTGCCACCCTGAATCCCCGCACTGCCGAGATGTTTGCCCTTCGCTATCTCGAAGGGCTGGGTAACCCCGAAATTGCCCGGACGATGAATACATCTCAGGCCGTGGTGGCAGTAACCCTGCATCGTGCCCGCGCACGGTTAAAGAAGGGCCTTCGTGGCTTTATGAGAGGTGCATCATGAAATTATTTCGATCGAAGCAAGACGCCCACCTTGATCAGGCGATTTCCGAACTCCGCGGCGAACAGCCCGACGCTAAGACCCTATCGGGGGCGGCTGAGCGCGTGTGGCAGCGGTTGCAAGCAGGCGAAGGCGAGGATGCGGCAACCAGCGCTCTGCAGCCTATCCGCGGCTGCGCCGATATTCGTTCTTTGCTGCCGGCTTTTCATGGGCATGAGCTTCCTCTGGCTCGCACGCTCATCGTGGAGGATCACCTACGGGAGTGCGTCTCGTGCCGTTCCTATGCTTATGGCCGTGGAGTTGATGACGCGACGAGCGTCAACTGGCGGATGGAACCGGGGGCGCGCGGTTTCCAGTGGAGCTTTGGCAGAATGTCCCTCCTGGCAGCGACAGCGGCGTTGCTGGTTGCCCTAGTCTGGACTGGGCGCAACTGGTATTTCGCTGGCCCTCCTGGCAACCGCGCGCGGATCGATTCCGTCGAAGGGCAAGCGTATCTCATTGGTTCCGCAGGCGAGCGCGCGTTGAAACTGGGTGACGAAGTCGGCGAGGGTGAATCCATTCGCACAGCCGCCAACTCCCATGCCAAGGTGCGGCTGTTTGATGGCTCCCAAGTGGAAATGAATCAGCGCGCAGAATTGGGGGTGAGCGCCAGCCGTCGCGACACGACCATTCATCTCGACCAGGGCAGCATCATCGTGCAGGCTGCGAAGCGTCGCACCGGGCACCTGTATGTGAGTGCTCCGGATTGTACGGTAGCCGTCACAGGAACGGTCTTTTCCGTGAATTCCGGTACCAAAGGGTCGCGCGTGGCTGTGATTGAGGGAGAAGTACACGTTAAGCACGCTGGGGCGGAATCCATTCTGCACTCAGGCGACGTGGTAGCGACAACGCAGAGTGTCGGCGTTGTTCCCGTCCGCGAAGAGATTGCGTGGAGCAGCGACTTGGATCACGAACTG
>Ga0209076_1000141_pt1 | contig 9755 bp, 8 predicted proteins | sample Rivendell_Oct201_9_FD_188350 | JGI IMG/M metagenome (GOLD analysis project Ga0209076, IMG submission 188350) | Vadose zone soil and rhizosphere microbial communities from the Eel River Critical Zone Observatory, Northern California to study diel... | ecosystem: Environmental > Terrestrial > Soil >...
ATAATGTGGGGAGAAGGCGGCCCCGATATCATATCGAAATCCCGACCGCCGCCCAGGTAGGTCGCCGGATTGATCTTCGTCGGCTTCTGGCCAAAGTAGGGGTTTCCGCCAGGGAGGAATTCGGTAGCGGGACCGGCGGAGTGGCAGCCATTGCAGTCACCCTGAGCGTTGACAATGTAACTACCTAATCCCACCAACTTCCGATTCTTCCCATCTAGATTCAGCCGGACTGGCGCTATATCGAACCCTTGTTCAATCCTTGGGTCATTGCTATCACGATCATCATCATCCTCCTGGGCTTGTACGCGTGGGGAACGGACCAACGTTACCGCAAGAGCGAACCCGGCCAATGCTAAGGTCACTCCCATAACTTTGAGTCGTTGACCTGGTGTCATTTTATTTTCCTTTCACTTTCCCTCCGTGGACGTAGCAAGCTTTTCTGGGGGGACACAGAATGGTCGGGAGGGAATGTTGCCGCGTATTCTGTGTCGCGCCTCTAGCCGAGTCAACTCAAAACTTCGGTTATTTTCTCAAATGCTTTGACAGAACCTCGGCGCCGCGGACTAGTGCTCCTAGGACCTCACGAACAGGCAGGCTTGCGAAACCCAACCGCTGGAGTCGTGTTACCGTACAAGTCAAATCGGTCATCGGCACTTGTCCGGATTGCGCGTTGGACTTGAAGTTGATTCTTGCCCGTAACTTCTCTACTGAATAGCGGTTGGATCGGAGAGTTTGTCGAATGTTCCTACCCGTGGCGATTTGCGAAAGCAATCCTCACGGAGGTTGCGGCCCTTTCCGGATTCCTGTCAGACTGTTGTAGGGGCGTTTATGAATGAGGTAACCAGAAGGATAACGGAAGAGATTCTCGTCCGAGCGAACGAGGCAATTGGTCGAGGTGAAGCCAAAGGCCCAAAACTTGACCAGTGCTGGAAAAGGATTGAGAAATTGAACGGCGGAATCGTCGGTCCAAAGTCATGGGAACAGATAAAGAGAATTGCGGAGGCCTCTCTGGCAGACGGGAAAGAACCGGAAGCTTACGATATACCCGGTGACTACGGACAGTAGCGCGCAAATCCGCTTGTCCGGTTAGCGTTTATCAGGCACTACCCAAATGCAAAGGGAAGCTTGGCTGCAACTAATGGAAGACCTATTATGAAGGCCAAATGGGATTCGCCTTTTCTGTCGGTCACGGAACCGTTGGAGGGTCGCGCTTACGCAAGACTCTGCTCAGGCATTTCGGCGTGTCTCCCGGCGAAATCGCAACGGCAGGGCGCCAGTTTCCGATAACAGCCAGGGTCGATATCCAGTCGGCGCTTGAGGACCTATTCAAACCTCGTACCTGCACAAAGCTTCTCGGAATCCTCTCGCCAAATCAGCATGAGGCACCGGCCCTTGCGAACACACTGGCGGGAGCATATTTCCCGATTGATGCCGGTCCACTTCAACACGACGAGATCGACGTGGGCGAACCGATTCCAGTTCGCTGTCTAAAGAACGGTTTATGGCTGTCGCGCGATAAGGATTTGCCGTTCGCGATCATGATGGCACCAGGCGGTCGCTTCGGGCTCCGCACCGGCGTGCAGGTTGAAATTGCCGTCCCGGCCGGAGAGCGCGCGGCGCAGTTTTCACAGGAGTTTTTCCGCGAACTCGAACTTTTGGTCGGCCAGGGCCGAACTTATCGGGGACGAATCATCTCTCCGGAAGGCCACATCGATCCATTGGGTGGCGGCAGCACGGTCAAAGTACACCGCTTGGCCAAAATCGACCGCGACAGTGTGATCCTCCCCGAGAAAACTCTTGCGGTGCTCGACCACAATGTTGCCGCATTCATGATGGCGCGAGAGCAGCTAAAGACGCTGCAGTTTCAGCCGCGAAAGGGGATTTTGTTCTACGGACCGCCGGGCACGGGCAAGACATATACGATTCATTAGTTTGTGAACCTCATGGAAGAGCTGGGAATCGAATGCCAGGTCGGTCATCCGGCCAAGATTCGGGCAGCCGAGCCCCGGAAACAGAAACATGACCGGCGAGATGCGGACTTGATTCTGAAGTTGCTGGTGGAAAACCGCTATCCAAAGATCTGGCTGCCTTCGAAGGAGCAACAAGATCTGCGGGCTTTGTTGCGGCAACGTCATCAGTGGGTACGCATACGAACGCGAATACAAAATGCACTGCAGGCGATTGCCTTGGCGAATGGTCTACGACGAGCCCCCGCCCTGTGGAGCCCAGGACGGACAAAGAACCATAGCGTCGTTGCCGTTGGCGCCACATACCGCTTATCGGCGGAGCGAGTTGCAGGCGATGTACGTGAAGTTCGAGGCGGAGATCGAAAAACTAAACCAGCGAGTGAAGGCGCAAGCTTGCGGGCGTGCCGGAGCACGGCTGCTGATGACCCACCCAGGAGTGGGACCAGTCACGGCCTTAGCGACGGAGGTGTTTCTGGGCGATCCCGCCCGGTTCACTGATGGCAAGACGGTAGCCAGTTACGTGGGAATTATCCCGAGTGAATACTCCAGTGGAGGGCGGCAGCGGCTCGGTGGGCTGAGTAAACAAGGCAATGCGCTGCTGCGGTTTCTCTGGGGTGAGGCGGCGGTACACGCGGTACGCCGGCATCCGGAGTTGCAGCGTTTCTACCGCCGTAAATTGGTCCAGAAAGGCCTGGGGAAGGCGAGAATGGCAGTGGCTCGCAAACTCGGGATCCGGCTGTGGATCATGTTGCGGGATCAAATTGAGTACAACGAGTTCTGTCGTCGCGGACAGATGCAGCAGAAAAACGGTGAAGCCTGTGCGGGGATACCTGAAACGCGCTATGGTGCGAACAGTCACCGGCCGATTGATTAGGCTACCCGCCTCCCTTGCAGAAGAGGGAGTTCGAATAGGTCATCATGGTCGATCGTGACCGAAGAGATGGTTGGTGGGCAACACCGCGTTGATGAAACGGAAATGGGCTGAGCAGGTTAGGGTGCCACAGGTGAAGAGAAAAGACCTGACAGGAAACGCTTCGTGCGCCGTCGGAAAAGTGTGCTCAAAAACCCCTGATCAGGAAAAGAAAAAACTCTTGCAAAGGCCGGCGTCGTTAGGGATAGCGCGTTAGGCAATGGGAATGCCTGCTACCTATCACCCGGCTGCGTCTGAAATGCTGCTTTGCTTCTGAATTCACTCGTGATTTAATCAGCGGGTAGACGGTGCTCTGGAGAAAGAACTGCAGTGCACTCCTTCAACAAAATCCCATTGATCAGCGAAAGTATAGGCGAGGAGTCATGAAACATTGGCTTCGCATACTTGGGAGTCTGGCGTCCATGACCGTGCTTTCACTGGTTGCCTCAGCGACCGTTCGGGCACAAGACGTGGTGAAAGTGTCGCCGGAGACCCACAAAGTGCTACTCGAAAATGAGCATGTTCGCGTTCTCGACGTTCATGCCAAACCCGGAGAGAAGGTGGCCATAGATTTCCATCCCGCCAGCATTCTCTACTACCTGAATAATGCACTGGGGTGGGCTTCGGTAGGGCTCTAATTTGAAGGAACCATTTGGGGACCCCAAAAACATGGGGTAAAAATGAGTTCGCGAAACTTGCCGGTTTTACGAACTCAACCTCAAGGGGGTCACCCAAATGGTGAAGAACGAAAAGCAGCATATCGAGAAAACCCGTGCCAAACAAGGCTTTCCTGCAGATAGTCCGGAGCCCTATAAAATTGCGGCTTCCACGCCTTTTGACTTCGGTGCCAAGAATCTTACGCCCTATGGTGGTCTGTTCCCCGTATCGACCATGTTGGAGAAGCTGGGCTTCAAGAAACTGATTGAAGAAACTCTGACCATTCACCGCATTCCGCGCGTGATGACCATCTACCAATTCCTGCTGGGGATGGTGCTGGCCATCTACGTAGGTTTCTCTCGGCTGAACCATCTTCGTTTCGTGGCCCAGGATCCGATGCTGATTGGAATCTTGCAGGTGGGGAAGTTACCACCGCAATGTACCTTCTGGCGTTTCTTGACCTCCTTGCCAGTGACCGTCGCCCAGCAACTGTTGAAGCTGCAGCGCCTGCTGCGGGAACGAGTTTGGGAAGCAGCGAACGTGCAACTGCCTTCGATCACTCTCGATACCGATACGACCGTGCACACTCTCTACGGTCGGCAGATGGGGGCGCGCAAGAGCTACAACCCGAAGAATAAAGGAAAGAAGAGCTACCAGCCGATTCTTACCTTTGTCGCCGAGACCCGGGAATATATCGGCGGGGAGTTGCGCAACGGAGATCGGCCCACGGGTGCGCAGATTGCGCGCCATCTCGAGGCCGTTTTTGCCGCCGTGCCCCGTTGCGTGCGCAAAATTTTCGGGCGGGCTGATGCTGGGTTCTATTGTTGGGATGCTGTCCAGGCGTATGAGAAGCACAAGGCTTCCTTCATCATCGTGGCGCGCAAGACCCCGCGTTTGCTCGAAGAGCTAGAAAAGGCCCACTGGAGGCCCTCGCCGAAGACGGATGCCGATGAACAATGCGAGTTCAACTATCAGCCCGAGGGTTGGGGGAAGGCCTATCGGTTCATCGCTCTGCGCTACCTGAAAAAGGACCAGACTCCCAAACCGCAGTATCAGCTGTTTGATACCCCGAAGTACATCTATCGAGTCTTTGTGACCGACATGAAAGCCGCTATTGACCTGCTGGTGTGGGTTTATAACCAGCGAGCCGGTGCCGAGAACCTGATCAAGGAAGCCAACAACGACGCGGGATTGGCGGCGCACCCTTCCGAGCAGTGGGCCGCCAACTGTGTGCATTTCCAGTTGGCAATGCTGGCTTACAACCTGAACTGCTGGCTGCTGCTCTTCAACCGGGAAGAAAAGGTGCAAGCCGATGATCTGAAGCACACGACGTTGGTGACGGCGCGATTGCGTTTTCTGTTTGTGGCGGCCAAGATCTGGCGGCACGCCGGGCGAGTGGGCATCAGCTATAGCGATCAGTATCCTGAGCGCGGATTGTTCCAGCGACTGATGGATCGCTTGCGCAACATCGTTTCGAGTCAGGGGGAATTTCAGCCGGTGCTGGCCAGCGCTTTACGCTTGTAAGTTGTGCATAGCTTTCTATGCACAGGCGAGTGAAAGGAATCAACGAGATACAAACGACAGGGAGCGACTTAGAGACAAAAACAAATCGAACGACGCTGAACACACTGGAGAGACAAAATTGATGAGGTCGGAATTCCGGCTTGCACCTCAGATCGGGCGAGATCTATGCATAATTTAGGTACTACCTAACCGATGGCAAGCTGAAGATCACGTACCCTGACGGCAGAACCGACGAACGTAATGTGAAGGCTGGCACCGCAGTCTGGAGTGAGGCGGTGACGCACGCTGTCGAAAACGTGGGTGCCAACGAGTTTCATGAAGTGCACACGGAACTCAAGGGACCAATCAAGTGAGCTGTCACTAATCGAAATCTACCCAGAGTCCAGGAGGACATTGTGATTTTCTGGATCACGGACACGGCCTGGACTTACTATCTGACTTCCCCCGAGGGAGTCCTCCGAAAGACTATTCATTTCGAGAAATCATCCACTGAGTCGCCAGAGTTCCATCCACAAAAAATATCAAGATCGTTGGCTAGGGACAGGTTCAAGAAAGAGAAACAGTGCTGGTTGGACGTTGCAAAAACCTTGCGACTGGCGCCGGCATGCGACCTCGTTGAGAAATAGGTTCTTCCCGCCTAAGGTCCTGTGGGTGATCCGAACGACTAACGCAGGGGTCCTCTCCCGGTTTCACCTCGCCATGCCCCTACTTCCTGGGTGGCGGCAGGAATCTCTTGTGGATTTGGGCCATGACCACATAGTTCGGGTCCACCATCTCCACTAGATGGATTCTTGCGACTTTTGAAAGCAGCTCGTAGGCATCTAGCTCCGAAATCTGATAGTCGGTGTGCATCCAGCCGACCAGCTCGGTGAACGCGATGCGGAGCGCATCGTCGAGTGGGCGGTAAGCGCCGACGGCCATGAGGTATTCGTCATTTTCAAATCGCGGCCAGCGAATCGCCTTTCCCTTGGCCAGGCTGACCTGCAGACGCACACGCATGGGGATTTCGATCCCTGTACCGGCCACTTCGCCGTCACCCATAGCCGCGTGCCCGTCGCCCATATAGAGCAACGCCCCGGGGACGTTTACGGGCAGATAGAGGGTGTGCCCGGCGCTGGCCTCCGGCGCGTCCATGTTCCCGCCGTTCTCCGCCGGCACAATGGAACTGCGTGCCTCCCCACCGGCAGGCGCAACCCCGATACACCCTAGGAACGGATGCAGTGGGATATCCACAGAGAACTTAGAATCGAGCGCCTCGAACTTAGCCACGTTGCGCACGGTATCTACCGGATAGAACCAGATCTTTTCGGGCAGCGGTGGATTCAGCATCGGTGTGTAAAAGGTCGTGTTTAGCGCGCCAAAGCCCGGGGCAAAAGCACCCACGCCTTGCTTGCTGTCCACCTGCACATCGAGGAATTTCACTACCAGCGTGTCGCCGGGCTCCGCGCCCTCAATGTAGAAGGGTCCGGTGAGGGGGTTGTCTCCCTTCACCAAAGTCAGAGCGTCTCCGGGCTTCTGAATGGCATTGCCGAAAGCGTCCACGGTGTTCGTTTCCAGGATGTCGCCCGGCGTGAGCCGCGCCACCGGAGACGCGACGCCGTATACGTATTTCACATTGGCCATCGTAGTGTGGTAGCGCACCACGCGTGGCTCAGCACTCTTGCTCTGCGCTTGGGCCGTCACAACTCCCACAACAAGGAACGCACCGAAGCCGAGACACGAGACGTTCCGCATCATTCCTCCTCCAGAAATCTGGGTGGGCCTTCGTAGTCGGCCCCCAGCGTCCACGCTTGAGCTGCTTCGCCGGCCAGAGTGCGGTCAGAAGACAAACTTCACGCCAAGCTGGAGCTGCCGTGGTGGCGAGATGATGTCCGTCGGCTTACCGAATGCAGAGCCTGCGCTCAACGCTCCGATATAAGACTCTGCATCGAAGTTTGGATGGTTGACGACGTTAAAGATATCCAGCGTGGGGATAATCCGCGCTTGCTCACGGATGCGGATCGGTCGCGCTACCCGCAGATCCCAAATATAAGTCGGGGCTGCGCGTCCCGCGTTGCGCCCCACGCCAGCAGGGCGATCCTTCAGGTGGCCGTCGCCGTTGTCGTCCGTACCGGTAGTGATGTTGTAGGGCCGGCCACTCTGCAGTGCGGCGATAGTCGAGGTTTCGAATCCCAGTGGCAGCCGGACGATGCCGCTCAGCACAAAGCGATGGCGCGCGTCGCGGAGCGTGGGTCCGTTGTCCGCGGCGAGGTTGTCGCTGTTCTGTGGCACGCCGGGCTCGAAGATGTCATCCGAAAAGCTCTCCGCCTTCGACAGTGTGTAGGACGCCTGGAACTGAACACGGTTGGTCAGGTCCTTCCGGGCGCTGATAAGCAGGGCGTCGTAGTGGGCTAGGTTGAGAGTTTCGAAGCTGGAGAACAAGCCCAGACCCGGGAAGCGCGGAGGTACGACCGTTCCGTCCGTCCTGGTGCCCTGCGGGTTGAGCTCACGCGTCATCCACCCATGCACGCCGAGAATGTGTGCATAGGAAACATCCAGCACGATACCGCGTGGCAGTTCCTGACCGACGGCGATGGAGAATTGTTCTGTGTAGGGTTGGTGGATGTTGCCGTTGATGGCAAATCCGCCGGGTGTTTGCGACGCGGAGAACGCTGGGTCATTCAGGTCGGGTTGAGACGGACTGAAAACGCCGAAAAGGTACTTCACGCCATCGAAGGTTCGATCAATGTAGGAAATCTCCCAAGGCGTCGAGTCATAGTAGATTCCGAAGCCGCCTCGCACCACGGTCTTCGAATTTCCCCGAACGTCGTAGGCAAAACCCACGCGTGGGCCGAATGCCTTCTTGTAGTTTTCACGCGTGCGACTGTTGAAAAAGGGCGCCTGTCCTTCGAGCGGATGGTGGAATCCGGCATCCACAAAGCCGCTCTCGTACTCGTATCGCAGTCCAAGGTTGAGGGTCAGTCGCCGGTGGATTTTCCAGTCATCCTGGAAGTAGTAGGCCATCTGCCAGACGGTGGTCCCGTTTTCGCGCGTGGAGCCCAGCCCCTTCAGGGCAAACAACAGCGGAGAAGGCGTACCGGGTGGCAAGTTCATGTTGCAACTGTTCGGCGAGGAACAGGTGAGCGTAGGGACGTCGGCGCCGAAAACGAAGACGCCGTTCTTGAACAGATCGAAGAGCGCGTCGTACTTGATGCGCGGGTTCATGTCCACACCGAATTTGAGGCTATGCGTGCCGTGCCCGTTGACAATCGTTGTGAAGTCGTCCCGGAACTGCAGGCGGTCCTGTTGCACACCCTGGGGCGTGGAGGCGTTCTGGCCCACAACCACGGACGGAAAGCGTAGATTGATCCCAAAACTCGTGGGGTTCAGCTCGTTGATGAAGCGGTTGAAGTGGAGGGTGAACTGGTTGACAGTCGTGGAGGAAACCACCCAGGTGTGCATCCCCTGCCAGGAGATGTTTTCGTTGGTGGCGAGCTGGAAGGCGTTGTCTGTCGGCGCGCCACCAACGGAAATATTCGGGTCAATGCGCAGGCCTTCGCGCGAAGTGTTGCGCTGGAAAGTAGCGCGGAAGCTGAACGTGTGGTCGCGATTGAAATGATGGTCGAGGCGGCCCACCATCAGCAAGTCACGGAACGGCGCGGGGAAGGAGCCCTCAAACCGCGGGAAGACGCCCGCCGTGTTCACGGTCTGGGCCTTTTCCTGGCGGTTGCGTTCGATAGCGAAGAACCCGAACGTCCTATCCTTGATAATCGGCGCACCGAACGAGCCGCCGAATTGCTGGCGGCTGAAATCCGGCTTGGTAGGCTCGAAAAATCCGCGCGCCTGCAGGTCCTTGTGCCGGAAAAGTCCGAAGGCCGTACCGTGGTATCGGTTTGTACCGGACTTGGTCACCACGTTAATGAACGGTCCGGAAGAATGGCCGTACTCGGCGGAGAACTGATTTGTGATGACCTGAAATTCCTGGATGGCATCTTCGGGCACCAGCCCCACGGGCCCGCCGACAATGTTGTCATTGAAATTTCCGCCGTCCACGCTGATGCCCGAGCTACGCGCGGTCGCTCCACCGGAGACCACGCCGCCGTAGAGGCGCTTTGTTGGGTCATAGGAGGGCGCCGAAGCCACGCCAGGAATCAGGTTGGCGAGTTGCTGGAAGTTCCGGTCGTTGATGGGCAGGGTCGCAATCTGCACCTGCTGGACGGGTCCTTGTATTTGAGAAGTGGCGACATCCACGCGCGACGCCTCGCTGCTGACGCTGACTTTCTCAACCTGCCCGGCCAAGTGCAGGACAAGATTGGCAGTTACAGTATCCCCGACCGTAAGGTTCAGCTCCTTCAGCGTTTCCACGGCGAACCCGGTCTTGGAGGCGTGTACCTCATACCGGCCGCGCGGAAGAAAGTTGAATCGGTACAGACCCTCCCCGTTCGTTGTTGTCTCGCGGCTTTCCCCCGTTTCCACGTTCACCGCGGTTACCGTAGCTCCCGGGACGATCGCTCCTGAAGTGTCCCTTACGACGCCCTCCAGGTTGGAGGTGACCACTTGTGCGTTCCCGGACACCAGCAAAAGCAGAGACACGATCAGCACCAAGGTCCATGAGGAAATTTTGCTCATGCCAACTCCTACCCGTGAGATTTGCCTTGCTTGATGAAGGCCTGCTCTCCGGTTCGCATCCCTAATCCACGAGATCTTTTGCAGGGCCC
>Ga0209076_1000143_pt1 | contig 9712 bp, 7 predicted proteins | sample Rivendell_Oct201_9_FD_188350 | JGI IMG/M metagenome (GOLD analysis project Ga0209076, IMG submission 188350) | Vadose zone soil and rhizosphere microbial communities from the Eel River Critical Zone Observatory, Northern California to study diel... | ecosystem: Environmental > Terrestrial > Soil >...
ACTCCAGGAGGTTGATGACGGGCAGGCCTTGCTCTGCGAAGAGATTGATGATACCGCGCGTGGGGAAATTCTTTACGGCGAGGTGCTGCGTGAGCCCCGGGGGGATGAGGCGCGCGTTGGCTGCTCCCCCTATCGATGCGCTGCCCCCTCCGATATTCACGTAGCACGCGATCGGTTTCCCGTCCGCGGCAGCGGCATACATTTCCATTCTCTTGCTGATGCTTGCCTGCAGCGTTGGTTCATCGATAAACTTTACGTGGTTCCGCTCGACCGCCGCCTTGATGAGATCGCGGCCCTCGGGCGAAAGGCCCCGCCCGTTGTCCGACGGCCCTCCAATAGATGCTGCAACGGATTTAAGCTGGAAGATTCCCCGTTCGTTGAGAACGCGTTCCATATCCAGCCAGGTCAGGCTGGGCAGATTTGCGCCCCAATCCGAAGCACCGACCGAGCTGATGATGATCGGCGTCAATTCCAAGGCGTCGCAGGCGGCGAGGAACGCGATGTTCCAGCCCGGCAGGGAACCCGTCATACCGGCGGCGACCACGGAACCTTTTTTCAATTTCGCCTTGAGGAGCATGTCAACAAACACGGCTGCGTAGTTCGGATTGGTCGCAAGGATCTTCGCGTTCACCATCCCGCGATCCGAGGTAATCGGCGTCCGCTCCTGCCCGATCAGGCCCGTGTGATAGGGATCGTTCTGGACATCGATCGGAATCCCGAGCACGCGCGAATACTCCTTTATGGCCTGCGCGGCGAGCAGGGCAGTCTTCGCGGCCTGGAGCTTTTTGTCGTAGAACGGCTGGCGTTCCGGCGCGGCGGTTTTTTCCGCGACGGCAAAAATGAGCAACGCGAAGGCGGCCAGTCCGATCAGCGTGACGTTGCCCGGTTTACCCTCATTCAATTTCATATCACCCAATCCTCGATATTAAATACTTCTCCTCCCGTTGTGATCATCAGGATAAGCCGTATGAAAATCGCGGCAATGATCATCGTGGTGATGGTTTTCACGACGCCCTGCCGTTCCATCCAATTGGCGATGAGGCCCGGTATAATCAATCCGATCGTTTGGAGTTCCAGTGTGGTCACGTTTGTCTGTATGATCAACAGTGCCCGCGAAAGCCAGCCGAACAGAAAGCCGACAAGAATCACCATCACAATCCTGCGGCGGCCGTAAATAAACATGTAGTTCGAGAGGTATTTCATCGTCAGGAATGTCAGGAGACTCACAAGCACGGTCCCGACAATTCTGAGGGGATGATGGATCATGAGAGCCACATAACCGGGCACGACCATGCCGCCGGCGGCAAGCCCAAGCGTCTCCGTGAAGATCAGACTCAGTACGAGACCGATTCCAACCGACTCGATGATGATCTCTCGCGCGGCCTCAGTATGCATACTCTTTTCCTCTATTGGTGAAGTAGGCGACAATTTCCTCGCCGAAGCCGACGATGTTCCCGATCCCGATGACAAGCGAATGGCTATCCGACTGAGAAAGCACCTGTTCGAACACATCCTCCGGGGTCGCGTCCACCAGGTTCGATATCCTCGATGCGGGGAGCCCCAGGGCGAGTGCACGATTTTCAAGCGGCACCGTAAGCTCGCCCACGAGAATAAAATGATCGGCCGGAATATGATGCGCGATCAGATCAGCGAGACTCTCCGTTCGTTGAATCCGATCTTTGCGGCAATTGACGATCACGATGATCCTCTTCGAAGGCGTCATGAACGGTTTGAGCAGCTGCCAGATCACGGTGTAGGAATCGGGGTCGTTCGCCGCGAACGCATTGACGAACTCGATTTCGCGATCAGACTGCGTGAGTGAGAATATTCTCAACACGCCGGGATCGGGGATGACGCGCTGCATTCCGCGGAGCGCCTCGGGTTCCGGTACTCCGAGATGTTTGCACGCGGCCAGAGCGATCGCGACGTTGTCCTTGTGCTCGATGTACGCAAACCCTTTCATCATCTCGTCGGTGATGTGCTCGCTTGTCACGAGGCGGATCTGCGTCTCGCGGCGATCGGCGGCCTCCCGGAGGACGTGAAAAAAATTCTGCTCGCATGTGAAAAGAGTTCCGTTGCGCGGGATCGTATTCGACAGGGTGCGCGCGATATCTTTGAGTGTCGGTCCCATCTCGTCCAGATGGTCTGCGCGCACATTCGTGATGACTCCGACCGTCGAGCGGATCATTTTCTCTTCCGTCAGCCGCTGATTGTCGGGAAGAACCGCCATGCATTCAACGACAAGAGCGTCGACACCAAGCTCGACCGCCCGCAGTGCGACTTTGAGCTGCTCAATAATATTGGGCTTCCCAATCCGCACGATGTGCGCCTGTTTGCCCGACGGCAAGAGGTAACACGGCATCGTGCCAGTCGTTTTCCCGAGTGTTTTAATCCCGCCTCCCTGCAACCCTCCCGTGATGAGCCGGGTGACGGAAGACTTCCCGCGCGTTCCGTTAACGTGCACGCGATGGGGGATTAACAGAATGGTGTGGAGGTGCCGCCGGTACTCGCGCACACCGAGGAATACGAGGAGGGCGACGACCGCGGCGATGAGGATCATTACCCGGCTTGGTCAGCGAACATCAGGACTTCCGTCCTCATCGCACCAGGAACATCTTTCTTGTTTCGCGATGGATGCGGGCAGGGTCCGCGGGATTCACTACTTCGAGCCGATAGTAGTAAACGCCGCTGCTTGCCGCCCCTGCATCCCATTTCACGCTGTGAAACCCGGCTTCCTCCTCTCCGCTTACAAGCTCTTGCACCTGCCTCCCCAGGACATCATAGAGCACGAGTTTCACGACGGCCGAAAACGGAAGACCATATTCGATCGTTGTGGTGGGATTGAATGGATTTGGGAAGTTCTGACCGAGCACCACGGTCCGAGGGACCATGTCGCCCGCTTTCCCGTTCATTGCAGGAATAAGCACGGCATAGGTGACCGCCGCATGAATTGGAATGTCGAACGAGCCCTGCCCCTGCAAGACGTAGGTCGATGAGTGCTCGCCATTCTTCACCACAAAGCTGAGCGAGCATCTCGGCTCGCTGAGAACCCAACTGAGTGTGAGATCGGGGACTTCCGCAGAAATCCGGACGGGGAACGATCGACCGATTCCGTCTCCTCCAAAGAATACCGCTTCACTCTGAGTTGCCGGAAATCTCACGTCGAAACTCCCTTCCGGGGGGATGGGCGGCAGCTCGAATTGCCTGTTGCGTTCGGGAGATGAAGCGCTGGAAAATAAATAAAGCTTTCTGGCGGTTCCGGAGCGCTGTCCGAAACTGAGAGTTCCAAGCGGTTGCCCTTCCGTCTCCGGCGGCGATTTCATGACCTCCGTCGGGACTGATGCGAGCCATGACGGTCCAGAACTGAGCACCACCTTCCCACTCTGATCCACTTTCAACCAATAGGACCTTCCTGGCCTGATCGAATCGGCAATCACGTATCCGCTTTTGTAACCAAACTCGCGCGAGATCAGCGCCACGGGTGGAATCGGCGTCACCGAACTGACCGGAAACGCGTGAGAGATCGAACCGATCATGTTCCAGCCCGAAGCGACGGTCACTGTCTCACGGTCGACGGTCCCGCCGCCCAGGTCGATCGTCTGCGAAGACGCAAATTTCAGCCAATAGCCGATTCCAAGTTGCAGCGTATCCTTTATGATGTACGAGCCAGCATAGGCGAACGCCGGCGAAGATGCTTGAGGAAAGAGAGCGCGCTTCCGCGGATCGCTCGCCCTCACCGGCAGGGAAAGAAGATTCCATCCGTTATCAACCGGAAGAGAGATAACCGTCGATCCGCCGGGATCGAGGACCTGAATCATCACCTGCTGGCTGTCGGAGAGCGAACCATCGGACGCATGAAAGGTGACAAGGTAGCTGCCGATTTGACCCATCGTGGGAGTCCATCTGAACAATCCGCGGCCGTTCAGACTATCGACGAACGAAGCCCCGCCGGGAAGACCCGGCGCCGATAACGACGGAATTGTAAGATCGGGATCGGAGGCAGAAACAATAAACTGCAATTGATTCCCCGCGAGCACCGATTTGTTGCCAATCGGCGCCAAAGATGGGGGATGGTTCACAAACGCGAGTGTCGTGTGGTATACCCCCTGGCCCTGGCTTCCGGCAAAAATGTTGAGCGGGTTTGATTGGTCGCTCTCGAGAGTATAGATGGTTTGGTCGGCAAGCCCGCTATTCATCGGGGTCCAATTCGTCCCGCTATCTGCGCTCACGAAAACTCCGTTACCAAACGAGGCGGCGAAAAAGGTCTTATGATCACCCGGGTGTATGAGAATGCTGCGCACAGAATGTGTTGTTGGGATTTGGGAGTGGAGAAGCCAGGATACGCCGCCGTTCGTGCTCTTGTACACCCTTCCGCTATCTGCCCCCGCATACACGGTGGAGGGTGCGTTGTAGTCGATGGTGACCGATCGGATGAAGACATCCTGCGGAAGGAATCCGTTCGCGTTCGTGTAGTTCGTCCAGCTCCCCCCGGCATCGGTTGTCTTGAAGAGATAGAGTGAATCTGTGCCAACATACAGGATATTGGGATTTGTGGGATCCATGGCCATCGATCGAATCGAAGTCCGTGCGCGGATCCCATTATTGCTTGCCTGCCAACTCAACCCGCCGGTCGCTGTCTTGTAGACACCGTCGTCGGTGCCGGCGAATACGAGACCGGCATTCGATGGATTCGCGATCAACGTCCTGGGGAAATGGTTAATCGTTGCGGAATCGGTGATAACCCACGTCGATCCGCCGTCGGTGCTCTTGAAGACGCCCGAACCATAGGCGCTTGCATAGACGAGCAAAGGATTGTTGGTGATCGCGAGTGAAGTAATGGCGTTGGATGTGGAGAGACTCGTTGCTTTCGTCCAGCTATTACCCAGATCGGTCGATGTCCATATTCCGTCTCCGAAGTCCCCTCCAAGAATGAGTTTGCCCGACCCGGTTCTCTTGACAGCTCGAGCCGCGACTCCCAACATTCCGGAATTACGGCCCGACCAGTTGAATCCGGAATTTACACTTTGATACACCCCCATGCCTTCAGTTCCGACATAAACCGCCGAGCGATTCACCGGATTGATGGCGATCGAGCTGATAGCGGCCGGCGGACCGGGCAGGCCTATGCCTGCGGTCCAGCCGGTTATTGCATCGACGACACTTCTGGAATAAAAACCATCCAGCGAATCGGTTCCCGCATACCGATAGCTTGTGTTGAACGCGACGGCGCGAACATGGAAGTCGGGAAGATGGTTTGCTGTCGCTGTGTCATTAAGGCTAGACCAATTGAGTCCGCCGTTGGTGGAATGGTAGACGCCCTTCGTGGCAGTGCCGATGATCAGGTTAAAGCCGGGATTGATCGGACTGATCGCGATGGAATGCACGCTGTGGCGGATGCCGATACCACGCTGAATTTGATTCCAACTCGCACCGCCGTCAAGGCTGCGAAAGAGAGCACCGCCGGTTGCTATATCGAGAATGGAGCCCCCCACGTACAACGAGTCCCGGCCAAAAATGGCAATCGACCACTGATGAGCCAGCGTTTCTGGAGGGACCGGGTCAATCACGGGAATGGCGATCCACGAGACGCCTTGATTGGTGCTTTTGAATAAACCGGAGCCAAACGTGGCTGCATAGAGACTATTAGTCTGGGTATCGTAGGCAAGGCTCCGTACAGAGACGGTGGTCGGGAGCGATGTCGACCATGTCACGCCGCCGTCAGTTGTCTTGAAGACGCCGTCGTTTGTGCCGCAGAAAACTAGCGTATTCGAGAGCGCCGCGAGTGAGCGCACGAACGTGTTTGTCAATCCGGTCGTTAGGTTTACCCACGTGCCGCCGGCATCCGTAGTCTTGAAGACCCCCCACCCGAAGGCGCCTGCGTAGATGACCGATGTATCCTGGGGAGAGATGGAAATGGCTTTGATTACCTTGTACAGGGGACCGTGGCTCGTCCATGTCGGGCCGGCACGGCTCGACTGACTAATCACTAAACAGAGAATTGCGCAAAAAAAAGGCCTGAGCCTGGGATGCATAGGTTGGTGTGGTGGAGGCCTCGGGGGTGACCTTCCGACTATAATTTAAGAGATTTTAGGCAAAAATCAAAGGCCAGTTCGCGAATCGCGAGCCGGCCTGATCGGGAGGATACCGAGAGCCCGCGAGACGGGATATTCCGGGGCCGTTTCTATACTTATTTAGCGAGCAACATCTTCCTTACCTGCACAAACTTTCCGGATTGAAGCCGATAGAAATAGACCCCGCTGGAGAATCTGCCCGCATTGAAACTGGCGCTGTAAGTGCTTCCTTTTCCCCAGGATGTGTATATTAAGCAAGCGCGTGTATTCGCGCAAGGCGGTACCGATAATGTATTAATTTCCGACCGGCCGACGCTCATGAATCGATCCGAACAGTTCAAATACTTCTACAAAAAGCTTCCTCCCGGCTCGCAGCTCAAGTTCTGTGGGGCTGTCTTCTTCACCTTCGCGCCGATTTGGGCGGTCGCGGTATCCCGTCTTGCGGCGGACCGTTCCTCGCCCGAGGTTCTCAGCTATTTTGTGGCAAGCGGGATCATCGCGATGCGTCCCTGGAAAAGCTTGTCGAAGAGATCCTGGCGAGAGTCCGCGCCCACGGGCGGCAAGAGGATGACCAGGTGCTCGTGATTGCGCGCGTGCACTGATCAAATGAGTATGCAAAAAGGCGACGAAATAATTCTCAACCCTGAAAGCCTCTCGGGCGACGGGAGGACCGTTGCGCGGATCGATGGGATGGTCTTCTTCGTCGAGAAGGCGGTGCCGGGCGACAAAGTCCGCGCGCGGATCTGGAGGGTAAAGAAGAATTTTGCCGAGGCGAGGGCCGTCGAAATCCTCACACCCTCTCCGTTTCGTGCCCCCGCAAAATGCAAGCACTTCGGCGTGTGCGGCGGATGCCGGTGGCAGGACCTTTCCTATGACGCGCAGCTCAACTACAAGCATCAACTGGTGGTCGACGCGTTCGAACGAATCGGAGGATTTAAGAATCCTGTCGTACACCCCGTCCTCGGGTGTGAAAACCCCTACTTCTACCGAAATAAGATGGAGTTCACCTTTTCAAACTATCGATGGCTCACCGACGGGGAGGTCGCTCGAAGGGAGGAACCGAAAGAGGAAGTGGCCCTCGGCCTGCACGTGCCGGAGCGCTTCGACAAGGTTCTCAATCTCGAGGAATGCTGGCTTCAGTCGGAGCTGAGCGCGGCGATCGTTAACAGCGTTCGGGAGATTTGCGGGGTCTGGAAGCTTTCCGTCTATTCTACGAAAACCGACGAGGGGTATCTCCGTCACCTGGTTATCCGGGAGGGGAAGCGGACCGGCGACGTGATGGTGAATCTGGTCACGACAATCGATTGGCCGGAAGCGATGGAAAACATCACAGAATTGCTCCGCAAGCACTTTCCCGGGATCACGACCGTTGTCAATAATATGACCACGCGAAAATCGATGGTCGCCTTCGGCGAAAAAGAGAAGGTCTATTACGGTCCCGGAACCATTACCGAAAAGCTGGGCAAGTTTACGTTCCGGCTGTCCGCGAATTCCTTTTTTCAGACCAACACTGAGCAGGCGGAACGGATGTATGATAGGGTCCGGGAGCTGGCAAAATTGCAACCGGACGACGTCTTGTACGACCTGTACTGCGGGACCGGAGCCATCGCGATCTGTCTTTCGCCCTTTGTGAAGCGGGTGCTCGGGATTGAACTTACGGAGAGCGCCGTTCGCGATGCCGAACGAAACGCCGAGGTCAATCATGTCACGAATTGCCATTTTCTGCAGGGGGATTTGAAGGAGAAGTTGACGAACGATAGCACCTGGAGCGGGGACCATCCACGTCCGACCGTGGTGGTAACCGATCCCCCGAGAAGCGGCATGCATCCGAAAGTTGTCGATCGGATCATAAAACTTTCACCGGAGCGGATCGTCTACGTGAGCTGCAATCCCGCCACGCAGGCCCGCGATGCGAAGCAGATGGCCGATGCGGGGTACACGCTACGGGAAATCCAGCCCGTCGACATGTTCCCTCATACGGATCATATCGAAGCCGTGGCGTTATTCACGAAGATGCAAGTTTAGCCTTTTGCCGGTCATCATGCAGACGAAAATCATCGTCCATCGCCTCCCCCTCACCAAAGCCCGCGTGAACCTTGGCGCGCTGATCCGAAGGGTTCACAACAATAAAGAGCACTTCATCCTCGAAAAAGACGGCATCCCTGTTGCCGCTCTTCTGGATGTGGACGAGTATGAGGATTACCTCGACATGCAGGATCCTGAGCTGAAGCAGCAAATCAAGGAAGGACACAAGGAGTACCGCCAAGGCAAGCTAACCGAGGATCTTGATGCCTTTCTTGCGAGCCTTAAAGCCAAGCGGAAAAAGCGCACGGCCAGGTGAGCCGTCCGTGCAAGGAGGCATACTGATTCGTAAAGCGGAAATATCGAGACCTATGGGAGCAACCATAGCCGCTACGAACCGGAAAGGGGGCGTCTCATTCTTTCGCTCTTCTGCCAATATAAACTGTCGCGACCCCCATCGTGAGTGAGTGGGCCTCGACGGAGGTGAAGCCTGCCGCCTTCATCGACGCGAGAAATTCAGCTCTTTCCGGAAAGGCCCCAATCGACCGGGGAAGGTATCGATAAGCGGTCTTGTGTCCTGAAATAATTCTTCCGAGAAGTGGCACGCCGAGATTCATGTACAGGTCATTGATCAGTCTGACTATATATCGATCCGGTTTCGAGAACTCGAGGATGACCGAAATTCCATCCGGCGCCAACACCCGGAACATCTCACTGAGAGCGGCTTCACGATCGGCGAAGTTTCTTATACCAAAGGCGACGATCGCCCCGTCGAAGAGCAGATCCTGAAATGGAAGATGCAAGGCGTCGCAGATGACCACTTCGATCCGCCCCCGACCTGCGTGACCATTCAGCTTGCGCTTCAAGACCTCGAGCATCGCCGGGGCAAAGTCGGTTGCGACGACGCGGGAGGGTTCCAGCGAAAGAAGTTCGAACGAGACGTCTCCACTGCCCGCTGCGATGTCGAGCATGAGTCCCCCGCGCTTTTCCGCCAGGAATGAAACCGCCTTCCTGCGCCACCCCCGATGCAATCCGAAACTCAACAGTCGGTTCAGAAAGTCATACCTGGGCGCAATGGCATCGAACATCGCTCTGATTTCATGGGGATCCTGTTGGTCGAGCGCCTTTTTTTTCACTGGTTGTCAATGTCCCCAAAAACGCCCTAAATTGCAACCATTCGATTTCGGGTAGACTCTATATATAGAGGCGGCGCGGGAGGAGGTTTGCCCGATCCCGATTCGGCGTATCGGGAAGGCATTTGACGCCACGGAGGCCGTGGGACAACTATCCTATTGGCCCGCCGTACAAACTGACAACGGCTGTCAACCGGCTCGCCGGCGGTACTGTCTAACCTCTGGAACATCACATAGAAAGATTCCCCCGGATGCCCTCCGATGACGAGCGGCGACTGATTTTCGACGCGCAGGAAGGAAGCCGCGGAGCATTCCGTCTCATCGTCGAACGCTACATGAAGCAGGCTTATGACATTGCCTATGGCGTGGTCGGGGATCATGACGAAGCGGAAGACGTGGCTCAAGAGTCGTTCGTTCGTGTCCACCGGTCACTCCGTTCGTTCCGCGGCGACGCGGGATTCGGAACGTGGCTTTATCGGATCGTGA
>Ga0209076_1000145_pt1 | contig 9690 bp, 5 predicted proteins | sample Rivendell_Oct201_9_FD_188350 | JGI IMG/M metagenome (GOLD analysis project Ga0209076, IMG submission 188350) | Vadose zone soil and rhizosphere microbial communities from the Eel River Critical Zone Observatory, Northern California to study diel... | ecosystem: Environmental > Terrestrial > Soil >...
GCGTAAGCAGGCCGATGACCAGCAGGATCCCCAGCGAGATCTCCGTCGCCGCCTGCATGGGAGCTGCCATGGCCGCATGGCTTGCCATTAATCCCATAACCCACTTCCATGCCGCCGGTGAGTGGCCTGTCTTGATGTAGTAATTGATCAACCCTGTATAGCCGGTCGGGGTGTAGGCGCCCTTCCCCAGATTCTCGAAGAAGACCCATACAAACATCGCACCGATTGTCATGCGAACCAATGCCAAGCCGTTTGCCGCATCGGGTTGGCCGGCGAAGCTGACTGTCGCATTTTGTGCTTGAGTTGCGTTTGTCGTCATTCTAAACCTCTGCGCAATAGATTCCGCCCGCGACTAAGGGCGCAATCTTAAACTATTGGACCCGTCTGTGCCAGGTGGATGCGCACGGGATGGATGCGCACGGGATAAATAAGTTACAGCCAGGCTCAGCCGTAGAACGGTTATGAAAACGCACACGTCTCGGGTGCGGACTGCTCGACAAATCATGTCATTTTGAGTTGATCATCATCAGCACCGGAGCGGGCGCCAGCACGCTTGGGCCCGAAGGAATTCCTGAACATTTGAGACTTCTCAGTGTGCTTTCAGTGACCGTGCACACCGCTGCCAAAAGCACGCTAACGCTGGAATCAATACTACGCACTCATTCTAAGGTTTTGAGAGAAGAGACGGAGTCGACGACTTCCTGAGGCCTCCTGCGTGACGTCCAGGGGTTCTATATGAATTACACGCTTGCTTAGAATCACCATAGCTTTGTCCAGAGTGGAGGCGCGTCAAAGATCGAAATCGCTGTACGGAAAATCGATTCCTGAGTACAATCAGAAACAACGAGCGGGCGTCGTACAATGGCAGTATAGAAGCTTCCCAAGCTTCGGACGTGGGTTCGATTCCCATCGCCCGCTCCATAAACCCTGTTGACGCAGTTGGCTTTACTGGCTTTCCTCCCCGAGATTGACCCCTAAAACGCCCTGCGTTGGACGCGGATTGGGTCAAGGACAACCAAATTTGGACGCGGCGTTTTCAAGTCCTACCCTGTATGTTCGAATAGTTCCGGGGTCCGTCTTGCACCGTTCTCGCCACCGTTCAGCCTTCTCGTGGCTTGCCCATAGTAGAATAGTCATAGTTTAATCCTAGAGTGTTGGCTTGATCCCAGCACGAGGTGGAGATGCTGAAGGTGACGGTTTGCCAAACCCACGTGCCCTGTTTCCCCTCGCTGATTTTCACGTTTTTTCAGTAACTTATGCTGCCACAAGTTCACTCAGTTAGCGATATTTGCAGATTAAAGACTCTCTAATCTGATCAGAACTTCCTTAAGTGATTCGTCCAGCGTGGATGCAAGTATCGTTTACTTGCCTGTGGTTCCTGCTCTGTAACCACATCAGTGCTTGGCGCGGTCTTTAATCTCCTTGGCCAGCTTCTCGATTTGTTGTGCTTGCTTGACGATCGAGACTGACATTGTGGATGAGGTGTCTGTCGTTTTCATTTGCTCCCGAAGCACAAAGGCTAAAGCGTATAGTTTTTCGATGTCGCTCCGGAGTCCAGCCTGGTTTTGCTTGTCGACCGACTCGGGATCAGACCCTTTGGCCTGAGGCCCTTCGAGTCCGGGAGGGAAATTCGGATTCGGAGCGTTTGGCGAGGGACGCGGTTGGGGTGGTTGACGCATTGGGTGTGACGTTTGGGCGTTTGATAAGACTGCTAGGGTGGCGAGCGATGCAGCGAGCACTGCCGCGGCGATGGCAATTCTTTGTCGTGAATCTGACATGGATACCTCCAGCATTTCGGAGTATGGAATCGCTGTCCCACTCAAGTTTATACCTACTTTTGGGAAGGACGCGATCCTCTTTTGCGTGAGCACGGTCGTTCGCCATAGAATGTCCGATCAATCTAAACCGGTCACTTTTGAACAAGAATCGACGCTGGGTTTTTCGGGCGACTCGCGTTTCTCGAGTGGATGAGGTCGGCGCGGATGGCGGCAGGCAAAGATCACCGACGACAACAGACGCGGCATCGGGTGCTTCACAGCATGCATGCTACAAGGGGACTTAGGTAAGTTGCACCAAAGCCAAATACGAATCCCCGTGGATCATTTCGAGGGCTCAGTAATCGTTAGCGTCTCGTTTTCATGTAGGCCTTTGCTGATCACCTGCTTGCGGCCTGACGGCCAATCGACCTCGATGCGATCTATTTTTGAGCTATCACCAAGACCAAAATAGAGTGGTAAAACACTTTGTGACAAGTAGCCAGACTTGCCGTCGTTGTAGCGAGTGTAGGCTTGCCCGTTGGCGTGCAAGCGAACGGTGGCGCCCAGGCCATTGCGATTGGATTTGGTCCCCACCAGCACAAGGTTAAGCCAGTGGATCTTTTTCTGCTGTGCGAGATCGCTGATCAGCACCATAGGTTCTGAATTGAGATCATTTGTGACAATATCCAGGTCGCCGTCATTATCGAGATCAAATATTACGGAGGAGCGGCTCGCTTTGGGCACGGATATAGTGACTTTTTGCGTCTGTCCCTCGCAAACAACTTTGCCCAACGGGCCCAAAACGTCGTGGTTGGTGCAATCCATGACGAACCACGGCGTGTACGGTATTTGGCGCGGCTCAACTCCGAGAAGAAACTCGGAGTCAAGGAATTTCTCACCGCGGTTATTGAGCAGCAACGAATTGATGCCATAGCGGAAAGGAAAATTCATGCCCGCTGTGATGAAAATATCTTCGTAGCCATCAGCGTTGAGGTCGCCCACGCTGACTCCCCAGGGCCAAAGTTGTTCGACGCCGATCTTTTCGGAAATCTCCTCGAACTTACCGTTGCCAAGGTTGTGATAGAACGCGTTGCCAAAGATGAATTTGTCGGCGGAACCACCGAGTAAATTGTCAGGCGGGTGAGACTTGATTTTTTCTTTCTCGTGGTCGGGACTCTGCTCTTCCATCATGTCCGAGTGCATGTCCGTAACGAAAAGATCCATGCGACCGTCATTGTCGAAGTCAAAAAACTTCAGCCCCATGCTTCCCCAGGGTGTCTTGGGAAAATAATCTTGTGTTTTTTCGATGAACTTCTTGCCACCCACGTTTTCAAAATAGTGTCCCGAACCTTGCATATTCAGGAAGTAAACGCCCGGCCAGCCATCACCTTGCAAATCCGCAACGCTTGCATCGCCACACCACCCGCGCGGATTGAGTCCGACTTCCGCCGTGACATCCTTGAACTTATAGTGGCCCAAATTCTTGTAGAGAACTGGGTACTCGAAGCGTTCGGGATGGAGGTGGCCAGAAAACGCGTCTTTCAAGCCGACATAAGCTCCTTCTGGCCCTTTTTCGTTGGTTGTATAAACGCCCACGTTGCAAACGAGCAGATCGACCAAACCATCTTTGTCGTAGTCAAAGAAGAAACTGCCGGACGAATGCGCAACCAGCTCAAGACCGGCTTCATGTGTAATGTCCTTGAAATGGCCGTGGCCGTCGTTTTGGAAGAGAACATTTCCTTCATTAACAGTCGTGACGAATAGATCCTCATGCCCGCTGTTGTCGACATCGCCGAACGAGGCAGCAACACTGACGCGGTCTTTCAAACCGACGCCGGCTTGCTCCGTGATGTTCTCAAATTTGCCCCTACCCAGATTTCTCCAGAGTTCGTTGCCGCCGAGCTGATTCACGAAGTAGATGTCGTACTGCCCATCACCATCCACATCCGCAACAGCAAGGCCCGTCCCGTGGTCGTAATGGACCGGCATGTATTGGCTCGTGGCATAGGGCACGGCCCGATGACGAAAAGTGATTCCACTCTGTTTTAATTGATCAGTGAAATGAAACTGACAAAAGACCTTGAACTGGTTCACGGACTCGAGTTGCGCCTTTTTGCGGGCCGCGAGCGTCGTGAGACCTACGTCATTTGTTGGAAATCGAAGCTCGGGTGGACTAGGCTCTTGCATCCCAAGCGAGGCACCTAGCATGCCGGCAAATAGAATCGAAACAACGATTGGAAGCAGCACTGAGCGACCAGCCATTCGACCTCCAGGAGAATTCAAGAGGGTGGGCGCAAATCTTTTCCGTAGATGGCACCCGACCACACAGCAACAAGACGCTCGATAGTTTAACACTAGCTTGCAATTTGGATTCTAACTGCCACTGAGGAACGCCCGAAGCGAATGCGGGCTCGATTCTATCCCGAAGAACGCAGTTTGTTCAGTGGAGAGTTGGCGGCAGGAGCTTGATTGTGCTCTTGACCCCCTGGCCTTCGACAATCGTGTAAATGGCGTCGGCGGGAACATTTCGCAGAGTCTCGACGCCGCCATTGGGCCAGCGGATTTCCACTTTGTCCATCGTGGAATCGCCCGCCAATCCGAAATGCAAGCGCGGATCATTGGTTGATAGATAGCTGGAGCCGGCTTTGACCTCTTCGATTTGGGAGCGTGTTGCGGAAGTGACGGTGATTCGAGCGCCCACGGCGCCGCGATTGCTTTTCGTTCCAATTAATTTGAAAAGGACGCGATGGTTGGAATTTTTGGTGTCGTTCAAGAAGAGAGAAGGTGGCGCTCCGACATTGAAAATCACGGTATCAATGTTGCCGTCGTTGTTGATGTCACCGAAGGCTACGCCGCGCCGCGACTGCATGGCTCCGTCGTTCAACCCCGCGGCCCCTGAAATTTCATCGAACGTACGATCGCCTTTGTTACGGTAGAGGAGAAGCGGTTCACGGTACTTGACGTTTTTGGGCACGCGATCGACATCCGGGTAGACGTGGCCGCTGGCGATGAGCAGATCGGGCAGGCCGTCATTGTCAAAATCGGCGAGACCCGTACCCCAGGAAACATAAGGCAGCGAACTTTGCGCGATCTTGGCCGAATAGGTTAGGTCAATAAAGCCGCGATCGCCTTGATTCAGATAGAGGCCTTTCGGCTGGTCCGCGTAATCGGTAATAGCGAAATCGAGTTTTCCATCGCGGTCGAAATCACCCATGTCTACGCCCATGTTTCCCACTTCTTGACCTTCCGGACTCAACGCCACGCCTGAAAGCATGCCGACATCCTCAAATGTGCCGTCGCGTTTGTTGTGGTAGAGAAAATTGGGGCCGGTGTCATTGGCCACCAGGAGGCTTGGCCATCCTTGATTGTCGTAGTCGCCCCATACGACGCCCAAACCAAAGCGCCCGGCGGGGTCGTCCACGCCCGCTTTCTTCGAGACCTCTTCAAAGGTGCCGTCTCCGCGGCTGTGAAACAAGAAATCGGTCTCGCCATCCATGGTCCAGGGATTTTCGACAGGAAGACCTTTATGAAAGAAATTCTTCGACGGATTCTCAGCGGTGGGCAGATGATTCAAATCCGTGTGCACATAGCGCGAAACAAATAGATCCAGGTGGCCGTCGCGATCGTAATCCGCCCACGCTGCCCCCGCGCTGAACCCTCCCCCCGCAACACCGGCCTTCTCGGTGACATCTTCAAACTTGCAGTTTCCCAGGTTGTGATACAGCACGTTGCCGCCGTATCCCGTAACATAAATATCAGGCAAGCCATCGTTGTCATAATCCGCGACCGCGATTCCCATGCCCCAGCCTTTATGAGTGAGTCCGGCCTCCTTGGTGATATCGATGAATTTTAGGTTCTCTCCCTGATGGTAGAGCGTAACCATGCGTATACCACCACTTTTCGCTTGTTCGATCGTCGCGTCATTTACGACCAGGATGTCCAGCTTTCCGTCGTTGTCGCAATCGAACAGCGCGACGCCACCGGAAATCGTTTCCACAACATAATGCTGGTTCATTGAACTAAAAGGCACCCTAGTGAGCCCCGCTTCTCTTCCTATCTCGCGAAAGTGGATGGTCGGAGCTTGCGCGTAGATCGTCGCCAGGAAACAAAAAAGTGCCAGTACGGCAATGGAGAACAGTCGCATAGTGGAGAATTTATGAACCTTTGGGATTTTAAGGGGAAAGCGGTCTGCGGAGAAAGGGCCAAGATTTCCTAGTTTGTCTTTCTGCTGTCGGTTAGACTTTTCAGCAGAGGATTACGTTGAACTCTTGCCGCGGCCATCATGCTGTCAGAGACGGATTGCGCGCCCGCGTGTGGGCCAAGATTTTCGCGTGTGCCGGCCTGGCGCTGACGTTTTTCGCCCTGCCCAAAATCACAAGCGCCCAGGGCAACGAGCTGACTGGCATCTCTGCGCTGATTCAGCAGGGAAAGTTGCAGGAAGCCGAGCAGCGCTTGCATCGATATCTTTTGAGGTCACCGCACTCGGCAAAGGCCAACAATCTTTTGGGAATAGTCCATCTCCGCCAGGGACACTTTGAACAGGCAGAAGACGCGCTGCAAAAAGCCATTGCAGCCGCGCCGGCTCTGCTGGAGTCTCGCCTCAATCTGGGAGACGCCTATCTTGCGGAAGGGAAACTCGGTTCAGCCATGAGCGCCTACCAGGGCGCAGCGGAAATCGCTCCCCATGACGCTCGCGCCAATCTTGCATTGGCGAAGTTGTATCTCGGTAAGGAAGAATTTGCAAAATCTATCGAGGCCGCCGGGAATATTCCTCCGCAAAAGCGTACCGCAGAGCTTTTGCCTACTCTTGCTGCCAATTATCTTGGGCTACGGCAACAGGAAAAGGCTGATGTGGAGATTCAAACCATGCTGCAAGTAGCGCAAAAGCAACCGGATCTTGTTCCTGAGTTGGCTGAGTTTTTCCTTGCTCACCGGGATTTCCAGAGCTCCCAGCAATTGCTTGCGCTCGCGCAATCCAAGCAGCCGTCCACGGACCGTTTTCTTGTGGATCTCGCTCGCACGCAAGCTGGTTTAGGGCAACTCGATGAAGCGCAGAAAACCCTGGAGACCGTCCTGGAGCGCACGCCCGAATCCGTGGACGCATTAGTTGCCGCCGGGAATGTTGCTGGTCAGCAGTCGGATTGGGCTGCATCTGGCGAAGCTTTTTCCCGCGCCAACCAACTTGCCCCCGATCGCCCGGATATTTTGTATGGACTGGTGTCGGCTCGGTTGTACGGTAGGCAGGTCGACGAGGCCCTCAAGAATGCTCAAAAACTGCATTCCCTGACCCCTGATGACTTGCGTTCCACCTATTTGCTAGCGCTCGCATTATTCGGGGCCAGGCAGCGGGAAGAAGCCAAGCATTACGCTGACCAAGTGCTGACCGAGCACGCAGACGATCGCGAGATGCATCTCATTCTTGTTGATGTGGCGCTCAATGATGAGCACAACTTGGCGGTTGCCCGTAAACACGTGGACATGTGTCTGAAGCAAAACCCTGCGGATCCCGGAGCACTTTATTACCTTGGAATGATTCAGAAAATGGAAGGCGACCTCGACGCTGCCGTTCGGAGCCTCTCAAAAAGTGTGGTTGGTAATGCCAAGAATGCCAACGCTCAGAGCGAGCTTGGCGCTCTCTGTCTGCAAGCAGGCGATCTGGCCCGGGCCGTGCCGACACTTGAGCAAGCTGTGCTTCTGGCGCCGGAGGAAGCCCAAAATCATTATCAACTGGCCCTTGCCTATTCGCGCTCGGGAGTGCCAGAAAAAGCCAAAGCACAACTGGAAATCTATCAGCGGATCAAGGCGAAGGAGGCCCAAGACGCCAAGAGGTTGAAGGGACCGCACCAGTGAAGTACTGCCAATGGGAATTCCTTCACGGCCTTAATCGCGCAAAATTGGACGGGGCGTCAAGATGCACCACATCAGACAGCGACGTGAATTTCCCCCGATTTCTCTTTCACGTTTCGCGAAGGCGCCGGACCTGTGGAGGCACGCTGTACGAACTCGGGCTCTATCGCGATTTCAGGAACGTATTCGCCGCGGCCTTCGATGTGGTCCACCACGGTCTGCGCGGCGATTTGTCCCATGCGGATGAGAGGCTGCCGCACGGTAGATAAGCCCGGATTGGCAAAAGCCGCTCCTGAGATGTCGTCAAAGCCCACCACGGAGATGTCTTCGGGTACGCGAAGGCCGGCTTCACGAAACGCCCAAATCGAGCCAATCGCTGAAATGTCATTGTAAGCAAAGAGAGCGGTGAAAGGTTTGCGCCGCGCGAGCAGTTCTTTTCCAAAGGGATAGCCGATGTTCGGTGACGAGTCCGTGCCTTCAATTTGCATCGTGAGTTCTGGCCGAATGCGGATCCCGAGTTCTTCAGCGACTTCGCAGATGGCCGACCAGCGGGCGGCCGAGTCCGACCTGAAAGCCTGACCCTTTAGAAAGGCAATCTCTTCATGTCCCAGCCCTTTTAGATGGTGCAGCGCGAGTTGTACTGCTTTCTTGTGATCCAAGATGATATTCGTAACGCCTGCCACCGTGTGGTGCCCGGCCACGGCGACCGTAGGAACGGAGGGCGCTTCCTTCACAGAGGTATCGACCGTGATGAACCCTTCCACTCCGCGCGATAGAAGGAGTTGCAAGTAACTGGCCATCATCTTTGGATTGTGCCGGTGGACCACCGTCAGGAAGAAGTAATTGCACTGTCGGAGGTACTGCTCGATGCCGCTGATGACCTGCGAACCGTAAGCATCGCCGATCTCAGATGCAATTACACCGATTGTGAAAGTACGCCGAAGCCGGAGCGTGCGGGCAAAAAAATTGGGACGGTAGTTCAACTCCTGCGCAGCTTCCAGGATACGCCGCTTGGTATGCTCCGGGATGGAGCTGGCCGCCTTAGAGTTGTTCAAGGCTGCTGAAACTGTCCCTGGCGTCAATCCCAAGTGTTCGGCGATGGTCTTGAGGGTGACTTTCACATGAGCTTCCTTCTTTGCGCGGTTGTCATCCGGGGGCTCTCCAGGGACCAATCAGCGTGTGCAGCAGACTACTATAACCATGGACCCGACATGGGTTACCTTTGGAATCCACTGCTTTCTGATAGCAAATCACAGCTCAGGCACAAAGCACCCAGATCTACCATTTTTCATATTCGCAAGCGCGTCCATTTCGTTACGCATCGGCTGAGTTCCAAAAAAAGGAATAAGAGGAAGTTCTAGGAGCCCGTCTGAAAATTGACGTTTTGAGGACTGATTCTTCGCGCGAAGCGCCCATATAGGGCTATCCGGTACAGTGCGCGTCCGCTAACGATGGGACCGCTCCTATGGTTGGCATACTCGGGAGCATCCTTTTCCCGCTCCCCACCTTCTTTTAGTCTCTCTTCCTCGCTTTACTCGTAACATATCTTGTGAAACTTCAAAAGATTGTGAGTCATGCAGATCAGTGCCCACTCGCCGCGTACTTTCTCCAGCCCCCGCATGAGAAACTGCCGGAATCCGCGTGCCTGCTTGATCTGCCCGAACACCGGCTCAACCATGCATTTTCTTTTCGCGTAAACGGCCGCTCCCACCTTGGTCTTCAGCTTTCGCTCCATCCGCTCCACGCGACTGGCATCTTCCGGTAAGGGTCCCCGTTTGCATGGCTCGCTCCGCTCACCGTGTTTCTGTTTCTTCGTCGCTACGAACCCTTCCATCCTTCTCTTCGCTAGGTACTTCAGATTTTCCTCCGAACAATACCCACTGTCCGCCACAACTTCTTCCGCTCTCTGTCCCGATTGTTCTTGGATCGCCTCGATCAGCGGTACCAGCTGTTGTTTATCGTTGGCGGCTTGTGTCACGGTCTGCCCCACAATCAATTGGAAAACCGGCTCCACCGCAACTTGCGTGTTGTAACCTTGCACGAATCCATCCGGCCCCTTCATGATGCGGGACTCCGGATCCGTAAA
>Ga0209076_1000147_pt1 | contig 9682 bp, 11 predicted proteins | sample Rivendell_Oct201_9_FD_188350 | JGI IMG/M metagenome (GOLD analysis project Ga0209076, IMG submission 188350) | Vadose zone soil and rhizosphere microbial communities from the Eel River Critical Zone Observatory, Northern California to study diel... | ecosystem: Environmental > Terrestrial > Soil...
GCCTTGGAATTGCCGCGGGAGCCGCGGGCGGCATCAATCCGCTCGTGAATACGCAGTTCACCTACCTGGATGTTGGAGTGAATATAGATCTTACGCCTCGCGTACATCCGAATCGCGACGTCAGCTTGAAATTAAAAGTGGAAGTCTCCGCACATACCAACGACGTATCCATCGGCGGAATTACTCAGCCCGTCATAAGCCAGAGGGTCATCGAACATGACATCCGCTTGAAGGAAGGCGAGGTCAGTATTCTTGGCGGCTTGGTCCAGCGGTCCGACAGCAAAACCTTGGAAGGCTGGCCGGGCCTGGCAAGGCTCCCCCTGTTGAGGTATCTCTTCTCACACGATAAGACGAACCACCAGGAAGATGAAGTGCTGATCGTCTTGACGCCACGGATCGTGCGGATTCCGGAATGGACGAAGGCGAATCTGCGGCCTCTGTACTCGGGCTCCGAGACAAACGTGCAAGTGAAGCGGGAGAGCGAGACGCGCGCACCTGCGCAGCCGCCTCCTGCAACGCCAGCGCAACCGCCAGCCTCGAATCAAAATATTGGAGCGGGAACGCCAGCGACTGCGCCAGGCTCCACGGCGCCTGCGGGTGGGGCGGCTCAGGGGGCTGCGACGGCGAAGATTCGGTTTGAACCGCAGAGCTTGTCGTTGAAAGCGGGGCAGACGGCCACGATCGGGGTTGTAGTTGAGAACGTGAATGACCTCTTCTCGATCCCACTATTGCTGCAGTACAATCCGGCGGTAATCAGCGTAGAAGAAGTGCAGCACGGCGGATTCCTCTCGGGAGGAACGCAGGAAATCGCGATCGTGCAGCAGGTCTTCAAGGATAAAGGGCAGGCGATTATTTCCGCGACGCGCCAGCCGAACACGCCAGGAGTGAGCGGGAGCGGAACGCTGATCGGAATCGTCGTCAAGGGGCTGACGCCCGGCTCATCGAACCTGTCGATCGTTCAGGTGAATGCGAAAGATTCGCAGCAGAAGCTGATACAGCTGATAACCAGCGAAGCGACGCTACAAGTCCAGCCGTAGTCGAATTGTGCGAGCGATGTTGCGCGACACTTCATACAACGGGCAAAACCGCAGACATATCCCGCGGAGGCCGTTTTCCTCAGAGACGGGGATGACGCTGCTGGAGTTGATCATTGCCTGCGCCATTTTGCTGATTTTGTCTTCCGCTGCATTGCCTATCGCGAAGTACACGATCGTTCGGCAGAAAGAGGCGGAACTTCGCCGCGATCTCCGGGAGATGAAGGATGCGATCGACCGCTACAAAGATACGGCCGACCGGAACCAGATCCGCGTGGAAATCGGGAGCGAAGGGTACCCGCCGGACCTGGAAACGCTGGTAAAGGGAGTGCAACTCGGCGCAAGCAGCGATCGGAAGATTCGTTTTCTGCGGAGGATTCCAGTAGACCCCATGACCGGGCAGGCCGATTGGGGACTACGTGCCGTTCAGGACGATCCGGATTCGACGAGCTGGGGGGGCAAGAACGTGTTCGACGTATACTCGAAGTCGACGGGTACGGCACTCGACGGGACCAAGTATTCGGATTGGTAGTTCGCGCGAGGATTCGAAATGGAAATGATGTCGCGAATTCGAACGGGCAGGCCCTCGTTGGGGAAACGCCGCGGCGTGCTGTTCGAGGCGGGATTTACGATGATCGAGTTGATGATCGTCATTACGATCATCCTCATCCTCATTGGGATGGCGGCGCAGAATTACGGCAAAACCGTGCAGCACGCGCGCGAAACAACATTGCACCATGACCTGTCGGTCATGCGGCAGGCGATCGATAACTACACGTTGGACAAACAGGCCGCGCCACAATCCTTGGAAGATTTAGTGCAGGGGGGGTACTTGCGCAAGGTGCCAGTGGACCCGATTACTGGGGTGGCGGACTGGGTGCCGCAATTCGATAGTTTGGTGCTGACTCCGGATCAATCGACGACGGGGATGGTCGACGTTCATTCGAATTCGACCCGGGTTTCGCCTTTCGAGAACACGCCTTACAACGAGTGGTAGTTATTCGCTTCCTGATTCACAAATCATGGCGCCAGTTTGCAATGGTTTGACGGAAACGTGCACGTCCGATATAGTGGTCGTGCGGGGTGGAGCAGCCTGGTAGCTCGTCGGGCTCATAACCCGAAGGTCGTCAGTTCAAATCTGACCCCCGCAACCATGGGCGCTTAAGAGGAAAATCCTCTAAGCGCCCTTCTTATTTATGGTTACGAGCTGAACCGTAACAATTCCTTTTCTTAATTTAGCGCCGCAAAGTTGTTCCTGTTCTCGATATTGGGAACAACTGGGAACAAATCGCCATAGATTGCCCGTTCTAGAGCGATTGCAGCGCCGCGTTCCGCTTCCGCAGAGGTGTGCGTGTAGATGTCTGCGGTCATCTTGATTGTGGAGTGGCCGAGGAACTTTTGCGCCAGCTTCAGGTTTCCCGTCTGCTCGTTAACAATACTCCCAGCCGAATGCCTGAATGTGTGAAAGCCTGACGCGCCTTTCTTTCGCGGAATCCCTAGCCTGTCCAAAATTGGGTAAAGGGCGTCCTTTCGAAGCACGTCCGGGTCTAGTGCCGACCCGTCCTTCTTGCAGAACACGAAGTCAACGCGTCCGAAGCGGCGCGGGCTTGCGCCACTTTGTTCCTGGGCCTTGGTTTTCGTAGGCGGCTTCTAGGCTTTGGGGTTGTGTCCTTCAGAGCTTGCTTGAGGACTACGTTCTCCTTTTCCTGTTTCGGCTTTAGGAACTGGACAAGAGCTGGTTCGCCCATTTTCTTCCGCTGGTCTTCGACGAAACGCACGAGCTTGTAAATCTCGTCGTTGTCGAGGGGGTCGTCGGAGAGCCAGCGATTGAATTCCTCTTCGAAGAAAGAGGCGTTGTCCTCTTCCTCGCCGCTCATCTCGTGCATGAACTGGCCGTTGATGAGGGCGCGGCGGCGTTCCAGGCCAGCTACGGACTTGTAGTAGACCTCCCTAAACGCGTGAGGCGACTTCTTCAAGCGCTGCACTCCGCGAACGGCTTCGTCGATCCCGTGATTCACCAGGTACAGCGCTTCGTAGAGATGTGCTTTCTGCATGAGCAAATATCCTTTCTGCGGTGCGATGGCCGCGATTTCGAAGGTTGACGTGGCGTCGGGACACACATCTCCGACGGAGTCGAAGGCCGACTCGGTTGGACGCACGACATCAGCTAGATGAGATTACGGCGGGGGATGCGCGACGCGTTGCGGGATAGAGCGAGGGACGGAAAGAAAACAGAGATGGGTGAGTTGCACCCACGGGGCGAACCCGATACTTTCTATTGCAATCGGGTAGCCGGAGCGAGATTGCGCTCGCCCGGCCCCCTAAGAACTGTGCGTGAGAGTTTCCCCTCACACAGCTCAAGCCTTTCGAACGCCTCCTAGGAGACGCGGCTTCGAAACAGAGAGACGCTGGCTGTGGACTGTACTGTGGCACTCCGGATGAACCAGAACCCGATTCTCTGCGCTGGCGGAACCACCTGACAGCCGGGGGATGCAGTAGTGAATGCGCCACCCCGTTTGCCGAGTGATCTTTTCATTGCACACAGGGCAGAGACCGCGTTGTTCATGCCAGAGATAACGAAGCATACGGTGGCCTCGAAACGTCTCCCGCATATGAGCCCCTTCACGTTCTTCGAAGTAGACTTCCCATGCGGGATCGTACGGGTTAGCGGCGCTTCGGACCTTAATATGTCGTCGGATGGGTGTGCTGCTGGCGCGCTGCAGTCGTAGTTTCGTTAACTGCCCATCGCCATCGCATGTTTCACCGAAGAAGCACCAATCGCGACCCCGACGTTGCTCAAAATATTTCTGTTTGAGCCAGCGAGGAGGTTTGTGCGGGTGTCGCTTCCGTGCCCATCGCCACAGAACGTAGAAGATGACGTAGTCGACGTGGTTGAAAATACGTTTCGCAACCACGTGCCGATGATAGTTCGCCCAACCACTGATCTTGGGGTTGAGCTCATCAATCAGGTCGGCCGCGGACATGTGAAGCCCGGCTTGGATAGTTTCTCGGATTCCGTCCAGGAAGGTTTTGACGTTCTTCTTGGAGGGTTTAATGAGCAGTTTCCCATTCGGATATCTGCGCACGTTTTGTCCGAGAAAGTCGAAGCCAGTTGTCACGTGCGTGACGATAGTCTTTTCAGGGGAGAGTTCCAGCCCACGTTTGCGCAGAAATTGCTCGACGAGAGGCTTGATTTCCCCTTCCAGTAGTTCTTTCGTTCTACCGGTGATGATGAAATCGTCCGCATAACGGATGAGATTGATGTTGGGGTATTGCCCTCCTAATGACTTGAGTCGAGTTCCCGCCGGATACTTCTCCTGCAGAAGCCGTTCAAGTCCATCCAGCGCAAAATTAGCGAGCGCTGGGGAGGCAATGCCACCTTGAGGAGTCCCGTCCGTCGTTTCGTGAAAGACGTGTTTTTCCATATAACCCGATTTCAGCCACTTCTTGAGAATGACTCGGTCCATAGGAACATAGGCCAAGAGCCAGTTGTGGCTGATTTGGTCGAAGCAGCTTCGAATGTCGCCTTCGAGAATCCACTGTGGGTTTGCTTGCCTCAGGGCGAGATAACACTGTTGCATCGCATCCGCACAGGATCTTCGCTGTCGGAAACCGTAGGAATTCCGGTCAGCTCTGGTTTCCACAACAGGATCCAAAGCGAGAAGGTGGAGTGCCTGCATCGCCCTGTCCTTCATTGTGGGGATTCCGAGCGGCCGCATCTTTTTGCCGTCCGATTTCGGGATGTAAACACGTCGAAGCGGCTGAGGTTGGTAACCTCGCCGCTTCAACTCATGTACCGCCTTTGCCTTCTTCTCCGGTGTGTCCCAGATTTCTCCGTCCACACCAGAAGTTTTCTTGCCAGTATTTTCCGTCACTCGCCGAACAGCGAGTACCTTGCCGCTCTTCGAGTGAGTTAGCAGTCGTTGCAAGGCTTGCACCTTGCCCCACCTGCCTTCCTTCGTTGCCTGCACGATACGCACTTGGAGTCGGCGCACATTACGGTTTGTGGTTTGCCAGTTGATGGCGTACCACTCCGCCGCTTCGCGTGAGACTGCACCAACAGCTTTCGCTGTCGTCATCTGCTTTGTCTCATGTGCCGATTGATCAAGTTTTCTCGTGTGAAGGACCAGAGAGAAGTCAGCTCGCTTTCGCGTCCGGTTATGATCCAAAATTCAGATGCAACCGGTATCTGCCCCATTACGGAGCGGCATTCGCTTTTTCTCTCCTCTCGTTTCCGCATCGCCATCGTCGGCCTCACGGCGTTCTACCCCTTGCGAGGAGCGATACGGATTTACCCTGTTCCGCTGGAGTGACACGATAGGTTAGGTCCCCTCATTACGCCGACAGTGTGGAGTGCCCATGACGGAGTAAATGGCAGCCTCCGTGCCCACTGCAAGAAGAGCTGTTCAGCATCTTCTGCTCTCTAGGCATGACGACGCTTAACGAGAGTTTGTGTGTTCTGACCTTGCTATCAACCCTGGCCCCTCTCCACCTGATGCTGGCAGATACACCGTCGCCTCGCGGTTCCGGTGCCAACCTTTCGATTGTGGGTTCGTTGTCGGAGGGCTTTAGACGGTTCGTTACCTTGCCGCCTTACCTCGTAGGGTACTGTTGATGGGACAACAGGTCTGTTAGGATTCCTCCTTCAGACAATCACTTCAGCGACCTCAGGTCGCACGCCATCGTTGCCTCTAATCCAGGCGACTTGGTTAGGGGCGCGTTGGTGCTAGTAACACCTGCGCGTCCCGCTTGCGATGCGCTACGAGATCGTGTTTATGCTTGGAGCGCAGCAAGCATAAGGCTAACCACTTAAAGCAATGTTGTCAAGTGCCGTTTATTGGCAGAACTAGAGGCTACCCGGTAGAATCCTACTCATGGATCCCAATCTGATTTCCAAAGTCATGCAGGAAATGGGTCGCAAGGGTGGCAAAAAGGGCGGGAAAAAGGGCGCGAAAATGAGGGCAGAGGCTTTGACGCCCGAGCAGCGGAGTCAGATTGCCCGAAAAGCGGCAAAGAGTCGATGGGCCAAAGCAAAGAAGAAAATCAAAAAGCCCTAAAGTTCGAGGAATAGCCGAAAGCAGTTTCTTAAATTAGCCCTAACTCCTTAAAGGCTCCGTTCCTTCACTTAGAATACTTAGGTATCGCGGATAGGCAAACAGACGGTCTCTGCGTTTGCCGGTAGATTCCTTCGCAACTTTAAGCTTGGTCAGCGTTTCGAGAGCACTCGTGACAGTCGGTATGGATAGTTTTAGATCTTTCGCTGCCGGTCCAATCTTGGTCAATGGATGTGCTTGCAGGTATTCGTGAACGGCCAAGCTCGACGCAGCCTTGCGTCCCATCGCTCGAATCTTTTTCCGGTCCGATTCGAATAGATCAAGAATTTGAACGGCTGTGTCGGCTGCCTGGCGAGCCGTAGTCTCGGTTCCTTCGAGAAAAAACTCGATCCATTCTTCCCAGACCCCCTCCGTTCGGACCCGCTGAAGGAGATCGTAGTAACGTTGGCGGTGAGCCTTGAAATAAAGACTCAGATACAGAAGTGGTTCGCGCAAGACACCTTTGGCGCAAAGAAGCAGTGTAATTAGCAAACGACCAAGACGCCCGTTTCCATCAAGAAATGGGTGAATCGTTTCGAACTGCACATGGATCAATCCGGCCTCGACGAGAACAGGCAGCTTGTGTTTTTCATCGTGAAGGAAATGTTCAAAGCGGTCGAGACATTCCATCATTCGTTCTGGGGGAGGCGGCACGAATGCAGCATTTCCCGGTCGGCTACCGCCAATCCAGTTCTGCGACCGGCGAAAGTCGCCCGGTGTTTTGTTCGCTCCCCGTCCGCCGCGCAACAGGATTGCGTGAATCTCTCGAATCAGGCGCAACGAAAGAGGAAAGCCTCCTTTAATGCGACGGAGACCATGTTGCATCGCAGCCACGTAGTTCGAGACCTCTTCAACGTCGTCGATGGGCACACCAGGCACTGCTTCATTTTCAAACAGAAGCAAATCCGAGAAAGACGACTTGGTCCCTTCAATCTGTGACGAAAGAAGGGCTTCTTTGCGGACATAGAGGTATAAAAATAGTCTTGTATCCGGCAGGAGCGTCGTCAGGCCATCTAGCCGTCCAAGCGCTTGATTTGCTCGGTCAAGATTTTGGTAAAGCCCGCTAAGATCGAGGCGAGGCTCCGGGGGCAACGGTGGAGGTACGAATGCCCTTACTGTTTCTCCGGCGGTCGTCGACGAGATATAGCTGCCTAACCTTGAGGTTTTCTCGTTGGGCACGGACGTATTCAAACTCCCTTTAATAAGCGCTGTTCCTATTAAAACATAGGCCCTCTTACTTTAATAGCCCTTTTCGGCAGGGACATTCACAAGGTCTCGGGGAGCGATTTCATAAGATGTCCGTTGTGCTGTCCTGAAATCTCATTCAACAACCACGCGACCATGACGCAGAAGAACGCGACGGGTTTGCTTCGTCTGCTTGTTGATTTTATCGAACAACGTTTGAACCGCACCTGAGTTGAATGGGGCATACAACTGACCATCGGCGCGGGTAGCCAACGGCTCTCCATCGAGGACATGCATAGGCTTGCAAGAAAACGAGGTGGAAAGTGCCTTTCACGGTCCTACAAAAATGCCAGCACAAAGTTAGAATGGCGGTGCCTTGATGGCCACACGTGGTGGGCCGTGCCAAACAGCATTCAGCAAGGAAGTTGGTGTCCGGCTTGCCGCGAGCCAAGGACATAACCAAATGAACGGTGATTCCGTTGCGACAAACTGGGAACAAATCGAGAACAAATTGGGAACAAACTACCGAAGAACACCCGTGAAATAGGTCGATCAACAGCTACGTAAGTCATTGAGAAGCAAAGACGGGCTAGTGTTTTATCCGGCTCATAACCCGAAGGTCGTCAGTTCAAATCTGACCCCCGCAACCATTTGGTGATTCACAAGGCCGGAATCCAGGATTCCGGCTTTTTTTCGTGCGACCGGTGGCGGAATATTTGTTGCCTCGCAACTTCCCACAAGCCGGCTTCTGGCCCGTAATCACTTCCCGGTTGCCCGTGATCTGGGAGTTGTCGAGCGGATGCTTCGAAGTCAAGTCCGCGCCGCAATTTTCACGGTCGGGTTACCATGACCTAGATGCACAGAAGATACAGGCTCTGGCTGTTAAGAAACCGTGTCAAAGGAGTGCTTCATTGTTACTGTGTGACCGGAAACTCTAGGTGGAGATTAGCTGTTGAATCCTCTCCGGCCAAACGTCACACTCCGACGTTACACGACCCACTGCTTCTGCCGCGGACTGCAAAACTGTGCTCGTCGTTTACAAGAGGAGATCGTGCGTTCAAGCTGCGATTCGTCGACGTTGGCGAACGCAGAATCTTCCTGAAACGCATGTTTCTGTCCTCCCCCCAACCCTGTGTCGCTGCAGGACGCGCCTCAATAGATGAGCTTTAAAGAAAACTGAATTTGCCGTGAAGTTCCGGCGGTCTTGCTGATCATGCCAAACCCTGTGCCCTCGATGATGTTCGCAGGTAGTCCCATGTTGACGATGTTAAACAGATTAAATAACTCTGCGCGGAATTGCAGATCCGCTCGCTCCAAACCGCTTTCTCGGTGGCCAATCGGAGTCGTCTTGACGAGCGCAAAATCGAAATCGTAATATGCCGGGCCGCGAAAGGTATTACGGCCGAGCGTTCCAAAGCGCCCGGAGTTTGGTCCAGTTCCACCTGCGATCCCGATCGGAATGGCAAAGAAGCTTGCGTTGTTCGCGCCCCGCCCAAAATAATCGTCGCGCGGTCGGGTTGAACTGCCGGCGCTCGATAGGTCCGGTAACCCAATCTGGTCCGGCCGGTCCGCGCCAATCGTTCCCGCGCCCGTCTGCTGGATACCCGAATAAACCGTAAACGGCGAACCACTCGTGATCGACGAGATGCTCAGCAATTCCCAGCCCTTCGTCAACAGGTGGGTTCGATCCGACTGAATTCCCAAATGCTCAAAATGCAAATCCTGGGCCGCGCTCAACGTGAAGGCGTGCGTCACGTCAAAGCTTGACGGCCCTCTTTCCGCTCGTGTATCGAACGGGTTTTGCGGACTAAACAAAGTCACGGCGCCGGTGGATCCTGTTCCTCCGATAATGCCGCTGACATCATCCAGCGATTTGCCCCAGGTGTAGCCGGCTTGCAATGACGGTCCGCCGTGCCCAACATTTCCCGACAATGAGGTCTGCAAGGCGTTGTACGACGAGTGCGATGTCGCTGTCATCACAGACTCGAATCCGAAACCACCTGTCACCACGCCGCTACCGTCGAAGTCTGTAAACCGCGCAAATTCCGACCCCGCTCCGGGATACGCGTTTGGATATGACATTCTCGGAAGTCGAAATGCCGATGTTCCAACATACGCGACATCGGCCGTGAGGCCGCCGAAAACCCGTTCCAGCCCCAATGTCCAAGTCTGCAAGTAGCCATTGCCGAAGCGCCGGTCGATCCCGGCCAGACTCAGTAGCGAGAGCTGATGACTCGGCGCCAGCGCCGCCAAATCCTGCTGGTATCGATTTACGTCCATCACCGTGTTCGCCGGGACGTTTTTCGGATTGCCACTGGCCAGCACGTTCACACCCGCTGTGTTGTAGACCTGTGGCAACTCGTCCGGTGT
>Ga0209076_1000150_pt1 | contig 9633 bp, 7 predicted proteins | sample Rivendell_Oct201_9_FD_188350 | JGI IMG/M metagenome (GOLD analysis project Ga0209076, IMG submission 188350) | Vadose zone soil and rhizosphere microbial communities from the Eel River Critical Zone Observatory, Northern California to study diel... | ecosystem: Environmental > Terrestrial > Soil >...
ATGGATCCTAGTGGACGTGAACAATACTGTTCCTACGATGGGAGTGAGGCTTCTCTTTAGAATCATCATCGCAAATTTCATCAATCAAGGTGGCTCATCCTTCATCGTGCCCTTCAGCACAATCAGCTCGGATAACGTCGCAGAATCCCTAGGACCCTTAGTTGGAAGCGATACGCTCGACGAGAGGGTCCGCATCACCGAGTTCAATCAGGATCTCCCTCGCAGGAGATGGAGAGTCCCGCTGAGAGGAAAGGTCATGGAAGACTTCACCCTCTTCAGCAACATTTGGAAAGAGCTCGGAACAGTATCCTCCTCAATAATCCTCGCAGTAGACTTTGACAAGATCGTCCAGATTTACGGAGATGACTTAATGCTTCCAAGTCTTTCAAACATGGGCGCGACCATCCGGGACACCGGCGCCGTCACTCTTGCCATCGCGTCAGGGCTGAACAAGATGCGAGATGCATTTCTCAGGATATCAGACTACTACCTCAAGGTTGAGAATATCAACAACACAACTGTCCTCTATGGTGTCAAACCCTTCACCAATGTTCATGGAGTAGAATTCGCGTTTGATAGAGGCTATCCCACGCTAAAACTTACAGAAATAGTGTGACTCCTCTTGACTGGGCCAGAGTCCACGAATCACACAGGCTAGCAACGTCCGGTCTTAAGGAACGCGTGCGAAGGATTCTCATCAGAAGTTAATCGGCAATCTCGAAAATAGCTAGTTAGCCGGTTACAAGCTTACTTGGGCTGTGCAGCACCAACAACCTTTGTTGAGACAGTCGCTCTGAAGGTGATGGTCGCAGTGTCCGCAGACGCAGAAGAACTTGCTCGCCTTGACCTTGCCCATCGTCGAATTGTGAACCGCCATCGTGTTCGATATGAGGACCTGCTTAGTCAGAGTCAGAGACATCTCTCAACTGCGGTTGAGCAAGGCGATCGGGCATAACTCATTGTTGTAACTCAGAGATTTCGAGACTGGGTTCCTTTGTCCAAAGGTTTCTTGAACCGTAATCCCGTTTCTCGGCAATGGCTAGAACTGGCGCGTCGAGGAGTGGGTTGCAGATCAAAAAAGAATACTGGTAGTTTGATAGTTGGCCAGGATTGAAACGTGGCCGCACAGACTAAAGGAAAAGAGTCGTGGACCGAAGAAGAGTCTCCGAGGACAACTATTCGGCAATCCAGCCCGCTTAAGCTATCTAGGGTATTTCGATTCGTCGACCAACAGACGGGAGCCCCGCAGATCTCAGACTTTCCCGACTCCAATCCAACAGGGGATACTCCTTTGGAGATACGGATGAAGCACTTTACTGAGATCGAGAACTTCACTTTTCTAACCTACACTCTTGCCCACGAGCTTGGAGGAACAACTCCTAGGCCCATCCGGACAGTAGCTGACCTACAAGTTCCCGACGAGGAGTTTCAGAACTTCGTGAACCAGGCAAAGACCGCCAACTTGACTGACGAGGAGCTGGCTGATACAGTGCTCGACGTAGGAATCAACTGGGAACACTTTGTTGCCTCAAACGACAACCTCCTAATCCCAGAGCATCCGCTCAAGATTACCGATGTCCTGATGCAGGAGAAGATCGACGCCCTCGACATCATCACAGAAGCATTCGTCCGAGAGATCAACCTCCGAAGCATCGAGAAGAAGACGGGGACGAAAAGCAGACAAACCTAGAAACGATCAGAGCAGAAGACAATCGTCTGGTCCCCCGCCTCCGACTACCGTTCGGATGGACTGATTGTCATGCCAGATGATCGTATGCCATTAACGTCATGAACTCAGCGAATGTTTCGCTAGTCGTCAGTTTGTCAAGCAACTCTTCCGCGATTTTGTAGTTGCTCGTATGATAGGAGCGGGACCCTATCTCGTTCATTATTCGCCCTGTTTCCTCCTTCATCATTGATCGGAATAACTCGCGTGTAATGGTGGGTCCTTCGATTAGCTTGGCGGAGTGGTGAATCCATTGCCACACCTGTGCCCTACATATCTCGACAGTAGCTGTATCTTCCATCAGGTTGTTGATCGCGACGCAGCCGAGGCCTCCGAGCCAGGACTCTAGATAACGTAAACTAACGGCAATATTTGCTCTGACAGCCTGCTCGCTTATCTTCGGCTCCGGGACCTTGAGCAGATCCTCCCGGCGAACCTCCACGATCCCGCCTCTGTTTTCGGATTCTACGGAGCCGCTGGTGAAGACTTTCATGACGACGGGTACAAGTCCAGGGTGAGCAACCCAAGCGCCGTCGTATCCTTCAGAGGCTTCACGCTTTTTGTCAGCGACCACCTTATCGATCGCCTCCTGCGAACGCGGGTCTCCTCGAATGGGCACCTGAGCGGCCATTCCTCCGATCGCGTAGGCGCCGCGTTTGTGGCAGGATTGAGCGAGCAGGATCGAACAGGACTTGAGAAATGGTGTAGTCATAGGAAGGAGCGGTCTTTCAGGAACAATGAATCTCTGGTCCCCTCCTAGGAATTTGATCAGGCTGAAGATGTAGTCCCAGCGACCGAAGTTGAGGGCCGTTATCCTCCTCCGTAGCGAGTGGAGGATTTCGTTCATTTGAAAGGCTGCAAGAATAGTCTCAATCAGAACGCTGCACTTGATACTGGCCTCGGGAAGTTTGAGAGCTTTTTCGGAATAGTCGAAGATGTCGTTCCAGAGTAGAGCTTCCTGATAGCTCTCCAGTTTTGGGATATAGATGTAAGGCCCGATCCCACGGCCAACTAATTTCTTGGCGTTGTGGTATAGAAAGAGGCCGTAGTCGAATAGGAAGGCTGGAATGGGTTTGGATCCACGGAGAAGATGCTTCTCGGTCAGGTGTAGGCCTCGGGGTCGGACGAAGAGTGTTGCAAGTTTTTCGCCCAGCCGGTATTCTCGGCCATCTGGCCCTGTGTGTGCGATGGTTCGGTCAATCGCGTCTCGAAGGTTAACCTGGCCCTGGAGGGTTCCTTTCCAGGTTGGCGAGTGGGAGTCTTCGAAATCGGCCATGTAGACATCCGCCCCCGAATTAAGAGCGTTTATGACCATTTTTCGATCGACAGGGCCTGTGATCTCCACTCGTCGTAGGCGAAGATCAGCGGGGATGGGTCCGACCATCCAATCCGAGGAGCGAATTTCACGCGTATCGTCAAGAAAGTCTGGAAGTGCTCCGTTACGCAGGCTCTCATGAACGAGGATTCTCTTGTGCATAAGCGAGTCTAAGCGTCGAGAAAATTCTTGGACCAGATCGCCAACGAAAGCCAATGCGTCAGGCGTCAGTATCTCTTCGAAACCCTCGACGCCGGGAGATAGGATCGTGAAGTTTCGCTGTTTGAATGAAGACTTGGCTAGACTGTAGGTCTCGTCAGACTTGGCCAGCTCTATTGACTCCCGTCGTGATCGGGGTCCAAGCGGCGGACCGGAGGGGTGACGACAGCCTTCTGCTCACTAAATTGACTTGTCTCTGTGGATTCGTCCATGGCGGACGTTGAGAATGTTCCGTTTGATATTACGGTCGCAATCTCGTCGAAATATTCTGTTCCCACGAATGATTGATGTTTTACTGTGGTGTAGCCTTCTCTTTCAGCCTCGAACTCCTTCCTCTGGACACGAACATAAGCGGCCATTCCCTCAACCGCGTAGTGTTTGGCGAGATCGAACATAGACACGGAAAGGCTGTGGAAACCCGCGAGCGTGACAAACTGGAACTTGTAACCCATGGAGGCTAGTTCCTCCTGGAAGCCACGGATCTTGCCAGGATCGAGGTGTTTCTCCCAGTTGAATGAAGGTGAGCAATTGTACGCGAGCAATTTTCCCGGGTAGGCTCGGTGGATGCCTTCCGCGAATCTTCTAGCTTCCTCAAGGTCCGGTGTAGAGGTCTCGCACCACAGGATGTCGGCGTAGGGAGCGTATGTTATTCCTCGCGCAATTGCTGCCTGCAGTCCGGGTTTGAGTTTATAGTAGCCCTCTGGGCTTCTCTCCCCTGTTGTGTAGGGAAGGTCTCGTGGGTCAGCGTCGCTAGAGAGGAGTTTTGCTCCGACGGCGTCTGTACGTGCTATGAGATAGGTTGGGACGCCTAGCACGTCGGCTGCAAGTCGAGCTGCGATTAGGGTTCTTATGAACTGACTAGTTGGGATCAGAACTTTCCCACCCAGATGGCCGCATTTTTTCTCGGAGGCCAGCTGGTCTTCGAAGTGTACTCCTGACGCTCCATTCTCGATCATTGCTTTCATTAGCTCGAACGCGTTGAGCTGTCCTCCGAAACCGGCCTCGGCGTCGGCAATTATCGGTGCGAACCAGTCAACCTTTCCTTTGCCACTCATATGTTGTATCTGATCCGCTCTCTGGAATGCCTGGTTGATCCTCTTCACCAGTTGGGGAACGCTGTTGGACGGGTAGAGGCTCTGGTCGGGGTAGGTCTGGCCGGAAAGGTTTGCATCTGCTGCCACTTGCCAGCCGCTGACGTAGATCGCCTTTAGCCCGGCCTGAATCATCTGAAGTGCTTGAACGCCGGTAAGCGCCCCGAGGGCCGGAATGTACCGGTCGTCCTTGAGGAGTCGTTTGAACTTTTCAGCGCCCAATCTTGCGAAAGTGTGCTCTGGATGGACTGTTCCACGGAGTCTCCAGACGTCTTTTGCGGAGTATGGTCGACGGGTCCCGCTCCAACGTTCTGAGAGCCAGCTCTGCTCTATCTCCTCGATTTCTCCGCTGGCGGCGCTTGCGACGTTGGTCAAGAAGTCTCCCAGTTTCAATGGTTGGGCTCGGCTGATAATAAGCGTTGATTTTCAGCGTGCTCGATTTCTATCCCTGGATATACTTGTATACACATCCAAATCGAGATTGCCCGAAAAACCCCCCGTGTCCAGAATCTGAATAGGGTCCATCGAGGTATGCATGGGAAGCTCTAGTCAGCCTGCGGGAGCTCGGGACGTACCAGAATCTCGCGAGATGGCGGCGAGCGAAGGGATCATCTAGCTTGATCCTCTCGCCGCAGACATCCAATCTCTTTGGTAGAGTGCAATTGCAAGTGTGTACCTCTCGCGTCTTTTGTAGACTTAGATCTTATTTGTAGAACCAGAGAGTAGGTCGACCGTCCAATTGATGCTTATGCAAGAATCTGGTTCGAACACTATCGAACACACATGACCGCATCAGGAAACAACTCTCAGAAACCCAGAACCGATCTTTCACGGTTACAACAATCAGTTAAGCACACGCCTCATTCCGAGAAGAATTGTGGAAGATGGCGACCGGGGTAGAGAATGAGTGAGCGGGAGCTTACTTAAGAGACAAAATCTCATTGCGCCCATTCTAACATCCATTCTACTACTCGTCTTTGGACTGTCACCGGTATCTGCAGCTGCAAGTTACGTGCCGGGCGTCAAATCAGGCGACTCAGCAACTTACGGACAGGTAAATGCAAGCTGGAAGTCTAGCACTGCACCGGTATCCCCCGTCAAGGATCTCCTCGGCGTTAGCTCGGTAGCTGTCGCTGTGCTGAACGTCGTCGGGAATAGCGTGACGGCTCGACAAACATACACGTATCCCAACGGCACGACTAGGGTCATTGTCTGGGTTGAGGATATTCGGAGCGGGACTGGAAACATGTCCTCGGCAATCGAATGGATTATCGCAGGCTCTCTCGCTTCTCCGGATCGCATCTACGACTCTTCTTCAGCATCAACGATAGGCAAGACTGTACAAGGCGTCTACGCTGGCTCAGTCAGAACTGTCAGCATCATAAACTCAACACAACCCGAACCGGGCGGCTTCTGCAAGTTCTTGAGGATCTGGGATCAGAACACAGGCTTGTTACTAGGATTCGCCTTGAACTATACCGTTTCCAACGGAAACTATCACGTCTCCGCCTCGGCCTCTGCGCAGATGAATCAGACCAACGCCTGGGTCCTCCCTGGCCACGCCGGGACGCGTCTCCCCTCTCCATTTCTTGGACTTGCGTTGTTCCTTGCTGCAGCAATTGGATCGGCGAGCGTGTATGCTCTTCACGTACGACGTCGTCTCATCGAGAGTCTCTGAAAGGAGACGGAAGGAACCGAAGACAATCCCCTGCTCCAGCCTCGCCGTATCTGCTCTGCCGAGTCTAGCTACTTTGTGGATTTTGGTAAGAATGCTATGTATTCAGTTGTTGGCCAGTTACCACACGTGCATACATGACCCTTATCTCGAAGCTAACAATGGCACTGACTGTCCGTCAGTTGGTAGGGGTAGACTAGGACTCGACGAATGGATACTGGGAGAGATATCTATGCCGGACCCGGTATCGATTGACCAGATTTCCCCTGTGCGCGTTGCTGATACTGAGTCTTGCCCTGGGTCTGATGGGTGTTGGACAGATCGCGAGGAGCTCTGGTACTCTGGTCTACCCCCAGTCTCACGTGGCGTCGACTTCTGATCTAACCCTCTACGAGTCATCTTTCCAGAATTTCGGCTTCTACACCCAGGGAAGATATTGGGCCTTTTATGAGGATTCGGCAGTAAACTGTGAAGGGCAAGGAGGCTGTCTCTTCTACACGTCGAGTACGGATGGGGCCACGTGGCCGGCTCCCACAAATGTGGGGATTCACGTTACTGACAGCGACTGGTCCGTAACAACCAACAACACTTACGTTTTCTATGCTAGATACAACGAGACTGTCTTCGACTCGTTCTGCAACAGAGCGATACTATTTCGAGACGGGGTACTAGGTTCGGCTGGAACGATTTCTTGGCAGACCGAGCACGTTGTTAGGACTCCTAGTCCCACGATGGCCTTCCCAAACGAGATTGTCAGAGTTGATACGAATAATCAGGTCTGGGTAGGCTACCAAGAGGATAATCATACGGATTGTGGTGGGACGGGGATCCAGGTTCCCCGGGTGATCCATTCTGTCGGCACGAACTATTCCGTGTGGACTGGAGATACGGTCCTGTCCACGTCGAACAGTAACAACTGGGACATCGACCTCGCCGCGCTTCCAGGAGGCTCGATGTATGCGACCTACTGGATAAACAGCCTAGATCTTCACGGGGCGCTCTTTAGCGGTTCGTCATGGGGTCCCGACGAACAGATCTCGTCACCGTCAGATTCTACAGACGTCAACTCGTTCGTCTTCGCTTCGGGTAGTAAAGTGTATGCGATATGGCATGATGGGAACAGTGGGCTGCTAAGGCTCGGCACAAGGGCACCCTCTGGTAGTTGGACGATCAGCGATATTGGGCGCGGGGAGGTCCAGTCCGCAGCGAGTATTCCTCGATACTCGCTCCCAATAACAGCCACCTTTGATCCTTCAGCTTCCCGGTTCTACATCTTTTGGTATAACGCCACGAGACAGGCGATTGACCAGTGGTCAGGTTTTGGAAGGAATTGGGTGATGACGCCGGGCGTTTTCAGCACAGCCCCCGCGACTGGAGAATACACGATCACAAGCTACAATCAGGCGGCGATCGTTGGGACCCGTAGTGTGTTTGGCGTTATGTGGGTCGACCAGCCCACGGCTCCTTACAATCTGAATTTTGGACTCGTAGCGGCCCCAAGGACTCCTCCGAGCAGTTCCTACTTTGACTACATACTCACGATCGTCATGGAGAACCAGGGGATCAACAACACGTACGGCTCCCACTGCAGCGGCAACTGTGCCTACATCACTCAACTAGCAAACACGTATGGGCTTGCCCAGAACTACTTCGCACTGGGTCACCCGAGCCTCGAGAACTATCTCGGGCTTACGAGTGGAGGAAACTATTCGGTTGCTCCCTTCACTTCTGACTGTTATCCTCAGATCAGCGGCTGCACCGTCTCAGCCCTAAACATTGTGGATAGTATTGATAGCTCTGGTAGAACATGGAGAGCTTACATGGAAGACTATTCAGGCGGGGGCTGCTCGCTCGCTCACACATCAGGCGAATACGTCAACAGTCATAACCCGTTTGTCTATTATGGTGACATCTACGGCAATGCGACGCGATGCAGCAGGATAGTGAATGCGAATCCTGGAGCAAGCGGATACCTCGCTCTTCCAACTCAACTCCTCTCTGATCTCAACTCAACCTCCACCGCACCCAACTACATGTGGCTGACTCCTAATCTCTGTGACGATGGGCACGACGTGTGCGGACCCCTGAACAACCTTGTCTCGCAGCAGAACCAGTACCTGTCGCTCTTGGTGCCAATGATCATCAACAGCGCAATTTTCAGGACACAACGGGCAGCCCTATTCATCACCTGGGACGAATCAGCAACTAACTTGAACAATATTGTCACGGCCATATGGGCCGGACCCGTAGCCAAAATGGGCTACACCTCCTCGTCACCCTACGGCCACTATTCCGCGATCAAGACCATAGAGACAGCTTGGGATCTGCCGTCCCTCACAAGCTACGATTCTGGAGCCCCAGAGATGGCCCAATTCTTCACCACTCCTCCGTCCATCGGTGGAGCAGCAGGCGGGCGTCATCCGCTCGAAATGTAAGGCGGTACATTGTTGCGTAGGCTCGACTTAGCTCACGAGAAGAATTCCTGCAATGATCAACCCGAAGAACGTGACTCCTATCGATAATAGTCCCATTATTCCGAAACCAACCCAGAGGCCCATACTCAACTGTCCATAGACAAGATGTCTCGAGGCATAGTAGTCGAAAAGCCCCACGAGCACCAGAACGCTGACACCCAAGAACTTGACGCGCATCCTTCTCAATCCCTCGAAGAGTCGCGATGTCTTCATGAGACGAGAATACGAGATATTCCTGTAAAAGAGAGATTATCAAAATGCCAGCAAGATCGCTTGGGGTGCACTAGATTGTCGTGAACTCCTTTGGTGACGCCCGGTCTCTTGGCCGCGTCGGCCTAGAACATGAACCTCGTCCCGCTGCGAGTCGCAGGGGCACGCCTTGCCGAGCCTGCGGGTCGGTTAAACAATGGAACTGTGGTTCTTACTACTGATCTCTGCCGTTGACCCTTTCCAAGTATTCTCGACCAGCTCCACAACATCCGCCAGATGCGCACCCAACTCTCCAAGCCGTTTCCCCGTCTCCGGGTCCTCCTCGGAAAAGAAGGAGCTGAGCCTGCCGAGAATAACCATGCACTTCTTTATTGTGCCAACTTCGTACCGTATCTGTTCGCCGACTGCCATATCCCAGAGTATTGCTCTGCGCTTCACCGCCAACTCAGAGGCTTCGGAGGCCTCAGATTCGGTCTCTAGCATGCCTTTCAGTGGAACCTCAGTCCGGGTTTAGAATCCGTGTAACTCCATCCCGGATCATGAAGTGACAACAACTCATCCTTCACGATTCTAGCGCAAGAACATTGCTTACCGATTCGTGTTCAATGGTCGCATCTTACGACCCCTCGATTGGCGAGCTGTTGTGCCGCGCCTTTTCGCGAAGACGATTAGACTTCAACACGTCTCTGATGAACTCTTTGTAGCCAGTCGTCATTTCGACATAGGCCTTCTCCACCTCTCGCATATCCGGGACGAGTAGTCGAAGCTCAGCCGGGAGGTTCGTGTCCCAATGGGACCGATTCATCATTGCTCGGCGTTCTTCCGAGGGTTTACGGTCTGCGTGAGGGTGGTTGATAACAACCCGAAGTTCTTTCGAAACTTTGACTCTCTTCTTAGGCGGACTAATCTTATTTCGAATTTTA
>Ga0209076_1000151_pt1 | contig 9630 bp, 9 predicted proteins | sample Rivendell_Oct201_9_FD_188350 | JGI IMG/M metagenome (GOLD analysis project Ga0209076, IMG submission 188350) | Vadose zone soil and rhizosphere microbial communities from the Eel River Critical Zone Observatory, Northern California to study diel... | ecosystem: Environmental > Terrestrial > Soil >...
GTGGGAGGATTTTTCAGAAAATGGCTCAGAATGCGCGGTTGGGAGTTCTCGGCATACTTGCTCTTTGCACTTTGTTGTACCCGGCGATGACCACAGCTCAACAGCCTGCATTGAATCTGATGCCGCTGCCCGCCAACGCGCAACCCGGTGCGGGAAGCCTGCCAGTGGACTCGTCGTTTTCCGTGGCGTTGACGGGCTACAGCGAGCCGCGGCTGGAGCGCGCTGGGCAAAGATTTCTCGAACAACTTCGCAAACAGACGGGGCTGCTATTTCTGGGTAAGCCAGGCGATTCGGGAAAAGGCGCGCTCGTCGTGCGCACGGATCGAGCGAGCAAAGCGGTTCAGGAACTGGGAGAGGACGAATCGTACACGCTGGAAGTGACGCCCAGTGGCGCCAAGCTGGATGCCGCCAATCCTTTGGGCGTGCTGCGTGGGTTGCAGACGTTTTTGCAACTTGTGGATGTTTCCCCCGAGGGGTTTGGTGTACCCGCAGTAACCATCAAGGATCAGCCACGGTTCCCCTGGCGCGGCTTATTAATTGATTCGAGCCGCCATTTCACCCCAGTGGATGTGCTCAAAAGAAATCTCGACGGCATGGAAGCCGTGAAGATGAACGTCTTCCATTGGCACATTTCCGATAATCAAGGATTCCGCGCGGAGAGTAAGAAGCTTCCAAAGCTGACCGGTTTGGGCTCAGGCGGTCAGTATTACTCGCAGGAGGAGATTCGCGATCTGATTGAGTACGCACGCGACCGTGGGATCCGCGTCGTGCCGGAATTCGATATGCCTGGACACAGTTCATCCTGGTTCGTTGGCTACCCAGACATTGCCAGCACTCCGGGGCCGTTCAAGATCGATGAGGGATGGGGAGTCATGGACCCCGCGATGGACCCAACGAACGAGAAGACTTACAAGTTTCTCGACACGTTCATCGGCGAGATGGCCAGGCTGTTTCCAGATCACTACTTTCACATCGGCGGAGACGAAGTAAACGGAAAGGCGTGGGACGCGAATCCGAAAATTCAGGAATTCAAGAAGGCCCACAATTACAAAACGAACGAAGAGCTGCAGGCGTATTTCAGCCACCGCGTGCAAAGGCTGGTGAACAAGCGCGGGAAAGCGGCCATCGGTTGGGACGAAATTTTCGTTCCCGGCGCGCCGAAAGACATCGTCATTCATTCGTGGCGTGGAACACAGGCGCTTGCTGCCGCGGCCAAGCAGGGCTATCGCGGAATTCTTTCAAACGGCTACTACATTGATTTGATGTGGAGCGCGGCCCGGCACTACGCGGTGGACCCGCTGGGAGGCGCCGCAGCAGATTTGACGCCGGAGCAGAAGCGGCTTGTGCTCGGCGGCGAAGCCACGATGTGGTCGGAATACGTCAACGGGGAAAATATGGATGGGCGCATCTGGCCCAGGACAGCGGCCATCGCTGAGCGCTACTGGTCGCCAGAATCGGTGACGGATGCCAACTCAATGTACGCGCGACTGGATATGATCAGCCAGAGGCTGGAGTGGCTTGGACTAACGCACCGCAGCCAACCCCGCAAAATGCTTCACCGCATTGCGGGGCCGGCAACCTCCGAAGAGTTTGCGGCGCTGGTAACTCTCGCGGACGTGCTGGAACCGGTGAAAGACTACACCCGGGGGGAGTCCACATCCTATCAGGCGATCACAACTACACCCTTGAACCACATGGTGGACGCGGTTCCGCCTGAGAGCGATGCAGGAAGGCGCTTCGGCGAACTCGTGGACAAATTCGTCTCGACGTCGTGCCTGGACGGTGATGCGAGGGAAAGGCTCCGCGCGCAACTTACGGCTTGGGGCGACAATGATACAAAGCTTCAACCGCTCGCACAGCGTTCCTTCCTGGTGAGGGAAGTTGCCACAAACTCGCAGGCTCTCTCCGCTCTAGGGACGGCGGGGCTCGCCGCGCTTGACGTCATCGCGAAAGGCCGGCCCGCTCCCGATTCGTGGAAAGGGCAACAGCTCGCCACTATCGAACAGGCGAAAAAGCCCAAGGCGCAGCTGCTGCTAATTCCCGCGCCCGCCGTGCAGAAACTAATCGAAGCCGCGGCCGGTGGTGCCTGCGCAAGCTCAAAACCTTAGACCCAAATCGTGCAGCGGCCGTTCAGTTCGATTCAATGGGATAGTTATGGCATACGCCGCTGCCGGCGTCATGAAAGGTCTTTCCCTCTTCGGGAATGAATTCCCAAGTGTACTTGCCGGGGGAAAGAGTGAGCTTTAGCACTCCAAAAGTATCCCATTCGCGAGCCTCGCTGTTGGGAGTGGCAAAGCCAAGGAGATCGTGACTCCTTCCTCCGGTCCCCGCCACAATTTCCCGAATTCCATTCGCGGGATCGGCTTTGCCTTCAGGGTCCTGTGGCGCAAAACGTTCGTAGGAATGTTCGTGTCCGGCAAGAACAAGGTCGGCGTGGGCAGCGTACAGGTCTTCCCATAGCTGCTTTAGTTCCGGATGGACGGCATGCCTCCTGAAAACTCCGCTGCTGAACAGTGCATGATGGCCGTACGCCAGAATGCAAGCATTGGGACGCTTGGCAAGATCCTCTTTCAGCCAGGCCTCCTGTGGTGAGCCTGCCCCACAGCCCCCCAGGTCCTTCGCCTTGCAGTTGGTATTCAGCACGACAATGTGCCAGTCGCCAAGATCGTAGCTATAGTAGCCCTTGCCCCTCAGACCTGCCTGGGTGCCCCAGTATTGGAAATAGCCCGATGCCGTAGGATCTACATACTCGTGATTTCCCAAAGCCGGTTTCGTCCGGTTTTTGAAGCGGCCCCACGTCGGGTCATAGCAATTCTTGAATTCTGACGCGCTCCCTTTTTCGTAAGCCAGGTCGCCTGCGGCAAACACCGTTCCTGGAATTTGCTCGATCAGCTTGGCCGTCGCCCGCGCGCCTTGGGGCTCCTTGCAACTGGCGATGTCGCCCGCGCCGACGAGAACAAAAGCCCGCTCCGGCACGAGCTTGTTCCTGGCTTTTGCCTCCGTTTGCCTGGGTTCATCGATCGCCGGCGGCAGTCGTGTCTTTGCGGGAGCTTGAATTGGGCCGAGGAGGATCGTGAGGAACAGCCCGCACACCGTTCGGCCTCCCAACTGTTTGCACTTTCCGATGTATCCGAGCATCCATCTCCTCCATCGAAAGACTAGGCTACCATGCCGCGGCGGCAAACTCAGTGCATTGCCGTTGGACACAGGATTCATGGCCATTGCCGCAACAACAGACGGCTGGCTGAAATTCTTTAGTAACTAAGACTATTTTAGTCGCACTATAAGTTACTAGAAACACAGGGTTTGGAGCGATTCTTGAAAACGTCGTGGGTTGACTTTCGGAGGCTTCTGGGGATATACTTCATGTGCGACTGAATCAGTCGCATATTTAGGGGGGCCAGAAAGACAACGATGTTCAAGCTTTCTAAAAAAGCCGACTACGGCCTGATTGCCGTCAAGCACTTGGCTATGCATCGCCAGCAGCACGCTTGCAGCGCCAATGAGATTGCCGAGGAGTATGGCATCTCCGCGACGCTGATGGCCAAAGTGCTTCAGAAGCTCGCGCATCGCTCGCTGGTCGCCGCCAAACATGGCTCCAGCGGTGGGTATCAACTGGCCAAGGAACCGTCGCAAATTAGCGCGCTGGATGTAATCTCGGCCATCGACGGTCCTGTGTTGATTACTTCGTGCGTTACGAGTCACGGGAATTGCGACGCCACGGAGAGGTGCTCCGTGAAGGAGCCGCTGCGCCGAGTGAACGAAAGCATTTTGAACGTATTGAGCGCTGTCACGATTTCACAGATGAGCGAAGATCCGCACGAGCCCGCACTCGTGGCATTGAGGACTTAGGAGAAGAGGGAATATGGCCGTCAAACTGCCGATTTACATGGACAATCACGCGACTACGCCGGTGGACCCGCGCGTGGTCGAAACGATGCTGCCGTACTTCACCGAGAAATTCGGCAACGCCGCCAGCCGCAACCACTCCTTCGGCTGGGCGGGCGAAGAGGCCGTGGAAACCTCGCGCCAGCAGATTGCCTCGCTGATCAACGCCACGCCGAAAGAGATTATCTTCACGAGTGGTGCCACCGAATCCGATAACCTGATGATCAAGGGCATCGCCGAGATGTTCCGCGAGAAGGGCAACCACATCATCACCCAGGCCATTGAGCACAAGGCTGTGCTGGACACCTGTAAGAACCTCGAGAAGCACGGGTTCGAAGTTACCTATCTGCCGGTCCAACGCGACGGCCGCGTGAGCATCGAGGAGTTGAAGGCGGCCATTAAGCCCACGACGATCTTGATCACCATCATGTACGCCAACAACGAAATTGGCGTGATTAATCCCATCGCGGAAATCGGCAAGATCGCCAAGGAACACGGCATCTTTTTCGCCGTAGACGGCGTCCAGGCTGTCGGCAAGATTCCGGTCGACGTCCAGAAGGACAACATCGACCTGTTGGCCATCAGCGGTCACAAGATTTACGGCCCCAAGGGCGTTGGTGCTCTCTACGTTCGGCGCCGCAATCCCCGCGTGCAGCTTTCCGCCATCATCGATGGTGGCGGCCACGAGCGCGGCATGCGTTCCGGCACTTTGAACGTCCCCGGCATCGTGGGCCTCGGCAAAGCCTGCGAAATCGCTCAGAAGGAAATGCCGGAGGAAGCGGCACGTCTGCTTGCCTTGCGCACGCGCCTCCAGAAGGGCCTGGAAGCCAAGCTGGACGAGGTTTTCATCAACGGCTCGATGGAGCATCGCCTGCCCAACAACCTGAACATGAGCTTTGCCTATGTCGAAGGCGAATCGCTCCTCATGGGCATCAACGACATCGCGGTTTCCAGCGGTTCCGCCTGTACTTCGGCAACCCTGGAGCCCAGCTACGTACTCAAAGCATTAGGCGTCGGCGAAGACCTCGCCCACACCTCGATTCGCTTTGGCCTCGGGCGCTTCAACACCCAGGAGGAAGTCGACTACGTCGTCGACAAGATGGTGCAAGTCGTCACCAAACTCCGCGAACTCTCCCCGCTCTACGAAATGGCCAAAGAGGGAATCGACATCTCGAAAATGAAATGGCAGACAGCTTAAAAGGACTGGAACAGACAACATGGCAAATGAAGGTACAATTCGCATTCATCGCTCCATCGGCGGCACCGGCGCGGCTTTCCGCGTCACCTTTGTGCCCTACGGCGGAGAAGGAGAAGAGGCCGCCGTCGCCGGCGAGCGCTCTTTCCATGAGCTTCAGCAAGTGCGCGCCTTTCTGAAGATGCTCGGGCTCGGCGCGGAATTCATTAAGGACGCTCTGCGTCAGTTGACCGCGGGCCGCTCGGCTTCCGTGCCGAACGTTTCGCTCACGGACAAGGCCGTAAAGAGCGCGGGTTTCGGGAATCTCGTGAATCTCGCAAGGAGCAACAGCTAATGGCATACAGCGATAAAGTAGTCGATCACTACAACAATCCCCGCAACGTCGGCAGCATGCCGAAAGAAGACCCCAACGTCGGCACGGGTCTCGTCGGCGCGCCGGAGTGCGGCGACGTGATGAAGCTGCAGATGAAGATCAATCCCGATACCCAGGTCATTGAAGAAGCCAAGTTCAAGACCTTCGGCTGCGGATCGGCCATCGCCAGCTCCTCGCTCGCTACCGAATGGGTGAAGGGCAAGACGGTCGAAGAGGCGCTTTCGATCAAGAACACGGACATCGTGCGCGAGCTCTCGCTCCCGCCCGTCAAGATTCACTGTTCCGTGCTCGCCGAAGACGCCATCAAGGCCGCCATCGGCGACTGGAAGAAAAAGCACGGCGTCGAAGTGCCGGTCCACGAAAAGGCGTCGCACTAAGCTTTAGTAGGGTAGCAGTTGCAAACGCCTCGGTAGTAGGGGCGCAGCATGCTGCGCCCTTACTTGGCACGATTGAATCCAGAAGGGTTTGGAGCAATAGAAAATGGCAACGGAAGTCGCAAGCCCGAGCATCGCGAAAATCCACCTGACCGAGCGAGCCGCGCTGAAAATCCGCGCCCTGCTCGAAAAGGAAGGCGTGTCTCCCGACGTCGGCGGCTTGCGAGTAGGCGTGCAAGGCGGCGGCTGCTCCGGCCTCTCCTACGCTATGCGCCTAGATACCCAGGCCCGCGACCGCGACAAGATCTTCGAGGAATTCGGCGCGCGCCTCTTCGTTGACCCGAAAAGTTTCCTGTATCTGAACGGCACGACGCTCGAATACGAAGAGACGCTCATGCGCCAGGGATTCGTCTTCCAGAATCCCAACGCGGCGCGCAATTGCGGCTGCGGCAGCTCCTTTACGGCCTAGCAGTGTCGAATAATTCCGGCTATTTCGAGCTGTTTGGTCTGCCACGCAAGCTCTGGATCGAAACGGGCGCTCTTGAGCAAAAGTTCCTGCAGCTGAGCTGGAAGTTCCATCCAGACAATTTCGTTAACGCCAGCGAGCAAGAGCGCGAGCTTTCCTTGCGACGCAGCTCGGAATTGAACGACGCTTACCGCGTCCTGCGCGATCCCGTGGCGCGCGTCGAATATCTCCTTGGGATCGAAGGCGCCCGTAAGGAAGGCGAACACAAGCAGCAAGCGCCCCCGGAGCTGCTAGAGGAGGTTTTCGAGCTGAACGAATCGCTCGACGAGCTTCGCGAAGCAAGAGCCGCTGGAAGCGATCTCGCCGGATTGAAATCGCGCATCGAATCCGCCGAAAAGGGTTTTCAGCAAAAACTCGGCGAAGTCGACGCGCACCTGCAAGCCGCCGCCCGCGAATGGGACGCTGCCCTGCAAGCCGACGTCGCCGCGCGAAAAAAGATCATGGCGAAATTGAACGATTTGCTGAATCGCCGCTCTTATATCCGAAACTTGGTAGCCAACGTCCAAAAGGAGCTTTTGTAGGGGAGGGGCTTAGCCCCTCCCAGTTTTCATCATGGGCAAAATCGTAGGAATCGACCTCGGCACCACCAATAGCCTCGTCGCGTACACCGACCCGCAGACGAATCAGCCGAAGTGCATCCCGGGTCCTTATGGCAGCACACTCTGTCCTTCTGTAGTTAGCCTGGATGCAGACGGAACCGTTGTCGTGGGCGAGGCGGCTCGAAGAAGGCTCCTCACACAACCGGAGCGCACCATCTATTCAGTTAAGCGACTTATGGGCCGTGGCCCCGCCGATGTCCAAACCGAACTCAAGCTCTTCCCGTTTCGCATCGATCCCTCGAGCAAGAACGTCATCCGCGTAAGACTCGGCGACAAAGTATTCACACCGCCGGAGATTTCCGCCTTCATCCTGCGCGAACTGAAAAATTGGGCCGAAGCCTATTTCGGCGAGACGGTCGACCGCGCCGTCATCACCGTCCCGGCGTATTTCAACGATGCCCAGCGCCAGGCCACCAAGGACGCCGGCAAAATCGCCGGCCTCGAAGTTCTCCGCCTCGTCAACGAGCCCACTGCTGCGGCGCTCGCCTACGGCCTGCATGAAAAGCAACGCGGCAAAGTCGCTGTCTACGATCTTGGCGGCGGCACCTTCGACATTTCCGTTCTCAAGCTGATTTCCACGACCGATGGCGATATCTTCCAGGTCCTTTCCACCAACGGCGACACGCATCTGGGTGGCGACGATATCGACAATCTTTTGCAAGCTTTTGTCCACGAATTGATTCTTCAACACGACGAAATTGACTTCTCGCCGCACGGCGAACTCGCGCAAGAGTTGCGTAAGGCTTTGATCGATGTGAAGCACCGGCTTTCCGAAGCAGAAACGGCGACTCTTCGTTTCCCATTGCCGAATGGCAATGTATTCACGCACGGATTCACGCGCGGCGCGTTCGAGGCCCTGATTCGTCCCGTCGTTGATCGCACCATGGGGCCCGTAAAGCAAGCCCTTGCCGATGCGCAGCTCAAACCCACGGACATGGACGAAGTCGTGCTCGTCGGCGGCGCCACGCGCACGCCGCTGATCCGGCGCACCGTGCAGGAATTTTTTGATCGCAAACCGCATATCGAGCTGAATCCCGACGAAGTCGTCGCGCTCGGCGCCGCGGTGCAAGCCAACATCCTCGACCAGGGCGTGAAAACCATGCTCCTGCTTGACGTCACGCCCCTCTCGCTCGGCATCGAAACTTACGGCGGCGCCGTCGCCAAAATCATTCCGCGCAATTCCACCATCCCCGCCAGCGCCCAGGAACTGTACACGACCGGCGTCGATAATCAGACCGGCATCGATATCCATGTCCTCCAGGGCGAACGTGAACTCGCCAAAGACTGCCGGTCGCTTGCACGTTTCACGCTGAAAGTGCCTCCCGCGCCCGCCGGCCTTCCGCGCATCGAAGTGAAATTCCTGATCGATGCCAACGGCATCCTGCAAGTCGGCGCCAAGGATCTTCGCACCGGCGATCAGCATTCCATCGAAGTCCAGCCGAGCTACGGCATCAACGATTCCGAAATCGAGCGCATGCTCGAGGAATCCATCGAATACGCTGAGCAGGATTTCGCCGAGCGCCAAGTCATTGAAGCGCGCACCGAATCCGAATCGATCTTGTCGGCCACCGCCAAAGCGCTAGCCAATCCGCAATCGAACGGTTTGTCCGCCGAGGAACGCGCTAAAATTGACGCCAGCGTAGCCGCATTGCAGGAATCCGTAGCCGGCAGCGACTACAAATTAATCCGCAAGCGCATCGACGAGCTCAATCACGCCACCGAGCACCTGGCGGAATTGCTTATGAACTCCGCTGTATCCACGGCGCTCGAAGGCCGCAAGCTGGCCGAAGTCTGAAGGTTTAGTCACGCCGCGGGTTGCGACAGTTTGGACAGGCTGAAGCCTGTCCCACTTGTCGCGCAGGTAGATTGGGCATCACGAATTGTAGCGGCGGCTTTACGCCGCCATCTTTGGTTTTTTGGGGGATATCATGGGCGGCAGCAACCCATACATCGAAGAAGTCAAATACAAACCCGCCACGAAGAAATTCAAAGTGACATTTCTTCCCAGCGGCAAGACCATCGAAGTCGACCCGGAAAAAATTCCGTACGGCCACAACGGCCTCCCAGGCAGCATTCTCGACTTCTCCGAAGGCCTCAAAGCCGGTCTCGACCATGCCTGCGGAGGCGTGTGCGCTTGCTCGACTTGCCACGTCATCGTCAGAGAAGGCCTCGAAACCTGCAACGAGGCCACCGACGCGGAACTCGACGAGCTCGACGAAGCCCCCGGCATCACGCCGAAATCACGCCTGGGTTGCCAAACCGTCCCCGACGGGACTACCGACATCGTCGTCGAAATTCCCGACTGGAACAAGAACTACGCCAAGGAACTAGATCACTAATTTTGTTGTAGCGGCGGATTTATCCCGCCATCTTTTCTCTGCGATCTCAGGCCTCTGTGTTAAATCTTCTTCTGGAGTGGACATGCCGCCAACATTCGGTTGGGACAACTTCGAAGATATCGCCATCGGCCTCGCCGATAAATTCCCCGACACCGACCCGCTAACCGTCCGCTTCACCGAAATGCACAAATGGATCACCGAACTCCCCGGCTTCTCCGGCGATCCCGCTGCCTCCAATGAATCCAAGCTCGAAGCCATCCAGATGGCTTGGCACGAAGAATTCCAGGACCGCCAGGGCTGATCTTTGGCCAGGAGTGGGTACCCCCGGGCAATTTG
>Ga0209076_1000171_pt1 | contig 9324 bp, 4 predicted proteins | sample Rivendell_Oct201_9_FD_188350 | JGI IMG/M metagenome (GOLD analysis project Ga0209076, IMG submission 188350) | Vadose zone soil and rhizosphere microbial communities from the Eel River Critical Zone Observatory, Northern California to study diel... | ecosystem: Environmental > Terrestrial > Soil >...
TTGTCGTCTTGTGTTTGAGCAACGTCGTGGTGACGGGCTCCGCATGCAACCCGACTGCTGACAACGTAGATACGCTGGATCTCGCCGTCGCAGCTACTCCAGGAGGTTCGACCGCCTATCCTACTACGGGATTATTGTTTACAGCCATCTATAACATTACAGGAACGACCACGGCGAATATCCCTGTAGGTTTCCAGTCGGATCCCAGTTGCAATCCCTCGAGCGTTGCGCTGAATGTCTGTGTGACTATTGCTAACGGTTCAGGTGTCCCTAACTCAGTGACTGCTCCGGCTGCAGCCTTCGAAGACACATCGCCGTTGGCGGTTCCTTGGGTTGCTGTGACTTCGAACGTGACTCAGGTTACTGTTCTGAGAGGGGCGGTTAATGGTAACAAAGTTTCGATTGGTGCTCTTCCGCAGAACGGCTGGCCTGGGTTCAGCGTTGACAATATTGCTTTCACTAGTGTAGTTACTGGTGGGTTTACCGCTCCGGTGATTACGCCGACGAGCTGTTCTCCTGCAGGAACTGTTGTACCGGCTTGTCCTGCTGTTGCTTCTCTGGATACTAATACTCCAGGTTCGTACTCTGTCACCTTCTTCGGCGCGTATGTTGCTAGTGATGCGGGTGGGACTGGTCTTACTGACTCGCTTGTGGGTCCTGTTACTGTCAAGGTGAATGTTCAGGATGTCGTGTTCACGATTAATGGTGTTGCTCAGGCTACCATACAGAACATGTACATGCAGCCTACTCTGCCAATGTCGGTAATAGTTACTGCTCAGAGTGCAGGAGGTTATTCTGGTACAGTGTCCTATTGTACTGCCATCTTCTCCGCAGGAACTACTGGTATAGGCACTTCAACGTGCGCGGCTCAGGGTAACATTCACTATCCCGCCGCCTTCACTCTTGGTCCAGGTCAGACGATTAGTAAACTTGTGAACGTGACGGGCGCTACAGCTTTCGGTAAGGCTTTGTGGCAGCTGAGGCAGACCGATACTGGTCTAGCTGTCAAGAACTCTGCGACCGAGAATGTTTTCGTGAGCGGTTACAAGCTCGTCTCGAACGTTGCCAGCATCAGTTTTGCTTCTGGGGGTAGTGCGGGAGTATCGTTAACTCTTACAAGTCTAGGTAATCCGGTTGCGAACGGTTTCGCCGGAACCGTTGCTCTGTCCTCTTCTGCTACCGGCCCTGGCACTCTTACCGTAACATGTACTCCAGCCTCGGTCACACTGGTGGCTGGTGGTACCGGGTCTTCCTCCTGTTCGGTTAGCGGTTCTACTGCCGGCTCTTACACTCTCACATTCACTGGTACGGGCGGTACGAATAATGCGATGACCAATTCGACCAGCGTCACTGTTACTATTACCAGTGCAGGCGGAATCAACATCTCCGCCAATCCAAACAGCGTTACCGTAAATGCTGGGACTGCGGCTACTTCAACGATTACTGTTGCCGCGCGGGGCACATTCACAGGGACGGTTACCCTAACAACCGCGGTCACCCCAAGCACTGGTCTTACTTGTACCCTAAGCCCGACTAGCGTGACTATTCCACCAACTCAGACCTCAACACTCTCATGCTCCGGAGCCGTCGGAACCTATTCTGTAGCAGTGAATGCTGTGAGTGGAGCTACTACCAACTCGACTAGCGTTTCGGTGACCGTTCAAGACTTCACAATAACAGCTACACCCAACACTGTGACCGGGAATGCGGGAGCAACAGGCACTTCCAGCATCGCCATTTCTCCTCAGGGAGGATTCACGGGCACAGTCGGGCTCGCAGTAACCACAAACTCCACAAACCTTGTCTGCAGTCTCAGCTCAACGTCAGTAACGGGCGGCTCGGGATCTTCTACCCTCTCATGCCATGGCTCTCCCGCAGGAAACTACCTCGCTACAATTACAGCCACCAGCGGCTCCCTGTCTCACTCCGCAACCGTTACGTTCCACGTGCAGGACTTCGCAGTATCAAGTAACCCAACGTCTGTCACGGCTGCGGTTAGCGTTGCGGGGACCTCTTCGATTTCTGTTTCACCGCTAAACGGTTTCACTGGAACAGTGACTTTGGGTGTCACGACTAATTCCACGAACTTGTCGTGCACTTTGACGATGACTACCATCACGGGCGGTTCTGGTACTTCCAGCTTGTCATGCACTGGAAGTGTTCAAGGCAACTATCTTGCAACGATTGCGGGCACCAGTACTGGTCTATCTCACTCTGCGACTGTAGTCTATCACGTTACGCCTGCTCCGGACTTTGGTGTCTCGGCAAGTCCAACGAGCATCCCAGTTAACGCCGGGGTTGCAGGTACTTCGACGATCTCGGTTACTCCGTCAGGAGGCTTCACTAGTACAGTTACGCTTGCAGTAACGACCAACTCAACCAATCTTGTCTGCACCCTTTCATCGATGAGCATTACTGGCGGGTCAGGAACATCAACCCTATCTTGCCGCGGATCTCCCGCAGGCAACTATCTTGCCACGGTAACCGGCACGAGTGGTACTCTCTCTCACTCTGCGACTGTTACCTATCATGTCCAAGACTTCACCATATCCGCTAGCACAACCAGTGTAAACGTGAATGTGAATGCCGCCGGAACTTCTACGATTACTGTCGCTCCATCGAACGGTTTCAGCGGAACAGTCACGCTGTCAGTAACAACTAATTCGACGAATCTCTCGTGCACTCTAAGCTCGACGAGTATCAGCGGAGGCTCGGGCACATCCACTCTATCGTGTACCGGAAGTGTCGCGGGCAATTATCTCGCGACCGTCTCTGGCGCGAGCAGCGGTCTGTCACATTCTGTCGCAATCACATATCATGTGACTAATGCTCCCGACTTCGGAATGACCGCAAGTCCAACTACTGTTACCGCAAACGCTGGTGTTGCGGCCACTTCAACCATAACCGTGGCCTCGCTTAACGGATTCACCGGAACAGTTACTCTGTCCGTAACGACTAACTCGACCGGCCTGACCTGCAACCTATCCTCAACAAGCATTACTGGTGGCTCTGGATCGTCTACTCTGTCGTGCACCGGAACGCCCGCTGGCAACTATCTTGCGACAGTAACTGGAACGAGCAACACACTCTCACACTCTGCCACCGTGACATACCACTCGCAAGACTTCGCAATCGCTGCTAACCCCGCAAGTGTAAGCGTCAACGTCGGGGCGGCTGGCACCTCGTCCATCACTGTGTCCCCCGTGAACGGTTTTTCAGGAACCGTAACCCTAGCAGTCACGAGCAATTCTACAAGCCTATCTTGCAACTTGTCCTCGACCAGCGTCTCGGGTGGCTCTGGGACGTCAACACTATCTTGCACCGGTTCTCCTGCCGGTAACTATCTCGCAACAGTAACGGGGACTAGCAGCACATTGTCACATGCGGCGTCCGTTGTCTTTCATGTTACCAATGCTCCAGACTTCTCGATCGCTGCGAATCCAACCAGCGTCAATGTAAACGCCGGCGCTACAGGCGCCTCGACGATCACACTCGCCTCTCTCAATGGCTTCACGGGCACAGTCACTCTAGCTGTTACAACGAATTCGACTAGCTTGGTTTGCACGCTCAGTTCGACCAGCATTCAGGGAGGCTCGGGCACCTCAACCCTCTCATGCCATGGTTCACCAGCAGGCAACTACCTGGCTACCGTAACAGGTACAAGCGGAACACTGTCTCACTCTGCAACTGTTACGTTCCACGCACAAGACTTCACAATGTCAGCAAATCCGACTGTCGTCAACGTCAATACGAGTGCGGCTGGCACCTCGTCAGTTTCTGTCTCTCCGGTGAACGGCTTCGCAGGAACCGTAGGTCTAGTTATAACCACTAACTCAACAAACCTATCATGCACACTCTCATTGACTAGCATTGCTGGAGGTTCCGGCAGTTCCACTCTCTCATGCTCTGCTTCTATCGCGGGCAATTATCTAGCAACGGTAAATGGAACGAGCGGTGCAGTCTCTCACGCCGCCGCAGTCACTTATCACGTGACAACAGTAGCACAGCCGGACTTCACAATTGCTGCGAACCCGACTACTGTTAGCGTGAATGTGGGTGTCGTCGGCACGTCGACAATAACGATCACTCCAGTGAACAGCTTCACGGGCACCGTCGCTCTTACTGTGACGACCAACTCAACTAATCTAGTCTGTTCTCTCAGCTCTTTCAGCGTGACTGGGGGCTCAGGAAGCTCTACACTATCCTGCACCGGCTCGGCAGCAGGAAACTATCTCGCGACAGTTACAGGTACGAGTGGCTCGTTATCCCACTCCGCCACCGTAACCTACCACGCCCAAGACTTTACAATTACTACTAGCGCAACCAGTGTCAGTGTAACGACCAGTTCTCCAGGCACAGCGACGATAACCATTTCACCGCTGAATGGATTCGCTGCAACTGTCACGCTCTCTGTCGCCACTAACTCAACAAACCTCTCATGTGCTCTATCCACTACGAGTATTGCTGGAGGCTCAGGCAGTTCGACATTGTCTTGCTCTAGCCCGATAGCAGCAAACTATCTCGCTACCGTGACTGGAACCAGTGGAACACTTTCCCACTCCGTAACCGTTGTGTATCATGTTGCGAATACTCCAGACTTTGGCGTCACCGCTAGTCCAACCAGCGTAACAGTCAATGCAGGAGTATCTGGGACCTCGGTAATATCCGTCAGTCCAACAAATGGCTTCACAGGGACCGTTACCTTGACTGTTACCTCAAACTCGACAAGCCTGACTTGCACGCTAAGTGCGACTTCCATTACGGGCGGTTCAGGAACATCGAACCTGTCTTGCACGGGATCGCCTGCTGGTAACTATCTAGCTACTGTAACAGGCACGAGTGGATCACTTTCTCACAGCGCGACGGTTACCTATCATGTACAAGACTTCAACATAACCGCCAGCCCTGCCAGTGTTGCTACAAACACGAACGCTGCCGGCACTTCCGCCATCTCTGTATCATCTGTCAACGGCTTCGCTGGAACGGTTGCGCTTGGAGTCACCACAAACTCCACTAATCTGACATGCGCATTGTCCCAAACCAGTATCACGGGTGGTTCCGGCAGTTCGACTCTGTCATGCTCCGCAATTGTGGCCGGAAATTACCTCGCAACCGTAACCGGGACCAGTGCCACACTATCTCACTCCACGATCGTCATTTATCACGTGACAACCCCGGCGCCACAGGACTTCACAATCTCGGCAAATCCGACAAATGTCGCATTGAATACAGGGGTGGCTGGTTCATCAACGATCACTGTTAGTCCCATCAACGGGTTCAGTGGAACAGTCACTCTCTCCGTTACAACCAACTCGACCAACCTTGCTTGCACACTCAGCGCTTCCAGCATTACGGGTGGCACCGGTAGCTCGACCCTTTCATGCACAGGTTCACTTGCTGGCAACTATCTAGCAACTGTGACAGGAGCAAGCGGCTCGCTTTCCCACAGCACGTCTGTCACCTTTGCCGTTACTTCGCCGACAGGACAGCCTGTTCTCCTAACCTTCCAGGCCTTCGACATAGACGACTTCGAAAATGGTACCGGCCAGCTGCAAGTCTTCGTTAACGGACACTTAGTAGTCGACCTGCCCTCTGGATTGAATCATCTCTCCGGCAGCGGGGACTACGCGCCGTACGACAACACGTGGATAAACTTCGGACCCTTCGACATTACCAGTTTTGTAGTACAGGGCCAGAATACGATTCTGTTCACGGACCCACAAACCAGCGACCACTTCGGACTGGTGAAGAACGTCACGGTTATTCAGGGCAATACTGTACTGCTTCACGTTGCGCGAGCAAGGGGAGTCTTTCCAGGATTCTCCTTCAGCTACACATTTTCCAACCCGCCGCTAATGCTCAAGGACTTTACAGCATCCAACACATCAGTAATGGAAGGACAAGCCGTCACTTTCACTGCATCGTACACTGGCGGCACAGCCCCATTCAGATGCTTCTTCAGCTTCGGTGACGGAGGCTCTGCGTTCGTTCAAGGTGTCAACGGTGTTTGCACCGCGGTTCACCACTACGCTGACCCAGGAAGCTTCACGGTGAGGGTGTTAATCATCGGCTCAAGTACGTCTGATCGTGCTACGGGCAGCCTTGCGATAACCGTCGCCCCTGAAACAGAGAATTAGAATCTCACTTTCTTCCTGAACGCATCGCTTCCAGTTCGATATCCGTACTTTCGCGACTCAGTATGTCATAGACTACGATAGTGAGGGTCCCTCACTCAAGGATCATCGGGTCAATAATGAATTCAGAGAGTCTGTAACTTAGCCTCTTCGGAGAATGTCGACGCGTCCGTCTTTTCTGCCAACATATGCAACGTCGCACATTTCTAGGAATAATCCTGTTTCCACCACTCCCGGAATCTTCTTGAGTTTTTCATGAACTATCTCCGGTCGGCGGATGCTTCTGAAGTAGACATCGGCTATTAGGTTGCCGTTGTCTGTTATGACAGGTCCTACTTTCCCTGCGGCTTCTCTCAAAACAGCCTTCTCCGAGATTTTTCTGATCTTGGCGACAGTGGATCCGTAGCCAAAGGGTACTATTTCGACTGGTATTGGCTGGGGGCCTCCAAGGGTTTTCGCAAGTTTTTTTTCGTCGACTACTATAACGAGTCTTCTAGCTGTCGAGTCTACTATCTTCTCTCGCAATAGTGCAGCTCCTCCGCCCTTGACGAGGTCGAGGGTGCGCCATTGTATCTGGTCAGCACCGTCCAGCGCGAGGTCCGGTTCGATGTCTTCCTCAAGCTGTGATGTTTTGAGGCCCAGTTTCTTCGCGGCGATTTCCGCCTGATATGATGTCGGGATGAAAGTGATCTTCAGATTCTCTTTCTTGATCCGCTCTGCCGCTAGCTCGAGGGCTCGTAGGATTGTGTTGCCGCTTCCGAGTCCAATTGTAGTGTTGTCTCTGATTTCTCTGATCGCTTGTGCGGCGGCGCTGATTCGTGCCTTGTCTGTCCAGGACATGTTGAGCCTCAGCCTTCTGTTTCGATCTGTTCGAGGCGTTCCATGGCTTTGAGTACTTCCTCTCGGATAGTCTCTAGTCTTTCTTCTGCTTTGTTCTTCGGTTTCTCCTTAGGAGGTCGTTCCTTGGGAGGGGTGGTCTGCTGGGGAGGCTGATTTGTCTCCGTCTTAGGAGGTTCGGGGGGCTTTATTGCTGCTTCTGATATTGCCGATACCGTCGGTCTAATCTGGTTTATCTTCAGGTCGATCTCGAGCATTTTCTCTTGGAAGCTCTTGAGGAGATCTTCTTTGGCAGATTCAAGTTCGTAGAGATCTACTGTTCTCTTGTGAATGTCTATTTCTCCGTCTACACGTTTGAGGTCTGTCTTGTATCGTTGTAGGAGCTGGTTTTTTTCGCTGTCGTTGATCTGTCCTCTTGTTTCTGCCTCGTAGATCTTTGTGAGGGCGTCTCCTATGATGTCTCTTTCTAGGCTTGCCAATCTGAGCCGGTCGCGGGATCTTGAGACGTCGTTGCTAGTGATTGTTTTCTTGAGAATGTCGGGCACTGGGAAGGGTTCGTGCTTGTTGGGCTGTGGGGTGAGGATGGTTTCTTGTTCGGTTTTCTTTCTTCCGAATAGGAGTACCAATGTGAGTAGTGTGAAAGGTGCCGTTTGGCCCTTTCTACGCAATAGAAGCATTCCCCAGCGTTCTTTGTGGCTTGAGAGGTGCCGGATTATTAATGGTTTAGCAGAGGAGCGTGCTCTTGTTACCGCGCTGGGGGGTTGGTGCGTCCAAGTACGGTTATCTAGTGTTTGTGTGATTGTTGTTTCTGGGTCGTAGTCTATGTCTCTTGCGATGCAGTGTGAGAGTTGTGGTCGGCCGCTGGCTTCGCGCGAGGAGCATGGGGCGCAGAATCTCGACAATCCCTATTGCATTCATTGTACCGATATGAAAGGGAAACTTCTCCCTTTTGAAAAGTTGTATGAGGACATGGTCGCCTCTGCCATGCAGACCCGGTGGATGAACAAGGAGCAGGCGGAGAAGTTTGCTCTGGAAGAGATGGGTCGCCAGGTGGCTTGGAAGGACCGTGTCGACAAAATGCTCAAGCGATAGAAGTATTGAATCGATTCTGAGGGTCGGTTCGTTAGGTCTTCTGAATTTCTAGTCGAGACCAGATCGTCTTGTCGGCCCGGTTCTTACGCTGAGCTGACGCTTTGGATTGGAGCCCCGGACGAGATTTGAACTCGTGACCCTTGCCTGTTTGCTGGGTTTACCAAGGCAATGCTTTAGGCTGTCATCGCATCTACCAGGCTGAGCCACCGGGGCGCGTTGCCGCTCGGGGTCCGACACAGTTTATATTCATTGCTAGACTTCACAATGGTAATCGCTGAATCTGTAGCCTCAGAGTGTATGTAGGATGTCAGATGTGCAGGCTGAGGTCATAGTTGGAGAGATTCCAGTAACAGCTCGTCTGCACATAGGATCTGAGCACCTTAGGTTATTTGTGACTAACAAGCGGCTATTGCTCGCTCATCTCGGCAAGCGAGGGGCAGGAGGAATTGCGGGCAGCACACTGCTTGGGAATCTGAGCAGAGGCTTTGAGGACCTGTTGAAGATTGGTCGGGAATCGAGGAATGCAAAGACACTCGAAAGGATGACTCCAGAGACTATCCTCGCGGCTCACAAGGCAAATTTTGCCCTAAAATTCGAGGAAATTATTAATGTTGATCTGACCGAGAATTGGCCGGTTGCAGTCATGACAGTGCTCACTGGTGATGACAAGTTCGAGTTTCTAACTCGATCGAAATTCGATCATGTTGCGAGGCTGCTAACTCCAGGTCTGCAAGGAAGGCTGGTCGTCAAGCCGGAGAGGCGAAGGAAGCATTGAAGAACTATTGGACTCCGATTCTCTTCTGAGATTACTCAGATATTCACCTCTTTGTTTATTTCTCTCCATATCGATCCCTATACTAGGCCAGCGAAAAGGATGACACGTATCGCGGTTCTTCTCCTGCTGCTGATCTTAGCGCTATTATCCGTTGGCCAGCTTGCTTCCATCAAACCAGGTCACGCTACGACCGCGGATCCCACTACATTGACGATACAACCAGTCGTAACGTGCTGCAACAGTGGTAATCCCCTGATGCCCCCTGCAACTTTCCGGGTTGATGTGAAGCTCAACCTGGCTGCGGGGGAGGTGATGAATGGTTTCGACGTTCGGGTGAACTACACAAACCCGCATTCCAATGGTCAGGTCGGGGCAGTTCAGGCTTGGAAGGTAATCTACGACAATAATATTTTCGCGAGTTATTCTGCCGCGCCCAGTGCGGACTGTGTCGATGGTATCGCTCAGTCCAATTCCATATGCGCTTCT
>Ga0209076_1000173_pt1 | contig 9291 bp, 2 predicted proteins | sample Rivendell_Oct201_9_FD_188350 | JGI IMG/M metagenome (GOLD analysis project Ga0209076, IMG submission 188350) | Vadose zone soil and rhizosphere microbial communities from the Eel River Critical Zone Observatory, Northern California to study diel... | ecosystem: Environmental > Terrestrial > Soil >...
CGTTGTGATCGAGGGTCCGCTGGCCATGGTGATGATTGGGCTTACTTCCCATCCGCCAAACGCCGTCTGCATCAAAGCGCTCTTACCGGTCAGGAGCGGGAAATGGTAAACCATGTTGGCGGAGAAGATTTGAGGATGGTTCAAGATATCCGGACCCCAATCGGCCTTGAGGTTGTAGGCGTCCACATTCTTCTGGGGCGTATCAATTCGCTGCGAGTTAGCCAGCAGCTTCGAGAAGGTGTAAGACGCCTGTACGCTGGTGTTGTGGCTGAGGCGCGCTGTGAAAGCACTTTGCAGCGAGTGATACGAAGAGCTGCTGGCGTGCTGGTAATAAGTGATGGCGTTATTGAGGACGGCCGCGCCAAATGGACGAAGGCCTTGAGCGGTCGCCGGTACTTGAGGGTTATCTAGCTCGTGCTGCACATAGGTCAGCCGGTTGGCTGGAAGGACGGAATTCACATCCGTGATGGCTTCCCAGTGCAGGTTGCGGTTGGCGACGTAGCCGACTTCGAGTTTGGCGTCCTTAAAGATTTCGCGCTGGACGGAAACGTTCCACTGCCAACTATTCGGCATGTTGGCGGAAGTTTCTTGACCCGCACCAGGCGTGCCGAGACCGGTGCTGAAGCAACCCGCCACGGTGCCGCAGGCCGGAAGAGGATTGGTGCTGTCCAGGAAGCGTCCATTGCCAGCTACGCTGACGAATGTGGGATTGAACGGGGGATTGTTGCCGGCCAACTGCAAAGGCCAGAGGCGGTCGCGGTCAAAGAATTGACCAATGCCAGCGCGAACCGCCCACTTGCCCGTACCGGTGGGATCCCATGCAACGCCCAGGCGCGGGGCGATGAGGTGGTTGTTGCGATTCATAAGGGCGCGAGTTGGGCCCTTTACGCCGCCGGTACCGGCCGGGCACGGATTGGAAGGAAGTCCCGGAGAGTACAACAGGCCGTTGCACGTGGCGTTTCCGAGAGCGGGATCGAAAGCGGACGGATTGAACAAAGTATATCTGTCGTCGGACAAATATGGCGGCGGCATAAAAGACCAACGCGCTCCGTAGGTCAGCGTCAAGCGGTTGGTCAACCGGAAGTTGTCTTGCGCATAGAACTCGTTATTGTGCCAGACGTTGCGCACTTTAAAGATATTGGCGGTCTCACTCCAACCAAGTGCCATGTTCACGAGTTCCAGGTCAGAAATACCATACAAGGTTGAATTCGCAGAGCCCTTGGAACCGTTGTAACCGACTGCTCCGCCCAAGGTGCCAAATTCGCTGTTGGCGGCCTGCTCCGCTTTGTAATTGTTGCTCAGCAGCACGCCGAACTTAAGAGTATGGCGATTCTTGACGACAGAGAAGTCGTCTTGCCAGGTATACATGTCCTCTTGGTTCTGCCAAGGCGCGATGGTCCAAACGCTAGGCAAGCCGCAGCAGTTGATCCAGACGGATGGTCCTTTGTCTCCATAGGTCTTGCCCGACAGAGGAAAGAAAGTCGGAATGGTATCGTTCAGCTTCTGAACCAGTCCAGGATCCGTGCCGGCGGGATTGATGGTGATGCGGTTGGCAGAATAGGAAAAGGTGAAGTCGTTCACCATCGTCGTACCGATGGTCTTGCTGAGCCTGCCGACTACAATGCGACCGGGCTGATTCCAATCCTCGCCGATGGGTCCGAGATTATTGTTACCCCACCCGAAACCGCCGTCCGGGGGACCAAGCTGCCAATGGTCGTTGGTAAAGCGCATCATGGCACGCAGGCTCGAGGTCAGATTAATGTCGCCGCGAATATTCTCTTCGCGCCAGTTGGTCGGCACACCGAAAGACTTGGTGAAGTTGTTGCGAGCGCAGGGATTGGGGTCGGTGGGGGCGGGATACGCCTGGAGCACGACCTGCGCCGCTGGGCTCAAAGCGCCAGGGCTGAACACGTTAGGAGCGGAGAAGGTATTTGCAGGAGCGGCGGTCGGTCGCTGGAGATCCACTGCAGCTCCGGCGCTGTTCGACGGCCAGCCCAACTGCGAAACGGCATTGGGGCATGCCCTGATCGCACTGAAGTCGCCAGCCTTTTCGGCAGTAGTCGGAACGCGAGCGGTGGTGGCTTCGCCTTCGATTTGCTTGTTCCATTCTTGGGACCAGAAGAAGAAGATTTTATCTTTCTTAATCGGACCGCCGATGGTATAGCCGTAATCGTTGCGGCGGAGCTTGTTCTTAACGCACTGGGTTCCAGCAGCAAGACACCCAGATTTAATGAAGGTATTGAAAGCGTTCAACTTATCGTTGCGGCCAAAATAGTAAACGCTGCCGTGAAAGGCATTCGATCCGCTCTTGGTTATGATGCTAATTTGCCCGCCGGCAGATTGCCCGAACTCCGGCCCGTAGCTGTTACGCTCAATCTTCAGTTCCTCGATCGCGTCCACCGACGGGAAAACCAGAATCGTCCGGTTAGAGCCGACATCGTTATTGCTCGCGCCGTCCACGAGCCACAGGTTTGCGTCCACTGCGCCACCGCTGATGGATAGGTCCGAGCCCCCCTTGAGACCTTTGTCCAGCGCGCTGAACTGCGGACCCGCCGCTACGCCGGGAACAGTGGTTACGAGCTGCATGAAGTTGCGGCCATTGAGCGGCAAGTCAGCAACCTGATTGACTTGGATCAACCCGGACAGTTCGCCATTAGTGGTTTCTACGGCGATGGGCGATGCTTCTACGGTGATTTGCTCGCTCACGGCGCCGACATGAAGACGGATGTTGATAACGAGGCTGTCGTTAGCGTGGAGCGTGACGCCCGTTTGCTCGGCGCCCTTAAAGCCCGCGTGCGTCGCGCGAATTCTATAGGAGCCGAGAGGCAGGTCAGGAAAGTTGTACTCTCCATCGTCGGCCGACTTTACCGCGCGATTGAAGCCCGTGGCCACATTTGTGATAGTCACTTCGGCGCCAGCAATAGCGGCGCCCTGCTCGTCAGTGACACTGCCGCGCAAGGCAGCCGTCGTGATTTGCGCCTGCACGGCGCTGGAAGCGCCGAGCATCAGCAGCAGAGCACAGCACAGCGCCAAGATCGTGTGGAAATTAAAACTTACGCCGGACAACAGAGAAGCTTGATTCTTCATTCGTTCACCCACCTCGAAGAATTAGTTCAACCGAGCAAAGTGCGTCGCAACGCTAAGAAAGGCGACGCGTTTTATCGAATGAACTTCCATACTCAACCCACCCCGAATTGAGAAAGGACCAACCAAAAAACTGCAGGAAAGAAGCTAATGCTTTTCTACTAGGGGCGATATATAGCCCTGCTCGGAAGGCTTGTCAAGCAGAAATATTGATATTCTGTAGAAAAATAATGATATTCTACGCCCTACTTAAAGGACCCGCTTCCGCGGGTTGGGAGAGATGACAGCAGAGAGGTTTTTACTTCGGTGAGGAAGGCGGGGAACCGGACATTTTTGGCGCCATGTCTTCAGTTTTCTCCTGCAGTTCGCTGACTTTGGCAAACTCGCGCTGGGCCGCTGCCGAGTTTCCCATGGCGCGGTACAAATGGGCCAGCCGGTAATGGGCATCGGGTTGCGCGGGATCCAGTTTCTCCGCGCGCAAGAGCGCCGCGAGGGCCTCCGGATATCTTTTCTGCTCGGAAAGAATGGCGCCGATGTCCACGTAGGCTATGCGAATGTCGTCTCTGAGCTGGGTGGCTTTGTTGAGCAGGGGAAGCGCTTTTTCTGGTTCGTTTCTCTTTAGCTCGATGTCCCCCAGATACGCCAGCGCTTGCGCGTGCGCCGGGTCGATGTTCAGCTCATCTTCAAACGCGGCCTTGGCTTCGTCGTACTTGTGCTGCTTCCAGTAAAGATAGCCAAGACCGAAATTGACGTTAGGCTCCCGCGGGGCGGCCTTCGCGGCAGCCTCAAACTCCGGTATCGCTTCCACGGTTCTGCCCAGGCCGTCCAGCGCTTCCCCGCTGAGCATATGCGCGGCCGCGGAATCCGGATTTTGCTCGAGAATCTGACGGAACTCGGCCAGCGCGCAGGAGTATTGCTTCGCGGACAGGCAGCTTTGCGCCAGCACACGGTGCAACTCTATATTTGTGGGATCCGATTTGGCGGGCAATTCGAGATACTTCGCGGCGTCGGCAAACCGCTTTGCGCCGTAGCAGCTTAAGCCTAACAACGTAAGCACTTGCACGTTTTGCGGATCGGCCGCCAGCGCTGCGCTGAGGGGAGCGACCGCCGCCTCGAAATGCTCTTGCTTGAATTCCGCGAGTCCCCAATTCAGCTGAATTCCCGGCAGCTTGGAATTGAGGGCCGTCGCTTTTCTATACGCGGGAACGGCTTGCTCATACTTTCCTTGCTTGGAGAGGACCAGACCTAAGCTGGCGAATGCGGCCGCATCCTGAGGGTTGGCTTCCGTGATCTGCCGCCAAGATTTTTCCGCTTCGGGGAGTCTGCCCTGTTGTTCCAGCGCCTGCGCTTCGGACGGAGTTGGCGTCTGGGCATTGGCCAGGACGGTTGAGAACAATACGAAGGCGAGGCAGCCTAGCTTCCATGTGGTCATAGCGTGCAAATGTGGATTCGGAGGTGCCAGTGTATCCTTTCTACTCTGCAGGGGCACTACCCTTGGGAGTGCAGAGGCGGTCGCTAGTTTCGTCGAATTTTCCCGCTGTTCGCCAAGCCCTCGAGCCAGCGCCGAGCGGTCGCGGCTTCCGGGCGATCGCCATGGTTTTTAAGAAATTCACGCAGAGTCTTCGCAGAATCCTCGTACTGCCCCACCGCAGTGAGCGACTGCGCTACGAGAAGTTCGATCTCTGGCGCCTTGCCGTTGGACTCAGCCAGGGCTTGCCGGGATGCTTTCAGCGCCTCACCATACTGTTGATGATGGTAATACGCTTTGGCCAGCGTCCACTGCGTCTCCCACGCAGCAGGTTGCAACTGCAGCGACTTCTCAAGCGGGGTTATGGCCTCGTCATATTTCCCCTGATTGCTAAACGCCATACCCAGTGCGGCAAGCGCGCGGGGGTTACCTGGGTCGAGCTGCGTGGCCTTTTCCAGGGCACTTTGTGCCTCCGCCCAATTGTGCCGACGGAGGTACAGCACACCTTGCACAAACAGGACGTCCGGGTGTCCGGGCGCAAGCCTCATGGCCTCACCGACGTACTTCTCGGCGTCAGCTAGCTTGTTGTCGTTTATGGCTTGCAGCCCTTTGTCGAAGGCTTCCTTGGCTCTGGGAGCAAGGAGTGGCTTGCCGGGGACTCCAACGGTATCGTTCGCGGACGACTGCAGGTAAACGTCGACCTCGGTCTTCAGGGCTACGTTCAGCGTTAAGTCCTTTTGTCCAGCCTTGTATCCTGTCGCTTCTGCGATGAGGCCAAAATTGCCCAGCGTTCGCGGGACGAAGAACGCGCGCCCGTGTGAGGCTGCTTTCTGTTCCAGGAGGATTCCGTCATGGTACAGCTTTACGGTTGCGGGTGCGGAGATAGGTTCTCCGGAGCTGTCGCGAACAGTTACGGATAGCTCCGCCCGGTCGCCGCGGCGCATAGTGTCCTCACTGCCGCTGTCCTGAGAGAAAGCGGGAAGAGGCGACACGAGGAGACAAAACAGTATTAGTTTTGGATATTGCAAAATCCGGAGCAGCGCGTGTTGCTTTGACTGACGCATACTAGCATTCGAAAGGGACTCGGCCAGTGTATCGCTCTTTGGCCGCGAGTGCAGGTCTCTGAAGCGAAACGCGGAGGAGCAGGTAAGAAACCCGCTCCTCCGCGGCTGTAAAACAAGCGGCCCTGCGGTGCTGGGCCGGAAGCAGTTCGTTAGAAGTACGCCTTCAACGCAAGCTGCAAAATGCGCGGGTCGAAGGCCGAAGTGAACTGGCCGAAGTTGCTGGAACCTAGATTGTTGCTGACTTGGTTGAACTGCCTGTGATTCCACGTGTTGAAGGTTTCCACGCGGAATTCCAGCCGGCTGCCGCGAGTTTCACTGAAGACGAAGCTCTTGAACAGCGAGAGGTTCCAGTTGTCGCGGCCAGGGCCACGCACTGCGTTGTGGCCCAGGTTGCCAAAGCTGCCGATGGCCGGTTTGGCAAACGCGGACGGATCGAGGTACTGGATAACCTGCCCCTTGGTCGGATCAACCGTGCTCGGATAAGAGATCTTGCCGACGAGGTTAGGACGGTTGGTCGCGTTGGGCAAGCCGTTGCCACCCTGGCCGCCAGTGAGACCGATGTTGATTGGTATGCCAGACTCCATAGTGACGATGCCGGAGACTTCCCAGCCTCCCAGCGTCGATTTCAGGAGCCTGCTCTGGTTTCCGCGGAAGAGCGGGATGTCGTAAATGAAGTTGACCACGGCCACGTGCGTGCGATCGTAGCCGCCCGGGCCGACGTCATACCTCCAGCCCAGGTAAGGGTTCGAGACGTTTTGCAAATCTTGGCCGCCGTTGCTGCCGGTGCCCGGATCGATTGTCTTCGAATACGTATAGAAGGCGCGCAGATAGAGATCGCGGCCGACTTGCGAGTTCACGTCGAACTGCAACCCGTGGTAATGGGAGTTGGCTTCATTGGTCGAAAGACGGATGGAATGGAAGCCGGGGAACGGGAGGCCGGGCGCCGTATTATATTGACCGCCGTTAATGATTCCCGGCAGCGCGCTCTGAAGTGGGAGATTGTATTCGGTGCGGTCGCTTTGGAAGCGATTGGTATTGCCTACGTAGGCCACGGACAGGACGGTCTTGGCGCTGAGTGAGTGCTGTACGCCAAGGCTCCACTGGTAACTGGAAGGCAGTTTGTAGGCTTTCCGGTTCAATCCGGTGATGCTGGCCGCGTTGATTGGCAAAGCAGCGGCTGCTCCCGTTTTCAGGGAGAGCCTGGGATTATCCATTTCGACTGGGCCCGAAGTACTGACCTGCAAGCTGAACGGAATGTTGGGGCCGGCATCGTACATGTCGTTACCCTGAATGCGCTCGTACATGATGCCGCCACCGCCGCGAACAACGGTCTTGCCACTGCCGGTTACGTCATAAGCGAACCCGATACGCGGACCGAACGCAGCCCAGTGATTGTCTACCAAGCCCTTTGGTACGCCGTTCTGGCCGGGAATACCAATTCCGTTCAGATAGAGCGGAACGCCAGCGAGAATCGGGTTAGGACTGAAGCCCAGACCTGGGCTAGCGGCTGTGCAGCCAGGGTCGGTAGGCCCGCTGCAGATGGTACCGCTGGAGTTGAAGGTCGCCGCCTTTGCCGGATCGTAGAGATTGGAGTAGAAGTTACCCATACGGTTGTTGGCTTCGTAAGTGTGTGGAACGCCGTCCCAGCGCAGGCCGAGGTTGAGGGTCAGCCGGCGATTCACGCGCCAGTTGTCTTGAACGTAGGAAGCCCACGATACGTTGTTCCACAAGCCGTGGTCCTGCACAGCAAGTTCCTGGTACGATTTGGCGTCTCCGAGCAGGAAGTCAGCGAAGTCGTTGCCGGTAAACGTGCCATCAAAGTTGAACCCACCTTGGGTCTGACCGAACAGATCCTGAACCTTCTTGTAGATCGCCCAGCTAAAACCAAACTTGAGTTGGTGGGCTCCCTTGGTCCAGGAGAGATCGTCGCGGATCTGGTAGTCGTCGGCCTTGTTTCTCCACGGCCAACTGGAAATCTCGAACTGAGTGCCAGTAGAACCCTTCAAGTCAATATTGGGGATGCGACTCAGGTTGTTTGGCCCTGTGAACAGTCTCGAATTGGTCGAATTGTATCCACTGGGAAGCGCCAAGCTCTTCAAACTCGCGCCCGGAATCGGAATGATATTGATGCGGTTGCCGTTGTAGTTGAACGCGACCTCGTTGAGAAGAGTTGGGCTGATGCTATACGTCGCGTGGATGACGCCGCTGTAGGACGGATTGCCGAAGGTGTCGCCGACGGTCGGAACGTTAGCACCGCTCCACTGGCTGATCGCGTAGCCCTGCGTGACCTGCTCAGCGACGAAGTGGCCGAATACGGAGAACTTGCTGGTGAAGTTGTGATCGATGCGGACGACCTCTTCCTTCAAATTCGTAGGCGTGCTAACACTGCCGAAAAACTTATTTCCGATCGTTGGCGCCGGGAAAATGCCAGCGTTCGCCAAGGCTCCAGCGTTCACGTCTACGAACGGAAGCTTGTTGCCGTTGAAAGGAACGAACGTCGGCTGGCCAGCGAGTGGGGCGCTAGAATTGACCGAGCATGACCCAGAAGCGTTTGCGGTGCTGAGAGGTTGACCAGCAGCCGCATAGGCAGCAACTAGCGCTGTGTTATTTTGAATCTGACTTAGGCACGGTGCGTGCAAGCCCGAGAAAGGCACTGCTTTTCCACTGTCCGGATTAGTATTACCGCTAAGCACGACGTCAGCTGGCACAAAACCCGTAAAATTCCCGCCGTAGGTGGCTGGGATCGGCACTGGTTGTCCGTTGTTGGTATTCCCTTGGATCAGCCTGCGCCATTCCATGTTGTAGAAAAAGAACGTCCTCTTCTTGTCGGGGTTATACAACTTGCCGAACGTCACCGGGCCGCCGACGTTGAAGCCGAAGACGTTTAGTCTCAGTTTGGCAATCTTTTTGGGGGCCGGGTTGAAGAAGCCACGGGCATCAAGAGCGTCGTTGCGATTGAATTCCCAGGCCGAAGCATGCAGGGTGTTGGTGCCGGACTTGAGCACCATGGTCATCGTCGCGGCCGAGGAAAGCCCGTAGTCGGCGCTGTAGTTTGATGTCAGCGCGCGGAACTCGGCGATCGCGTCCGTGGATGGCGCGATGCTCATGCCGCCCGCGCCGCCGCGGTCATCATCCTCGCCGCCGTCCAACAAATAAATGTTGTGGTTCTGACGCATGCCATTAAATTCCACGTTGGAGTTCCCGCCGACCGGCGTGTTCACGAAGCCCGTGATCTGGCTCGATGCGCCAGGCGTCAGTTGAGCAAGCTGGTAAATGCTGCGCCCGTTCACGGCGAGTTGCGAGACCTGCTGGTCGGTGATGACGTTGCTGAGCTCACCGGAATCGGTTTGTACCTGCACGGCATTGGCTTCTACAGTTATGGTCTCGCTGGCCCCGCCCATAGACATCTGATAATCCAAGCGAGTACGATCGCCAACCTGCAGGACGACGCCCCTTTGCTCCGCAGCCTTGAATCCCGAGGCTTCCACCTTGACGTTGTAGTGTCCAATAGGAAGGTCGGGGGCCACATATTGGCCGTCAGTATTGCTAGTGAGGTGGTAAACCTTACCGGTTTCGTTGTGAGTGATGGTAACAGTTGCATTGGCAACAGCGGCTCCGCTCGGGTCTGTGATAGTCCCGACGACGGTCGCATTTTGACCAAATGCCTGGCTTGAC
>Ga0209076_1000174_pt1 | contig 9246 bp, 8 predicted proteins | sample Rivendell_Oct201_9_FD_188350 | JGI IMG/M metagenome (GOLD analysis project Ga0209076, IMG submission 188350) | Vadose zone soil and rhizosphere microbial communities from the Eel River Critical Zone Observatory, Northern California to study diel... | ecosystem: Environmental > Terrestrial > Soil >...
ATCCTGGAATACTGTGCCGCTGATAGAATTTGAGCCAAGCGGGCAACTCATAATGAGCAATACATACTGAATGTCAGGATTAGTGATCGTTACGCTGTCCTGAGCTCTCATATCGACCTCTGGTGAATCGAACCCCATCACAAGACGTGCCGAGCACCCATAGTAATCGTGGACAAGAACGCGCGGCCAGGATAAAGTGATTGGTAATCCACCGAGGGTATCCTGGAGTCGAACCCTGTATGTATCGATTTGCGTGTGGCTGTAGAATTGTCGCAAGTCTAGATAAGTACCTTCCCCCAAAACCCCGACGTGACCCGGAGGGTCGACCCAACGCACTTCAGGTACTTCCGGAGGCCAGGGCGGATGCTCCTTTTCTCCCGTATCGCTACCGCAAACCACGTTTGCAAGGGAAGCATCTCTTCCCATCGTGGCGTTAGGATCCAAACCCCAGCAGAGCTGTCGGTAGAACTTTATCTGGCTGTTATCATGGACATTCAGGCTAAGCTGGATCCTTGGAAATTGAGCCCCGGCAATGGTTGTGCAGAGAAGCAAGCCAATTCCAAGGAACAGAACGTAATGTTTTTTCATATCTACCCTTTGTTGTAAATCGGTTGGAGAGCCCGTGATGAACGGACCACGCAAAGCCACCACACCTGGTGCTTAGCCCTCTTGAAAAGAAATGCAAACCTGGAAGGAAATTGCCGGTCCCCGAATTGCAGGGGAAAGATAGTGAGGATTCAAGTGATAGTCAAGGGGGAGGTACTGTCCTAAATAGCAAGGGTTTGTCCTAAGTTCCTTTGCTGTTTTCAGAGCCAATCATAAATTCTCGGATTCGGTTCAAGCCCCCACATCGGTAACACCCAAAAATAAACTATCAGTAGGAGAATTCCCCACAGCATAAACGATAACCAACCGTGATTCCTACGAACCCAACGTGAGCGGGTTTTTAGTAATTCTAATGCCAACAGAGGAATACCCATGAAGGGGTACTGTCCTAATTAGCCGGGGTTTGCCCTATTTTGCTTTCGATGTCGCTTAGGTCGTGATGCAGCGTTTCAACGTCACCCCGCAGATTCTGAATTTCACTGATCACTTCATCAAGTTTCTTCGTGATCTGTCCAACCACATAATACGCCAAGACCAGCATCGACAGTACTCCGGCCATCCAATAGTACCAAGTCATCGTTCCTCCGATTCTAAGATGTAAGGGCGCATCCTAAGTTGAATCAAGATAATTTGAGCAATTCAGGATGTTCGTTCAGATACGCCCATGCCCAGTGATTGATGTGAAAGAAAACGTTTAGATCAATCATGCCATTTCCTGTCCGGTGTAGAATCCCTTGCCTTTCCAAAGCGTTTGCCACCGGATGATACATGCTGAGATTCAAATACTTCGTTTGAGGTTCACCAGCAAAATATAGTTTCAATAAGGCTCTTTCTTCGCGGGAAAGATTGCTAAGTACCTGCGTTTGGCTTCTCTCAATCTCGCTCCTCGTTTCCGCTTCTGTCTGTATCTCCCCTGTGGGCTCAATCCCTTTTGTTTTCTGCAATTCAAATATGATTAGGAGAACTATCCATGCTAATAATAATGTCAAGCATAATGTCAGCAACACTTTGTAACCTATCAATGAACCTATATATTCGTAAAAACGGTCAGGTATCAATAGGTATAACGCTCCTACTAATACTGTTATCAAGCCTATTAGGAATGTCAGTGTCCCTGTTAATCGCGGCGGTGATGAGCTTCGCATTCGGAATCCCTATGCCCAATCTGTGACAGTCTACTCTTGTCCTATTTTGACTCTTGCGCGTGCGGGATGGCGGTCTTAACCGATGCCATCTGTATCCACGCCTTCGCAGAACCAAAGGGAGACCAATAAACATCTCCCGTTTTTGTGTCAAGAACCCATTGGTGGTCTTGGATTCCAACCATCTGATACCTCCCCACCTCTGTCGATTGCCAATAGAACACGAGGAAGATTATAGCAAGAATCACCACACCGAGCTTCAAAATCCTATCAAATATCGTCTGTTGCATCGGGACTCCTTTCTTGAGGTAGATGCAGAAATGATGTAAATTCAGGGGTAATCCAAACCGGCACGCCGCCTTAGATGTGCCGTAGTGAGAATATAGGAATCCTTCTCGTTCGCTGCTTCGACGGCGAGGATGGGTCAAAACCCCATTCTAAGGCACGGGAAGGATTTCCTTTTCTTGACGAATGGTTGATGACTTCGATATAGCCCACGATTTCCTCTGGACTGACAGCGCACAACAATTCATACAATCTCATATTGAACATTTCGGCCTCGACCTTTATCGCTCGTTGACCAATGTCGATGAGAGGCGTGAGCTTCTTGAGACTATTAGGGACAAAATCAGCCGGATGGTGGCTATACGAAGGGAGACGCAAAAGGCGCTAGCTCTCGCCAAGAAAAGCAAGATGCTCACCAAAGATCGCAATGAGGAGATGATTGATACCCTTAGAATCGAAACCATCGACCAAACTCTCAACGTCCTCAGATCGACGCTACAATACGCGGAAACCGAGCAGAAGAACAGAAAAAAATGGAAAGTGTCTAGAGGAAGCAAAAAGAAACGAAGGACAAAAATCGAACTGGAATCGCTCATACCGAAGATCATCGAGGCTTACGAAGAACTGTACTTTACAGGTCGCTTTTCGAGGGATGAAGTATTTAGGGATCTTGAAAAACAATCGCTTGGAAGATTCGGCGAACGGCTTACAGCGGGGCAATTGCGCGGATTATACAACCGCAGAAAAACTGTCATGTAAACTGTCACGCAATCTTACGTGACAAGCATATATAACTCCCACATCTTATGACATGATGTCATTAGGTGAAAGGGGGTGAGAAGGATGACACCTCAGAAGATAAGAAAACGCCTAACTCGATAGTGACGTGATCGGGTTAGGCGTTCTAAGAGTACCGTCAAGAGTCGTGGCGGCCAACGCTTTGATCGGCTGAGGCCGCTACACTCTTTCAAACAACGGGTTTGCAAGTGTTTGAGCACCTGCAAACCCTAATCAATCACACGCTGTTTGGAGCGAGTGACCGACCAGTCATAATGTATGCTCCTTACGGCAAAAAGTCAATAGCTGAAAGGAGCTTTTTTATGAACACCCTCCCATCTGACAAGAAAACCCTCGTCCTATCCCTCTTGAGCGAGGGCAATTCAATCCGGTCTATCGAACGCATGTCTGGGGTTCACCGCGATACGATCATGCGGCTAATGGTCTCTGCGGGCGAAAGATGCCATGAATTTATGGACAGTCGGATGATGAACCTCAAAGTGAGTAAACTCCAATGCGACGAGATTTACTGCTATGTCGGGAAACACCAAAAGGAACTCACGCAGGAGGAAATGGACGATCAGTTCATCGGGGAGCAATATGTCTTTGTCCCGATGGATGCAGAGACAAAGCTAATCCCCTGTTTCAGGCTTGGCAAGCGCACAAGTCAAAATGCGCGGTCAATCATGGTGGAACTCTCAACACGCATTGTGACGCGCTTCCAGCTTTCAACCGATGCTTTCCCCGGTTACTATGATGCCGTTGACAGAGTGTTTGGCGAGGATGTGGACTATGGAGTCTTGCACAAGAGCTATGAGAACGAGCCGCAAGAGGTTCACCGCTATTCCCCCGGTAGGATAATACACGCCACCAAGAGAAGCATGATCGGCGAGCCAGACCGAAAACATATCAGCACGTCTTACGTTGAGAGGCAGAATTTGACCATGAGGATGTCGATGCGCCGATTCACCCGCCTCACCAATGCGTACTCGAAGAAATGGGAGAATTTAAGAGCGGCCTTGCGGTTACACTTCTGGCAATACAACTTTGCGCGTGTCCATGAATCCTTGAGAGTGACACCCGCAATGGAGGCGGGCGTTACAAAGCATATCTGGACGTGGGAGGAACTGTTATGCGGGAACCGAGAGGAAAAAGAAGCAGCCTAAACTAACTCACATATAATCATTCACACGATCCCTACCAATGCGGTAGGGATTTTTATCTTAAGGAGATCAATAATGAATATCGGTGTTTTACTTCTAACCACGTTTCTTGATTTCTTCGATGATCTCCTGGAATTTCTTATACCGTTCTTCCAACGGAAGCCCCCGAAACTCATCGAAGGACTTTATTTTGTCCTGAAATTCACGAATCTGCTCATCACGAAGCCGAAGCTCTTCTTTAAGCACGCCGATCTGAGCGTGAAGGCTTACATTGTTCGCCTCTACCGCGAAAAGACGCTTTTGGAGCTTCGCTATTTCAGAGCAGAGTGCGTCAATAAATTGCTGAATGTCAGGGTCGGCCTTCTCAAGTTTCGATTCAAGCTCTCTCGAAATTGGTAGGGGTCGTTTCATAGAAGCCTCCAAAGGTACAAAAATGACCCCTGAACTTCCAACAGAATCAAATCAGGACAAATTCCTCCTAATTAGGACAGTACCAAGGGGGAGACATTATTTGTAAGTGTCACAATCCGTTGGAACCCCTACAATCAGTCGAGTTGGCGGCCTCAGAGGCGAGATGAGAGGCCTGAACGAGCAAAATTGTCCAAGAATAGGGATTGGAGCCTTGGATGTACCGGGGCCTTTTGCTATATTCGGTGGTACCCGGGGACACCATTCTTCCTTTCGAGACTCCTTTCCATTCCTGACTTGGCATTGTATGATCGGCAAAACCATCTCCCACTATAAGATCGTCGAAAAACTCGGCGAAGGTGGGATGGGTGTGGTCTATAAGGCTCAAGATCAGAAACTCGACCGCTTCGTCGCGCTCAAATTCCTACCTTCTCAATTCGGGGCGGATGAGGAACAAAAAGCGCGCTTCATTCAGGAGGCGAAAGCTGCATCCTCGATCGATCATCCCAACATCGCTTCGGTCTATGAGATTGATGAGACCGACGACGGGCAGTTCTTCATCGCAATGGGATACTATGAGGGAGAGACGCTGAAAAGCAAGATCCAGGCGGGACCGCTCCCAATCGAACAATCGCTCGACTTTGCCGGTCAGATTGCACAAGGTCTTGCCAAGGCGCATGAGCACGGAATTGTCCACAGGGATTTGAAACCCGCAAACGTCCTGATCACGTCACACGGGGTTGCCAAGATCATCGATTTTGGGCTCGCAAAGGTGAGCGCGGGGCAACAATTGACCCGATCGGGCACAAGCGTGGGTACGGTGGCCTATATGTCCCCCGAACAGGCGCAGGGCGAGGAGGTCGATGTCGGAACCGATATCTGGTCCCTCGGCGTGATCATGTATGAGATGTTGAGCGGCCGCCTCCCATTCGCGGGACAGTATGAAGCAGCGATGATCTACTCCATCGTGAACGAGGACCCGCCGTCCTTGCTCGAATCCAGAAAAGACGTGCCGCTTGATTATGTGAATATTATCGAGAAGGCGATGAAAAGGAATCGCCGCGATCGATACCAGCGGATGGATGATCTTATTCAAGATCTTACAACGCTCCGGCGAAATCTTGAGGCGGGAACCGCAACCGAAACTTCGAAGCAGCTCGCCTCCCGGCTTGTGAAGACTGTCCTGCGCAAGCGCAGGACCCCGATCATCGTTGGGTCTGGTGCTCTCGTTGTTCTCGTTGCGCTGTTCATTTTCTGGAGGATCCATCACGCTACCCCGGACTCCGCATTGAACCGTTCGCTCGCGGTGGTGCCCTTTGTAAATGTGGGGGATACATCGGACAATTATTTTGCGGAGGGATTCAGGCATGATCTCACCCACGCCCTTTCGAAATTGCCCCAGGCGCTTGTCATTTCTCCTCACAGCGTCTCCTCATTCGAGGGTTTGTCATTAACCGACAGCTCGATTGCCTCACAACTTGGCGTTCGTTTCATAGTGCGAGGCCAGCTCCAACTCTCCGTAGCCAGGCTTAAGCTTGGGGCGAGCCTGTTCGACGCCGAAGCAGGAAGCCAAGTCTGGAACGAATCGTATGATCGCAGCAGAGGAGAGGCACCCGCGATCCGCGATGAGGTGATCAAAATCGTTGGCAGCCATCTCGCAATTGACCTCGACAAGGCGGGCATGTTCGCCTTCAAGACGAAGCCAGATGTCTATGAACCCTACCTTCACGGGCTATTCCTGGCCGAGAGAAAGGACAAGCAAGACAACAAGTTGGCCATCGCATATTTTGCCGAGTCCATTTCGAGAGACTCCAACTATGTCCCATCAATGACCGGGCTCGCCGGCGCCCGGATCCAGGGCTACAAGCGGGGATGGGACAAATCGGATCGCTCGTTGAAGGATGCTGAAGATGTCTGCCGAACTTCCCTGAAGCTCGACTCCACAGAGGCTACCGCGCTTGCGATGCTCGGATCAATCGCCGATCTCCGGGGGGACCGGCAGAAAGCGATAAGTCTCCTTCTCAAGGCATACGAAAAGGACCATAAAAACAATTATGCACTCACGAGTTTGGGCGAGATGTATCTGTTGGATCTTAATGAGCCTGCCAAAGGGGTGATGTACCTCAAACAGCTTGAAGAGATCGAGCCCCGGGATTGGCTTGTCAACTCCAATTTGGGCGTAGGATACGCACAGCTCAAGAACTATGCGGAAGCAAAAAAATCGTTCCACAAATCGATCCGGTTAGATCCGGATCGCGATACGCCGCCATACGACCTCGCCTATGTTTGTGAGCGGATAGGAGAGAACGACAGCGCGATCCTCTACTACGAGAGGGCCCTTCGGAACAACCCTCGTTTTCTCAACGCGTACGAAGGCCTTTTTTCAAATCTTCTTTCCGCGCAGAAATTCGCTCTGGCGGAATCCGTTATCACCGCCGGACTTAGCTACATCCAGAGTCAGCCCGAGCTTTACTACGACTTGGGTTTGGTGTATGCCTTTAAGGGAAAACAGTCTGGTGCGCTCCGCGCATTCCAGGATGGGTTAAAGCTCATCGAAGAGAGCCTTGCGAAGGATCCGGGCGTAGCCGATAACCACGCCCTGGCAGGTTTATTCTCGGCGCGGCTCGGCAATGTTCCGAGGGCGATTGCGGAGGCATCCGAAGCCGCCGGCCTTGATTCCACGAACGAAGATGTGGTGATAAAGGTTGCGCGGATCTATGCTGCGCTCGGTAAAAAAGATCAGATGCTCGCCTGGTACCGGCGCGCGAAAAGTATGAATCCGGAGTACGATGCCGCCTACCTGAAGACGGCCATGGACTTCGAGAATTATCGGAAAGACCCGGACTTACTCCTTGTCGCAAGGCAGGAATGAACAGGCACCACGGAAGTGTGGACACAAACGCCCGAAGCCTCCCGTTCTGACTCAAACCTCTGGCACGACCCCTCAATTTCCAGACCTCCCCTTCCACGAGCAGTTCCTTGCGACCAGGGAGGACGGTCGTGGGAGGTCGCGAGAGATTGCTTCTCACGGCCAAAATCCCTATATTAGCGCCGCATTCGCATAAGTTGCCGGCGCCGGAGCGCCGATTCTCGCGGACATTCCGTATCGACAAACAGGAGATTGATGAACGAAGGCAAGATCGTACAGGTGATCGGACCGGTGGTTGACGTCGATTTCTCGGGCGGAAAACTTCCCGAGATACTCAACGCGGTGAGGATCCCCCGGAAGAGCGTCGAGGGCGTCGACGAGGAACTGATCTGCGAAGTGCAGCAGCACCTTGGTGAAGACAGGGTTCGCACTGTGGCAATGGACTCCACAGACGGTCTGGTGAGGGGCATGAAAGTCTTCGATCTTGGCTCACCAATAGAGGTGCCCGTCGGCCCCGAAACCCTCGGCCGGCTTATCAACGTCGTGGGCAAGGCGATTGACAAACTGCCTCCCTTGAACGGAAAGAAAAAGTACCCGATCCATCGCTCACCGCCTCGATTCGAAGACCTCAGCACCCAGCGGGAGATGTTCGAAACCGGCATCAAGGTTGTCGACTTGCTGGAGCCCTACTCCAAGGGCGGGAAAACCGGTCTGTTCGGCGGCGCGGGCGTAGGGAAAACGGTCGTGATCATGGAGCTAATCCATAATATCGCGATTCATCACGGCGGCTATTCGGTGTTCGGAGGGGTGGGGGAGCGCACGCGTGAAGGAAATGACCTCTGGCTCGAGATGAAGGAAACGGGCGTGCTGGACAAGACCGCGCTCGTCTTCGGTCAGATGAACGAGCCTCCCGGAGCCCGGCAGCGCGTTGGACTGACGGCGCTCACCATCGCCGAATATTTCCGGGATGACGAGGGGAAGGACGTGCTTCTCTTCATCGACAATATCTTCAGGTTCGTACAGGCGGGCTCCGAGGTGTCGGCGTTGCTCGGCCGGATGCCCTCAGCCGTCGGGTACCAACCCACTCTGGGAACAGAGATGGGTGAACTGCAGGAGCGGATTACATCCACAAAAAAGGGTTCTATCACATCGGTGCAGGCGATCTATGTACCGGCCGACGATCTCACCGATCCCGCGCCCGCGACGACATTCAGTCACCTCGATGCGACAACGGTTCTGAGCAGGCAGATTGCCGAATTGGGAATCTATCCCGCCGTCGATCCGCTCGACTCAACCTCCCGTATCCTTGAGCCCGGCATTGTCGGCGAAGAGCACTATGCCATCGCAAAGCGCGTGAAAGAGATTCTCCAGACGTACAAGGACCTTCAGGACATCATCAATATTCTCGGAATGGATGAGCTCTCCGACGAAGACAAATTGACTGTTTCCCGCGCGCGAAAGATTCAAAAGTTCCTCTCACAACCCTTCTTCGTCGCAGAACAATTTACAGGCATCGAGGGGAAGTACGTGAAACTCGAGGATACGATTCGCGGGTTCAAGGGGATCATTGAAGGGGAGTGTGATCAGATACCCGAAAACTATTTCTATATGACCGGTACGCTCGACGAAGTGGTGCAGAAGTTCAAGAAGGAATCGTCGTAGGTGGCCGAAAAAGTATTCAAATTGGAGATTGTGACGCCGCGGAAGGTTGTCTTCAGCGGTGACGTTGTCAGTTTCAGCGCACCGGGAACGATGGGAGGATTTCAGGTGCTATTCAATCATGCGCCGCTGCTTTCCGAAATCGGCGTCGGCGAGGTGAAGCTTGTGGACCCTGAAGGGAAGGAGCGGCGGTACGCGACGAGCGGCGGATTTGTCGACGTGAAGAAAAACCATGTCGTCATGCTGGCCGAGACGGTTGAGCGCGTCGATGAGATCGACGGAGCCCGGGCGGAAGCAGCCAGAGAACGCGCCGGGAACCGTCTTAAAGAGAAAAAAG
>Ga0209076_1000175_pt1 | contig 9245 bp, 9 predicted proteins | sample Rivendell_Oct201_9_FD_188350 | JGI IMG/M metagenome (GOLD analysis project Ga0209076, IMG submission 188350) | Vadose zone soil and rhizosphere microbial communities from the Eel River Critical Zone Observatory, Northern California to study diel... | ecosystem: Environmental > Terrestrial > Soil >...
CTTCCCGTCTTGCGGTTCAATAATTTTCCGGTATCACGATCGAGACAGCATTGCGTTTCAAAGTATTCCTGGAGCTTTCGTACATCCATGTTTAAGGTGCGCTCCTCGACATCCACGAAGTCCGGCCGCGCGCCGGCCTGCGAGATCGCCTCGGTGGTGGCGATAAAAGTGTTGGGAACGGTTACCACAGTATCGCCCGGCCGTACTCCGGCGGCGATCAGGGCAAACCGCAGGGCGTCTGTCCCGTTACCTACGCCCAAGCAATGCCCGGCTTGGCAAAACTCTGCAAATTCCCGCTCGAATTCCTCCACCATCGGCCCGCCAACGAATCCAGCCGTCTTCAGCGCGCTTCGGAAGACCGAGACAAGTTCCTCTTCTAGTTCCCGGTGGGATGTCACCAGGTCTAAGAAAGGGATTTTGCCGTTGCCGTTTATGACGCTACCCTCAGGTCTGGCGCGATCAAGCGACGCAGCTTTGCCGGATTCCCAGCCACGATGCCATTGTCAGGCACGTCGTGAGTGACCACACTGCCAGCGCCGACTAGAGCATTTTCGCCGATAACGAGATTTGAAAGAATCGTCGCACCGGAACCAATGGACGCGCCTCTTTTCACCAGCGTTGGTTCTACTTTCCAATCCTTTTCGGATTGCAGTTCGCCTTCCGAATTTGTGGCACGGGGAAAAGCGTCATTGATGAAGGTTACGCCGTGGCCCACGAAAACATTGTCTTCAATGGTCACCCCTTCGCAAACAAAACTGTGGCTTGAGATCTTGCAGTTCTTGCCAATTCTGGCGTTCTTCTGAATCTCCACGAAGGCGCCTATCTTGGTGTGGTCGCCAACTTCGCAGCCATAGAGATTGATGAATTGGGAGAGCACCACGTCTGTTCCCAATTTCACATCGGGGGCGATACAGTGGTACTTGTTCATAGTGAGATGGCTCTCCCTCGTCCTTTCAATGATTGGTCGGCTGCTTCCAGAATTTTGACCACCCGCAAACCTGCTGCTCCATCATTGAATGGCGTTCGGTCGTTCAGGATGCAGTCGGCGAAGTATTCAAGTTCGACCTTCAAGGCCTCAGTCTGGTCGATTTTGGGCGCATGAACATCTCCAGATCGATAACTCACCAGCAAATCGTAGACCCCTCGCCCATTCGTCATTTGTACGCCTTTATCGTAGACTTTTATTTTTTCATCGGCCTCAAGATCATTCCACACCAGCATCTTTTTCTCGCCGCCGATCAGCGTCTTTCGAACCTTGACAGGAGAAAGCCAGTTGACATTGATGTGCGCGATCACATTGCCGGGAAAGTAGACGGTAATGAAAGCCACGTCCGCCAGGCCGTTCAAATGCCTCCCCCCGGTTGCAACGACGGCCTCCGGTTTCGCCCGGATGACGTAATCCATGATGGATAAATCATGGGGAGCAAGGTCCCAGACGACGTTTACGTCATGTTGGAAGAGGCCCAGATTCACCCGAGTCGAATCAAAATAGTAGAGATCGCCCAAGGTACCATCGTCGACCAGCTCCCGGATCTTCCTGACCGCGCCACTGAACAGGAATGTGTGATCCACCATAATTTTGAGTCTGTTCCGCTCCGCCAACTCGATCAGCTCCTCGGCCTGTTGCGGCGTCGAGGTGAACGGTTTTTCGACAAAAACGTGTTTGCCATTTTGCAAAGCAGCCTTGGCCAGCTCGAAATGCGTCCAGACCGGAGTAATCACGGCGATGGCATCGATTTGAGTCGAAGTCAGGAGCTCCGAGTACTCCATCGTCAACTCAATACCCGGATAGACCCTGCTTGCTCGTCGGAGCGCGTCTGAATTCTTGTCGCAGATTGTAACGAGTTGACAGTTTTCGAGACTCTGTAGATTCCTGACTACATTCGGGCCCCAATAACCGTAACCGATAACACCAACTCGAACGAGATTAGACGGACTTTGGTGTGCGTAGGATTTCAACTTCTTGGAGATCTCCGGTGCCGTTGTTTGTGGAAAACCACAGCGAACGGGATCTGTGTGGGTAGCCATTGAGCACTCTCCAAAAAGACTAGCTATTGCCGTTTTGGCGGACGTTCTAGAAGTTGCTCCGATTACTAACTCTTGGCGTGAAGGGTGAAAACCCGATTGCACTGCCAAAGCGTTTCAGTAGGCGCCTGTACCGAAAAGGACTGCCCGAGGGGTTCGCAATAGGATCTTGATATCCAACCAAAGCGACCACGTTTTCGCATATTGGAGATCCAGACGAACCATGTCGTCGAACTTGAGCCGGCTGCGACCGTTCACCTGCCAGAGCCCGGTGATTCCGGGCTTGGACTCCAGCACGCGACGCCGATGCCAGATCTGGTAGCCTTCCAACTCGTAGGGAATCGGGGGACGCGGCCCGACAAGAGACATGTCGCCCTTTAATACATTGATGAACTGAGGCAGTTCGTCCAAGCTGCTCTTGCGTAGTAACTTCCCTACATTGGTGATACGTGGGTCGCTTTGAATTTTGTAAACGGCATCTTGTGTATGCCTGACTTGGGCCTGATGCGCTTCTCCAGCGATGAACCGCTTGACATATTCGCGGTGAATGCGCGCATCGTTGTCGCATTGCATCGATCTGAATTTCAAGAACGTGAACCGCGAGCCGTACCGGCCCACCCTCTCTTGTTTGAACAGGATAGGTCCCTTCGAAGTGAGTTTGATGGCCAGGGAGATGAGCGCAAATAGTGGGCAGCAAATGATTAGAGCCGCAAGGCTTCCTGCAATATCCATCGACCTCTTCACAAACCGAGAGAATTTCCTCTCCTCATCTCTCTCAAGCAAGTCCGGATAAAGCTCCGTGCTTGCCAACACGCGGAGGCCAGAATCGTCTCCCTTCTCCGGGAAGAAGTGGAACGAGATGTGCAACTGATTGAGCTGTTCTGGATTCAACTTGGACCGCATTGACGCGATCACTTTGGCGGACGCCAAGCTCTCCAGCGCTTTCCAGTTCCCTTCGCCGATCTCCGTGAAAATCACCCCAAGTATGGCACTCTCTCGATACCACCCGGCAAGGTCCGTCTCTCTTGTGGAACTGGAGACTGCCGCCTCTATTTCGGAAAGCGCTTTTTCGCTTTGATTCGCCTGGAGAATGCTTTCTACATGCACAAGCATTAACAGAAAGCACCTGCCAGAACGCTCCGCTCTCTTCCGTTCCCAGCAGAAAATCCTCCGGAACACGTCTTGAGCAAGGACTCTATGCCGACGCCGGTTCGAAGAAATACGCAGTCGAAGAGCAAACTTGGGAAAGCTCGCAGAATTAAATATTTCTCTCAACCCATTTACCATCGGGACTCTAATCCTTTGTCTTGAACGTATAGGAGCCTGACAGAGCGTCGAATCCTCTGGGATCCGCGGTGCACACATGCAGGGTGGAAGCGGCCGGCAAGCCAACGCAAAACGGATTCATCAAAGAGTTGGCGGATCGCGACAAGGTCTTTCCTCATTTCAAGGCTGCAGTGGAAGCCGAATTTTTTGGCCCGCATCCAGATGGTCGGGGTTTCTCAATTCCGGATTGAGTGTTTGAATTTGTGACAAGACGGCCTTGTCGTAGTGCCCCAAAGTCGATACACAGAGGTCGCGCAACGTGTCTTTAGGTTGGACCACATAATTGAAAAAACTCAGCGAATTCTCATGGGCACCAGTTTGCAGCAACTCGTGGGGCTGCTGGTCGGCAGTTAAATCCTTCACGCGCTGTGAAGGCCGGGACTCGGAGCCAGTAATCGCTGAAGTAGTGTGGGTATCCTGGTAGACTGCCGCTGACGGTCGAGACGTCCCTGCCACACTACGAACCCCAAAGTAGACCAGGAAACCGCTGCACACGAGGAACAGAACCGACATTTGAAAGTCCCGCCGTCCGAAGAGTCTAAAGAGATTGTCTGTGATCCAGGCGTAGAAAGACTGCAAAGACTGCCTCAGATTGGGAGTAGCTCTGGGTGCCGTCTGGCGAGCTAGAACCGGGGGTGTCGGAGCATGGGGCACCAACGCTAGGTCCAGAGCAGCCTGCCGAATGACTTCGGAATTAATTTGCTTCTGCTGCGTGGCGCAACCCAATGACAGTCCATTGAAGCAAAGGTTGTTTATAAGCCGTGGTATCCCCCGGCTGCGCTCCGTGATGAGCCCGAGAGCCCCAGGGGTAAACAATTCAGGGCCCCCGTATCCTGCTACTTGCAGCCGATGATTGATGTAGCGAACTACTTCGTCGGCAGGCAGGGCGTCCAATCGCGCCTGGATAGCAATCCGTTGACGTAACTGATCCATTTTCGGCCGCGACAATCGCTGTGCCAGTTCAGGCTGCCCAGCGAGAACAATCTGCAGCAGTTTCTTCTCTGCTGACTCAAAGTCTGATAGCAAACGCACGGTCTCCAGGACGGCATCAGTTAAATTCTGAGCTTCGTCGATGAAGATTACGACGGATCTTCCTGCGAGCGTCTCGCGAAACAAGAATTCGTTAAGCTCTGAGTGCATCCGCACGAAATCTTCACCGTCGCTCTTGAGACCTAAATCGTTCATCAAGTAGCGGATAAACTCCCGGGAATCGCATTGAGTTTGGAACAGGAAGGCGCTGTTGACGTGGCCCCTCCAGCGCTGCAGGAGCTGGAATAGAAGTGTGGTCTTGCCCATCCCCGGTTCCGCGACAAGAGAAAGAAAACCGCGATTCTGTTCAATCCCGTAGAACAAGGAAGCAAGAGCCTCACGGTGCCCGGGGCTGAGGTAAAGGTAGCGTGGGTCCGGGGTCACTCCAAAGGGCTGCTCACGCAGTTGATAGAAATCGAGGAGCATTGGTTCTATTTGTCATTCCTTGGAAATGGCGCAACTACAAGACAGGAACGATTCGACTTCTTCCGTCGCCTCAGCCTCCGCCCTCGCAGATAGTTGTTTGGGAGAGAGGCATCTCAGGTCGGGCTTGGTTCCCGCGCCGTGGCACCCGACGCCCATCAGAACAACCAATGGGCCCAAACGCGGTACGTGGCTGAGGACCAACTGTGCCCCCTTCCTTGGCACAAGACGTTCTACCGACTCAACCACCTCCGTCTGGCTTACCCGCCTTGCGCAACGTGCAGGTTAACTGGATCAATTCGGACTGGCTGGGATTGCCGTTGACAAGTCGATCCGCGCCTCAATCGCAGCAGGCCTTGTCGGGTGCACGCCACTTATCCAACTGCGATCAATTTCGACTGCGACCGAGCGCTGTAGCAAGCTTACGGATAGAACTAGCTTCATTCCAGACTTGATTCGGACAATGATTCCGGTCATGCCGCGCAGAGGCCCCTCCTCAATTCGTGCTACCTGGCCCACCTGCAGGTACGGCCAAGGCATCGTCACAAGACCATTCCTTACGACACGCTGAATGGCAACGATCTCTTCCTCCTGGACTGGAATGAGTGTTTTGCCGGCACCGACGATCTGGATTACTCCTGGCGTCATCAGAACGGGCAAGCGGTTGCAAGGGTCCATGCGGCAGAAGAGATACCCAGGGAATAGCGGGACTTCGACTTCCTTTTTGCGATCGGACCAGTGACGAGTGTATTTGCTGACAGGCAAGAGGCATTCGTAACCGGCGTTTTCCAGCAGCAGGGTCGAACTCTTCTCTCTGCCAGTTCTGGCCATAATCGCGAACCATGGCCACTGTTGATGATTGCGAATACGCATAATGACTCCGCTTGAGAAGCTACCGCCATAAGAGCCCCAAAACCTTTCGGGCCCTTGTGCGTCGCAGGCTTGGGCTCCCCAACAACATCCGCCAACTGGGACCAACTTTCCTGTCAAGGGGAGTCCCGCCCGTGCTCAACCGTATCGTGAGAGGAACGCCTTAACAATCCGGTCTAGACCTTAAATACCGCAGCGGATTATTCCCGAAGCAATTGTGAGATTATTTTTCGTCGTCTTCCCTAAACGTCGGGTGAGTTGGACGGGACTTTTTAAAGGATGTCTTCCTTGGAATAGGTGGGCTACTGACCTGGGCAAACGTGTTTTCCCCATGTAGCGGCTCGCCCCGCCTCAATTACGATTCGCCACGCACATCCAGACACGATATCACTCGGGTATTCCCCTTACTCCATTTCCATAATTCCACTGATTGCCTCCCCGGCAAGGGGCTGACTATTCTTGGGCGAACCCGGCGCAATCATGAAGAAAACGGTAGACCTCCATTTGACTCGGCGCCATGCTTTTTGATTCGCCAGCTTATTTCCTGTTCCTCATACCAGTCGTGCTGCTGTACTGGCGTCTCAGTCATCGCGGCCAAAACATTTTCCTCCTCCTCGCCAGCTACTTTTTCTACGGTTGGTGGGACTGGCGTTTCCTCGCGCTCATGATTGGCAGCACCAGCGTGGATTTTCTGATCGCGCAGAAAATTGCCCCCACCCGTTCGGACTTTAACAGAAAAAAGTGGTTTGTTTTTTCGCTTGTCTTGAATTTCACTATTCTTGGGGTTTTCAAATACTTCGATTTCTTCGCAGGGTCTTTCTTGGGCGCTCTGGACAGGTTAGGTGTTCACAATATTCCATTGCCGTTGATTCGCATTCTTCTTCCACCGGGCATTTCGTTTTACACCTTTCAGGAAGTCGCCTACATCGTGGACGTATATAAAGGCAGGATTGAGGCTTCCAGATCTTTCTTCGATTATGGTCTGTTCATCAGTCTGTTCCCTCACTTGATAGCCGGTCCGATACAAAGGCCAGGGCATCTGCTTCCGCAGGTCCAAAGGGAGCGCATTTTCGACGCCGATCGATTTTTCGATGGCATAATGCTGATTTTCTCGGGTCTCATCCGCAAGTGCGTGGTCGCAGACAATTGTGCGGTTCTGGCAAATGCGGTCTTCGGCGGACAATTCGGCCCCGCAAGTCTACGGGGATTTCAGCGGTTACAGCGATATTGCCCGCGGCAGCGCTCAATTGCTGGGTTTCCACTTTATGGTCAATTTCCGCCAGCCCTTCCTCGCCAATCGTCTTCAGGATTTCTGGCGTCGCTGGCACATCAGCCTGAGTACCTGGCTTCGTGATTATTTGTATATTCCGCTCGGCGGAAGCGCGCATGGCCAATGGAAAACCGCGCGCAATCTCTTTATCACCATGGTTCTCGCCGGTCTCTGGCACGGCGCAAATTGGACTTTTGTCGTCTTTGGTGCCATCCATGGTGTGGTGTTGGCTGTCGAGCGGTATTTTTTTTCAACCAAATCTAAATCTGGAAGTGTATACCTTCCCCAGCGTTCCGTCGGTTTCTTCTCCCTTTGGGCGCAGAGAATTCTTACTTTCAACGTTCTTTGCTTAAGTCTCGCTTTTTTCCGGGCGACCTCGCTCACTTCTGCGGTGCAACTACTCGCGGGGTTGTCCAGTTTCGCTTGGCGGAGTGAGTACGCTTCAGCGTTCTTCATGCTCTGCCTTTTCTCTATCCCTCTGTTCGTTGTGGATCTGTTGCTGGAAGCCGGCAACCAAGAATATCCATTCGCAACGTCGCCTTACGCCGTTCGAACCGCCCTCGCTGCTGCCGCACTTCTCGTGCTGACACTTTTTTCGGGGAGCAATCTCAATGCCTTTGTCTACTTCCAGTTCTAAGCCTGGCGCCCTCTTCTACGCCAAACTCCTAGTCGGAATCTGTGCTCTGCTCATCGTTGCTTTCGAGTTCTTCAGTGATTTTCTGCTCAAACACCACTCCGAAACTTATGCTCGCGTTTCGCGCCAATACGCCGAAGCCATCAGGATGCGTCCCGCAAAGCCCGGGGAGCCGACCTCGGTTCTAATGATAGGCAACTCTCTGCTGTTAGAGGGAGTCGATGTGGAGCGTTTGAAGAAATTGACCTCCAGCCAAATGCACATCTACCCCATCTTTCTTGAAGCCACTGGGTACTATGATTGGTTCTATGCGTTGCAGCGCCTTTTTCGCGAAGGGGCGAAACCCCAGGTCGTGGTTCTCGGTGTTGGAGTAAATAGTTTCCTCGCAAACAGCGTGCGCCAGGACTACGTTCCATTGATGTTATTTGATATGCGAGATTCTCTCGCAGTGGCGTCCGATCTTAAGATGGATCGGACAGCGACCAGTAACCTTTTACTGGCTCATTCGAGTGTCTTCTGGGATACACGTACTGTCCTGCGAACGCAGATTCTCCGTTACGCTGTTCCCCATTACACCGAGCTCGTCTTGCTCTTAAAACCGCAACCGGCTATCCTGCCGCCCCGCCAGTTCCAGACCACAGCGAATTCTCGGTTGGGGCGCCTCCGTGAATTATGCGAAGCGCATGGCGCCAAACTAATTATTCTTGTCCCGCCGACTCCGTCGTCCGAAGATGCGGTCCGCCAAATGACCCTCGCTTCGCGGACGGCCGGAGTGGATACATTGGTGCCGATTGATCCCACGGCGCTCTCTGTCAAGTATTACCAATCCGATGAACTTCATCTCAACTCTGAAGGCGCCCAGCTTTTCACGTCGGCATTGGCAACTTTTCTTCCCAAGACCCTCGATCATGAACCGTTGGCTTCACCGAATTGATGAGCCGGAAGTTACACCTTCCTCATGTCACGAATGATTTTCTCACTCGGCTTTCAACGCGGATGAGTCTTTGGCAGAGGCAGGTTCGAAACTGCGTCTGGCGAACCCCAGTTTGCCCGTGGCTACGACCGTATGGCCCACTGTTGCCACTGCTTCCACCAGCGCCAAATCCTCAATGAACTTAAGCACCCGCAGTTCAATTTCCATTCTGTCTCCGGGGACCACTGGGGCCAGGAATCTCATGTTATTGATGGAGCCAAGCACCAGGAACTCTCCTGGCCGCGTTCCGGTTCCGGTCGTCTTTGAGAAGAGAATAGAAGCCGATTGGCCGATTGCCTCCACAATCAGCGTCCCTGGCATCACGGCGTGCTCGGGGAAATGACCTAGAAACTGGATTTCGTTTCCCGTCACATTCTTTGTTGTTCGGATGCACTTCCCCGGCTCCAGCGAGATAACACTATCGACCATTATCATGGGAAAGCGCTGCTTTAGAACCGCTCGCACTTCTTCAAATTTCATAAGGGCCGCGGCCATTTCTAGTTGTCCTCTCCTGTGAGACTGCTCGACGAACATACCCCAACACATCTCGCGCACATTTGCGTGTAAGCGGCACTGGGAGGCAGACAAGCAGGATTCGAATAAAACGATTGAGACAGGAACGCTTTAGATAGCATACGCCCTTAACGCGACCGTAGAATCATTGCGGTCGCACGCGGCAGAAACCGTGTGCCGGG
>Ga0209076_1000179_pt1 | contig 9164 bp, 10 predicted proteins | sample Rivendell_Oct201_9_FD_188350 | JGI IMG/M metagenome (GOLD analysis project Ga0209076, IMG submission 188350) | Vadose zone soil and rhizosphere microbial communities from the Eel River Critical Zone Observatory, Northern California to study diel... | ecosystem: Environmental > Terrestrial > Soil...
CGTTCGCGTCACGGGCAGTCTTGACCATCTGCTCCACTCCCTTCGGTACTGGTCCAGATCCGACGAAATAGTTCCTCTGAATGTCGCTGCAATAGCCATCATATTTGACACCAAAGTCCAGCTTCACAAAGTCCCCGTCTTTGATTCTCGTACCGTAGTATCCTATGTGGGCCATTGGCGCGTTGCCGACGACCACCGAGGGGCATCGGTCATATGCCCAGGCAGAATCCAATTTTCTCTCCCTCAGAAGCCTGTGCGCGAAATCGTGGACATCCTTGTCCTTCTTGCCCGGCCTGATCGCGTCCTCAACAGAATCGTAGATTCTTTCGCACTCGGCAATCGACCTCTTCACTAGTTCGATCTCGGCTGGTATCAGCCTGGCTCGTAGAGCAATCGCGAGGTCCTCTCCGGAGACCAACCGTTTCGAGTAATCCTTCAACGCAGTTTTGAGATAGCGTTCCATACCCGAGGTGAGTCCGTCAGCCGCGCCCTCATCATAGCTTGTGTTTACAGCTATCTTCTTCGGCTTCCTCTTCCTGACAAACTCGCTGAGCTTGGGTGCAGCGCCCTCGCTGCCATATCCGATTATTTCATCGTAGAACTTCTGCTGCCTGACAGTCTCTTCTTCGAGACTCCCAACAATAGCCGTCTTCGTCCCGGTCCGTTCGATGATGGCGGCTGAACGCCATGTCAGGTCGCTGAATCGGAGGTCATGTACTAACGGGTCCTCATTGCCTTCCCGCGTGAACGTAATCCACATGTCAACTCCTTGCGCCTCCATGGTGTCCCTGACAAACTTCAGCTTCTTCCTCAGGAACTCCATCCTGAGGGGAGATCCAGTAAGTTTCACGCGTTGATTGCTGCAATGATCGAACTTATCGTTTTGCCCTTGACAACCAGCCATCACATTGGGCCAGTCAAAGACAATCGAGTTATCGAATTAGTCTTGCTGAATTGAGGATGAATACGAGTTCTGAGACTACGTGGATGCCAGCGGCGAATAGTGGATTGAGCAGACCTTGGAAAGCAAGCGTGAGGCCGATTCCATCGACGATCAGTGTTCCGTAGAAATTCTGCATGATGACGCCGTAAGCCTTCTTACTAGCCTTGACGATCATCGGAATCCTTCCCAGATCGTTTGTCATAAGTACGATGTCAGCTTCTTCGATTGCGATGTCTGTTCCTGCGCCCATCCCAATGCCGACGTTCGCCAGAGCCAGGGCTGGAGCATCATTGACTCCGTCGCCCACCATGGCAATCTTTCGTCCCGAGGTAGACAGCTGCTCAATGTAGGAGACCTTGTCCGAGGGTAGAAGCTCGGCGTGTACTTCTTCGATTCCTACTTGGTCTCCCACAGCCTTTGAGGCGACCTTGTTGTCTCCGGTGAGCATGATTGTCGATATTCCCATTTTTTCCAAGTCCTGCACTGCTTCTCGGCTCTCGTTTCTGATCTTGTCCGTGATTCCAATGATGCCGCAGATTCGTCCTCCGTGAGCAACGAGGACAGTGGTTTTTCCTTCTGAGACCTTGCTGGTAATGGTCGTATCGACGTCGTTTGATAGTGCAATGCTCTGTTCTTTCATGAGGACGCTGTTTCCAACTAGGACCTGTTCTCCATCGTACCACGACATTATGCCCTTCCCGACCACATAGTCAGATGAGGTGCTGGCGCCCGGGCTGACTCCCCGTTGCTGAGCTTTTGCAATTATAGCTCGTGCGAGAGGATGCTTGGAGAATTTCTCTGCGGTGTAAGCGTACGTCAAGACCTGGTTCTCGGAGCAGCCGTCGAGTCCTACAATGTCGGTAACTTCTGGATCCCCAAACGTAAGCGTTCCAGTCTTGTCAATGACGACAGTATCGACCTTGCTCATCTCTTGAACATAGACCCCCCCCTTCACAATGACACCTCTCTTCGCCAGGCCTCCCATAACCGCCACAATCGCTAGTGGCGTTCCAGCGGCAACGCCGCAAGCGCCGGCAACGACGATTACTGATATTGTTGAGATGAGGTTCCGGGTCACAATGAATGTGATCGCTGCGAAGACGATGGTGAATTCGACCAGCCATGTGGCAAGTTTGTCGGAAAGTCTCTGGATGGGCGCCTTCCTGTTTTCGGCCTCTTCGACGAGCTTTATGATCTGGCCGAAGACTGTCTCAGTTCCAATCTTCTCCGTCCGCACCTCAAAGACTCCTGACTCGTCAACACTGCCCGCGAACACTCTGCTGCCATCCGTCTTCTCAACAGCAATAGCCTCACCTGTTATGGCGGACTGATCGACGAACCCCGAACCTTTGACGAGGACGCCGTCGACCGGAATCCGCTCGCCGTCCCTAACGATTACAATCTCTCCCGGCTGAATCGTTTCTACGTCAGTCTCGAATTCTTCTCCATTCCGTCTTACGAGCGCTCTCCGCGGAATCGACTTCTCCAGTTTGACAATGGTCGCCCTTCCCTTATCGACAGCATATGCCTCAATGAACTCTGATAGCAACACGAAGAAAGTAACTACGACGGCGGCGGTAAACTGGCCAACCAGAAGGGAGGCAACTATTGCAACGGTCATTGAGACCTCCATGTTTATCGCACGATGGCGAAGTGACCGGAACGTTTCTACGAAGACTGGATAGCCTCCAACGAGTGTGGCTCCAATCGCTACAAAGTCAATCGGAGAGAGGCTGCGCCAGAATCCTAGATAGCTGAAGAGAGCGGCGACTCCCATCAGGGAGAGGCGGATCTCATCTTCTCTATTCTTGGGAGGTTCGTGGACCGGCGACCCTCGCATCCCTTGGAGGACAGGAAGCTCGTTTGTCGGACTGCTCATCTGCTGCTTGCGACTACTTGTTGAAGTTCAAGAACAGTACCGCTCACGGACTTTCCTTTTCTGGCCGTTGTAACGCAGTCTTCTACGAGATCTTCGACTATGACATCGATGACTCCGTCGAGTGAGGCTCGAACCGCGGCGATCTGATGAACGATCTCGGGATATGTCCTATTATCCTTCAGCATTGTTCTGACGGCCTTCACGTGCCCTTCTATTCTCGCGAGTCTGGTGTCAACCTCGGGGCGTTTGTGGTTTGACATACCCTATCCCTAGGAGGGGGATAGATTAAACGTATCTATCAACCAACGAGCATAGCCGTGAATAGCTAGAAGACCTATTGGTCTACGGTCTCGTCCCGCCGCCAGCCACGCCCCTCAAAGTGTATAGCATCGTTTGAGCATATTCAGGTGAAGAGGAACGACGATGGCTAAGATGAGACTCCCTTGGCGGATTTGCTTCGCGAGTAGTGGACTTTTCTTAGTATCGGCTATGGCAATCGCGTTTATCGCAGTGTTCAACACCTGGCGCTTGTATTCACTTCCGCTCACATCAACAATAATCGTTGAATCCGTAATTGTGACCATATTCATTTTTGGGGTATGGTTCCTCAATATTGCACGACGAGGAACAACACGAAAACGTCACCTAGCGAATCCGCCCGATGGGTGTTGACTCCTTTGACCTTCTAGAGTTGTTTTCGACCTAGCCGCCAAACCATCTCACAGACCTCGTTTTTCACATAGAATCATGCAACATGACCTCTCTCTCAGTGCCATTTGTGGAGGAGCGTCTCCGCTTCCTCAACTAGTTCTTTGATGATTGCTGCTACGGGTTTGACAGTCTTTACTCCGCTCACTGATTCTCCAGCCCAGTGAGGCATGGCCTTGATGGTTCCCGTAGTCTCACTGGTCATGGTGAAAGACTCCAAGGGTTTCACAGGGACCATTTCACCGGTTGAGATGAGTTTCTTGTGACCTACGATGTCGCCTTTGAAATTCTGAGCTTCCTCTATGCAGAAGCGAAGGACTCTATGAGGTGCGTTGGGCCAACCCTCTGAGAAAGCCTCTGTCACAACGGTGTCCTCCGGCTCGCTCGCGATCAATGCTTTGACATATTCGGAATGCGCCCCCGCTTCCGTAGCTGCAATGAATCGCGTCCCAACTCTTACTCCAGAGGCTCCCGCAGCTAAGACCGCGGCCAAAGCTCGACCGCTACCTATGCCACCAGCTGCTAGCACAGGGACCTTGACAGAATCCAAGACCTGACCCAACAACGTCAGAAGACTGACCTTCCCCCGAACGTGCCCACCCGCCTCAACCCCTTGCGCCACTATCATGTCGCAACCGGCCTCAGCGGCGGCAACCGCCTCTTCATTCGAGCCCACTTGCCATGAAGCCAATGCACCTCCCTTGTGTACTAGATCAACAAGCGAAGCGTCTGGTTGGCGATAGAAGAATTCGACAACCTTCACGAGTTTACCCGCCGTCTCCACCTGTTCGTGAATCTCGTTAAGATCGGAGACGAAGGCTTCCGGAATCAGAAAATTAGCTCCGAAGACCCCAGAAGTATGCCGTCGCATGTCCTCAAAAACCGTGGTCATTTGCTTGGGATCGAAGGACCCCGCGTAAATCATGCCCAAGCCTCCTGCATCCGAGACCGCTGTTGCCAGTTGAGGACGAGCTAGACCGCCAATAGCGGCTTGTTGAATCGGTACCTTGCAGCCAGTCAGATCAGTGAATTTTGTTTTGAGCATCTTACGAACAGGTTCTCATACTACCGGTACGCAATTAGGATTTTTCCGACTGGCTCGCCTCAGGCAGCGACTAACGGGCTGTTGGCGACTTCCATCCGATGAGCCAGCTCCAGTAGAATGTCCACTCGCCTCTCTAAATTGGGATATAGGCTGAGAAGTCCATGTCCGCTACCTCCCACGAATAGTCCCGCAAGATTACTCGTCGTTCCACCATTCGACTCCGAGTGGGCCTTAACAATCGCAGACGCAAGGGCTAGAGGCTTTCTTGTGAATTCAACAGACACTCTGTCGGCCCAGAGTTCACGTTCCCTATGAACCGCTGCTTCCACGAGCCTCAGTACGGGGTCGAACGGGAAAGCCACCCTCGCGAGTTTCGCGAGACCTTTGGCAGCTGAATCGCCATTTTTGATGTGCGACAACTCATGAGCGAGGACAGCATCGGTCTCGTCGGAAGACAAGGACCCTGCGAGCTTCGAAGACATTGCAACCACTCCTTGTCCGCTCAAGCTGATCGAGAAAGCACTACCGGACAGCGCCTCCCGCAGAGAGACTCCAGACACTCCCATCTTGCCAGTAAGAGCACCGAAACCGGTTGCAATCCCGGAAAGTGAAATGGGTGCAGCGGTCATTCTCTCTAACATTCGTGAGAAAGTATACCTGCGCGCAACGAACGTCATCACGCTAGCAAATCCTAGTGATACCAACAACGAGCTTCCAAGCACTGTGCGAATCGTCAGCTGAGGATGCTCCCAATAGTTCTGGAGCAGTATGCTGCACACCAAGAAACTCGTCCCTAGAAACGACCAGAAGAAGAGCGATGACACTAGCATCGGCTGCAGTAGCCGGGACCGTCTTGACGGATTGTAACCCTGGAAAGAGTAGAGCGCATAACATGCAAGTTCGACTGCAGCGACTCCGCCTAGGATCGCTAGGGTGGTAGGCGCAAGGAAGAAGACGCGATAGAGGTCTAAGTCGATCGTTGTTTTGATCCCTTCCGGATCTTCTCCTCTAAACGCTTCAGCTCATCCTTCGGAATATCATCCACGTAGTCTGATAGAGTGGAAATGACTGTTGGACCGAATGCAGTCAGGAGCCGATCAACAAATCCCTTGACAACTTTACCCTTCACCTTCTCCTCGGAGTGCAACATGTAGATGTAGCGAGATCCTCCCCTTCCGATCGCTTCATCCCTCCCAAGCATTCCTTTCTTGTAGAGCCGGTCGAGGGTCGTACTGATAGTCGAGTAGGCGAGTCCTCGGGAAGGCTCGAGGTCCTTAGCCACTTGTCGGGCCGAGGCTTTGCCCTGGCGAAGAACGCTTCCGAGAACCGCTGCTTCTAGATCGCCGAGCTCCATGGACAGAAAGCAGGTTAGAGCTAGCTTGGATATAAGTTTCTATCCTTGTCGGAACTCTTTGGCGAGCTCCCGCTCAGCGAGAACGGATTTATGTAGACTCTCCTGATTCTTCCAACATTATTCGAGCCGGTTTGATTGATTAGTTTCTGGGCTACTTCTTCATGACCACGCGCGAACCAGCCTCGACCATTAGCCCGTCAGAGTCGAACGTCCTCCTCCTCAACAGATACTCCAGAACCTTTCTGCTTCTTCTTTCAGGAATCAACCTTGTACTCGGTCTGATGTTCTACATCTATCCTCCGTTCGTCATTTCTTATTGGCCGTGGCCGGTGAAAGAGCTGGCCATCAGGTTCTTGGGAGCGATATATCTGGCCATAGCCTTCGGCTGTTGGTCTGCAGTTCACGCTGAACGGTGGCAGAGAGCCAAGATACTGGTGCTCGTCGGCGGGACCTTCTTCAGCATAACAAGCATCGTCTCCCTCGTTAGAGGAATCACTGTGAGCAGTGACGCCTCGACCTGGGTATGGACGGGATATTTCCTAATCGCAGCAGCCGGTTGCCTACTTCTACTGCAACGATATGGATGGCATCGTAGACAAGCGGAGACTCCGACGTCAACAATGCCAAGAGGTGCCCGATTGTTCTTCGGGATTCAGACAAGCGTTGTTGGAATCTTCGGAGTCATGATGTTGCTGATGCCGGGTTTGGCGCAGCAAGAGTTCTGGCCGTGGAAAGTATATGTATCCACTCTCCAGACATTCGCTGCATTGTTTCTAGCGACGTGCCTAGCGACGGGATGGGCCACTCAGCAGAAAGATCCTGAAAGAATAAAAGTATTATTGCCCCTGGATGCCGTGTTCCCGTCTCTCGCCTTATTGGCGGTAGCCATCAGCGGGAGTGTCATCGCTGCTGAAAGTCCCAGTTGGTTAGTGACGAGTGTCTGGGTTGGGCTGTACTCTTTCGTAGCGGCAGGATCTACAATCCTCTACTTTACGTTGAGAAAGCAACGGCCCTAGAAACTAGACCGCTAGGACACCAACATTATTCGTACATGATCGATTCTAGAACCTTGCTACAACAAATGCTATCGCGATAGCAAGCAAACCAGCTGCGGGCAAAGTCACTAGCCATGGCAAGACCATGCCACGCAAAGCGGATACGATGACTTCTTTCCTGCCGCCAATTCCAGCAGTCGATCCAGCGTGGACGTGAGTAGTGGACAAGGGAGCTCCAAGGTAGGCTCCTACCGAGACTAAAGTAGCGGTTACGATGCCTGCCTGTAGCCTTTGAGTATGATCAAGGGGAACGACGCGCTTCACAAGTTCTAGAGCTACTCGGTGGCCGAGCACAAGGGACCCGGCTACGATCGCGACTGCTACGATTGAGTATGGACCCCAAACTGCGTAGGTAGAGCCTGCGACGAAGAAGAATGCTCCGAGGGCGGCCATTTTGGGAGCGTCGTTGATTCCTCTTGCGTAGGCAGTGGCTGCAGCTGATCCCCAGTGCGAGATGCTAGCGGATCTGGGGCTCTTCTTTTCTGAAGTCTGAGTCTGAGGCCGACGGGTTAGACGACGTATAACACTAAGTGCGATCAGCGCAATGAAGGGTCCCGCTGCCAGTGGGAGAATTACCCGTATGGCTAGGAAGTCCAGCTTCAGACTTGACACGCCGAACAGAAAGATCCCCTGCAAAAGAACAGCTCCGAGGATTGTGTGAGTTGTTGAGACGGGAAGCCGAAAGAGAGTCGCGATCAGGATCCATATTGTCGCTCCTGCTAGGACTGCCAGAATGAAGGATGAGTCAGTGGAATTTCGCAGTATGCTTTGGGGAGTGAACACTGTCAACAATCTTCCCGAAATCAGAATTGCCGAGATACTTCCTAGACCGCTGAAGACCCCTCCCCAAAGCAAGGCGCGACGACCGCAGTCTGGGACCGCCGGGGCCTGCGGTAGACATGAGTGAAGCGACACTCTTGCCAACGTCATTCGCCCCATTCGCAAAAGCGAGAAGAAAAAGAACTCCGAGGCCTATGTCCTCGACTATCAACTCCCCAAGAATCACTCGTTTTGGGAATAAATCGTTTCATTCATCGGGAGTAAAGCTCCGCAAGTAATACCTAGAAGCCAAGGAAGAGAAGCAAAAACATAGCCCAAAGGGGAAGGGCTATTGCTAGCGCAATTGGGATGCTCTTCCGGAAAATCTTAGAGCCGTCGAGTGGCGGGACGGGCAGCATGTTGAACGACCCGAGTCCCACATTTAGTGTAAATCCGAATGCGGCGACAGTGTGGAGGAACCCAGAAGAAGAAATAAACAGCAAGGACAGGAAACCAACGGCGAAAGCGAGGTTAAGCCCTGGTCCTGCCGCCGAAATGACCATGTTCTCCTGTTCGGGATCAAGAGTTCGGGACGTCGAATCGTAACCGTAGTATGCCGTGGCCACTGGGGCAATGTACACCGCTCCTGGAGCGCCGAAAACGATTCCTCCACCCGAGAAGACCACGATGAAGAGAGTAAGCAGGAGTCCCCTCGTCCACAGACGGAAGTGGGCCACGTATCCGCGTCTTATCGCGACAAACTTGTGTCCCATCTCGTGGATGATGAACCCTGTCGCGGTCGCAATGAAGCCAGCAATTACAATTTCGACACTACCCCTTCCGCCAAAGAGGCCGAGAAAATTCTGGTAAGTGATCGCGATTGAGAGCACCACCCAGGCGATGATGATGGAACTAATCTCTCCGGGGCTGAACTGAGATGACACTTGTCCCTTAACCGGAGTAGCGTGGACCCTATCTTCTCATATTTCGATTTGCTTCTGAACATCTGAAACGGCAACTTGGGTATCAGAATCCCTTTCTTCGCGGTTTCCGAGAGGGCTGTTTCTGAGAGGAGGCACGGCGTGGCCCAGGTTCCGCCTTATCAGGCATTGAAGGAGGCGCCCAAGGAGATTCGTCAGGCAGCCGGGGTTGCGCTCGTCTGCAGTTCGGTCAGTCGGGCCATCGGAATTCTTACCTCAACCATCATCATAGCCACCCTACCCACGTGGGTTCCAGGCCTCTTAGCAAACCAGCCTCTTCCTATCCTACTCGTCGTCCTGACAATTGGGTCCGCCATTGTTGGGGGCAAGGGTTCTCGCATAAGAGAAAGAATCGCCTCAAGAGACTTCGAGAAGGCACGATCTGCCAGTCTGTCCGCAGCTATTCTAGGATTCATCGTCGCCGGTGGAGTCCCTGGAGTA
>Ga0209076_1000181_pt1 | contig 9120 bp, 9 predicted proteins | sample Rivendell_Oct201_9_FD_188350 | JGI IMG/M metagenome (GOLD analysis project Ga0209076, IMG submission 188350) | Vadose zone soil and rhizosphere microbial communities from the Eel River Critical Zone Observatory, Northern California to study diel... | ecosystem: Environmental > Terrestrial > Soil >...
TAGTCGAGAGAGCGAGGGCGCGGGGTCTATTGGTGGGTAGATGCCCTTCCTGTGGAGCGACCGGTCGACCATGAGCTGGCCCTCCGTGATGTAGCCCGTTAGATCAGGAACTGGATGGGTCTTATCATCTCCAGGCATCGTTAGAATTGGCATCTGAGTAATCGAGCCCTTCGTTCCATGCAATCTACCTGCTCGCTCGTAGATGGTAGCAAGGTCTGTGTACATGTAGCCCGGGTAGCCCCTTCGTCCCGGGACCTCTTCTCGAGCTGCAGAGATCTCCCGCAATGATTCAGCGTAGTTCGTCATGTCCGTAAGAATGACGAGCACGTGATTTCCCTGCTTAATCGCAAAGTATTCGGCAGCTGTGAGAGCCAACCTCGGCGTAAGTATACGCTCGATAGCGGGATCGTCAGCAAGATTGACGAACATAGTCACGTGGTCGAAGGCCCCCTGCTTCTCAAAATCGTCCCGGAAGAAACGAAGCTCATCCGCTGTGATCCCCATCGCGGCGAAAATTGTCGTGAACGGTTCGTCAGCGCCTACGACCTTTGCTTGTCGGGCGATTTGAGCCGCTACTGCGTTGTGAGGTAGACCTGACGCGGAGAATAGTGGCAGCTTCTGCCCTCGTACGAGTGTATTCATGCCGTCGATGGTTGAGATGCCTGTCTGGATGAACTCCCGCGGATACTCTCTCGCGAACGGGTTGATCGGGCTACCGTTGACGTCGAGATAATCGTCAGGAATTATTCTGGGTCCGCCGTCTATAGGGCGTCCACTGCCGTCGAAGATTCTCCCAAGCATGTCATTGGATACTGCTAGCTTGACGGTCTCACCAGTGAACCGGACCCGGGTCTTCCCAACATCGAGTCCTGTCGTCCCTTCGAATACTTGGACAACTGCGACTCCTCCACCTATTTCGAGAACCTGGCCTCTTCTCTCTTCGCCGCTGGGGGTTCTGATTCGGGCGAGTTCGCCGTATCCTACTCCTCGGACGGATTCGACGAAGATTAGTGGTCCTGAGATCTCTTTGATGGTTGTATATTCTAGACCTGCGAGTGCCATCGATTACTTTCCTCCAGTAGATTTGAATTCTTTGTTCATTTCTTCCTCGATGCGCTCTGCAAAGCTGGGAAAGTTGTCAGCTGCAATCAGTCGCATGCGGTCGATCTCTGTCTTTACAGGAAGTTCTAGAATCTTCTGGAGCGGAATGTTCTCGTCAACCGCTTTCTGCATGATCTTGTAATAGTCGAGTATTAGCTTGATCATCAGATCAGTCTTGATCTTGTCACAGTATGTGTCAGCTGGATTGTAGGCCTGCTGCATGAGGAAATCCTCCTTGATCATTCGAGCAGCCTCTAGAATCACTCGCTGGCTCTCAGACAGAGCGTCCGGTCCGACAAGCATCACGATCTCTCGAAGCTCGTCGTCCCGCTGCAACAGGTTCATCGCCTCCTTCCGCATCATCGTCCACTCAGGACCAATCTCTTTCCGATACCAATCGTCCAGAATGTCCGTGTACAATGAATAACTGGTGAGCCAATTGATTGCTGGAAAGTGACGACGCGATGCTAAGTCTGTATCGAGGGACCAGAAGACCTTTGCAATCCTCAGGGTATTCTGAGTTACAGGTTCCGAGAAATCCCCGCCAGGCGGAGAGACAGCGCCGACGATGGATATGGAGCCGACGCGGGTATCCGATCCTAGTACCTCGACTCGTCCCGAACGTTCGTAGAATTCTGCCAGCTTAGAGGCGAGATAAGCGGGGTAGCCTTCTTCGCCGGGCATCTCTTCTAGCCGTCCGGATATTTCTCGCATAGCCTCGGCCCATCTGCTAGTCGAATCCGCCATCAAAGCGACATCGTAGCCCATGTCTCGGTAGTATTCTGCTATCGTGATTCCAGTGTAGACGCTGGCCTCTCGCGCCGCGATGGGCATGTTAGAGGTGTTGGCGATCAGCACCGTCCTGTTCATTATCGGCTCGCCGCTTCGAGGGTCCACAAGTTTCGGAAAGGTCTCCAGGACCTCCGCCATCTCATTTCCTCTCTCGCCGCAGCCCACGTAGACGATGACTGAGGCGTCCGCCCATTTTGCAAGCTGCTGCTGCGCCATGGTCTTGCCAGTGCCGAAAGCGCCAGGGATGGTTGCAGTCCCGCCTTTCGCGATGGGGAAGAAAAAGTCGATTATCCGTTGCCCAGTTAGAAGGGGTGTGTTGCTGGGGAGTTTTCGTTTGAAGCCTCTCGCCGTTCGCACTGGCCAAGTGTTCAGCATGAACAGTGGGACAGGCCCACTGGGCGAGTCGAGTTCACCAACCGGTTCGCCGACTGTGTAGTCGCCTTCGCTGACAATGGAGGCTATTCTGCCGGAGAGATTTTGTGGAATCATTATCTGCTGAGTGATGAGGCTCGTCTCCTTGACGTGGCCAATGATGTCGCCGCCAGTGACGGTCGCTTGCGATTTGAGGGTCGGGACAAAGTGCCATCTCTTGCCCTTGTCGATAGGTGGGAGGGTTAGTCCTCGCTGGATGAAGGGGCCTGTCTTTTCGAATAGGATGGTGAGGGGTCGCTGGATTCCATCGTAGATCTGGCCTGTGATTCCGGGTCCAAGTTCTACCGACAGCGGCTTGCCAGATCGCTCGACCTTCTCGCCCGGTCGTATGCCCGCGGTCTCCTCGTAGACCTGTACTGTCGCCCGGTCTTGTTCGATCTTGATGATTTCTCCGATTAGACCCTGATCTCCGACCCTTACGACCTCGTACATCTGGGCCCCGAGCATATCTCCAGCAACAATTACGGGACCCGCGACGCGCTCGATCTTTCCAGGCTTGAAGCTTGACATGAAGCATCACGTAAACGTGAATTTGAGAAGTCGGCGGGCTGGGTTCTGATTAAAACCTTGTCCACTTGATGAACGGTTACATTAGCCTCATTATGTCCCCGACGCATGGTCGAGTCCTTCATTCGTTCCAGTTGTGAGGTTTGGAATTGTTTAGGGGAGTAGCGTCGAGAACAGCGCAGTCTAACTACAAGCGTCTCATCCAGGTCCTAGTCATCGGCTCGGACGGGGATCACTGCCCACAAGCAACCTATGATGCGGCAAAAGAAGTGGGGGCGCAGATAGCTGCTAGGAATGCGATAACCGTGACAGGCGGGTTGGGAGGGGTGATGGAGGCGGCCTGTAGGGGCGCGAAGGAGAAGGGTGGAATGGTTGTCGGGATAATTCCCAACGAGGACATGAGCTATGCGAACCCGTATTGTGACATTATTATTCCAACCGGGATCGGGTTTGCCCGGAACTTCATCACCGCGTACTCTGCAGACGTTGCCATAGTGGTCGGTGGAGGCGCGGGGACCTACATCGAGGCTTGCGTCGCATACCAGAAAGGGAAGCCTATCGTGGCGTTAACCGGGACTGGCGGGACTGCTGACAAGATCGCGGATACATTTCTTGATGATAGGAAGACTGTGAAGGTCATCTCGGCCTCAAGTCCAAAAGATGCAGTGGACCAAGCGCTCGATCACGCGACGAATGGGAAGAAGGGCGTGAAATACTTCCAGACCGTCGCCAAAATGCTCTAGCCAGCCCGGAAGCGCCCTGCAGCCTTCAGTATTCGAAGCGCGTTGAGGGTTATGAATTCGTTGGGTTCTTTGCGCCCCCAGTTTACGATCTCTACGTTTGAGACAGCAAGTTTTGGTCGCGTCTTCCGTTTCAGGCTCCAGTAGTAGCCTTCAGGCCTCCACCGACCGTCGTCCCCTCGTTTCGACTCAACAAGATCAATTGCTTCCTGTGTACGAGAATCTCCCAGCTTACCTGCTCGATGCAGAATTGTAAGCGCTTGGAGGATGTCGTAGTGCCAGTACAAAGGATAGTGGAGCTCTGTGAACGAATGAGTCGATCTGTAAACTTTCGAATGAAAAGTCTCGGGTTGACGTACCTCTCCTGTTCGACAAGAACGGAAGAGGCGATGCCTTAGAAAGAATTCAGCAGCTTTCTCCATCGACTCCGCAACGCGTTTGTCGGCCGTTGCGCGATAGTATTCGACCAGTCCCCATAGCGTCGAAAGACTCTCATTGAATGAGGAATGTCTCGCTTCCTCTTTTCGGTCACAGTTCCATCCTCCATCAGGCCACTGCCATTCCACTAATGATTCTGCGAGCTGTGTGACACGTTGATCGTTGGAAAGGCCGAGTCGGCTGCATACAGCCAGCGCGTTCCCTTCCTGAGACGCGCATCTGCGATACAGCCCGTTGATTCGTGGAACATTGTGAACGTGAGACTCGCCAACCAACCACTTGAGCACTGGGTCGGTAGCTCGAACTCCGGGGCGGAACCCTTGAGCTATTCCCAGCTCTACAAGAGACACGAGACGCCAGTGTGCGCCCGTCCATTTCTGATATGGATGTACTCCGAAGCCGCCGTCGGCCTGTTGTCCATCGAGCAAGATGCTAGCCCTTGGTCCGTGGGGGATGAGCTTCCGGGTCTTCGCAACTTCCGCTGACTCCCCAGACTTGTCGAGAACGTCGATGAGTGTGAAGTAGCGGACTGACGGATCCTCTGACTGAAGAAGCCATTCAATCGCTCGGTTGTTCTCGGTCTCAGGATCGTCTTCGAAAAGAGATGACTCGATCAAGCTAGAGTCTACCAGTCTTTCTCTAATCAGGCAGCAATTGTTTGCCTTTCATGTGCCAGTCTTTGCGCTCGGGCGACTGTTGCTGTCCATCATCGATTTCGACGGCTCCCTCGCGCCTCTCGCATATGATAGAAGACGTCCCAGCATTACTCTTCGCTCCTCAGGAAACAGTTCTGCAAGCTGGTGAGGCTTACCATCCTCGAAGACCTTCTCCGAGTGATACTGTGCTCCGTACTGGATGAATGCTGTCAGGATCGGGATTGTGTCGTTTCCTTTCTTGGTCAGTCGGTACTTGACAACACGTTGGTCCTTCGGATCAGAGACCCGTTCGATCAGCCCATCCTTGCGCAGGTCCATAAGGCGCAGAGACAGGACTCGTGGTGTGAGCCCTCGATTATTCTTCAATATCTGACTGAACTTTATGAGCCTGTAGAACGCCACATCGCGCATCACCAGAAGAGTCCACTTCTTTCCAAGAACCCCGAGGCTAGAACGTATGGGGCACATTTCGAAGGGAACACGAGGGATGATTGGATCAGAGTTCCCCATTGTTTCTCAGCAGTCGAGAGTGTCGTCCGGTCAATAAGAGTATTGAGCGCAACAGGCTTCTTTGGTCAGTCCTTGGCGAGGAACAAGTGGGCCATCGGGATGAGTCAGTGCGCTCATCGCACTGACCACATCTCTTATGGGTTCTAAGAATATTCTGTGCTTAACCCTTCTACCATTCGACCCATTCGCCAGTAGGATGGCTCCAGGTGGAGGTCGTTGGAGGAGCGGTGAACAGTTCGTGGAAGCTTCGCTGGAATTCAGGGTCTTGGTAGTAACTGTTCATTCCTGAGGCGCTCATCCAGATATCTACTGCGAAGAACTCGAGTGTCTCTGGGGTTCCTGGTGGAGCGAGTTTGAAGTATGCTTCATGTGACATGTTTCCTGACATTCGCGATTTGTTGACTTGTTTAGCTGTGATCGCATTGTGGCGTTTCCGTGCTTCAGCGCGCGAGGGGACCATGCCGCGAACTATTGCTACTATTCTCTCCGTCTTGTTCGATGGGGCGGGATAGTGATAGGTGTTGAAGCCCTCAGCTGGTGCCCAGACGACTGGGTCGCGAGAGCGGAAGATGCGTCCGCCCTGCTCTTGGACCTGGGGGTTCGCGAAGAACTGGTTCAACCCGTTCATGCTGTTCCAGAGGTCGAGGATCAGGAACTCTCCTGCTCCTGATTTGGGCCTATCAGTCCGGACGTACACCATGTGACTGAGATCACCCAGTGCTCGGGCCGCTGCAACGTTTGCAGGTGCGCCTGCGGTTTCGTTGTGGATTGTTCGCGCCACTTCTAGGGTTGGGGGTAGCAGATCGCCCCTGATGGCGAGAAGATAAACCGTCGGAAGTGTCTGCTCTACCTGTTCAGATCGATCCAGCATGAATGAATGGTATTCATTAGATAGTATTTATTTTAGGTAGGGCCGAGAAGTATATCACGGATTCTAATCATGATCATGGTGGGGCTGGCAGGATTTGAACCTGCGATTTCGTGGGTTCACGGCCAATGGTGACGGCTCCCAAGCCACGCGGCCAGTCCGGGCTTTTTCATGATAAGCCTTCTAGACCTGGCTAGCCGACAGCCCCTCGAAACCCGACCTCAACCAGTATCGCTTTAGCTCTTACTGTGACCATTCAGTGAAAAACAAAGCAATGACAATCCGCGGAACTATCGCTTCTTGCGGTGTAGATGCGACCAGATTTTATACCAGTTCGACGTAGACATGGGAGCGACAAGCCTCAACCAGGGAAGGAAGATGTGTTGGAAATAACCGACAAGAAAATTCTGAAGACATGCCTCGTCTGCAAGCGCACGTTCCTCGGCTGGTTCAGCGAGAAATACTGCAGCGACGACTGCCGAATGGAAGGCAACCGTCTCAAAGCGCGCTTGCGCAAGCGTAAGAGTAGAAAGGTTGGAGACCTCAAGGAAGGAGTCATCTCTCAACAGCTGGGAGAGCTGGGCTTAGCTGAGACCCAGTATCCGATGTATAATCACGAGATTGTTCCTACAATGTACGCGAACTTTGCACTCTATCATGCTAGAGATGGCAAGCGGCACGTCCGATCCTACTATGATCTACTGCGGGACATTGCGAAGTTGAATGGCACGAATCTCAGAACAATGCTTGCGAATATGGCGCCTCACGAGGAGCAGAACTAGCCGGTCTCCTGGTCCAACTTTCTCAGGTCCTGAATCCTCCCCAGATATGTTCCGTCGAACAGATAGGCTTCACCATTCTCAAAGTCCACTGCTCCTGATCTCAGTACCGGTCCCATGTATTCCCGGTAGAGATCCGTCCAGCCTTCCTTGAAGCTTCGATTGATCGGTTGTCCTCCGAGGTAGTCGTTGAAGCTAGGCATTATGATGCACTCAGCATCTGTCACTGACACGCCGAATTTTTTCTTGTACTCTTCCACTGGATCGCCCTCCCACTTGACTGATTCATGTTTCAATACTCCTTCTGCGAGCTTCTGCCCGTTGCTCTTCGCCCGGACCCATGCCTGACGGATGATCCGAAAGCCCAATGGATCTTTGAAGACGACGACCGGGTGGAGATGTCCCATGACTAAGAACTCGCATCCCAACAAAGGCGGCGAGGGCCAAGCGTGCCCGTGAAAGAGGCCCACCTTGTTCCAGACCGATATTCCCTCGGAGGTGCTGATCTTGACACTCGCAGGTGTAAGCGGCTCCAAGTTACCGTCATGATTCCCGGGTACGACCTGTACCTCGGGGATTAGCTCTACGAGACCGTCAAAGAACTCCGGGACATACTTCCACTCCTCGAGCTCAACCTTCGCGACCGCGTGTTTCACGTCGCCAAGCAGAATGAGCTTTCGAGGATGGGTGTCGTTGATGATCTTGCGCAGTTTCTCAAGCAGACGGGGGACCTGTGAGGGCACGTGTATTCCTTGATGGGACAGGGAGACTTCCCAACCGAGATGCAGGTCTGCCACAACTAGCATACGTTCGCCGTCCTTCTCCATCAAAAGGGCAGGCTGGTCCGCTACAGGCTTCACTATTACTGCTGCTTCAGGCAAGCCGTCGCCTCCCCACCAGTATGGCGTGCGGATCTACTTTGCTCTTGAGTGTTTGACTGTGACTTGAATCGGCGGTGTTACAGCAGATTTCAGAAGGTTTCGTCGGCTTCTCTCATAGTTTAGCCATTCTTCGAATTGTTTGTCGCTCATGACGAGCAGGTTGACGTAGTCGGCGATCTGTTTCTTTCCGATAAAGTCGACTCCTTCAAGCGCCTGTATCCTCTCCTCCATTTCGGGCGTTAATGCGATCTCGTCTTTCTGTTTTCCGATCTTCACCATCCTGGTGATCATCTCATCATCGACGTGTGCGTTTATGCCGAGCTGGTTCATTGCCTGGAGAGCGTCTCGGGTCCGTTGTTCACCGTACTTTTCGCTTCCTCCTTCGCCATGTATGAATTCGAAGACTTCGGCTGTTGCCCGGTAGTATGTTTCGATAAAGTGTCCTACTCGTTCCTCTTTTGCCACTTCTACTAATCCTGCGTCGAGGAGTTTGCGGATGTGGTGGTAGATTGCTTGAGGTGTCAGTTGTAATTCGTGGTGGATCTGGCCAACGGTCATTTCTTTTGCTCTGAGAAGGTAGACTACGCGTCTGCGGGTGTCGTCGGCCATTAGTTCGAAGGCGTTGGGGTCGCGGACGAACTTGAATGTCCTCAAGCTCTCATATTCTACTTACCAAGTAAGGAGTTTACTTACTATTAGCGCTTTCTGAATCAGCCACACAGCTGTTTTAGTCAGTAAAACCGAGAGTTTAATATAGCCGCCAAGGGCGCGTTTGTGTGAATGAAACATGAGTTTGAATAAAGGAAGTCTGGATTTGGGAACTGGAAAAAGCTCCCACACTAACCAAGGTCCCCTATCGTCACTGGTTCACACGATACACAGGACAAGGCAAGGTCCTATCTGCGTTCAATGTCTAACCGCTCCCGCATTCGAAGTGCGTCGAAGAGCAGTCAGAAGCGCCAGCCTCTCAATCGAGACGACGAAGGGGAAGGCTCAAACGAGGAACCTCTCCTCACAGCTAAGGTAGCCAGCCCGACCAAACCGGGAAGACTACTCACAAATACGGAGCGAAGCGCCACGCTTTACCTCATCAGTGCCCGGCCGATAATCGCTGAAATGGCAAGATTCTGGAACCTCCTCAACGACGGGACAATAGAGACTCAGGAGCCGGATGGAAGGGAGATCCTATCGTCGATGCGAAGGGCTGTGATGAGCGCAGGCAGAGTCGAATGGCACGAAACATGCTACTGCAGCCCACCCCTACGTCACGAAAGAGCCACCGTCTACGACCAGTTCTTCGAGGACATGGAAATAGGACCCATGGTTTCAACCGCCCCTCCCGAGGGCGGAAGCTTCTGGCATTATCTCGAAGACCAGAACACGGAGAAAGGCAACAGCCACAGAGACGGTGCCGTC
>Ga0209076_1000186_pt1 | contig 9080 bp, 9 predicted proteins | sample Rivendell_Oct201_9_FD_188350 | JGI IMG/M metagenome (GOLD analysis project Ga0209076, IMG submission 188350) | Vadose zone soil and rhizosphere microbial communities from the Eel River Critical Zone Observatory, Northern California to study diel... | ecosystem: Environmental > Terrestrial > Soil >...
CTCTGCTCGTTGCCATGACATTCATCCCCCTGCTGGGTTACTACATCCAGAGGCCGCCGAAAAGGAAAGAGCCAACGGTAGAGGAAAAGCGCCAGCGAGGCTTCTATGGTTTCTACAATCGTTTAGTTGGTCGGGCCATTCAGCACCGGTGGTGGGTGTTGGCCGGTTCCTTTCTCTTCTTGTTGATTGGGGGGCTCACGGCTTCGCACCTGAAACAACAGTTCTTTCCTGAAGACGTCCAATATTGGTTTTACCTCGACATCTGGCTGCCGAACGATGTGCCCTTGACCGCCACAAACGACGCTGCAGTGATGGCGGAGCAGGTCGTCCGTCAGGTTGTTGAAGGTTCAGCGAAAACGGTCTCGAAGGAGGAATCGGGGAAGCATCTCCTCACTTCGGTGACGAGTTTCATCGGCGGTGGTGGACCACGTTTCTGGTTTTCCATCTCTCCCGAGGCTTCCCAGACGAACTATGCGCAAGTCATTGTTCAGGTGAGCGATAAAGAGGCCACCCCCAAGCTTATCGGACCTCTTCAAGCCGCATTGAACAAACAGGTGCCCGGAGCATGGATCACCGTCCGGCAACTGCAAACGAATCCCGTCGAAACCCCCGTGGAAATTCTCATTTCGGGTCAGGCGGACGCGGACCCCCGAGTGGAGATCCAGGACATACAAACGCTTCGGACCATGGCTTCACAGGCCATGGATATTGTTCGACAGTCACCTGGAGTTGCGGTGCTGAGGGATGATTGGGCTCCTGACAGCCCACAGGTAAAGATTGAGATTGATCCGGATCGCGCGAACCTGGTAAGCATCACGAACGCTGACGTAGCCAATTCGTCCGCAGCCGCGATCAGCGGAGCACCAGTCGGCACCTTCAAAGAAGGAAACAAGACTATCCCTATCGTTGCCCGTCTGCGCCCACAGGACCGTGCGCAATTGTCGCAGATCAAGAGTCTGTATGTGTATTCCTCGCAGCAGAACACTAGAGTTCCTCTGCTTTCTGTTGCCACCGTGAGGAACATTCTTGAAACGAGTCGCATACGGCGCCGCGAGCATTTTCGCACGATCTCGATATTGTGCTTTCCGGCGCCCGGAGTCCTCGCGTCGGAAGTCCTTGGACCGATTGAATCCAAACTGAAAGATCTTCAGAATAGGCTTCCGCCGGGATATCAATTGCAGATCGCCGGTGAGAAAGCGAAGCAGGTCGATGGATTCATGAATCTCGCCGTCGTTCTCCTAATCTCTCTCGTCGGCATCTACCTGGCTTTGCTCGTTCAATTCAAGAATGCCGTCAAGCCCTTGCTTGTGTTTGCGGCCGCCCCGTACGGGACGATCGGAGCGTTGATCGCTCTGGCGATCATGGGCACGCCCTTCGGGTTCATGGCATTCCTTGGGGTTGCTAGCCTCATCGGGGTCATCGTCAGCCATGTGATCGTGCTATTCGACTTCATCGAGGAGATGCACGAAAAGGGGGAGCCGCTGGAGCGTGCTCTTCCGGATGCCGGGATTGAGCGTCTTCGACCCGTGATGATCACCGTGGGCGCAACGATACTTGCTTTGTTTCCTCTCGCACTCGAAGGTGGCCCGCTCTGGAAACCTCTCTGCTATGCCCAGATCGGCGGACTCGCCGTCGCTACCTTCATCACCTTGCTCTTGGTCCCGGTCTTTTACGCGATTTTTGTCTTGGACCTGAAGTGGATTACGTGGGACGTAACAGCCAAAGAAAGGTAGTCGGCTTCTGGCGAGTTTCAAATCCGTTGAGATTCAGGATCTTGCCGTCACACGGCGTCGCGCCGCCAAAAATTACCCTGAGCGACTCTCTCAAGCTACCTGGAGGACGCCATGATCAAATTCCTCGCACAATTATTCCGAGGACTTCACTACATTGTCGGTGTTTCCGAGCCTCCGCCCGGCACCAGCGACCGCAAGTTCGTGTTTGCGTGGCTTGGCGGCATCGCGCTCCTTGCGGCCTTCTTCGTGACCCTGGTCTTCTACATCATCCCTTTTCTTTACTTCAGGCATTGAGGGACCCATGACCGCAGCAACAAATAAAAGAGCTTTCGACAAGGCAGCCATGGCGTTGCCACCTGGCGGAGGGGCCCGCCGACCGATGACGTTTCTCTGATACTGGTGTACGTTCGTTGATGCGAATTGGATTTACATGAGTCGACGTAGGGATCATGATTGCTCATAAACCCCTCCACGGATCCGGACGAGCGGCACTACCGCATCCGGCTTTTGCCTTAGGTGATAACGCCCATGCGGCGCAGGGGCTAGGGATGACAGACGATAGGTACGGGCAGCCAGCGGTTGATAAGGCGCCGCATGCGATCCCAAAGGACGCGGCCATTCTGGCTGCACCGCGACAGCGCGCGGTGGCAGAGCCGCCCCACTTGGAACCGAAAGAGCCACAGCGCATTTTGGTTCAGGGGCACGCCGTAGTACCGAATGTGCCCACGTACCACCGCTTGCAGCCATTTGCCCTGGTCGGGGATGGGTTCGTGCATCCGTCAACGCTTCGACGCCGCCCTTGCGAGCGGCTCCGCATGACTCGGGGCCGATGTGGGTCGCTGATCCACTTTCGTGTGACTTTTTCATTCACTACACCTCGCCGGTTTTAACCGGCGCACAAGGAGAAACAAATGACACCCAGACGAATGAGAGATCTTGTTGCTTTTTCTCTGCTTTTCTCCGGACTTGGGATTTCTGTCTGTACCGCGCAAGAGGCCTCAGGACCTGTTAAAGCGGTCCAGCTCATCGGCCTCGCAGGCGTCAAAGAAAATGCAAAAGGTACCCTGAAGGTTGAGAACGGAAATCTTCATTTTGTCAGCGGCAAAGCAAACGCCGAAGTAAGCGCCACTTCGATTCAAGACGTCGTCACCGGCGCTGATTCCGAGAAGGCAGTCGGCAAGACGATTGGAATGATCAGTATGGCCGCGCCTTACGGCGGCGGCCGCTTCCTCAGTCTGTTCCGCAAGAAAATCGACACGCTCACGATTCAGTATCGCGATGTCGGCGGTGGACTGCGCGGCGCGATCTTCACGATGCCCGTCGGCAGCTCCGAGCTGATCAAAACGGCGCTTCTAGCACAAGGGGCCCATACGGGAGAGCCAAGCGCAGTTCCCGCTTCCTCCGGCAATTCGCCCGTCAAGGAAGAAAAACCTGCGCTATCCCAGGAACGCCAATCCGCCAAGATCAAGGCGTCGGCGATCCAAGTCGAGATGATCCAATCGGACGAAATCAAGCTGCCTGCCGAATTCCAGGTTGCACTCTACGAGAACCTCATTCGCCAGCTAGAGAAGCACGGCAAGTTTCAGCATGTCTTTCGCGACGGCGACCGCAACGCCGCGAGTGTCAGCGATCTCGTTGTTCTCCACAGCACCGTTCGAGGCTTTAAGGCGGGCAGCGAAAGGGCTCGGCAGGTAACAACCGTTGCCGGCGCAACGTCTGTCAGCGTTCATTGTCAGTTCACGAGACCGGACAGAAACATACTGTTTGAGCAGGATGCAAGCGGAAAGGTCCGCTTTTTTGGCGGGAATCTCAAAGCTACGTATGATTTCGCCAAAAAGGCTGCCCATATTACAGATGAAAACTTTTCCCCAGCCGATGGCAAACAATGATCAGGAGCGAACGTCCGGCGGCTCTTGCTTGGAAGTAACGCTTACAACGCGGCCGAGAAACACGCTCTCCAAATTCTCGCATCCGAAAGAGAGTGGAAGGATCTCAGCGTCTCGACTGACTCCCTAACGATGCGGTGTTCGTGACGAAACTCATACCCCAGATCCTAGGAAACCGGCAATAGTTCTCTCGCAAGGGAAACAGCCTTCTCGACCTGCGACCCGTCATTCAAGCGGCCGCGGGCGAAATCGCGCGTTCCTCCGCCCTTGCCTCCAACTTTTTCCACGACCTGTTTGAGAAGCGCGTTCATGTCCTTGCCAGCAGAAGGATGCTGGGCAAAGAGCAAGTGGCCGCCCTCCGCCGCGGCCAAAATCGCAATCGCTTTCTCGGATTTTGCGAATGCGGTGGCAAAGAAGCCTAGGTAATCGGCTGGAACACCTTCAAAGACGCGGGAGAGAACACGAAATCCGTTCGCACCGGGCGGCTCAGACTGCAACGCAAGTGTGGCCTCGGCTTCTGCAAGCCGCTGCACCACAGCCCGAAAATTCTTGAAATTCGCGTCGCGTTCCGCAAGCGCGCGCGAAGCGGCGGCGACGAGGTCTTCGGGAGCGCAGCTCAATTTTTCGGCGGTCTGGCGCAGCAATTGGAAATCACCACGCGCGGCGCGTTCCGCCCGGCGACCGCATACAAATTCGACGCGCCAATCCTGGCGGACTTTGGTGCAGCGGCGCACCAGCACGAGGCCAATCTGGCCGGTGCGCTTGACGTGGGTTCCGCCGCATGGCTGCAAATCGGCGCCCTCAATTTCGATCGCGCGAAGGACGCCTTCCCGGTCGACTTCTTTTCGCACGCCGAGTTGCGACAATTCGTCCGCGGTGCCGTACCGGACGGTGACCGGCCGATCCTCGAAGATAATTTGATTTGCGGCGCGCTCGGCGCCTTCAAGAATTTCCTCCGTCGGTTCGGGACCGCGCAAGTCAATCGTGCACATTTCGCTCCCGAGATGGAAGGAAACCGTAGGCAGGCCGAAGCGTTCCTGAACCATGGCGGACAGCAGATGCTGGCCGGTGTGCTGCTGCATGTGGTCGAACCGCCGGGGCCAGTTGATGCAGCCGTTCACTTCCGGATCTGCTGGGCGGCGGTCGACGACGTGACTGATTTCCTCGCCTTCATCGCGGACGTCGATGACATTGGCGTCGCCGATCTTGCCCAAATCGTTGGGCTGGCCTCCGGACGTGGGGTAGAACGCCGTGCGATCAAGAATCAGTTTCCAGACGGTTCCCGTGATTCCGGAGTTCACATCCGGCGGGAGCACTTCGCAATACAACACCCGCGCCGTGAATTCCTTTTCAAATGCATCGTCGTAATAGAGTCTGCGCGTGGTCACAGTGCCCCTCCATCGGCGGACTGGAGTGCGCGCTGCCAAGCTTCGGCGTATTTGTAGCCCGTGCCGGTGTTGAAGAGTACGACGGTTTCTTCCGGCTTGATCCAGCCAGAGGCGGCGAGCTTTCTGGTTGCGATCACCGTTGCGGCGCCTTCGGGAGCGGCGAATATCCCTTCGAGAGAAGCCAGTTCCCTCCCCGCCTGCAGCATCTCTTCGTCGGTGACGGTGAGTGCTGTTCCCTTCGTCTGCCGAAGCATGCTCAAAATCATCAGATCGCCCAGCGGCCCTGGCACGCGCAAACCCGATGCGACCGTGGCGGCGTTCTGGAAGAACTGAGCCGAATTCTGGTGCGCTTCCCACGCTCGAACAATCGGCGCGCATCCTTCAGCCTGTACGGCTACCATGCGGGGCCGCTCTGCGCCGATCCACCCCATCTCCTGCATCTCATCAAACGCTTTGCACATGCCGATCAACCCGACGCCGCCTCCGGTAGGATAGAGAATCACGTCCGGCAGTTTTCCTGTGAACTGCTCCCACAATTCGTAGCCCATGGTCTTCTTGCCTTCGATGCGGTACGGCTCCTTGAGGGTAGAGACGTCGTACCAGCCTTCGCGGTCCTTGTGCTCGGCGACGTATTTGCCGCAATCCGAGATCAAGCCGTTCAGCTTGACGACCTTCGCGCCAAACGCCTGGCACTCGATCACGTTAGCCGCAGGAGTGTCCGCGGGCATAACGATGACGGCAGGGATCCCCGCAGCTGCGGCGTAAGCTGCCAGAGCACCGCCGGCGTTCCCGGCCGTGGGAGTCGCCAATGCCTTTGCCCCAAGCTGCCTGGCGCGAGAGACCGCGGTGGTCATCCCGCGCGCCTTGAACGAACCGGTAGGATTCAATCCCTCGTCTTTGACGTACAGGCGCTGCAAGCCCCCCTGCCCACAACGCCCCCCCTTTGCACAAACGCCCCCCTGTCCACAAACGATTGATGCGCCCAGCCGCTCCGCATGCACCAAAGCCGTCATGCCCTCGCCGAGCGAAACCGCCGTATCGTTCGGCAATACTTCCGCGTAGCGCCAGAGGTTGCGCGGGCGGCTCTTCAGGCTATCAAGAGTAAGCGTGGCAGCGGCCCGCCGCAGGTCGTAGCGAGCCAAAAGCGGCTTCCCGCAGGTACAGAGGTGCTGTTCTATCAAAGCGTCGTATTTCTTGCCGCAGGCGGAGCATTCCAGCTCGACTACATTCGCGGGTTTCGTCATCACCATGAAAGTCTAGCACACGCCTTTTTGGCCACCGTATCGGCCCCGCCGTATTTCTCGTGTTAAACGTCAGCCATGGAAGTCGCCCTTCACATCCCCGACGATGTTGCGCAGCGCCTGTCCGCTTCGGGGGGCGATCTCTCGCGCCGCGCCCTGGAAGCATTTGCTCTGGGAGAATACAAGGCTGGCCGCTTGACGGAGGCGCAGCTACGGCAGCTTCTTGGGTTCCAGACTCGCGACGCTCTCGAGGGGTTCCTGAAGGCTCACGAAGTTTGGCTGAATTACACCATGGAAGATCTCGAGCGTGAACGCGCGGCCTTGCGCCGTTTGGGCTTTGGAAGCTAAATGCGGGTTGTTGTCGCCGGCGCGACTCCGCTTCACTACCTGATCCTCATCGCCGCTGTCCAGGTCTTGCCCCGCCTCTTCGAGAAAATCCACGTTCCCATCGAGGTCCGCGAGGAACTAAGCTGCCCGGCCACTCCTCCGCTCATAAGCGCGAACGTGGTGGCGCGTTTCGCACACAATTCGAGAACTTTCCCGGCTGTGTATGGGGCCGCGGGTGATGATTTAGATCGCGCCATCAATACGATAAAGAAACTATAAGCGAGTGGCCGCCCCTCGATCCGCTAGAACGCCTCGGGAGGCCTACCCTTGCGGTTTCGTTGCATGCAAGGGTGGGGCTGCCTGCTAGCCTCTTTGTTTTTGTGGCCGGTGGCCGCGATTTCCCAAAGAAGAATCTAGCTGATCGTCCCCGAGAGACTTCTCCACATCCAAGGTATTGGGAAACGCTGCAACTTAGAAAAACATCGCTGGAGAAACATGAAATCGTTTGCTCAATTTCTCGATGTGGTTCTTATTGAGGGCACGTTTCTTATGCAAGACTTCGGACACGATGCTTTCAGAACCAAAGATGGGGACCAGATCTTTCTGGCGGAGATCATTCGCATCCATCAACGTGCGAAGCACTTCGATCGGAGAAGCATCAGGAATGGAATGATGCTCTTCTTCGTATGCTTCGATTAGGGTCATCAAGACTTCGGCATACTTCTCTTCTTCCCTTGTTGGATGATCCTTACTCGCCAGTTTGTCCAAGACGGACAGGTATTGCTCATGTTGGTGCTCGGATTCGATCGGTGTCGGGGAGCTAACTTCGAGCGCGTATTTTTCGGGCACTCCAATCATCATCTTTGCCACTCCTTCTCATCGTATTCAGCGTGACTCAGAATGCGTCGGATATAAACCATCCCCCACCTGTACTTGATGGTAGCAATCAGTCTGCATCGATTATGGCTTATATCGAAAACCACGAAGCGCCCCACCACATCTGAGTTCCTCCAACTGCTCCGAACCTCCGCAAAGTTTTTCCAATCCGCGTTCTTCGCGATCTTGTACCACGCGTTTAGAGACGCGCTCCATTCGCTGTGCCGGGCGGTCGCTTCTCGAATCGCCTTTCGGCTGACGATTCGCATAACACATCTTCGCAATTTGCGAAGTCAGTGTCAATCGGAAAATTCGCGCATGACCACCTCTCGATCCACAAGTTACACAGAGGACACCTCCGCTATCGCCAGCAAGCCATCATCAGAGTTGCGCCATGCCAATATGGCCCCATTAGTCGCCTGAAACGCATCCGACCTATGCCACGCGCAACAGATACAATCAGACTCTCCGGAAAATCGCTGTCTACGAATTGGGGAGCATGATGGAACAGAGCTTGAACCACACGATATCGCTTCTCACTCGCACCCCCGCTGCTCTCCATGCGCTTCTGCGTGATCTACCGGAAGCGTGGACATTCCGGAATGAAGGTGAAAACACTTGGAGTGCATTCGATGTGGTCGGCCATCTGATTCACGGCGAACGCACGGATTGGATGCCGCGGGCGAGGACGGTGCTGCAATTTGGCGAAACAAAGGCTTTTGAGCCCTTTGATCGTTGGGGACAGGAACGAGAGAGTCAAGGTAAGTCCCTGCCGCAGTTGTTGGATGAATTCGCCCGTTTGCGGTCAGAAAACCTGGGCGAACTGCGTGCATTGAATCTGCGGCCAGAGGAGCTCAAGCGGCGTGGACGGCATCCTGCCCTCGGAGTAGTTACCCTGTCAGAGCTGCTGGCGACCTGGGCAGCTCATGACTTAACTCATCTCCACCAAATCTCAAGGGTTATGGCCCACCAATACCGCGAGGCCGTGGGTCCGTGGAGCGCATACCTTGGTGTGCTGCAGTGCGCCGGCCACAGCTCTCCTTAATGAACTCTCCAGAGATGCGGCAAGTGACCGATCCTCGATCCATAAAGACGCCTTTGGGCGGCCCATCCCTATCTGCGGTTTCTGCACGCCATTTGTGTTCCACGTGATTCTGCGGGATCGAAAGGGTGGCACTGCTTCCCGCGCACCCCGACCTTGTCGGAGGGCTGCCTTTCGCTAGCCGCCTTGTTTTTATCGATTTGACTCCGCCCCCGTACCCCGACGTCTCCTCCCCTGGCTTCCAGTTTCTAGTTTCTGATTTCTAGTTTCCTATTTCTGTTCCCGCTCTTCCCTCCCCTCCACTTACAACTAAAAATTAAGAACCGAAAACTCTTCGCTTCCCCCGGTCGGGGCTGGCCGCACTCGCCCTCCGTGTTCCAGCTCCTGAACCATTGCACCCATACACAGTGAGCTCTGCCCCTTTGTTTTCTTCTCCTTGGAAAATCGTTCGAACAAATAGTTCAACTCGCTAAATACTCCCCTATCAGTAGGGTCGAGGACTGACGCCAAGCTCCTTAGATCCGATCTATCTGTTGCTCCCCGTTTCCTCTGGGAGTGCCTCACTAATCGAACCGTAAGCTGGTTTT
>Ga0209076_1000188_pt1 | contig 9044 bp, 7 predicted proteins | sample Rivendell_Oct201_9_FD_188350 | JGI IMG/M metagenome (GOLD analysis project Ga0209076, IMG submission 188350) | Vadose zone soil and rhizosphere microbial communities from the Eel River Critical Zone Observatory, Northern California to study diel... | ecosystem: Environmental > Terrestrial > Soil >...
ACACGCGGCGGAAAGCGCCGACGCGTGTCCCATGGGTTCGGGCGCGCTCGCCGGCAACAGTTTCGGAATCGACCGCAACGCCATCGCGCGCGAGTTGGGTTTTTCGCGCATCACCGCGAACAGCCTCGATGCGGTCAGCGATCGCGATTTCGCGCTCGATTATCTTTTCGCGCTCGCCGGAATCGCCACGCATCTCTCGCGCCTCGCCGAAGACTTCGTGATTTTCGCGTCGCAGGAATTTGCTTACGTGATTCTCTCCGACGAATATTCCACGGGCAGCAGCTTGATGCCGCAGAAAAAAAACCCCGATGCCTGGGAGCTGATTCGCGGCAAAACCGGCCGCATCACCGGGGCGCTGTTCAGCTTGCTCACCACGCTGAAAGGCTTGCCCAGCAGCTACCAGCGCGATTTGCAGGAAGACAAAGAAGCGCTGTTCAGCGCGCACGACCAGGTCGCGGACATGCTTGGCATCGCCACCGGCGCGCTGTCCACCACGAAATTCGATGCCGAGCGTCTGCGCGCCGCGGCTTCCGATCCGCTGCTGCTGGCCACCGAAGCCGCCGACTACCTGGTGCGCAAAGGAATTCCGTTCCGGCAAGGGCACGACATTGTCGGCAAAATTCTGCGCGAAGCCGAAAAGCAAAATGTTCCTTGGACTTCGCTGCCGCTGGAAACGCTCAAGAAAATCGCTCCCGAATTTGAAGCCGATTTCGCGGCCAGCTTGAGCGTGGACGCGGCGCTCGCCAGCAAAAAAGTTCCTGGCGGGGCCGCGCCGGAATCCGTGCGCGCCGCCCTTTCCGATTTGCAGGACCGCATCGCCAAACTCAGCACCAAGCCAGGAGCCAAGCCATGAGCACGCAAGCCGTTCGACTTCAACAAACGCTCTCGGAGATACGCGCGCTTTTGCAGGGCGCATCATCCATGAAAGGCGCGGAGGACCGGAGGTCCCTTCCGTGAGCATCGCGCTCACGCCATGACTCCGCCGGTAATGCAGCACGCCCTCTCGGAAGCGTCGCTCCCGCGCGGCTTTCGCTTCGCCGCGACCGCCTGCGGCCTGAAAAAAACGGGCGCGCTCGATTTCGCGATTCTCTCCAGCGACGTTCCCGCCTCCGCAGCGGGAGTCTTCACGAAAAATCTTGTGGTCGCCGCTCCCGTGCTGATTTCCAAAGAGCATTTGCGCGCTTCCAAAGGCCGCATGCGCGCGGTCGTAGTGAACGCGGGCAACGCCAATTGCGCCACTGGCGCGGCGGGGCACGCGGCCGCGGTGCGCACCGTCGCGGAAACCGCGAAGCGCCTCGGCTGCAAACCGGAGGAAGTTTTTGTTTGCTCTACCGGTGTCATCGGAGTGCCGCTGGCGCTGGACAAAATCCTGCGTGCTGTGCCTCTGCTGGCGCGGCATCGCCGTTCCTCTGCGCGTTCGTTCGCGGAAGTATCGCTGGCCATCTGCACTACGGACACGCGTCCGAAGACGGCGGCGACTTCCTTCAAAATGGCCGGCAAACGAATCCACATGGTGGGCTGCGCGAAGGGCGCCGGGATGATCCACCCGAACATGGCGACGATGCTGGCGTTTGTGACCACCGACGCGGCCATCGCGCCTTCGCTGCTGCAGAAGACACTGAAGGAAGTCACCGCGCGCACGTTCAATGCGATCAGCATCGACGGCGACACCTCCACTAATGACGCTCTGCTGGTGCTGGCCAACGGCGAGGCGGGCGCTCCCGCGATCAAGAGCGGAACGAAAGCGCATCGCGATTTCACGGCGGCGCTTGAGGAAGTGTGCCATTCGCTGGCGCTGCAGATTGTCGCCGACGGCGAGGGCGCGCAACGTGTGATCGAAATCGAAGTGCGCGGCGCGAAGACCGAAGCGGCGGCGCGGCGCATCGCGGAAACGGTGGCCACTTCTCCGCTGGTGAAAACGGCGTTTGCCGGCGCCGATCCCAACTGGGGCCGCATCTTCGCAGCCGCCGGACGCGCCAGCGTCCCCTTCGATCCCGAACGCGTGGACATCACTATGGCGGGGATTCCGGTGCTGCGGCGCGGCCAGCCGCTCGATTTCAACGAACGCGCGGCCAGCAACCGCCTCTTAGCGGACCACGTGCCCATCGTGATGCACCTGCACGCCGGCCCGGCCCGCGCGCGCTACTGGACGTGCGACTTCACGGCGGAGTACGTGCGAATTAATGCCTCGTACCGCACCTAAGGTGCGGCGGAACGCGCGGTCAGCCGTCCGTTGACAGCTTTCCGTCGGAGTTGGACCTCCCGACACCCTTGCTGGCTGTGTGGCTTGGCTCTTTTGGCGAATTCTAGTTAACGATAACACCCCCCCTCCCTATGTTTTTCATAAGTGTTCATTCTAAAGATAGTTAAAGTCCTTTGTTTTGATACACTTTCACAAGTGTTGATTCTAAAGGGGGTTACGGCGCCGAGTTTTACGCGCGATCTATGGGCAGAAACTGAGAGGTGGGGAGGGGCGGGCTTCGCGCCGAGGTTGCGACGGGAAGGCTGGAGCGCCAATTTCATGAGTTATGATTGCGCAAAAGCGGTTTGTTGTCAAGAGAAATATATTGTAGGTGAGTTACTCATTCGAACGGATTGGGAAGTTATTGGAAGAGCGAGAGTTACCGAGGATCAGTGCGCGCAGGACGCGATGGGGTGAAGCTTGCCGGTGATGCGGGAGACACTTAGAATCTCGGGATGACTGACACTCAGCATTTTTTGTTGTTCCTGGGCGCGGCGATGGTCTTAGCGATCACTCCGGGCCCGGGAATTTTCTACGTACTGGCGCGGACCCTGGCGGGCGGAAGCCGGGAGGGCATACAGTCCTCGCTGGGAACGTTTTTTGGCGGACTGTTTCACGTAGTCGCGGCGGCGCTGGGCGTGTCAGCGATCCTCGCGGCATCGGCGGTGGCGTTTCACACGGTGAAGTACGCGGGCGCGGCGTACCTGGTGTGGCTCGGGATTCGCATGATCCGCACGAGGAACGCCGAGATGCCCGCGCAAGCCGCGGCTCCGCCGCAGGGCCCCTTCCGGCAGGGCATTCTTACGGAAGCGCTGAATCCGAAGACGGCGCTGTTCTTTTTGTCGTTCATCCCGCAATTCATAGCGGCGGGACGCGGCCACGTGTTTCTGCAGTTCATCGCGCTCGGCGCGACATCCGTACTCCTGAACACGATCGCCGATCTGGTGGTAGTGTTCATGGCCGCTCCTCTGGAGCGCAAACTGAAGAGCAGTGTGCGCTTTCGCCGACGTCAACGTGTGGCTTCGGGCCTGGGCATGATCGGGCTGGGCGCTTACGTAGCGTTGGCGGACTCTAAGTAGGAGTTCAGGCTTCCGGAAACCTACAGCCGTTCTTCACTTCCTGCGGCGGCGCTCAAGATGGCGTTGCAAAAGCTGTTGCTCGAGGACGTCAGTGATATAAAACCCACTTTCCCTCAGTTGTTTGAGAGTTTGGGGGAAATCGCTCACCAGTCCTACCGTGTCGGCTCGCTCCAGAACACCGAGAGTACCGGAGAGAGGTAAGTTCCGGCTTAAGGCAATCGTTCGCCCAGGGTGTTCATCGATTAAGAGGACATCCGCTCGAATCATTTCCGCCAACAAGATGGATTCGCGTTCGCCTCTATGTAAGGTGAGCGGGAAGGCGATCGCAGGCGTTTCCCGAACGGCGCGTACCTCCAGCCACGCCGGACGCGCAAGGATGCGGCGGCGCACCTTGTCGGGCGTCGTAGTTTCGGTGAGCTCCTCGAATACTGCGGCGGGAACAAAGACTTTTTCAAACAATTGTGGGAGAAGATGTTCATGCTCGATGGCGATCAGATAGTGAAGCGGCGTGGTGTTGGATACGGCAATCATGCCGCGAATGAGCTAGCGGTGGCGACGTCGGGACGCCGCTTCAAAGAGGGCTGCCTCACGGTCCAGGTCCGCTTCTCCGATGGGCGAGAGCGGAACATCGTGCTGGCCTAAGAAATCTGTGGTTTCAACGCGCGAGAGGCCGAGCATCTCCGAAACTTGAAAAAGAGTCAGGGTCTGATCGCGGTACCCCTGAAGAGCCAGGGCCTCGAGAGCCCGACGGGATACATCACTGCCGTCGGCGGAAAGCCGCTTGGCGACGTCATCGGGGATGCGAAGAATAACTTCCATTCTCGAAGCTTAACATAGGGCGGCCAACTAGGGGTCGAGGTTGCGAGAAGCACGGGCAAGAATGGCTGAGATAAGCTCGCCTCTACAAGAGCGAAGAGCCCCTTCGCAACTCAGGGCGAGCAGAAGGCGAGCGCTACAACGGCATTGGGAGACGGCCGCAGGGCTGCGCGGACTCCGCCCTGCGCTATAGGGCTTGGGCGGTGGTGAAGGGGCGCAGCGTGCTGCGCCCCTACGTGTCCCAATGAAGGCGCTCTCTGCTTGCGGAGAGCGGCAGCTACACCTACTTCGCCGTTGGTGGGCTAGTCAGTTTGTAGCCGTCGGCTAGGGTCTTCAGGAAAGCGACTAGGGCATCTTCTTCCTGGTCGGTCAGTTTGAGGTTGCCGAGTTGCCTTTTATTGAGGTTGGCTGGGTCCTCTGGCTGCGGCCAGCAGGTGATTTTTTCGCCGGGATCGCCTGGCTTGCACTTGGGCAGGACGTCGCGCGTGTTATAAAAATGTACGACCTCTTTGAGGCTTTTGAAGTAGCCATTGTGCATGTAGGCTTTCACAAACGTTGGAGTGGGACGCATGTCGACATTGCGCAAAGTGGGTACCTGGATCTTGGCGTCGAACTTGGGCGCTAGTTTGATCCACTCCGAATCAGGATTGAGTTGACCGCTATCGCTTTGCAGCGTGCGCAGAAAGCCGCCGACTCCGGTATCGACGTACGCCGCTCCCGCGAGGTTGGGGCTGTAGCCGCGTTGGTCGGGCCGGCCCTCGTAGTAGATTTGTAATCCCGGATTTCTGGGGACGCCGAGATTACTGGCGGTAAAGTCCGTAAATAGCGGCTCTTCCCCGGGCCCGCCGTCGCGATGACACTCGTTGCATCGCGCCTTGCCGCGGAACAGCTCATAGCCCAATTTTTCCTGCGGCGTGAACTGGTCGTTTCCTGCTTGCACGTAGTCGTACTTCGACGTGAAGGGACTCACCTCTGGCGAGAACTCGTATGCGGAAATGGCCAGCCCGAACTCGTCGTAGATGTGATCGGCGCGAAGTCGGTCTGCGGGACTCAAGTGGACCGGGAACTGATCCTTCGCAGGTGGCGGCCCTGGAGTCGCGCAAACGCTTTCCGCATCGCGCGGCCATTGAATGCTAAACGAGTCCGCGCCCCACACGGTCTCAAAGAGCTTGCGATAGGGAGCGTTGGAAAGCCGGTAGGCAACACAGGCCGAATCGGGCAAACCCATTTCCACGGGATTGGTCGGCGGTCCCTGCGCTTGTTCGGCGCTGGGGTTCTGCAGCCGAAAGCCGCTCGCGCGCATATCCCAAAAATTCCCACCCACAAAGTCGCCCTGGAGTGCGTTGTAGTGGAGCACGGGCGCGAAGGGCGCGTACATGTAGCTCTGCGGCTTTCGGTTGCTGAATCGCGTTCTGACTGATCCGGGGTACGAGACCGTAGTCTGATTCAAGGATTGAATCGGCCCGGTGAAACCCGTCTCCGGCGTATGGCAGAAACTGCACGCTTCGTTCTGCTTGACCGAGAGGCGCTTATCGAAGAGGAGCAACTTGCCCAGGGTGCGGACCTGTCCCTGGCGATCGAGCGTGGCGCGTTCCATCTGACGGAGAGTGTCGGCCTCAATGCGATCGATGTCGGCGGCGACTCTGGCCACATCCTGATCGAACGAGGGAGGCATCTGACCGCCGAGGTTGCTGGGAGATTTTGCCTGGCCGGAAACGGCCGCACCTGCCTGCGGTTTACCGGCCGCTGAGATTAAGAACGCGCCGAAGGTGAGAAGGCCGAATAGCGATACGGCGAGATTTCGATTACGCATGGCATTCATCTCCTCGTTAAGGTTCGATGTTTAATCCAATGGCTGGTTAGGGGAGATTGCGAAGAAATAATGCCTGACCCCCAGGGATTGTGCCGAGATGGGCCGCAGCGTTGGCTCCGCTCGGGATAAAGCTGCGCCCCTACGTGTCCCAGTTCCAGTTGGCGAATTGTTCGCGGAGGGCGATTTTTTTGAATTTGCCGACGGACGTGCGGGGAATTTCGGAGAGGAAGACGAAGGCGTCGGGAAGCTGCCATTTGGCGAAGGATTTAGCGAGGAATTCGCGGAGCTCTTCGGGAGTGGCGGTGGCGCCTTCTTTCAGGACCACGGCGGCTAATGGGCGCTCTTGCCATTTTGGGTGAGGGACGCCGACTACGGCGGCTTCTTTCACGGCGGGATGACCCATGAGGGTGTTTTCGAGGTCGACGGAACTGATCCATTCGCCGCCGGATTTGACGAGATCTTTGGCGCGGTCGACGATTTTGATGAAGCCTTCGTCGTCCATAGTGGCGACGTCGCCGGTCTTGAACCAGCCGTCCTCGGTCCAGCGATGGCCCTGGTCCGGCGAATTGTAGTAGCTGGCGGCGACCCACGGGCCGCGCACTTCGAGCTCGCCTGGGGTTTCGCCGTCGCGAGGGGCCTCCACGTCTTTCCCGTCTGGGCCGGGGCGCGTGACGCGCAGCTCGACGAACGGGGCGGGCCAGCCTTGTTTGCCGCGGACTTCGTAACGCTGGTCTTCGGTCCAGTCGAGCATGTGGCGCTTGAGGCGGCCGACGGTAGCGACGGGGGTGGTTTCCGTCATGCCCCAGAGGTGCATGATTTGGAGATTGTGCTTATCGAGCGCGCGCATGAGGCGGATGGGCGGGGCCGTGCCGCCGACCACAAGGCGCACCGGGGAGGGAAATTTCCAACGGCCGGGATTTTTCTCGAGGGTGTAGAGAACGCCGAGCCAAACCGTGGGGACACCACAGGCGAGGGTGACATGTTCCTGCTCGATGAGATCGAGCACGCATTCCGCATCGACGTTTGGTCCCGGGAGGATCAAACGCGCGCCGGTCATCACGCAGGTGTAGGGAAGGCCCCAGGCGTTGGCGTGAAACATGGGCGCGACGGGAAGCACGGTGTCGTGATGGCTGACGGCGAAGCAATCGGCCATGGCTTCGGCAAAGGAATGCAAGACGATGGCGCGGTGCGAGTAGATGACGCCTTTGGAGAAACCGGTGGTGCCGGAAGTGAAGCACATGGCGGCGCCGTCGTTTTCGTCGATCTTGGGATAGTGGAAATCGTCATCGGCATCGGCGAGGAGTTGCTCGTAGTTCAGAAAGCCTTCGGGGACTTGGCCGCAGCCGTAGGGGACGACGATCACACGCTCAAAGGGCGCGTCTTTGCGGAATTTTTCGTAAGTGGGCAGAAGGACGTCGTCGATGAGGAGAAAGCGATCGCCGGCGTGATTGGCAATGCCGGCAATTTCGTGGGGATGGAGCCGCAGGTTTAGCGTGTGCAGGATGCCGCCGGCAGAGGGAACACCGAAGAAGGCTTCGAGGTGGCCGGCGTGGTTCCACATCATGGAGGCGACGCGATCGCCGGGACGCAGGCCGAGCTTGGTGAGAGCAGAAGCCAGGCGGCGAGCGCGGCGATAGAAGTTGCCGTAGCAGGTGCGGAGGACGGAGCGGTCGGGGCGGCGGGAGACGATTTCGACGCGGGAAAAGAGTTTGTCGGCACGCTCGAGGAGCGTGGGGAGGGTCAGTGGAAAGTCCATCATCGTGCCGCGCATGAAACCTCAGCAGCCTCTGGCAAAAAAGCGAAAGCAGTTGAAAACACCGGCATCGTATCACCGATGGGGTTCGGGGGTCAGGGGTGGGAGCGGCGTCAAATGACGCAACGAGTGATGACGCCCGGGCCGACAGACTCTTTCTCGTTGCAAATACGGTAAATTTTCGAGACGATGCTGTTGACCGCTGGAGTGTCAGTCTCGCGCCCGTGGTGGCCCTGCTACCCGGACTGCCCGTGTACGACTCTCGTCTCTTCGGCGCGCTCCGCGACTCTTATTCGGGTTCCGGGCAGAAGGAGTGGGCAGGTGAAGAAGCTCTATATTGGGAATCTGCCGTTTTCCGCGACGGAAGAACAGCTCAACGAATGGTTCTCTCAGATCGGTGTTACCCCTTCGGGCGTCAATCTCATCAGAGACCGTTTTACGGGACAGTCGCGCGGGTTCGCCTTCGTCGAAGTGAATAATGATGAGGATGCGGATCGCGCGGTGAATTCCTTGAACGGACAGAATTTCGGCGGGCGCAACCTGGTGGTGAACGAAGCACGGCCTCAGGCAGAGCGCAGCGGCGGCGGCGGCGGGCGCGGCGGATACGGCGGCGGGCGGGGCGGCGGGGGCGGCGGACGCGGTGGCCATGGTGGTGGAGGCGGACGTGGCGGCGATCGCGGCGGTGACCGAGGCGATCGCGGCAATCGCTGGTAAGCGAGCAGTCTCCAGGTAGCAAGGCGGCGCCTTTCTGCAGGGCGCTAAGACTCCCCTGAAGAAATTTTAGGCGGTGGCGGTGTGCCTGGACGCAACGCGCTCGGATTTTCCCTGCGCGTAGCGATAGCGCTCGACGCTGAGCGTGCGGATGGCGCGGTCCACGAGCGACGCTACGTCGAGCGCGGCTTCGGCGGCGTCCAGGGCGTCGGCAGTGGCGAAGAGCGCCGGCGATTTGGATTGGAAGACAGGGCAGCAATCGTGGAAGGGCTGCTCGGAAATGTCGTGGGTGCCGATGCAGCGCGCGACTTCTTGAATTTCGAGCTTGTCGTCACCGATGAGCGGGCGATAGAGCGGCAACTTTGCGATGGAGCCGACGGCCTGCAAATTCTGCAAGGTTTGCGAAGCCACCTGGCCGAGACTGTCGCCGGTGATCACGCCTTTGCCGCCGCTACGCAGGGCGATGCGCTCCGCGACGCGCAGCATCAAGCGGCGATAGAGGAGCGTGCGGAAGGCTTCGGGGGCTTGCGCGGCGATTTCACGTTGCAGCGGTTCGAACGGGACGAGATACAGCTTGGTGGTGAATTGCCAGGGAACGAGCCGCTCGACGAGTTGGCGGGCGACGTGGAT